>Ga0164293_10001410_pt1 | contig 20008 bp, 18 predicted proteins | sample GEODES118metaG_FD_111487 | JGI IMG/M metagenome (GOLD analysis project Ga0164293, IMG submission 111487) | Eutrophic lake water microbial communities from Lake Mendota, Wisconsin, USA - GEODES118 metaG | ecosystem: Environmental > Aquatic > Freshwater > Lake | place: USA: Lake Mendota...
TTGGTGGGATGCACAACCCGCTGAAAACCGGCCACTGATCTTCGGCATCGTGCAAGGCTCCTCACACGCGGACTTGCGCGAAAAGAGCGCACGGGGCCTTGTGGAAATCGGCTTCGACGGCTACGCCGTCGGCGGAGTGAGCGTTGGAGAGCCTGAGAACGAGATGTTCCGCGCCATTGAAAATGCCGTTCCCTTCCTGCCGGCGGATCATCCGCGCTACGCCATGGGCCTGGGCACACCTCCGCAGATTATTGAAATGATCGCACGCGGCGTGGACATGTTCGACTGCGTGTTGCCAACCCGTCTTGCCCGCAACGGAACAGCCTTCACTGCCACAGGCACCATCAATCTCAAAAACGCACCTTTTGCGGAAGACACCACCCCGATCGAGGCCGGCTGCGCATGCCATGCCTGCCAGCACTTCACTCGCGCCTACCTGCGACACCTTGTGAAAGCAGAAGAAATCCTCGGCCTGCGGCTGATATCCATCCACAACCTTCACTTCTACCTCAACCTGACGCGCCAAGCGCGGGAACATATCCTGAAAGGAACATTCCAAGCATTTCGCGAACAATTCGTGGCTGGCTATCAGACTCGGCAAGAGCACCAAGTGTGATCGGGTTGGACTGACCTCCCCTCAGCGCCAGAAGGCTTTTACAAATGCCCACCACACTTTGTAGCGGGGCACTTTCACCCCGACACCGAGTGGATGTTGCGCGATTAGGGCAAGGGTTTGCTTAGCGAGATCGAGTGGCAGGGCACAGGATGCACGGAGGGCGCGTGGTTGGATGGCGGCGGTATATTCGGCCGCGGATTGCAGCAACTCGGTGACATGCTGCATTTCCACATAAAAACGCTCGTCGGGAATGTAAATGCGGCCGTTATCGGCATCCGAGCGGCGATCTCTCAGAATGTTGACAAGCTGCAATGCCTGACCGAAGCGGCGGGCAAGCGGCAGCATTTCCTCCAGCGGCTTGGTGGAATAATCTGGCACGTGTTTGAAGCAAAGCTGCGTCCAAAATTCGCCCACACTGCCAGCAACGAGATATGTGTATTCTTCCAGTTCCTCGGGATTCAGCGGCGCGGCAGGCGTCTCGGCGAAGGGAGCAGCAAAACGCTCCACATCGAAAATCTGGCCCTGAAGAATGATGCGCCACTGGGCAATGATTTCATCGCGCTCAGGAAGTGTTTTTAAAGCCTCAATCAGTCGCGGCAGGATCTGTAGCAACTCACGCTCGGAGCCGCCTAGGCCGAGGTCGGGAGACTTCTGCGGATAAAAATCAGGCAGTCCGCGCAGAAGTGCGAGGCGTTGAAAATCCGGCGAAGACGAGGCATCGGCGATGGTGTCCGAAGCCCGCGCCAGCATATAGGCGAGAGAAAGAGCGGGGCGGAGCTGCGCCGGCAAAATGCGCAAAGAAAGCTGAAACGAGCGAGCGACCCGCTTCAGCAAGTTCTCAAAGGCGTATGTGTCCAGCACTGTCAGAGTGAGTGGACGCACAGAAGATTCTTTTTGAGTCACAGCCAGCTGCAGTAGGTCTCGGCCAATGCACTCGAGACTTCGTTAATACGCGCCTGCGTTTGGTCGAGATATTGATGGAGCCCTGATTGAAAAATACTGTCGACCGTCGTGTAGTCGAGATTCGATCGCAGCATTCCAGAAAGCCTCTCGGCCTCGTTGCTGAAATGTCCGCGCTCGCTGCCCGAAATACTATGAAGAGCTTGGTCAAGTGCATCGACACTGAACCGGATCGACCGCGGAAAGCTAGCATGGAGAATCAAAAAGCCAGCAACCTCCCAGCTAGTGACGCGACCGTGAAAGAGCTTCAGGTATGCCTCCATCGCGCTGCAGGAGCGAAGAACGGCCATCCACTGCGTGATGTCAACATTGCCTCCCACTCGTTCACCACTTGGGAGCAGAACATGGTATTTGAAATCCAGCACGCGTGATGTCGCATCCGCCCGCTCAAGATATTTTCCAGCCTGCAGGAAATGCCATCCCTCACCATGCGTCATTGTTGCGTCGGTGATACCCTGAAAGGAATGCAATTGATCAACCAAGCTTCGATAGAAGCCGATGGGGCTTTCACGAAAGGCCACACGGGCGGCAGGACTTTGGAGGTGGAGATAAAGACGGTTTAACTGCTCCCACATCTCGCTGGATATCTGCTCACGCACGGTACGTGCATTCTCGCGGGCGAACGTCACCGAAGATAAAATCGAGCTGGGATTCGCTTTTTCGAAAGTGACAAATTCCATGACCGTGTCGCCATTCAATTCCCCGTGCTGGGAGTGGAAAAGCTCCTGCTCAGCCAAAGTTGAAAGTATGGGGCGCCAGAGATTATTGGCACCATTAGCACTCTGATCCTCGGAATCGAGCACCAGTTGGATATTTACATCCAAGATTCGCGCGCTGGACTCTGCCCGCTCAACATAACGGCTTAGCCAGAAGCAGGAATCGGCAACGCGGCTTAGCATGGGGCCTCCATTTCGTCTAAAACCCATGTATCTTTACTTCCGCCGCCCTGCGAGGAGTTGACGACCAGCGAACCCTTGCGCATAGCGACACGCGTGAGCCCACCCGGCACAATCGTTGTTTTTTCACCCATGAGAATATAAGGCCTCAGGTCAATGTGTCGGCCTTCAAACTTTCCATCGAAATAGCAGGGTGAACGAGAGAGGCTGATGACCGGCTGCGCGATGTACCCACGAGGGTCGGCTGTAATCGCGGCGCGGAACTTTTCGATCTCCTCTCGACTGGCGTTTGGACCGATCATCATTCCATAGCCGCCACTCTCGTTTGCGGCTTTCACGACAAGATTCTCAAGATTTTCCAAAATGAACTTTCTGTCGGAATCAACTGCGGAAAGGTAGGTCTCGACGTTCGGCAGGACGGGATCCTCGCCGAGGTAGAACTTGATCATCGCCGGCACGTAGTAGTAGGTCACCTTGTCGTCAGCGACGCCGGTGCCGAGGGCATTGCAGAGGTTCACATTGCCTTCGCGATAGGCGTTCACGATGCCGGGAACGCCGAGAACGGAGTCCTTTCGAAAGACAGTGGGATCTAAAAAATCATCGTCAATGCGGCGATAGATGACATCGACTTTTTTCAGACCCTTAGTGGTTTTCATGTAAACGCAGGCGTCCTTCACCACGAGATCCTGGCTTACCACGATTTCGATACCCATCGAGCGCGCGAGGAACGAATGCTCAAAATAGGCGGAATTGTAAATGCCCGGGGTGAGCACCACCACAGTCGGATCGGGGTTTCCCTGCGGAGCCACATAGCGGAGCACTTCAAGGAGCTCTTGGGGATAGTGGTCCACGGAACGCACTGAGTAATGGCTGAAAAGTTTCGGAAATACTCGCTTCATCGCCTGACGGTTTTCAAGAAGGTAGGAAACGCCAGAAGGGCAGCGGCCGTTGTCTTCAAGAACCATATAAGTACCGTCGGCTCCCCTGATCAGATCAGAGCCACAGATATGGATATAAATGTCGTGAGGCACATCAAGCCCGACCAATTCAGGGCGGTAGTGTTTGGCCGTGCGAATGATCTCCAGTGGGATCACGCCTTCCTTCACAATCCGTTGATCGTGGTAGATGTCGTGCAAAAAGAGGTTGAGTGCGCGCAGACGCTGCTCCAAGCCTAGTTCGAGCAAGCGCCACTCGTGGGCCGGAATGATGCGAGGCACAAGATCGAACGGCATGATCCGCTCCGTTCCCTCATCGCCACTGTAAACAGTGAAGGTGATGCCTTGGTTGAGGTAGGTTTTTTCTGCGAGTGCCCGCTTGGGCTCGAACAAAGCGACGTCCATTTCCGAGAAACGCTCAAGAATTTTTGAGTAGTGAGGGCGAACCTGGCCATCCGCCTCAAACATCTCATCAAAAAAATTCCCTGTTTCGTATGTGCCAAAAAATCCCTTCATCCTGCTAGGAAGAATTGTGCATCAAGCCGCTAGAGGAAAGCGAAAAAATCACCGTCCAGAGTAATAGAGCGGATCTTGATTGTAGGGTGACTGCACGCTTGAAAATTTCGGGTACACAAATCGGGAGACTGTGGAATTGGCCCTTGTCACGCCCCTCACTTTAGTGAGACCCTTTCCGCGAAGAAAGACGAGCGAAGCAGCGAGCAATCCACTTCCAACGCCGCGATTCCGATATTCGTGAAGAATCATCGGACCGCTTAGCAGATGATTTCCAGCCTCGGGGTTTGGATCCACGAGCGAAGCCCCAATCACACGCTGACCATGTAGCGCGACGATACAGGAGGGATCAGGCCTGTCGAAAGCTTCTTCCACATATCGACCCATCCCCTCTTCAAGCCTGCGGCTGATATCGCCCCAGGCCGTATCCATAGCAAAAGCAGCGAGCAAAACTTTGAGCGCCGTCTCCTCCTCACCTTTTTCTGCAGGCCGCAGAATGAGGGGTGGAACGGATGGCACAGGCAATTCCAGAGAGGCAAGCTCCCATTCAAAACAAATCCAGGAAATCATTTCAGCATGTCTTCAAAGCAAGACCGGAAGAGGCGTTCAGTGGCGCTGAACAATCCGGCCGCAGGACCATACATACCCTCGAAGCGCATAGCAAAGATGTGCCAAGTCGGGAAATGCAGGATCAATGAACCCTTGTCTATCCCACAGAAATGAGCGTTAGGTCAATGAAAAACCCCCTTTGTGCAATAGAAAAAAACAAATTTCCAAGATTAGACAAATAAGGAACCTTCCGCTAAATTGGTTGGCTCAAACGCAAAAACAATGATCGACTCCATCGTATCTGCACTCGGCGACAAAGCCGAGTACCTTCTCAAGCACACCTCCAAGACAATCTCCAAAGACGCTCTCCAACTACCAGGACCAGACTTCGTGGATCGTATATTCACACAAACAGATCGCAATCAACGTGTAATAAACAATATACATCGCATATATAACACCGGCCGCCTAGCTGGTACGGGCTATCTCTCGATTCTCCCAGTTGATCAAGGCATCGAGCACTCAGCCGGAGCCAGCTTCGCTAAAAACCCCGCTTATTTTGATCCAGAGAATATCGTGAAATTAGCTATAGAAGGCGGCTGTAACGCAGTCTGCTCGACATTTGGCGTACTTGGTACAGTCTCCCGCAAATATGCACACAAGATTCCGTTTCTCGTTAAAATCAACCATAACGAACTCCTCACCTACCCGAACGCCTTCAAAGAAATTCTGTTCGGCAAAGTGAAGACTGCATCCGACATGGGAGCGGCAGCCATTGGCGCCACGATTTACTTCGGCTCGGATGACGCCCACCGCGAAATCGTGGAGGTCGCAGAGGCCTTCGCTCTTGCCCATGAACTCGGCATGGCAACCGTCCTGTGGTGCTACCTCCGCAATCCAGCCTTCAAAGTTAAAGGTGACAAAGACTACCATTTCTCGGCAGACCTCACCGGCCAAGCAAACCACCTCGGCTGCACGATCCAGGCCGACATCATCAAACAGAAGCTTCCTGAAAATAATGGCGGCTTCAAAGCCCTGAACTCCGGCGGTTCCAGCTATGGCAAACTCGACGAGCGCATCTATACCGAGCTAACCAGTGAGCACCCGATCGACCTCTGCCGCTATCAAGTGGCGAATTGCTACATGGGCCGTGCGGGACTTATCAACAGCGGTGGAGCAAGCGGCAAGAACGACTTCAACGAAGCCACCTACACAGCAGTAGTGAACAAGCGAGCCGGCGGCAGCGGGCTCATCTCTGGCCGAAAGGCCTTCCAGCGTCCGATGGACGAAGGAGCCAAGCTTCTCCACTCCATTCAGGACGTTTACCTCTGCAAAGACGTCACGATTGCCTGATCGCCCGAAATTCAAAGAAAGAGGCCGCGATGGGGATTTCAATCTCAAATCGCGGCCGATTTTTTGAGTATGGAAAATGGGGGCAGCCGGATTCGAACCGACAACCAAGCGGTTATGAGCCGCCTGCTCTAACCGTTGAGCTATGCCCCCGTGTGCTACGAGCGATTTCTAGTATGCCTAGTTTTTGGTTGTCGGCAAGCCTTGAGAGGAAGAGAATCCCTCGACTTATGACACTCCAAGGAAAAACAGCGATAGTCACCGGAGGTAATAGCGGCATCGGCCTCTCAATCGTTATCGAACTGGCAAAACAAGGCGCAAACATAGTTATCGATTATGTCGTCCATCCCGAAACCGCAGTGGCTCTCGAGCAGCAAGTTCTCGCCCTTGGCAATAAAGCTATTCATGTGCAGGCTGATGTGAGTAAAATTGACGACCTTAAAAAACTTGTTAACGCTGCCGTTTCAAATTTCGGGCGTCTCGACATCATTGTGAACAATGCCGGCATAGAGACCCGAACCTCCGTACTCGAAACAAACGAAGAGCAATACCAGCGCGTTCTCGATATCAATCTGAAGAGCGCATTCTTCGGCACTCAAATTGCCGCCAAGCAAATGATCGCGCAAGGCGGTGGCGGACGCATCATCAACGTCACCTCAGTTCACGAAGATTGGCCGATGCCTGGCAATACCGCCTACTGTGTCTCAAAGGGTGGAATGCGAATGCTGACCCGCACGGCTGGCCTTGAGCTCGCACCGCACAATATCCTTGTCACAGCCGTCGGTCCCGGAGCCGTGGCAACACCGATCAACGCCTCCACGATGAAAAATCCCTCATTGCTGAAAAAACTCGACGATGCGATCCCACTCGGCCGCATGGCTAAGCCAGAGGAAATCGCCAGCGTCGTTGCCTTCCTTGCCGGGGAGGGAGCCAGCTACCTCACCGCCAGCACAATCTTTGCAGATGGAGGAATAATGCACTCAAGCCCAGGACTTTAATAAAATATAGAGTTATACATAGCTGCATTCTGGAAAAAAAGGACTTGATCCCGATTGAGGACGCCCCCATTTTTAAAGCTCCAGAGACGATGCCCGCCAACCACAGAAATTCCGTTGAAATCTTGATCCACTGTCCTGGATCACATGGAGCTATTGCGGACCAAGTTCACAGTCAAGCCGTTGCACTACATAAACTTGGAGTAAAAATTCTTTTGCTTTGCAGCCCTAATTATCTACGCACACGCTTAGTAGACTATCCCAACCTGCCCTGCATGAACGAGGGAGCAACACAGGAAAGTGGTTTGTTTTCCAGAAAAGCGGCAAAAGCAAAACAAACAATTATCAATCAATGGATTTTTGCATGGCAAGTTTACTCCAAAAGGCCATTGATCGCGCTCACAGGCAGCCACACGGACACTCAGTCAGGCCTCTGGATCTGGCCACATATCATTCTATCTCGTTTTTTTCGTGTGATTTACGCAACAAATCTTCATTTCTCGGCTCGCGACCATGCCTTTGGACCCAAGTGGTGGACTTCCCTGTGTGCGCGGCTTTCTTTCAGCCCGTTCAAAATTGCCGTAGCTCACAAACGCCTGTCCGGTAGCACTCAATTGCCGCGCCATATCCATTCGGTCGAAGTTCCCCTAGGCCCTCAATTCACCAAAGTGATCTATGAAAACCCCAAGACCATTCGCGCCGGCTGGAAAGTTCCTCGCGGTAAAAAAGTCTTTCTTGCATTCGGAACCATTAGAAACCACAAGAATATTGATCTCGCCATTCGCGCCCTGAATGACAATCCGGACGTCCACCTCGTGATTATAGGCAGTGTTTCATCCCACAAGGACAAGCCTCTGAAGCACTACCAGATGCTTGCCGACGATCTGGGACTGTCGAAGCGGGTTCATATTTCCGATGAATTCGTAGGAGATGAGAAACGCCTCAGCTACTTCCAAGCAGCAGACTTTATCCTCCTCACCTATGCTGGATCCTTTCATTCTCAAACGGCCACGCTGACCACGGCCGTCAATGCCCGCCGCCGGGTACTGGCTTCAAGTGGCACCAGCCCAATGCAGGATCTCGTCAGACACTTCGGACTTGGCGTCTATGTGGAACCGGATTCGAGCGATGCCGTGGCGGATGGCATGGCCACGCTCCTGCATGGTAAACTTCCCGATCCCGACTGGGAAGGTTACGAAGCCCATGCGACTTGGGAAACAAATGTGATGCGCCTCCTTCAGGCCACATCAGACCACCTCAGCGGCAAAACTCCAGAAAAAAGACAATTTGAAAACATTGATGATGAGGGGCTTGAAATTCCTGAACTGCTAAACGCCCGTCGGCTGCATCATCAAAAAACTCCATCTCCAAAAAAGCGCATAGCAACAGCAAAAAAAACCCTCGGCCAAGAAAAACCGAGCATAGACAACTTGGAGAAGCAAGCCAGTGAAAACGTCAACGTCCATGCTACTCAAAATGAGCGCAAGTCGCATCCTGTCTTTCCGGGATTCGATTTACTAGATACATCAAAGCAGCAATCCGCAATAGAACCAGCGCCAACGAACTCCCACAAACCGACGCTTGCCAAATCACTAGCGACGAAATCCTCCAGTCACAAACTGCTCGGGAATGAGGTCGCGAGTGCCGAGTGATTTCTGATCGAGGATGGCTCCGAAAAACGTGTTGGATCCAGAATTAAAAAACGATCCAGACGGAGTGAGGAAAAAATCCACCCTTGGAGCGCGGTTGGTTAAAATCATTCAGATTATTGTCACCATAGGCCTACTCTGGTGGCTCCTGCACGATCCGGCGCGCCGTACCGACATGTCGGAGGCCATCGCGCGGGCCGATGTCTGGTGGCTCCTTGCAGCGATGCTATCAGCCGGGGCCTGCGAGTTTTTCGGCATCATCCGCTGGCAGCTTTTCTTAAAAATGCTGCACCTCCAGATCCCGCTTACCGAGACAACACGCCTTTTTTTCATCGGCGCATTTTTTAATCAGTTCCTCCCCGGCACCACAGGAGGAGATGTGGTGAGAGTTGTGTATCTTATGAGAGAACACCCCGAATACCGCACAGCAGGGCTTCTCAGCGTCGCGGTAGACCGCCTTCTCGCCATGCTTCTGCTCGTAGCCATGGGCCTTGCCTTTGCCTGGGGTCGTGCAGAGTGGTTTGCCCAGAGCCTGAGAGTTGGCAACGCGATGAAAATCTTTGCCATCATCCTTTTCACCATGGCACTTGGCTTGGCGGCATCCTTCGTGCTCACTAAACGCCATATGGTAGAGCGCCTCCCCGCCGGAATGCCTTTTCGCGACGCCATCCTGAAGCTCTCCAATCTCTGGCAACTCTGTATTGAAAATCGGCGTGATGCCTTGCTTGGCGCGTTCTACACGATCCCCATGCTGCTGACATTTTTTGCAGCTTTCTATTTTGTAGCGCGCGCCTTCACACCTAATGTGGATTTTTTGGACATGATGTCGATCATGCCCCTCGTAACAGCCGTTTCCTCGCTCCCAATCAGCCTCAATGGCATCGGCGTTCGTGAGGCGCTTCTCGATGAACTCCTGCATGAACTCTGCGGCGTTGCAAAGGGCACCGGCATGCTGGTCTCTATAACCGGCATGATCGTTTACCTGCTTTGGGGTCTCCCAGGCGGATGGTTCTACCTCTCACGCAAACGCTGCGAAAAAACAACATCCCCATGAACGCGCCATGGTTCTCCTTCAGCGTGCAGGATTTTTCTTACGCCTTCCTCAGTGTGCTTCTCGAGGGTGTGCCATTCATACTGCTCGGCACACTGCTCTCCGGCTTGATCGACCAATTCCTTCCCGCCCGTCTGATGACGCGACTCCTTCCTCGAAACGCATTCGCCGCAGTATGCCTCGGCGGCGTGCTCGGAATTGTTTTTCCCATGTGCGAATGCGGCATTGTGCCAGTTATACGCCGCCTCATAGCCAAGGGCCTACCCGTCTCAAGCGCGGTCGCCTATATGCTGGCAGCGCCCATCGTGAATCCTATCACCGCCTTCAGCACCTATGCCGCATTCCGTGGACAGGGTGCGGCGGAATTTACCTCTCTGCGACTCGGGCTCGGATTCTTTGTCGCCGTACTCGCCGGCCTCGCCGTGCTAAACCTACCAATTGGAGCGGTTTTGAAAAAAACCATTCTTGAGTCGGTGACACTCTCCTGTCCTACGGGAGATGGTGGCCCATCCCCCCGAGCTTTCCTTCGCAGGCTGGTCAGCGCGATGGAGGCCGGTGTGCGGGATTTTCTGGATGTGATGGTTTATTTTATCCTCGGTGTTGGAGTCGCATCACTTTTCAGCACGGCGGTGAATCAGGAACTTTTCCTGCCACTTTCACTCGATGACCGCTTGGCAATTCCAGCGATGATGACGCTCGCCGGAATCCTGTCCCTGTGCAGCTCCTCGGATGCGTTTATCGCGGCCACATTCGTCTCCTTTCCTGCGGTTGCGAAACTCGCTTTTCTAGTGTTCGGTCCCATGATGGATCTCAAATTGGCATTCATATACAGCGCCGTCTTCACCCGAAAGTTTGTCGCCGCGCTGGCCATCGGGCTTTTCGTCATGATCGGCCTACTCTGCCTGAGGCTTGCCATTGTCCTACCATGACTGGCATCCTTTCACGATTTGCAGCATCCGGCGTCCTCATGGTCTGGGGCATCGTGCTGAGCTACTTTTACCTCTCGAATCGCATCGCCTCCTATCTGCACCCCGCCTTTCAAATTTATACGGCTATCTCAGGAGGCGTGCTGCTACTGCTTTCTTTGGCCCTGCTGCTGACCATTCCCGCCGAGTCGGCAAAACATGGTCTTACACGTATGGAAATTTTCCCATTTCTCTTGCTCACGATCCCTCTCCTCGCCGCGACAAAGCTCTCACCGAGCAACTTCGGAGCGACCGCCGTGATGAATCGCGGCATGGTGGACAACATCGCCGACCTGCCAGGTTTTTCCCCTCCACTGGACCCTGCTCTGCCTAACGCCGAAGGCTCCGTGAAGGAGGGAACCATGATGGACCCTTCGCTCTACCTTAAAAAAAATGCCGATGGTTACATTGTGGCTGAAGCCATCGATCTGCTTTACGCGGCGGGTGAACCAACAATGCGCGAGGACTTCGAAAACAAGCAGGTCGAAGTCACCGGCCAGTTCCTGCCCGCCCTCACGGGAAATCCAAACGGCGACCGTTTCAATCTGACACGCCTTTTTGTCATGTGCTGTGCCGCAGATGCACGCCCAGTCGCGATCAGCGTCCAAACCAACCCCGCCATCGACCTGCCGAAGATGACTTGGGTGAAAGTGCGCGGCAAAGCCAGTTTCCCCGTCGAAGGCGGCAGGCACATGCCGGTTATCATTGCCGAATCAACCACCGAAACCGACGCTCCCGAAGAATCTTTCCTCTATTGAAATGAAACGCCTCCTTGCTCCACTCGCCATCCTTCTCTTCGCCACAATCTCAATCGCCCGCGCCGAAATGCAGGGAGCCTGGATTTCCTCCGTTCACAACATCAACTTTCCCTCACGAGAGGGGCTCAGTGTGGACGAACAAAAAGCCCAAGCCGTGCACCTTCTAGATGCCGCGAAAGGCGCGGGACTCAATGCCGTTCTTCTACAGGTACGTCCCGAAAGCGATGCTCTCTATGCCTCTCCACTCGAGCCCTGGAGCCGATTTCTCACCGGCACGCAGGGACAGTCGCCCGGCTACGATCCGCTGGCTTTTTTCATCGGCGAAGCCCGCAAGCGGGGCCTTGAGGTCCACGCCTGGATCAACCCCTACCGCGCCGCCGCGAATGTCTCGCACCCTCGCACGGCAGGACATATCAGCCGACGCTTTCCCAATTATGCCTACCGAATCGGCACAGTGCTCTACATGGATCCCGGCGCACCCGAAGTCCGTCGCCACATAAATGACGTCGTGCGCGATCTCGCAACCCGCTACGACATCGCCGGCATCCACCTCGATGATTATTTCTACCCTTACCCAACCGAGAAAGGCGGTCTCCCAAACTTCCCTGATGAAAAAACCTACGCTGCGTACCGCGCGGCGGGAGGTAATCTGACGAAAGCCAATTGGCGCCGCGAAAATGTCAACACACTCATCCGCGAACTGAGACAAACCGTCCACTCCACACGCCCCGGACTCCAATTCGGTGTCAGCCCCTTCGGCATATACACCAATGGTGCCCCGGCGGATGTCAAAGTAGGCGTTGATCAATACAACCAACTTTTTGCTGACCCCGTTGCGTGGATTAAAAATGGCTGGGTGGACTATCTCGCGCCGCAACTCTATTGGCGCGAAGGTGGCGCCCAGAGTTTCTCCTCGCTCCTCCGCTGGTGGAGAAGCCCTGCGGTCAACCCAAGGGGAGTGCCCATTATCCCAGGCATAGCTATCGACCGCCTCACCTCCCATGGCTGGAGCGCCGATGAAATCAACCGCCAGCTCAGTCTCGAAAAAAACATCGCCCCGCGCCCGCGTGGCGGATTTCTCCTCTGGAATATCGGAGCCGTCTCCAAGAACACTAAAGGCGTTCTGACCGCGATCAGACCAAACTGATGCGCTGTTTGCCGGCTCAAAGTATCTCTTCCCATTTCCGTATATTTCACTCTTAATCTCGCCATGCTAAAAAGTTTCTTCGCTTCCCTCGGAGGCCGCATTCTCTCGATCATTGTTCTCGCAATCTTCCTCACACTGGGCGCGAGCCTTATTGTAATTCATTATCGGTATTTGAGTTTCTCCAAAGCTGACACCGAAAAGGAACTCAGAAACCTCCTGATCCAAGCTGAGAGCACGACCGACTCGATCGGCAACCTCGCCGAATCCGGCGCTTTTAATTATCCCGAACTTGCCCGCGAACTCGAAGCAAAGGGCAAGGAAAACTACCGTGACACCACTTTTTATAAAACTGTTCCTGTCGTAGCTGCGTGGGAAGCAATCAGAAAAACTATCGAGGGAACTCAAACCAAGTTCCGCATCGTGCGCGATAATGCCCGCAACAAGGAAAATCTGCCGCGAACAGAACTCGAACGCAGACTTTTGGATGCCGTGAACAAGGATGGCAAACCAGAGATTTTCATCGAAGACAAGCAAGCCGGCGTTTTTGCCTATGCACGACCGGTCATAATGTCGGAGAGTTGCATGGCCTGCCATGGCAACCCTGCAAACAGTCGCACCGGAAATGGCAAGGATGTACTCGGCTTCCAAATGGAAGGCTGGAAAGCCGGAGACCGCCAAGGTGCTTATATTCTCACCGTTCCTCTGGACGATGTCTACGGCCCAACCGAAAGAATGATGATCGAAGTCACGGAGTGGACGATCCCGGCGGGACTCCTCGTATTGATCGGAGCAGTTGGTTTCGTTTCCCGAATTAACAAGCGCCTCAACCAAACAACCGACCATCTTGAAAGCGGATCCCAGCAGCTTGCGGCTGCCTCGGGACAAGTCTCGTCAGCAAGCCAGCGTCTCGCCGAAGGAGCAAGTGAGCAGGCCTCATCCCTTGAAGAAACAAGCTCGTCGCTCGAGGAAATCGCAACAGTTACAAAGCGGAATGCCGAGAATGCCCACCAAGCCAAAGAATCCTCCCACGCCGCCCGCCTCGCGGCGGAAAGCGGCCTAGCTGAAATGGAAAACATGATCACCGCCATGTCGGAGATCCACAAATCCGGTGATAAGATCGCCAAAATCATTCGCACAATCGATGAGATTGCGTTCCAAACAAATATCCTCGCGCTGAACGCTGCTGTCGAAGCAGCCCGTGCGGGCGAGGCAGGCCTCGGGTTTGCGGTCGTTGCGGACGAGGTCCGCAATCTGGCACGCCGCAGTGCCGATGCCGCCAAAGAGACAGCCGAAATCATAGAGGAATCCATTGTGAAAAGCCGCATCGGCAGCGAGATCAGCCGCCAGGTCTCCGAAGGCCTCACCGGCATCGTGGCTAAAGCCCGCGAAGTAGACCAGATTGTCGCCCAGATTTCCCTAGCCTCACAGGAACAGAGCCAAGGCGTGAGCCTCATCAACACTTCGGTAAACCAGCTTGATACGGTCACGCAAAGCAACGCCGCAGCAGCAGAAGAGAGCGCCAGCGCCTCCGAAGAGCTTGGTTCACAGGCCGCATTGCTCCACGAAATGGTTTCCGAACTGCGCTCCATGGTCACGGGCAAGATGGAAAACGCTGTAAAACCTAAGCAGCAATCAACCGACGCGTTCTTCTTTGAAGCATCCCCCACTGTTAAGAAAAAACGGCAAGCCTCTCTGGGATCGAGCAGCCGTCTGCCACTTTCGCCGCCAAAGAACAGTGCGGACGACAGCGATTTCGTTGACGAAATTTAAAGCGGACTCCTCGGTTTCCCACTTGACAGCTAGGAGCATCTCAGCCTTACACAAATGGTTCCAAACGAATAAATGGAAAACGATCCTTTCTCTGACAAATTTACCTGCTCGATGTCCATAGCAGCCGTGAGAGAATTGAGAAACGCTTCCACCTGAGAGATGCAAGGCGACGACCTCTCCAAGATCGATCTATGGATCGAACAGGCAACAAAAGAAATCATCCTCTCAGAACCAGGCACCGACCGCAGCCAGTTCCCGCTCCGCGACCTGCTTTCCAGTCTGGCCGATAAATCCAAGAATCTCGCCGAATTGGAGGAATTTCACAAATGCGCCACCTTTTCGACTACCGCGATCGAGGAAATGCTTTTTTCCGGAGAGCCCTACTCGGAAGTCCAGCTTGATCTGCTTAACAATCTGGCCACCCAACTCGGTCAGCTTCGCAAAAATTCTTCGGCGGTGTTCATCGAGCCATCAACCGTCGCCACACATGGCGATATCCTGGATGCTTCGCCCGAGCCAAATCCTCAGCAGGCCGCGGCAATCCCGCATGCATTGGAGAAACTCGATGAATTCACTTCCATCAATCTGGAAGGAGACGGGGAAATTCTTCATGAGTTTGCCAATGAAGCCCGGGAACACCTCGAAAACATAGAGCAGGGGATTCTCGTTCTGGAGGACAATCCCCAAGACGCCACAACACTCAGTTCGATCTTCCGCGCCTTTCACACCTTTAAGGGCGCCTCGGGCTTCCTTCGCCTACAACCGGTGAACCGCCTCTCACACGAACTCGAGAACCTGCTCGACCTTGCCCGCAGCGGCCGGCTGGAACTGACGCCGCCAATCATCGATATCATTCTGGAAGGAAAGGATGTTCTCAAAGCTTTCACCGACGAGCTGCAGCTTCAGCTCGACCTGAAAAAGCCCATCGAGCCGATACATGTGCCGGCGAACGATCTGACGGAACGCGTTAAGGCGGTCATTGCAAACCCGCGCGAGCCCGTGCCTGCCAGACCGACTGGAAAAAGAGATACCAACGAACCGGGCACGTCACCTACGGATGCCGCAAGAAAAGCCCCGGCCACACCAACCTCAAAGAGTGTATCCCAAACGATGAAGGTGGACACACGCAAATTCGACAGCTTGGTCGAACTCGTCGGGGAATTGGTGATCGCACAGTCCCAAGTCTCCCAACACCCGGATCTTGTTGGCCTCCGCAGTCAGCAACTGGCTCGAAACCTCCTCCAACTCAGCCAGACTGCTCTCGCCCTGCAAAAAATCGCGATGTCTCTCCGCATGGTTGCCATCAAGGGCACATTCCAAAAGATGAACCGCCTCGTCCGCGACCTCACAGCGAACATCGGCAAGGATGTCGAACTCATCATCCGGGGCGAAGATACCGAAATGGACCGAACCATGGTCGAGGAACTCGCCGACCCGCTCATGCACATGATACGCAACTCCGTGGATCACGGCATCGAAGCCCCAGCCACCCGCCATGCCGCAGGGAAGAGCACCAAAGGCAAAATCCGCCTGTCCGCATTTCACCAAGGCGGCAGCATGGTTATCGAAATCGCGGACGACGGCGCTGGCTTGAATAAATCGCGCATTCTGGCCAAAGCCATCGAGCGCAACATTGTAAGCCCCGGGGCGGAACTTGACGATCGCCAGATTCATGAATTGATCTTCGCCCCGGGATTTTCCACCGCCGAAAAAATCACCGACATCTCGGGCCGGGGCGTTGGAATGGATGTCGTGAAGCAGAATATCGCCAAGCTGCGGGGAAAAATCGAAATCGAGTCGACGCTCGGTGTAGGCACCACCTTCCGGATTTTCCTGCCGCTCACACTCGCCATCATAGACGGACTCATAGCCCGAGTCGGCGACCAGCGCTACATCTTCCCCACCCTGTCCGTCTGCGAATCGTTCCGCCCCACGCCAGAGATGATTTCGACGATTTACGGCAAGGGCGAGGTTGTAAAGGTCCGGGGAAAACTTCGCCCCATGCTTCGCCTCTACGAATATTTCAAAATTACCCCCCGCACGACCAATCCGTGCGAAGCGCTTGTGATCGTCGTCGAGTCGGCCAACCAACAGAGATGCATTCTCGTGGACGAACTCATCGGCAAGCAAGAGGTTGTAATCAAGAGCTTGGACGAGCGTTTCAAGCAAAACAAGGCCCTCGCTGGAGCTGCGATACTCGGCGATGGTAAGGTCGGCCTCATCCTCGACCCGCGCGCGCTTGTGAATGCAACGCCCACCCTCGAGTCACGCCACACGGGCGAGACCGATCAGACCACTGAGGCTGTTCCTGCCACGATGGCGGCGGCTTTCACGATGTAAGCTGGTATAGCGGGGAGCGGAACCACCTTTTCAGCGGCCCCCACCTCGGCAGCGACCCTCGGCATACCGTAGACCACGCTTGTCTTTTCATCCTGCGCAAAAGTACGGGCACCGGCCTTGCGCAAGGCCAAGAGGCCGTTCGCCCCGTCACTGCCCATTCCAGTAAAAATACCTGCCACTACCCGAGACCCGGCAATGGGTGCGGCAGATTCGAAAAGCAGATCGATCGAAGGCCGGTGATGCATGACCTTAGGCCCCTGCTTAACCTGAACCATATAGCCCTCCTCGCCGCGCTTGTGCAGAAGCATGTGAAAATCCCCGGGGGCGACTAGGGCCAAGCCGCGCCTCAGGATATCACCGTCCCGCGCTTCCCGCACCTCCAACGCGGAGACCGAGTTCAAACGCTCCGCAAAAGCCCCGCTGAAACTGCCCGGAATGTGCTGCACGATGCAGATGCCCGGTAGATCGCCCGGCAACTGCGAGAAAACATCCCTCAGCGCCTCCGTGCCACCCGTCGAAGCTCCCAGTAAAATGAGTTGCTTGGAATGATAGCGTGCCACCCCGCTGCTGATTCTTCCGGGATAAGCTCCCACTCTTGCCGACACGCCCGGCGAGGACCCGCCCCGGGCATTTGCAGCGGCCTTGATTTTCATAATCAGATCCGGGGCCATATCACTCAAAAACACGGTGCTCCCGGGCTTTAGCAAAACATCCACCGCCCCGGCCTCTAAGGCGTCCAGAGCTATTCGCGATCCCGTTTGTGTGAGGGAACTCATAATGATGACCGGCATCGGATGCTGTTTCATGATGAGCCTGAGGAATGTCAGCCCGTCCATTTTTGGCATCTCGATATCCAAAGTGATCACATCCGGCTTCAATTCGAGGATCTTGTCCCTCGCCATGTAGGGGTCCGTAGCGGTTCCGACGACATCTATCTCTGGATCGGTTCGCAACGCATCGGTGACGATTTTACGGACCACCATGGAATCATCCACGACTAGGACCTTGATCTTGCGATTTAGCATATTTCTTAATTCAAAGGCTTGCGGTAAATGGCGGGCTGAACAGACTGCAGACCGTGCTTGAGGGTGGACAAGCTCTCCGAATGGCCAACCTTCAGATATCCACCCGGCACAAGAAGGCGCGACATTTTTTGCACAAGCCACTCCTGAGAGGGGCGGTCGAAATAAATCATGACATTGCGACAAAAGATGAGGTGGAATTTCTTTTCAAACGGATACGGCTCGTGGAAGAGATTCATGAGATGCCAGGTCATCCGCTCCCTCAAAAAGTGCTTTACACGCGAGCGACCCTGCTGCTTTCCGATGCCCTTCTGGAAAAACCGACGCCGAACTTCGACCGGCAGGTCGCTAATTCTCTCGCTCGAGTAGATACCCTGACGCGCCGCATCCAGTGCTGTGCTGCTGATGTCCGAGCAATCCATCTCCCAGCGAAAGCCAAGCCTTACATCCTCGTGGCGAGCGAGCGTGATGGCGATGGAGTAAGGCTCCTCGCCAGTGGAGGCCGCCGCACTCCAGCAGCGGAAACAACCGTCTCCCCGATATGCTGGGTTGTGGTGGAACTCGCGTAGAACGGTGTCCTCGAGGAAGGAGAAATGTTTGTTCTCACGAAAAAAAAAGGTGTGATTCGTGGAGATTGCATCCACCAGTTGGTTGATTTCACCCTCGCCTTCGAGACGACCAAGCAATGCGCAGTATTCCGCATATGTCTCACAACCCGTTGCTCGGAGCCTTTTTCCCAATCGAGATGAAACGAGCTCTCGCTTCCCATCACCGAGATGTATTCGACTGTGTTGATAGATAATCCGCGAGATGTGCTCGTAGTCATCATCGGTGAGAGTCTGTAGCGCCATGTAATATTCAGCGGGAGGAGTCGCAATTCCGCCCTCTGACTCCGCAATCAAGCACAACGGGCCAATCGGTCAATTTCATTTTCCAAGCCGGGAGATTTCTCTCGAAATTCCCAACCTTAGAAATACTCTTGCATTCATGGCATCCGCAGCAGATTCGACCCACCACGGGGCAGCACTCACTGGAAAGTATCTCACCTTTTCCTTGGCGACGGAGTCCTATGGAGTCCCCGTCCTGAAAGTCCGTGAGATCATCACTATGCTCCACATCACCATGGTTCCGCAGATGCCTCACTATGTGAAGGGCGTTATAAACCTTCGTGGAAAGGTGATTCCCGTCATCGATCTTCGAACCAAACTCGGACTCCCGGCAGCGGAACTCACGGACAGCAACTGTATTGTTGTCGTTCAGATCACACCCGTCGGCATGGAAATGAAAAACATCGGCCTTATTGTCGATGCAGTCGAAGAAGTGGTAAACCTTACCCGGGAAGACATCGAACCGGCACCGGATTTCGGTGGCGCGATCAACGTGGAATACCTCCTTGGCATGGCGACTCTCAAAGGAAATGTAAAAAGTCTGCTCGACATCGAAAAAGTGATTGCTGTGGATGGGCTCATTCCGGCATTGGAAAACAACGCCTGACATCGCCCCGATACAATAACCAGCTAATCCCCCATTACTCTTACTTGCTTAGATCCATAACGCCCGACGAGATTTACGATTCGCTGAAAAATTCTGAATTCCGGGTTGCAGACGACGTTCGCAACATACGTGTCAGTGTTAATAGCCATTCAGGAACTCAATTTCGCAAATATGACTGAAGCTCATTACACGGCCGCGAAGCCATCGAGATGGTTTATGGGAAAACCCTACGACCTTAAGCTTCTGGACATGTCAATGAAGGATATGAACGACGTCGAGATTATGGCAGCCAAAAACGCCAAGCCTGAACTCAAAGAGGTGCCAACCATCATCATCTCCGCCACCTGCCTGCGCAGCTCCAAAAGGAGCGAGAATGGGTGGAGATCCAAGAGGAAAAATCCGAGCGCCTGCTGCTGATCATCCTTCGCTCGACCATTGCCAAGCAACCCAACGACACCAACCAGACAATAGGCAATGGCCACAATCTCGTCACCGTTCTGTTAGCCAACCTTTACAGCTTCACCGACGTTTGAGGCAAAACCCGCCAGGCCGTAGCGGACGTCATCGAGAAGATCAAATCACCTACGACCTCTGGGTGCTCTACTGTCTCTGTGGCAAGCCGCATGGAATACTCTGGCATGGTAGCGAAAATCCTTATCTCCTGGCAAACCCCAACAGATATTCATTCGCATTTTGAATCTCGAAAAGCGTGGTATGGCCGAGCGCAAAGATCTTGGCCAGGGGATACGTACTTTCTTAAAGAATATTGCCGCGCTGGCGACCTGCTGGTCCACTCAATAAAATAAAAACTTTTTGTCATTGTTTGACACAATGCGGCATCACGTTCACACTTACCGGCTCTCAATCAATAAACGATGAAAACATTCTCAGCCAAATCCGAAGAGGTGAAGCGCAACTGGTGGGTCATCGACGCCACCGGCCAACCTCTCGGCCGCGTCGCCGTCAAGGCCGCCAACCTCCTTCGCGGAAAAAACAAA
>Ga0164293_10001411_pt1 | contig 20004 bp, 16 predicted proteins | sample GEODES118metaG_FD_111487 | JGI IMG/M metagenome (GOLD analysis project Ga0164293, IMG submission 111487) | Eutrophic lake water microbial communities from Lake Mendota, Wisconsin, USA - GEODES118 metaG | ecosystem: Environmental > Aquatic > Freshwater > Lake | place: USA: Lake Mendota...
AAAAGAGCTCATGCTGGGAACCAATGGGGTTAGTGGAATTACACCTCCACTGTTGATTGCTCCCAATTCAGTAAGCAAGCATACCACTCGCTTTCAGATTGATCGGGATATTTCACTGCTAACCGTCAATCCTCACTTGCATTTGCTGGGAAAGCGTTTCACAGGATATGCATTAAAACCCAATGGCGATACGGTAAAACTGATTCAAATCCCGCATTGGGATTTCAGGTGGCAATATTTTTACACCTATCCCAATCCGGTATATCTGCCGGCCGGCACCATCGTTGTGGCTGAAGCAGTTTTTGACAATACTGCCGGGAATCCTAATAACCCCAATCAGCCGCCAAAGGAAGTAGGAGAACGCATGGAGTATGGCGGTGCAAGTATGAGGGCCGGAGATGAAATGTTTCAGTTCATCTTGACATACATGGATTATCAAACAGGGGATGAGAAAATTTCCCTTGATAATGGGAAAAAATAAACTGCAACCCATTTACTAAATTTGCACCGTGTTCACCCTACAACAAGTAACAAACCACGCTACAGTTGCAGATTTTCATTCTGTTGCAAAGCTTGTATACCAGGATGATTTAAATTATATAAAGCCCATTACTTCAGACATTGAAGAAATATTTGATATCCAAAAAAATGAAGCGTTCAATGGTGGTGATATCACACGCTGGGTGCTGTTAGACAAGGGTAAACCTATTGGTAGGGTAGCTGCTTTTTATCAGACAAAAAATAATGGTGAGCGCATGGGAGGGATGGGCTTTTTTGAGTGCATAAATAACCGCGATGCCGCTTTTGTTTTATTTGATGCCTGTAAATCCTGGCTTTCGGAACAAGGACTAAACTATATGGATGGCCCTGTAAATTTTGGGGATCGGGATAGTTTCTGGGGGCTGTTGGTGGAGAAGAAAGCAACGCCAAGTTATCGTGAGGCCTATAATCCGGATTATTACCGCGCTTTTTTCGAGGATTATGGCTTTGAAAAAATCATAGAGCAAAAGACCTGCGAAATCACGGAGAAAGAGTTCAATTACGAACGCTTCAGCAAACTTGCCGGTAGGGTAATGTCAAATCCCAAATACCGTTTTGTTTCGCTTGATTACAAGAAGATAGACAAGTTTGCCGCAGATTTTGTTCAGGTTTACAATGAGGCATGGTCTTTCCATGAGGATTTTAGGCCTTTGACGATTGAGAAAATGATGGCACGCTTGAAAAAGGTTAAGCCGGTTTTGCCGGGTGATTTTGCCATTTTTGCCTACGCAGACGACAGACCCATTGGTTTTTATGCGAGTATTTTGGAGGTCAACCAGGTTTTTAAACACTTCGATGGAAAATTAAATCTGTGGAATGGACTTCGCTTTTTATGGCTTCGCAATAAAATCAACAAAGTCAGGGGGATTGTTTTTGGGGTTGTGCCTGATTTTCAGAACCTGGGTATTGAAACAGGCTTGATCATTGCGTTTCATAATAATCTGAAGAAACACCCCCAAATCAATGTGGCAGAGCTCGCCTGGATTGGAGATTTTAACGCCAAAATGCTCAGTATGCTGGAGTCGCTCGGTGCCTACACAGCTAAGGTACATTACACCTATCGCAAAAAATTTTAAAAAAGGTTTGGCATAAACAATGTCATTAACTACTTTTGCAGTCCCAAAAACGGGATGATTCCGTAGCTCAGTTGGTAGAGCAATACACTTTTAATGTATGGGTCCTGGGTTCGAGTCCCAGCGGGATCACAAAAGCGGCTTTAAGGCCGCTTTTTTTGTGTTTGGCTGGGATCCCGTATCCGCAGTGTCGGGAAGTCGCAGCGGCATTAATTTGCCAATAGCAGACAATACGCTTATCTTTGATAATAGTTGTGGAACCACGGAATTGGTGTTTCAGAAAAATTTAGATATAGAATCAATTTTAAACCCCTTTAAATTCGATGAAATCAGAAAATCTAAATAAGGCTTCTCATGATCATAATGAATTTAGAGATAAAATTTTAAAAGGTTTAGAGGTTTCTTTTCAAAGACTCGTTGAGTTCAAAAAGCAAAAGAATTCCCCTCTGGTGGTGGTGAGAGATGGAAAGATCGTAGAAGACCATAAGTATTAAAAAATGCCATTGGTATAGTGATTGGATGGCATTACAAAAAAGAAACGGAAGATGGCATGGTCAAATCAGTAATATGCGGCTATTAATCAACAATTACTTAGTTGGAATCAAGTGCCATGTTGAATGAAAAGATATGCTGTAACGTTAAATTTTAATTGGGTAGTTGTGAGTCTACAATTTAACAACCCTGTGAAAAATTCTTCCATTTCCAGTATTTACCTCAACAAAATAAAGGCCCGGGCTAATATTGTCAGCGTCTAATTGAATTGTGTGTGTGCCTTTCGTGTACAAACGGACTTTATTTTCCTTTATCACCAACCCTTTGTTATCCAAAATTCGTAAGGAGATATTTTGGTTTTGATATAAACGGAATGAAATAGTACATCCTGTTTCTAGAGGGTTAGGATAAACGTTCAAATTGTCAACTGCAACCAAATTGTGGTTGGTGACGGACGACGTAAAAACACGAACATTCGATTTTAGTCGTATAAAACGGTTTGGAGATTCGGTGAGGGCATAAATTTGTCCATCGGGTGCTTGTCGCACATCCCTAAAACGTGCATACCCATTCATGCTCCGGTAGGATGCCAATTTCTTATTGTCCTTCAATTTTAGCCAATGTATATGCGTTCCCGCTAGTGCACCTATTAGTATGTCGGCCTCGTTAGCTTGTTGTGCATTGCGTAAAAAGGACATACCACTGGGTGCAATGGATGGCACCCAATAGGTTAGTGGTAGTGTCATCCCCGGCAGTGTTGTATCTGGTGTAATGGTAGTACCATTGTAATTAATGCCAAAGGTTACTAATGGCCAACCATAGTTTGTATTGGGATTGATTAGGTTGAGTTCATCACCTCCACGCGGGCCATGTTCATGTGCATATATTTCTCCGGTAACCGGGTGCATAGCCATACCCTGTATATTACGGTTCCCCCAACAGTAAATTTCAGGTTTTGTATTTGGGGTGTCTATAAGCGGATTGTCATTTGGGGCCGTTCCATCATCATTTAATCTCAATACTTTTCCCAAGTGATTATTTCTGTTTTGTGCATGCTCTGGAGTACCTCTGTCACCTACAGACATATAAATCTTCTTGTTATTGTCAAATACAATTCTGGAGCCGAAGTGTACTCCGGAATTGACTATCGGAAGCGCTCTGAATATCTCCTTAAACTCCGTGAGTTTGTCGTCAACCAGTTTTCCTCGGCCAAGGGCAGTGGTTTGGCCACCGGAGGCAAATACTGCATAGGTTAGGTAAACAAAACGATTTGAGGCAAATTCCGGATGCAATGCAATGTCTAGCAATCCACCCTGTCCATTTTGTGAAACTGCAGGTACACCGGAAATTTCAGTTTTTGAATTGGTAGATATCACATATCGATAAAGCTTGCCCTGTCTTTCAGTAAATATCACCTCATCACTATTGATGAAGGTAAATCCCCAAGGAACTGAAATATTGTTTATCAAAATTTTGTCCTCTGTCAGTTCAGGTGTTTGACCATTTATCATCATCGGTGAAATAATCATCATTGAACCCAGTAACAATTTGAAAATGGACTGTCTATTTATGCCTAATAATATCATGTATCAAATTTATTAATCTAAAAGGATAATCAAATTAAAATTGATTAGTTAGGGTAAAAATTAATAATTAATAATGAAATAACAGATATATTTAACAATGCAATTATTGCAAAATTGGGTACATAATATCTTTTGTTGTAATTGTATTTAATCCCATATATGTTCGCTCTATTTAAAAGTCAATTTTTTTCCTTTCGGTTGTCATTCTCTTTAGCATGGCAGCCAATTCATTCAGCTCCTGCGAAAAATTGAAAGAAAAGTTATTTAAAGCAATTTTTGCCGGGAGCGGTAATCTTAATTTTTACCATACCGATTGTCACATCCACCACTGCTGAAGATGAGTATATTACTGAAAAAGTTAATATGAAAGAATAATTGTGGAGTAATGAAATTGCATATTAACATGGTGCCAAAGCCCGCAGGGTAACTACAAAACCCTTGGAGTGCGCGCTCAAAGTGAAATTACATATTGAGTAATTGGAAATAATCCCCCGTAAATATTACGTAACTTTGAAACCCCAACCCATTCAGGTTGGGGTTGTTTTTTATGAAAATTCACAGAGGCTGGTATATCTTTATTCTTTCGGTAGTATTGTTGGCCATAATCAAATGGTTGTTTATATCCCCGAAAAAGGAAGCTATTGAAAATAAGCCCCAAAATCCGGTTGTCAGGGTTTCTGCTACCAAAGTAAATCTTACTGAATTTAGTGATGAAGTAACCGTTTCGGGCACAATCATGCCTTCTGAAACCGTGATATTGCAACCCGAAATGTCAGGAAAAATCACCGGCATTTTTTTTCAGGAAGGCGCGCTTGTATCAGCGGGGCAATTGCTGGTAAAACTCAATGATTCTGAATGGCAGGCGCAGCGCAAAAAGCTGAAAGCGCAGTTAAGTCAGGCAAAAATAGAAGCCGAACGCAATCAAAAATTACTGGAAGCAAGGGCCATCTCGCGCGAAATATTGGAGGCATCGCTGTTGAATGCGGAGTCCTTGCAGGCCGATCTGGAATTGAATGCTGCACAGATTGCCAAAACGGAAATCAGGGCTCCGTTTGCCGGAATCATTGGTAATCGTCAAGTGAGCGTTGGAGCAACAATCAATCTTTCTACTCAAATCGCTGCCCTATACCAAAATCAATCCCTGAAAGTTAAATGTCACCTTCCGTCAGCATTTCGGCAGGGAATAAAAGCAGGTTCAGTCCTCATGATAAAATCAGGTTCGGGAAACCAGTCAACAGCAAAAGTATACAGCATAGAGCCTTCAGCGGATGCTGTGTCTGGTACTTTTGAAACCCGTGCCATTCTCAATAGCACATCCGAAGTGCAATCCGGCGACATGGTCATGGTTTCGGTGCGAAAAAACACAGCGGTGCCCGCTATTCGAATTCCAACAGGCGCTTTAATGCCCATGCTCAAAGGTAACCGTGTGTTTATTATAAAGTCCGGTAAAGCGGAACCTCGGGATGTGATAATCGGTGCCAGAAATGATAGCAGTGTACTTGTTTTATCGGGCTTAAACGATGGAGATTCTCTGATAACCGGCGGTCTGATGTTTGTGAAGCCGGGCATAGCCGTGAAAGTATCTCCCAAAAATTCAGCCAAGCCATGAATCTCTCGGAGCTGAGCGTCAAGCGTCCTGTGTTAAGCATGGTCATGTCTTTGCTTATTCTGGTGTTTGGTGGCATCGGTTTTAAGTTTTTGGGTGTACGTGAATTTCCCTCCATCGATCCCCCAATCATTACGGTAAGGACAGGATATACCGGTGCCAATGCAGAAGTGGTGGAAAGTCAAATAACCGAGCCGCTGGAAAAGACGCTGAACAGCATTGAAGGCATTCGTACCATTTCTTCGGCCAGCAATCAGGGCAGTTCTGTTATCACCCTTGAATTTGAATTAAGTGTTGATTTGGAAAGGGCTGCCAACGATGTGCGTGATAAGGTTTCGCAGGCGGTGCGTCAGCTTCCTCAGGATATCGATGCTGTTCCAAGTGTTTCCAAAGCAGATGCCAATAGCGATGCTATTATCAGCATGACAGTGCGCAGCAGCGACAGAAAACAAACCGATTTGAGCGATTATGCCGAAAACGTGATTGCACAGCGTATCCAAACCATTCCCGGGGTAAGTGGGGTTCAAATCTGGGGACAAAAACGATATGCCATGCGTCTTTGGCTAAATCCGGCCCTAATGGCGGCCCGTGGCATTGTTCCTGCGGATGTGAGATCGGCGCTCCAACAACAGAATGTGGATTTGCCTTCAGGTAAAATTGAAGGCAATACATCTGAACTCAACATCAATACCCGAGCAAATCTTGAAACCGTAACGGAGTTTGAAAATATGCTGCTTAAAAGCACAGAGGCAGGCAATGTATACCTCAAAGACGTTGCGCAGGTGCAGCTGGGGCCGGAAAATGAATCTACTATACTAAGACAAAGTGGAGTGCCCATGGTGGCGATAGCGGTCGTGCCTCAGCCGGGTTCTAATCAAATTGCCATTGCTTCAGAGTTCTATAAACGGCTGGAATCCCTAAAAAAAGAATTACCTACAGATATTGAGCTGGACGTGGTGCTGGATACTACCGAATTCGTGCGCAGGTCTGTTAAAGAAGTAGCCGAAACCCTTCTCATTGCCTTTATCCTGGTAATACTGGTGGTATACCTCTTTTTCCGAGATGCTGTCGTGGCCATACGTCCGCTTATTGATATTCCCGTTTCGCTGGTCGGTACTTTTTTTATCATGTATTTGTTTGGCTTTTCCATCAATGTGCTGACACTGCTGGCCATTGTACTGGCTACCGGTCTGGTGGTGGATGATGGAATTGTAGTTACGGAAAATATATACAAACGAATTGAAAAAGGCGAGAACCCCATTACTGCTGCCATTGAGGGCACACGCGAAATAATTTTTGCCGTAGTGAGCACCTCCCTCACGCTGGCCGCCGTGTTTCTTCCGGTTATATTTCTTCAGGGCTTCACAGGACGTCTTTTTAGGGAGTTTGGGGTGGTGTTGGTATCATCCGTGTTGATTTCTGCATTCGTTTCGCTCACACTCACGCCCATGCTGAATGCTTACCTGGTGAGAAAAAACAACAAACGAAGTCGTTTTTACGAAGCGACGGAGCCGTTTTTTGAGCGTTTAAACAGTGGATACCGAAACTGGCTGCAAGGAGTATTGCACAAGAAATGGATGACGCTGGTAATTCTCATCTTATCCCTGGCTGCAGGGGTTTATTATTTCAAAACCTTGCCTAAAGAGCTGGCACCGATGGATGATCGCAACTGGTTTAGATTATCTGTTACAGCCCCCGAAAGTGCCTCCTATGAATACACCGATGCCCACATGTTGCAATTGGCGCAGTTTCTGGATGATTCTGTGCCCGAATTGGCTGTAGCCCTTACCGTCACTTCGCCGCAGTTTGCCGGTTCAGGTTCTGTTAATACAGGTTTTGCCCGAATCAGACTCACCGATGCCTCTGAACGTAAGCGCACCCAGGCCGAAATTGCCCAGTATATCCAGAAAAAGGCAATGGGGATGAATTCTGCCAAGACCTTTGTGATACAACCTCAAACCATCTCCACAGGCGGTGCCGGTTTCGGACAACCCGTGCAATTTGTTATACAGGCACCCAGTTTTGAAAAACTTAAATCGGTATTGCCTCAGTTTATGGATGATGCTTCCAAAGATCCGAACCTGCAGGCGGTGGATGTGAATCTAAAATTCAATAAACCGGAAATAAACCTGGAAATTGACCGTGAACGTGCTGCAAAAGCGGGGGTTAGCATGCAGGAAATAGCCCAGACGCTTCAACTTACATTCAGTGCCCAGCGGTTTGGTTACTTTACCCAGAATGGCAGACAGTATCAGGTGATTGGGCAGCTCGACAGAGCCAATAGGGATGAACCCGCTGACCTGCAAAGTTTATACGTAAAAAATCGCAATGGTGCTTCGGTTCAGTTAAGAACACTAGTGAAAGTGATAGAGGAGAGTTCTCCTCCACAGCGTTACCGCTACAACCGTTTCATTTCAGCGACGGTTTCGGCAGGTTTGCCTCCGGGTAAAACGGTAGGTGACGGCATACGTGCCATGCGCACACTGGCCAAAAAGCACCTGGATGAAAGCTTTAAAACCGAACTTACAGGAAGTTCCAGAGATTTTGAGGAGAGCAATGATAATCTATCGTTCGTTTTTCTGCTTTCGCTGTTGTTGATTTATCTGTTGCTTGCCGCACAATTTGAAAGTCTTACAGATCCTTTGATTATCATGCTTACCGTGCCTTTGGCGCTGGCAGGTGCTTTGTTTTCCCTATGGTATTTTAATCAGACTTTAAATATCTTCTCACAAATTGGTATTATTATGCTCATTGGTTTAGTAACCAAAAATGGTATTTTAATCGTTGAATTTGCCAATCAGTTGCGAGAATCCGGGAAAAGTAAACTCGAGGCCATACTGCAGGCATCAGAAATGCGCCTCAGACCGATTTTAATGACCACCATTGCAACGATATTCGGTGCGCTTCCCATTGCGATTGCTTTTGGTTCCGGTGCTGCCAGCAGGCAGGGAATGGGCATTGTGGTAATGGGCGGACTGCTCATCTCACTGTTGTTTACCCTGATTGTAATTCCAACCATGTATTTATGGCTTTCAAGAAAAAAATAATGAAGGCATTTTTTGTCTCGTTGATGGGCGTTTTAGGATGCCTGCATCAACTGAATGCTCAGGAACTTACACCAGAGCAGGCCGTAGAAAAAGCGTTTAAAAATCACCCGGATTTGCAGGCGGCTGAGAAATTGAAAAATATTGCTGCATTAAATAATAGTCTGGGAAGGGCAGGGGCATTGCCACAGGTTTCTTTTAACAGTGGCTGGAATACCGCAACCCAAAATGCCAACCTGACATTTAATAATGGCAGCGAAATTTCCAGAAAAGGTGCCGGCAGTTCTTCCTTAAATGGAAATTTACAAGTCAATCAGGTATTGTTTGATGGAATGGGTGTTCAGGCACGGAAGAAAACGCTTGAGTGGGAAGAGGTTGCCGCCGGTGAAGTTGTTAGCATCAGAAGAAAATTGCTCAGAGAACAGGTGTTGAATGCCTATTATAACTGGGTAAATGAATTACAGTGGCTTGAACAAATGAAGGGAATGGATTTTTTCTTTAGCGTTAAAACCAAACAGACAGAATTGCTATTTCAAAATGGCAAGGCTACAGAAGCTGATGTTTTACAGGCAAAAGCCGATGAAGCTTTGCAAAATGCACAAACCCTGAATAGAAAGTCTACCAGTATGGAGGCCTTAGCAAGCCTGAATCTGCTCATGTTTGCACCGGCTGATATGCAGTATCGCCCAAGTATCAAAGAGATTTCTGTGGATTTGCCAATGCCGGATACCTCAGAAACTGCATTGCTGAATTCCAGCAGTGAATTGAGACTGAGAAAGGCAGAATGGGAAACCATGAAACAAAACCAGCGGTTGGCAAAGTCAGAAATGTTGCCAACATTAAGTATGCAGTTAAATTCAAGCTATTTAAACAGCCGTTCAGATGTAGGTATTTTACTTCGAAATCAAACCACCGCTACTAATATTGGCATAAATCTAAATTATAGTAGTTTCAATGGGGGTGTAATAAGAAAGGAAATCCAAATTGCGGAATTCAGAACTGCCATGGCTGAGATTGCCTATAAAAAAGCTGAGATGGAGTTTAAAAACGTCATCTATATCCTTGTTAAGCAATGGAGGAATTATCAGATGCAGGTGGAACTCCAAAAAAAGGCATCAAATCAATATAAAGAGGTGTTGCAGATTTCAAAAGAAGCTTTTTTGCTGGGTAAATATAACCGGGTTGAACTTTCTCAGGCGCAATTCCAGTATGAATCCGCGTACGCAACCCTAATGTCGTCTCAGATTAAATCGCTTCAATATTACCATGCTTTACAGCGAATACTCACTGCAGATTAATTTGGAAATGTCAATTATTTTTCTTATATTGTGATATAATATGTTTTTTCTGCTGTCTAAAGTCCTGATTATTTTCATCCGTCCGCTTTGCTGGACTGCGGGATTGTTGATCTGGAGTTACCTGACTAAAAAGCCGGAACGACGTCGCAAATTGATTCTGACGGGTTTGCTGATATTGTTTTTTTCTTCCAATAAGGTGCTCGTAAATGAAATAACCCGCGCATGGGAACTGGAGCCAAACACCAATGCACAGGTTCCGGAAACTGCCATCATTCTGGGGGGATATGCCGAGTGGGACTCACACAGAAATAGGGTGCAAATGAGCGATGCTGCCGACCGACTCTATTCTGTTGTGAATTTATACCGACAAAATAAAATCAAACGCATTATCCTCTCAGGCGGATCTTCTTCATTAACAGGACGCACCAAGCCGGAAGCAGATTATGTGTTACCCATTTTGAAAAGTTATGGCATCCCCGATTCTGTGGTTATTAAAGAAAGTAAATCCAGGAATACTCATGAAAATGCGCTTAACTCAGCTAAAATATTGAAAGATAAACAAATAAAAGGGCCTGTTTTATTGGTTACTTCATCATTTCACATGCGCAGAGCCATGGGTACTTTTGTTAAAGCCAGGGTGGATGTTAAACCTTATCCGGTGCATTTTATCAGCGACTATGGAAGGGGCTACTTTCTGCCTGATTTCTTTATTCCCAGCAGTGAAGCGCTGTTTAGGTGCGATGCCATTGTTAAGGAATGGGTAGGTTATCTTGCCTACACCATCACAGGAAAACTCTGATTAGAATTTCTGATAGATGAAAGGAATGGGCTCCATTCCGGAGATCTGATAGGCCATAAAAATAGCCAGTACCAGCAAAATTGCATGGACAAACCAACCGGTACCAATGAATGCCTCCTGAATTTTAACATACCATTTTCCCCCAGTCCATTGCCATAACAGCAATCCGGCCATGACTGCAAAAACTCCGCTGAAATCGCGCATCCAGTTTCCAAAAACTGACCAGTCACGGTCGTTGAATATATGGGTAATCATATCCGTCGCTGTTTCCATGTTTTCCAAACGAAAATAAATACCACTAATCGCCAGGAATAAAAAGGTTAACACCACCGATATGGGTTTGTAAATCCATGACGGCATTTTCTTTTTTATAGTATCGCGTATACCCGATGAAGCGATATCCCATGATAGGGCTATACCATGCAGCGCGCCCCAGAAAGTGTAATTAACAGAGGTGCCATGCCAGAATCCACTGATAATAAAGGTGATCAAAACCGCCAACACAGTGCCCCATCTCTTCCAACTTCGTAATGAAAAAGAGAGCGGGAAAAATAGGTATTCATTGAGCCATTTACTCAAGCTCATGTGCCATCTGCGCCAGTATTCCGTAATATTGGCCGCTGCATAGGGGAAATTGAAATTGTCCGCAAGCTTGAAACCCAGTAACAATCCCATGCCCAGCATTAAGTCTGTATAGCCGCTAAAATCCAGATACACCACCAGCGCCTGTCCCATGGCGGCAAAAAGGTTTTCCATACCGGTAAAAAGATGTGGACTGCCAAATACCCTTTCTGTAAAATTTGCGGTTAGAAACGCCGCCAATGCATATTTCTTGACTATACCGGAAATGAGCAGGAAAAATGCCTGTCCCGATGGAACATCTTTGGCATTAAAACCCTTGTGTAATTCAGGTAAGAAATCCCGTGCCGGCGATATAGGGCCCTGCAGAATCAGTGGAAAGAAGCTAACATAGGTAAAGTAACGCACCCAGTTTTTTTCGGGTGTTTCAATGTTTTCGTGGTAAATATCGAGTACATAACCCAAAGATCTGAAAACATAAAAAGAAACTCCCACTGTTGCAGGCCAGAAAGGCAGTTCACCCAAACCAAACCACCGGGCCAAATGCCTGAAGGACAGTATCAACAAAACATTCATTGTGATGCTGGTCCATAGTAAAAAACGTTTTCTACCATCAGTCCTGGCATTATGAATTCCATTCGCCAACGTAAAATCCAATACGCTGAGCAGCAGCAAGATTAATAGTCCGGTTCCGCTGAGACAATAGTAAAAAAATATGTTGAAGGCGAATAATAGCCCGATTCTCAGGGCTGGTTTTCCGGCCATCGGAACATACAGGCAGTAAAATGCCAGAAATACCAATATGAAGTGAGAGGAGTTAAAAGCCATTATTTGACACGAATGGTTTGTCCCGCTCTTAGATTATGGCTTTTCATGTGGTTTAGTTTCATGATTGCCGAAGTACTACTACCGTATTTTTTCGATATGGAAAATAAGGTTTCACCTGATCTTACTTTATGATATAACGCTTTGGGTGTCGGGGGGGGCAATGGTGGCCTTGTTTGTGGCTTTGGTGCCGGCGGACGTTGTACTACCGGTTTGGGTATAACCTTACGGGTTGTGTCCGGGCCTGTAATTTCAGTAGAGTCTATGGGTTTGGTTACAATGGGATTAACCGGCTTTATCGGAACCTGTACTTTAATAGGGGCGTAAATTTTTAATATCTGACCTATCCACAGATAATTACTTCTTAATCGATTCCAGCTTTTAATCTGATAAGCACTAACCCCGTAAGCAGCAGCAACAGACCAGATGGTTTGGCCTCTCAAAACGCGGTGATAAAGCCACTGATACCGAATTTGTGTTTGCGTGGCAGACTGGGTTTTAGGGGCTGTATCCAGTAAAGGAGCTCTAAGGGAGTCTACATTATACACCAAGAATTTACCGGTATCGTTATGTTTCAGCCAGTAGGCAGTTCTTTCATAACTTTCAGCCATCAGCTGACCTTTAAGCAGATAACCGCTATGGGTTAGATGCACCATATCCCATTTGGCCAGTGCATTTTGGCTCCAGCGCATCATGGAGTAGCGACCACCGGAAACCCAGTACCAGTCATAAAAAAGACAGTGGTGTTGGTTAGAAAATTCCCGGATAACGTCTGAAAATGCCAGGCAATCGGTCAAGCTGTATCCGCCTCTGTAGATATCCTGAGAACAGCCCAGTATGATGCTTACATTGGGTAAAGCACCGCGTATCCCTTTCACAATTTTAAGCAGATTGTCAGAGAAAACTACTTTGTCTATTCTACCCCGATAAAAATCATTGGCGCCAAGATCAATGATAATGGCATCGGGTTTTAGCATTTCCAGCTGTTCGCTCATCATATTTTGTCGCAATAGAGAATAATGACCGGCACCATTGATGCCTACGCTGTGAAATAGAACGCCTGCGTCCCGGGGATTTTCGATGCTGATGCCGTAAATTTCAAACATAGACTGTGATGTATCAGTCTTTTTTAGGGTAAAAACAAAATCGCTGCCTACCGACGGCAAATCCACCACCACCATTTGGGCGGTATCGGTTGAATTGGGTTCAAAAACATCTACAAATACCTGACTGCCTCCCGAACGAACATTGAAATCATAACTTTGGATGTCCCTTTTTAGGAAAATCCTTAATCGGGTATGTTCCGGCTGAACCGTACCCTTAAAAATCATCCTGAAAGAAGCATCGCTGTCCAGTGTTCTTGAACTAACACCACTTACGCCTAATGGCAGCTGAGGGCTGGCTTCTATATTTTTGGCATTAAGCCATCTTCCGGTATGCGAAGTTGCATAATCCACAGCGGCATGCGTTCGGGCGGTGGAATAGGGGAAGACCATACCCCTGCCAGCATTACCGTAAGCTAACTGAAAACGGGAGCGGAGTTCTCCTGTAAAATCATCGGCCTGAACATGCGAATCGCCAATGTATAATATACTTACACGTTTATTACCTGTGTTTTGAAGTTTTTTAAATAAGGGTTCCGCCAAGGCCCTGTCATAAAACTGCAGACTGTTAAATTCAGTGTGCAAAAAAGGGTAGGGGGTATAGCGGTTTTCAGGCCATACCTGCAATGCATGTTGTGCCGTTATTGCAAAACTGCATAGGGATAACAATATGGCTGCAATCTTTTTAATGGCTCAGGGTATGACTAAGTTGATAAATTTCATAAGACTTCATCAGTTCCCGATGGAGCGCCTGGGCGAAAAACTTTTGACCATAGGCACTCAAATGCCCGTCAATACTTGCTTTTCCTTGTTTTACCCATCCTGCAATTCCACCGTCAGACTGCATGAGTGCGTGCATGTCAAAAAAGGCACAGCCGGCTTTCTCTGCTGCTTTTCCCATCTCAACGGCCAAGGCCCCTGCATAAGGATACGATTGCGGTTTTTCTTCGATTATTCTGCCCATATCTCCGCCACTTACCACCAAAATGCTAATATGCGGCAATGCCTTTCTGTATTTAACGAATAGTTTGTAGAATTCATTGCCTACCTGTGCGGCGTGTGCTTCGCTGCGTATGTATGGAATTGCGTTGTTTCCGTAGTGGAAAACAATGAGGCGTGTGTTTAGCATTCTCGACTGCAACTGCAGGGTCGCATTACTAATGTTGAACAAGCCGTCCCCGCTGTGTCCGCGTATTCCGCAGTTGTCAATTTGTATTCCTTTTTCCCCTTCCAGCAGATAGCCATAAAAGGCAGTTGCAGTGTAGCGGAAGTTTATTTTCATGTCACGGCATTTTCCTTCGTGGATTAGCGTTTTATAGCCCGACAGCACAATTTCTTTTTCATTTTGTTTGTCTATGGAAACCTTCACCGTGCTTTTTACATCCTTATCATGCAAAAGGTATACCTTATTGAATTGCAGGCCCTGAGAAACGGTAATTCCGGTCTGTGCATTACCTGAATCTGCCGCCGAGTAACGATATTTAATGCCACTGAAACCAAATCCGCTCGTTTTCCGATGGTTGAATACGTTATATTTAGTGAAACCTTTGGCATAGGTCTCCAGAAACCTGTAGCTGGCTACATCATTAAAGGGAACCAGCCCTTGGCCGTTTCCACCGAACTGTTTTTGAAGCATTAGTCGCAGATCCTGGGTGATTCGGTCTCCTTCAATCTGTGAATCACCATAATACCAGATATGAACCAACGAATCTTTGGTGCTCTGCAAAGCTGCAAAATAACCGTCAAGTGCAGTATTTCCATTGGTGGAAAGGTTGTTTAGGTATTGGATCTTTTTATGCAGTGTGTCTATTCTAAATCGTTCTCCTGCCGTTAACTTTTTCAGAATGATAGTATCAGTTTTGGGAACAGTTTTCTTTTTTACAACCACTTTTGGCGCCGATTTACCAGTCAATAAAATTTGATCTATTTGTGTAAATCTGAGCCCATGATCCCGGGTCCATTGGGCCAAAATATTGTCGTTGAAAATCCATACCAACAGTCCCAGCATTAACCCTGCTGTTGCCATGGTGAGCAATGGCCTGTTATGTCTTGTACTGCTCAACCGACCTGCGTTTTCTCAGTGATCAGTGTTATCAGATCGCCGGTGTTTTTCATTCCGGTTAATTCTTTAAGTTTAAATCTGATACCAAAATGGGACTCAACAGCCGCTATCATGGTCAGGTGGGTAAGGGAATCCCACTTTTCAACTTGATCAGCCGTAAGGTCATCGGTTATAGTAATGGCTCCGCAATGAAATACGGAATCAAAGATGGTACTTAATTGTGTGCGGATGTCTGAAGATTCCATATCAAAGATTTCGGATTAAAGAAACACGTGTGTGATGTGCCAACAAAGTTAGAATTTCCGGGTGTGAGGAGGTTGACTGTTCCCGTAAGAGAAATCCACATTTTGTGTATGAACGCATGGCGGCTTCATTATTACCCAACAATTGTATTTCTGCCAAATTTGGTTTTTTAGGGGTTGTTAATGCTTCCTGAATGCAGTGTTCTATGAGTTTAGAGGCCAATCCTTTGCCTCGGTGTTCTTTTTTAGTGTAAATACATTCCAGCTGCAGCGCGCCTTGAATACGGGCCAATTGCATGCTTTTTAAGCATTCCAGTTGCTGCGCGGCATTTGTCCATTTTTCCTTTAAAATCCATCCCATCGCCTGGGCTTTCAGTAATCCACTGCCGCTGCCATTTTCGCTTTCTACCCAGCTGCTTAAACATGATGCCGGTTGACCGTCAATTTCCAATATGGAAAAATTGGGCAAATACCATTCCTGTCCATCAATTTCTTCCTCTATCACATGGTGAATCAGCGTTTGGGTTTCCTCCTCATTAAGGCCAAACATGGTTTGGTAAGGCAATTTTGTGCTGCCTGACATTTCCGCATGGATGATTCCATCGGTAATGAATTCCATATCCTCTTGAGTCGCCTTTCGAATGGAGATTTTCATGCCTGTTTAATGTTGTCTTTCCGCTATTTGTCTCAATGCCTTACGGTCAGTTTTGCCGTTGGCATTGAGTGGGATTTCAGCGATGGCATACATCCGGTGAGGTATCATATAAGGAGGTAGTATGCGTTTCAATAATTGCTGAGTCTGGCCTTCATCGATGGATGATTGCTTTACAAAGAGTGCAAGATACCACGCTTCTTCTGCCTGATAACCGATGGCTACAGCGGGTGAATCAGGAAAAACCCGGCCTGCCGCCACTTCCAGTTCAGCCAGTTCAATGCGATAACCCTGTATTTTTACCTGATCATCTTTTCTCCCAACGTAAAAGTAGTTCCCGTTGCGGTCTTGATAGGCGAGATCCCCAGTCTTGTAATAGCGACAATCATTATGGTAAAAGAACTTTTCACGGTTTTGCTCCTCATTGTTCAGATAGCCCGGAGTCAGTTGATTTCCTCCCAAACAGAGCTCACCTTCGATCTTGTTACCGGTGATGGGGGTTCCATGGTCATCAATGAGCATTAACGTTGTCGATTTCATGGGTTTTCCGATTCCTACCACACCATTGTGATGTGAGATGTTTTCTGCGTTACAGCCCTGTGAAGTGCAATAAATGGTAGCTTCTGTGGGACCATATACGTTGTCAACCCTTGCATTAGGCACACAGGATTTCCATTTTTTTAACAGATCCTTTTTGAGGGCCTCCCCACAAAACTGTGAAATCCGAAGTTCAGGAAGGTGTATATCTTCCAGGTAAGGAATCAACAAACCTATGGCTGAAGGTACCATCAAACTCACGGTGATCTGATTTTCTTCAAGCACATGATATAGAGCCAGCGTTTTTATCATGCCGGAAGGCAAGGTGTGAAAACTGGCACCCGACATTAAGGGTCTGGTAAAGCAAACAACCGATAAGTCGAAGGTTAGATCAAACATCTGCAGAAACCGGTCCTGATCCCGAACGTCATATTCGAGCGCATCAAAACTATCCATGAATGCCTGCAGATTACCAAAAGTGATGGGAACACCCTTCGGTTTGCCGGTGGTGCCTGATGTGTAAAGCACATAAGCAGTTTTATCTTCTGCAGGAAACGCGCAAAAGATTTCCGATTCCGGCAATGAAGCACTGTTTACAAAATCTATCTGCGGAAAAATATCCTTCAGGTTTTCAATTTCCGGGTCTTCTACAGCGTAAAAAAGAGTACCGATTTCTGAACTCTGAATGATTTCTTCTATTCTGCTTGCCGGATAATGGGCAGGAATAGGCACGTAGGCCTTGCCTGTCAGCCATGAAGCAATTATAGTTGCGTAGGTTTCCGGCGCATTTTGGGTAATAATACCCATGTGCATGCTCCCGGTACGCTGTATTTTACCTTGTATGGCCCCTGCACTTCGTGCAAATGAATCATAGGATGTGGCTTTGTCTTCAACAATACAGGCCGGCTCATCACCACCCAGCTGTAATCGCTTGAAAATAGAAACTAAAAACGAAACGCTCATGCATCCAGCATTTTACGCACTTGCTCGTTGGTTTTTCTGGGGTCGGCTTTACCCTTGCTTGCTTTCATAACTTCACCTACAAAAAGTCCCAGCAGACCGGTTTTTCCGTTTTTATATTCCTGTACTTTTTCAGGAAATCTGGATAATACTTCAGCAATTAGATTTTCTATGGTGTCTGTGTCTGCATCCTGTGCCAGGTTGAGTTTTTCAATCAGTTCAACCGCAGTGGCATGAGGATTGGCAATCATGGCAGGGAAGAGGTGCTGTGCAGCAGCACTGTGTGAAACAATGTTTTGGTCAATGACCGAAATAATATCCGCTATTTTTTCCGGCTGTAGTGGGAAAGATTCCATCCCTACGGCATTTTCGTTTAGATATCCTTTGATGGCCACATTGACCCAGTTTGCAGCTGCTTTGTAGTTGGAAGTGCATTGAATCAAATGATTAAAATACATGGCAGTGGTTTTATCGTCGGTTAAAACCGCAGCATCATATTCTGAAAGGCCAAGCTCCTGATGAAAACGATTGAAAAGGGCCTCAGGAAGCTCGGGCATGCTGTGTTTTACAGCTTCAATATCTTTATCTGTAAGGGTTAATGGTGGTAAATCCGGTTCGGGAAAGTAACGGTAATCGTTTACGAGTTCTTTCCGCCTCATGCTGAATGTGCTGCCATTCAGTCCATTAAATCCGCGGGTTTCACCTATAACAACACCTCCGTTTTGCAATACTTCGGTCTGTCTTTTAATTTCAAAATCAATGGCACGTTTGACATTGCTGATGGAATTCATGTTTTTTACTTCCACCTTGGTGCCAAATGCCGATGTCCCTTTCGGACGAATAGAAATATTGGCATCACAGCGCAAACTGCCTTCTTCCATGTTACCATCGCATATATCGAGGTAACGAACCAGTCTGCGGATTTCCGTAACAAATGCATACGCTTCTTCTCCCGTGCGAATATCGGGTTCCGTTACTACTTCAATCAGGGGAGTACCGGCTCGGTTGTAATCAATCAGTGAATCCTCCAGATCCTGATCATGCATACTTTTTCCCGTGTCTTCCTCCATGTGAATCCGAATGAGCCTGACCTGTTTTGGCTCGCCTGACTTGGGTTTTATGCTGACGAAGCCACCGGTGCAAAGCGGTGTATCAAACTGAGTTATCTGATATCCTTTAGGTAAATCCGCATAAAAATAGTTTTTTCTGGCATACCGGTTTATTCGGGTAATTCCACACTGCAGCGCCAGACCCATTTTCATGGCCAGCTCAACTGCGTGTCGGTTGTGTTTGGGCAATGTGCCGGGATGTCCCAGACTGACCGCACTAACCTGTGTGTTGGGCATTTGGCCATAGGCAGTACTGTCTGATGAAAATGCTTTGCTTTCGGTCAGCAGTTGTATGTGTATTTCCAATCCTATGACGGCCTCAAATTCAGTACTCATTACCCTGGTTGATTACTACGCAAATATACAGATGCGTTTTGGTATTGACAGAATTCCGGGAAAAAGAAAAGCCCCGTTTCCGGGGCTCTCTGGAGCGAGAAACGAGACTCGAACTCGCGACCCTCACCTTGGCAAGGTGATGCTCTACCAACTGAGCTATTCTCGCTTTTACAATGATCTTTCAATCAATGTGGGTGCAAAATTAACAAATATGTGCTCTAAAATCAACACCGATTTATTAATTTTTTAAAAGCAGTCCTGTAAGCCGGGTTCTGTAGCTCATTTTGTTACCAAAATAGGCTCCTTACCATTTATCTGGGACCTGTTTCACAACGGGCCTCTATCGACCTACCCTCCCTGCCATTACTGCCTAAACAGTAAACCGGAGCGGGCCGCTCCTGTTGCAGGGTTTATTTGGTCTTTCAACCCGTAAGGTTTATCCCAATTGCGATTCACAACGCAACGAGTGGGCTCTTACCCCGCTTTTTCACCCTTATCCCGGCAAGCCGAGACGGTATAGTTTCTGTGACACTTTCTGTCGCACAGCAGTTACCCGCTGCGCGCCTTCCTGTTAGGAAGTACGGCGCCCTGTGTTGCCCGGACTTTCCTCACCGAATTGCTTCGGCGCGGTAAGGCAGACTGCTGCAGCAAAGTTACAGCTGATTTCATAAAAAAAGGCCTCATAAAGAGGCCTTTTTAAGGATTATAAATAAATTATCTTTTCTTTTTGGTTTTTTTATCGATTCCGCTGCTGGGCAGTTTGTTGTATTTCTCTTTGCTGTTGCCCACAGGAGATCCAATTCTAATCATAGCACAACGGAAGCCAAGCGTACTTAAACTTTGCTTTTCATCCAGGAAGCGACGGGTTCCGGGAGAGGCCCAGTAAGTTCTGTCATTCCAGCTGGCTCCTTTAAATACATGCGCCTTGTTATTAACCAATGAAGTTACGCCGTATTCATAAATCATTTCTCCATTGTTGTAATTATCCTCATCTTTAAAACCAATGTTATCGGCTTTGCGGTAGTTACGACGGTTCACATTGTCTGATTCGGTCACATCACGGAACTGAAGGCGTCCAAGACTATCTTTCTGCTCAATAGCACCATACTGATCCATCACCAGGGTTTTGTAAACGTTTCCACGGAAAGGCATGAACGCATC
>Ga0164293_10001412_pt1 | contig 19995 bp, 19 predicted proteins | sample GEODES118metaG_FD_111487 | JGI IMG/M metagenome (GOLD analysis project Ga0164293, IMG submission 111487) | Eutrophic lake water microbial communities from Lake Mendota, Wisconsin, USA - GEODES118 metaG | ecosystem: Environmental > Aquatic > Freshwater > Lake | place: USA: Lake Mendota...
AAAGATCATCACCCCGGCGGCGCTCTGAATCAGGTGGGCGCAGGTGCGCGAGCCCACCACCAGAAAAAAGGCATCGGGCATGCGCCGATGCAACCAGACGATCGAGGTGAGCCCGCAGAACACTTCGCGCTGCCCGCTCTCCTTGAGGGTGGGCGGCAGATGCTGCAGAGCAGTTGCATTGGTCATTCCCGGCCTCCTGCCGAGAGATGTCCTCCTCGCTAGCGCCTTCCGCCGGGCCAGCGGAAGCCCTCTGGCACAAGCCGTCACCGATGCGTGCTCAAAGGCACACACGCAGCATCAGGGATTGCACCAGGTGCAGTGTCCGGGATCGGCAGCCAGTAGGCCATCGCGCCGCGGCCGGTGGCGCCGCTCGCCGCAGCTGGGGCAGCCCCAGATCTCACTGGCGGTGAGGGTGGTGGCTTCGCCGCACCAGCTGCAGGGCAGACCCGCTTCGGTTGTCACCAGCCCCCAGCCCGGGCTGCCGCAGGCGGGGCAGGCGGTGCGAAGCCGCCGGACAAGGGCAAACCCCAGCCGGCGGATCGAGGCCATGCGGGTGGGGTTCAGGTGGGCCCGCATGTCGGTTTCCAGTAACACCCGACCCTCGGGGGCGGCGGCGCGACAGCGCTGCAGGGCCTGCTCGAGCTCGGCCGGGCTGCGCAGCCCCTTGCACAGCACGTCGCCGCCGCAGGACCGGGCGATCACCGCATGGCGGGGAAAGCCGACCTGGGCCAGCCAGTGACCGGGCTCGTCGCCGGCTGCGAGCGTGATCTGGCTGTAGTTGGTTCTCAGCTCCAGCCGCTGCTCCAGCACTTCCAGCTGCCGATCGCGGTCGATGAACAGCAGCAGCTCGTGCCCCACCGCAAGCATCGCGGCGGCTGGATGGGGGCCGAAGCTGGCCTCACTCGCCAGCCCCAGGCGCAGCCCTGTGGCCTCCAGACCCAGCAGGGCTTTGCTGCGGCATGTCTGCAAGGCATCGCCCTGCCGTGCGATCTCGCCGCTGAAGGTGCCCAGCTGGTCGGTGTCACAGGGGTACACGTCGAGCTGCAGCCCCAGGCCGGCTGCAAACGGGCGCGCCAGGGCGCGCTGCTTGCCGTGGCGGGTGGTGAGGCAGAGCCTCCGGCCGGCATACACGGTCAACGCATCGACCCGCGTCTCCATCTATCCCTGCAGGCCACAGGCCTGGGCACTCAGCTGCCAGAGCGTGTCGGCGAGGTCGTCGTTGCAGGCGTCAGGGCTCGGTTGGCGCTGCTCAAAGCGCAGTTGGCCTGGGCCCAGCACCCGGTTGCTCCAGTACCGGAATCCAGGCGCGCCGTGTGCCGGATCGCTGGCCAGGGCCGCCAGCAGCGCGCCCGCCCGCCCAGTCGATTCGGTGAGCCTGAGCAGGTCGCGTGCCACAAACGCAAACACCGCCTGACCGATCGGATTGTGGCGACGACTATCGCGAAAGAAGCCACCCTGGGTTCGTGGGATCACCAGTCCGGGGCTCCAGGCGAGCACGGGGATCGACCCGTGCCGCGCTGCGTGTCGGGCCATCAGCAGATTGCACAGCTTGCTGTCCTTGTAGGCCTTGTCGGCACTGAAACGGCTGCACCCGTCGATCATCACCGCGCCGGGACCGTGGCGCAGCCCATCCAGTTGGCCCAGGCCGGCCGGCGGGCCCACCCGTCCGCCCGGGGTGCTGGGGTCGTGGACCTCGGAGGCGGTCACCACCAGCCGCGGGGCGGAAGCCAGGCGCAGCAGTGGCATGACCTGCTGCAGCAGGGCCTGATGGGCCAGATGGTTGACCGCCAGCGTGAGCTCAAACCCCTGCACCGACCAGCGCGGTTGCGGTGCTCCGGTGTATTGCAGGCCTGCGTTCAGCACCAGGGTGTCGATCGCTGCGTTGGCCTCCAGCAGGCCATGGGCGCAGCGTCCCACGGCCTGCAGATCGGCCAGATCACAGATCGGGGTGCTGAGCGATCCGCTCAGCCGTTGCCGCAGAGCGGCGGCCGTTGCCCCATTGCGGCAAAGCACGCTGAGCCGGTGGCCGGCCTGCAGCAACCGGCTGGTCGCTTCCAGGCCGATGCCTGACGTTCCGCCGGTCAGCAGGATGTGCCGGCACTCAGGCATGGGCATTGTCACGGCGGTGCCAGAGCCTCCAGATCTTTTCGCCTTCGAGAAACAGGAACAACACCAAGGCAAAGCCAATGCAGACGAGCAGGTCGTCCAGATCGAGCGGCTTGGTCCCGAAGAACGTGGCCAGCGGCTGCACGTACAGCAGCATCAGTTGCAGCACCGTGGTGAGAACCACGGAGCCCAGCAGCGCTGGATTGCTGAACGCGTTGATCTGCAGCAGCGGCAGGTTGGTGCGGCACGACAGGGCATGGCCCATCTGGGCCAGGCACAGGGTGGTGAACACCATGGTGGGCCAGGGATCACCCCTGCGTGCTGCATACACCATCATCACGATCGTGATCAGGCCAAAGACAACCCCGGTGCGCAGGATGTAGCTGCCGGTGCCGGCGGCAAAGATCGACTCGCCCGGTTCGGCCGGTTGGCGATCCATCAGGCCCTTTTCACCGGGTTCCAGGGCCAGGGCCAGGGCTGGCAGTCCGTCGGTGACCAGGTTCATCCACAGGATCTGCAGAGGACTCATCGGCACGCCGACCAGGCCCAGCAGGGGTGCGGCAGCGATCGTGATCAGTTCGCCGACGTTGCTGCCGAGGATGTATTTCACGAAGCGGCGGATGTTGGCGTACACCAATCGCCCTTCCTCCACCGCGCTCACGATCGTGGCGAAGTTGTCATCGAGCAGCACCATGTCGGCTGCCTCCTTGCTGACCTCGGTGCCGGTGATGCCCATGGCCACGCCGATGTGGGCCTGCTTGAGCGCCGGCGCGTCGTTGACGCCGTCGCCGGTCATTGCCACCACCTGCTTGTTGGCCTGCAGGGCCTTAACGATGCGCAGCTTCTGCTCAGGTGGGACCCGCGCATAGACGCTGCAGCGGGCCACCACCTGCTGCAGCGTGGCGTCGTCAAAGCTTTCGAGCTGGCGGCCCAGCACCACGTCGCTATCGATGCTGGCGAGGCCAATGGTCTCGGCGATGGCGCGGGCCGTCAGGGGATGGTCGCCGGTGATCATGACCGGGCGGATACCGGCTTTGCGGCAGGTGGCCACGGCCTGGGCCACCTCGGGGCGGGCCGGGTCCAGCTGGGCCATCAAGCCGATCAGGATCTGACCCTCGATCTCCTCGTCAGGGCTCGGGTGGTTGGGGGCACAGGCAAAGGCCAGCACCCGCAGGCCACTGCCCGCCAGCTGCTGGGCCTGCTCTAGCCACCACTGGCGCTGCTCGCTGGCCATGGCAACGACACCGCTGCCATCCACCCAGCGATCGCAATGATCCACGATCACTTCGGGGGCACCCTTGCTGATCATCAGGCGATCGGAGCCTGATGCTGCGGACCCCAGCGGGGCCTGCAGCGCACCGCTGGGGTCTGCAATCCACACCGCCATCCACTGGCGTTCGGAGCTGAAGGGAATCTCGGCGTCGCGGTGAAAGTGACTGCGCAGTTCAAAGTCATCGATGCCCACCTTGGCGGCCACCACCGACAGGGCCCCTTCGGTGGGATCGCCGAGGATCTCCCAGCGGCCATCGGCGTTCTGCTTGTGCTCGGCGTCGCTGCACAACACCCCGGCCTGAATCAGCAGCTGCTGCAGTCCTGGTGGGGCCCCGGCGGCAGCACCGGCCGGGGCTGCAAGCGCCGTCGGGCTGAAGCTGCCCTCGGGCTCGTAGCCCTGGCCGCTCACGGCGACAGCGGTGGTGCCCAGCCGCAGCTCCTGCACCACCATGCGGTTCTGGGTGAGGGTGCCGGTCTTGTCGGAGCAGATCACCGTTACTGAGCCAAGTCCCTCGACGGCGGGGAGTTTGCGGATCAGGGCTGCCCGGCGCACCATGCGCTGGGTGCCGATCGCCAGGGTGACGGTGATCACGGCCGGCAGGCCCTCGGGCACGATCGCCACCGCCATCGACAGCGACACCTCCAGCAGGTTGAGGATCGGCTGGCGCAGGCCCACGCCGGCGATCAGCAGCACCAGGCCCACCAGCGCCAGGGCGCCGGTGACCAGCACCTTGGCCAGGCCGTCGAGCCGTTCTTGCAGGGGGGTGTCGCCGCTTTCGGCGGTGTTGATCAGCTCGGCGATCTGGCCCAGCTCGGTCGCCATACCGGTCGAATGGACCACGGCCAGGCCCCGTCCACGCACCACCTCGGTGCCCTGAAAGATGCAGTTCTGGCGCTCCAGCACCGGGGTGCCTGGTTCATGCAGAAGATCGGCCTTCTTGAACACGGCCTCGGCCTCGCCGGTGAGGGCCGCCTCGCGCACCCCCAGATCGGCAACCTCAAGCAACCTGGCATCAGCAGGGACCCGATCGCCCGCCTCCAGCCGGATCAGGTCACCGGGGACCAGCTCGTCGCTGGCGATGCGCAGCCACTGGCCATCGCGGCGGGCCTGCACCAGCGGTTGGGCCATGTCCCGCAGGGCGAGCAGCGCCTGTTGCGCCTTGCTCTCCTGGGCGAAGCCAAGCAGACCATTGAGGATGACGATCACCAGGATCGCGATGGCGTCCTTGGGGAAGGCCTGCTGGTAGAGGTCAATTCCAGCCGAAACCGCTGCCACCACCAACAGCATGATCAGCATGATGTTGCTGAATTGATCCCAGAGGATCTGCAGCGTGGTGCGACCTGCCTTGAGCTCGAGACGGTTGGGGCCGAGGTCGGCCAATCGCCGCGACACTTCAGCAGAGCTCAGACCATCGCGGCTGGCCTTGAGCTGCCCCAGGCAGGATTCAGCTGGCAGGGCGTGCCAGCTGGACAGTGACCGTGCTGCCAACGATTAGTGACTGAAAACCAGACCTTAAACATCCTGATCAGGTTCTGGGTTGCTGCTGGATGCGATCGCTTAGCCGGTGACCACCCCCGCCATCAAGGCCAGCACCAAGGCAACTAACACAACCTCATGAAATCGAATCAGTTGCCCTTCCACGACCTTTCTCCAGTTGAACCAAACGCTGCTCCAACAACAGCAGGCCCAGCACCGTTGTGACTGTGACCATTACCACCAAAGCTGAAAACTGGGGCTGGCTGATCAGTCCGGCGCCCAACGCGGTGGTGGCAAACACCAGACCTGGCAGTCCGCGGGGAATCAGACCGAAGACAACCAGCCAGCGGTCGACCCCATCGCGTTTGTCCTTGGCGCTGACCCCCAGGCCGCAGGCCAACTTGCTCAGCAGGGCCGCCACCAGCAGCACCAGCGCCAGGGCCCAGGCCCGGCTGTCGACCAGGGAGCTGGCAGAGACCCGCATGCCCACACTGATGAAATAGAGCGGTAGAAACACCTCTGACAGCACGACCAGTACCCGGTTCAAGGCATCTTCAGGTGGGCTGAGCCTGCCCAGCAGCACGCCGCCCCAGAGGGCCCCCAACAGCGCTGTCAAGCCGCTGATTTCACCGACCCAGGCAGGGCCGATCAGCAGCAGCAGGATCGCCAACGGGCCGCTGGGCCGCTGGCCGCAGCGGCGCACCCACCAACGCACCAGGGCATAGCTGAGCAGTGCGAACAACAGCCCAAAACCCAGGCCGGTGGGGCCCAGGGTGTTGCTGCTGATGGCCCGCCCGCCTGCGGCCACGGCCAGGGCCAACAGCGTGATTGCTGGCAGGTCGTCGAGCACCGACACGCCCACCAAGAGCCGTCCCGAGGGGGTGCGCAACGCCTGGCGTTGCGCCAGCAGCCGCAGGGTGACCCCGGTGCCGGTGGCCGACAGACAGGCCAGGCAGAGCAGGGTTGTGGCGGGTGTCATCGCGAACCAGTTCACCAGCGGCCAGTAGGCCAGCAATGGGGTCAAGAAGCTGAGGGCCACCAGACGGATGATCGTTCGGGCTCTGGAGGACACCAGATCGCTGCGAACCTCAAGTCCCACCTGAAAAAACAGGGTGAGGACCCCCAGTTCGGTGATGCCGCTGAGCGGTTGAATGGCCTTGAACGGCAGCACAACGTTGCCGAGCGCAAAGCCGATCGCCAGTTCCACCACCAGCGCGGGAATGGCCCAACGGGTAAGCCGCTGTCCCAGCACGCGCGTGGCGCCAAGGCTGATCAGCAGGATCAGCAGCGTGGTCAGCAGCGATGGTGATGTGATCGGCAGCACGAGGTTTCTGGATTAGGGGTTAGTCATCGGGTGCGCCTGGGGTTCGACCGTCCCAGTCGAACCGTCGCATCGCTGCTCTGACCCACGTTCTTAAGCCTATGGAGGGACGCGTTTTTCGGGAGTAGGCGCCACAATCGCCCCATGCTTCCGTTCCACTGGCTCACCCAGACCGTGGCCCTCGGTCTGGGTATCGCCTTCAGTCCGATCAACATCGCGTTGGTTGCCTTGCTGCTGTTGGGCCGCAACCCGCTGCTGCGCTGCGCCACCTACCTGGGCGGCTGGGTGCTGGCCAATGGCGGCGCCCTGGCGGTGGTGGTGCTGGTGGGTAGCCGCTTCAACTGGGCCATGCACCTGGGCAGTCGCGGTCAGGTGCTGATGGACCTGATCGGGGCCGGTGCTCTGGTGGCTCTGGGTCTGTTTCAGCTCACCCCGGCGGTTGCCCTCGGTGAAGAGAACTGGGCCATGCAGTTGATGGGTCAGCTGCCCGAACTCGACTGGCTGCCGTTGATGGGACTGGGGGCAGGTTGCGCCCTGGTGAGCCCTGAAAACCTGGTCTTTTACGTCAAGGAAGGCGGCATGTTGCTGACCAACCACACCTCATTGCAGGGGGACCTCGAAGTGGGTGTGGTGTTTGTGGCGGTGACCACCTCGCTGTTGCTGCTGCCGCCCCTGGCCTGGCTGATCAGCAGAGGCAGATTGCGGGAGCCGCTCACCCGCATCAACGACTGGTTGGTGCACCGGGCCGAATGGCTGGTTGGGGTGTTTGCCCTGCTGCTGGGCTTGTATCTCGGCTGGCAGGGCATCGAAGGTCTCTACCAGATGACTCAGGCAGCCTTGACGGCTGCCTGAGTCCTGGCGCGATTCAGCTCGGTTGCTCGATCACCGGGGTGCCTGCTTCCTCGGATTCGCTGGGGATCACCAACCGCAGCAGGATCGGCGCCAGAAATGTGGTGCCGATCACCATCAACAGAATCGCCGCTTCCAAGGCAGGCGTGAGGATGCCCGCCTGACTGCCCAAGCCCAGAAAAATCAAACCCACTTCGCCGCGGGGCATCATCCCCAGACCCACCACCAGGCGGTTGGTGGGGTTCTTGCTCAGGTAACTCCAGCCGGTGGCCACCTTGCCGGCGATGGCCACCACCAGCAGAAAGGCCGCCACGATCAGCCCCTCGCGGTTGGCGGGATCAAAGGGATTAAGCACCGACAGGTCCATGCTGGTGCCGATCAGCACGAAGAACACGGTGGCAAAGAGAGCCACCAGGGGTTTCACCGCTGCATCGATGTCGTGGGTGTGCTTCGAGGCGCTCAAAATCAGGCCGGCGGCAAAGGCCCCCAGCGCCGCTTCCAGACCAATGGCCTGGGCGGCAAAGCAGCACAGGGTGAGCACCACAAAGCTGGCCACCGCCACATCGCCCGGGGCCTTGAGGCGGTCGACCACCCAGTCGAAGACTGGTGCAGCCTTGCGGCTCAGAAACAGGGCCACACCGACAAAGGCCACGGCGGCCAGGCAGAGCTTGATCACCGGTCCGACGCTGAAGGCACCGCCACCCACGACGGCCACCACCACCGCCAGGATCACGATGCCAAGGATGTCGTCGAGCACGGCGGCTCCGATCACGATCTGACCTTCGCGGCGCTTGAGCCAGCGCAGCTCGCCGAACACGCTGGCGGTGATGCCGATGCTGGTGGCGGTCATGGCCGCCCCGGCAAACACTGCCGGAATCAGGGGCACATGAAACAGGTAATAGAGACCGGCAGTACCCAGGGCAAACGGCAGCACCACCCCGGTAACGGCGACCGTGCTGGCCTGCACCCCGACAGCGACCAGCTCATCGAGTTCGCTTTCAAGGCCGGTGAGAAACAACAGGGCAAACAGGCCCAGCTCGGACACGGTCTGCAGGCTGGGAAACGTCTCGTTGTAGACCTCACGCACCGCATCGGGTGAAAGTTCGGCCAACAACCCCAGCACGCCGGCAGCTGAGGCTGCCAGCTGGGCCTGGGTATCGGGCGGCACGATCAGGTGCAGTCCGGAGACACCGATCAGCACCCCGGCTACCAATTCACCGAGGATGGTCGGCAACTGCAGCCGCACCATCACCTCAGCAATGGCGCGGGCGGCGATGAAGATGACCAGGAAACGCCCCACCTGGATCAGGGTTTCGGCGACTTCAAGCTGATGGGGGCTGATCTCCATCAGAAGTGGAGGTATCGCGAGCATCGGTGAGCCCAAAACGGCGCCCCTCTCATAGGCACCACAGCTGTGGGATTGGGTCGGTGTGCCTTCAGTCATCCACCCCCAGGTGTGGGTTGCCCAGCAACCCACGCCGCCGGAGCTCCTTCTGGAACCGTCGTCCCAGCCTGGTTTCATCGCTGTGACGTTCGATTTGAGCCAGAACGAAGCCAATTCGCAGCAGCATCCAGCCACCAGCACACAGGAGCAACAAGGTCATTGCAAAAAGGACCCGTAACAGGTCGATCTGTGATAAGGCAGGATTTGCTCCCTTTGGGGCGGGGTCAATGGTCATCAATGAGTCAAGAATGTTTCCTGGCTCGACCCAAGCAAGCTGCAATCTTGCTATGGCGCTTGTTTTGCTTCGGCCCAGGTTCTGCACAGCTGGAAGGACTGAGACCCCTTGCCTGTCAAGCGGTTTTCGTTCATATCAGTTGATCTGATCACGGTGATTTGACCTGCTCGTTGATGGCTGGCGGCAAACGCACCCATTTTGTTTCGTAACTCTGTAGGGTTCCGCAAACTTCGACGGGACCCCCCGCCATCCATGTCTGCGCCACAGAAGCTCTCCCGCAGCAGCTGCGACGCCCTCGGCACTCATCTGCGCAACCTGTCCCGCATCCCCTTGCTTACCCAGGAAGAGGAGATCACCCTGGCCAGGGCGGTGCAGACCCTGCGCCGGCTTGATGAAATCACCGAGGAACTCACCATGCGTGCCGGGGGGATGGCCCCCTCCCTGGAGACCTGGGCGGCCGAGGCCGGTCTGACGCCACTGGAGCTGGTGCGCAGCCGTCGCCGCGGTCTGCGTGCCAAGCAACGCATGGTTTCGGCGAACTTGCGGCTGGTGGTCACCATTGCTCGCAAGTATGTCGGCCTTCAGCTGGAGCTTGAAGACCTGATCCAGGAGGGCAATATCGGGCTGATCAAGGCCGTTGAGCGGTTTGATCCCACCCGTGGTTATAAGTTTTCCACCTATGCCTACTGGTGGATTCGCGAGGGCATCACCCGCGCTATTGCCGACAAGAGCCGCACCATTCGTCTGCCGGTTCACGTGGGTGAAGTGCTCAGCAAGCTGCGTCGCTCACAGCAGAGCCTGACCCAGCAGCTGGGCCGCACCCCCACCGTCAGCGAGCTGGCCGTAGAGACCGGACTCAAGCCCCTCGACATTCAGGAGGTGTTGTTTCGAGCCCAGCAACCCATCAGCCTTGATGCCGGCCAGCACCCTGATGCTGACCTGTGCTTGTTGGAGCGGATTCACTGCGCTGGAATCCAGCCTGAGGAGCGGCTGGTGGGCCAGCTGTTCAGCCAGGATTTCGAGCGGCTGCTTCACGAATTGCCGCCTCAGGAAGCAGAGCTTCTGCGGCTGCGCTACGGCGTAGGAGGTGCTGAACCGCTCAATCTGAGCGCCGTGGCCCGCAGCATGGGTGTCACGCGTGACACGGCACGTGGGATTGAACGACGAGCTTTGGCTGCCATGCGCGGTCTTTCCCACAAGGTGGTCGATTACATCCAGGAAGCCTGATTTAACCTTGTCATGGCTCCCATTCGTCTTCTGGAGCTGCTAATCCTGCTGAGCGCCTTGGCAGGTTTCACCGGGCTTCTATTACGGCGCAACCTCTTTCTCAAGGTTCTCGCCATGGACGTCATGGGCAGCGCCGTTGTTGCGCTGTTTGTGCTGTTTGCAGCGCGTTCAGGTTTGCGCAGTCCACTTCTGGTTGGTCTTTCGGCAGCATCGTCCTCTGGTGTCGTGCCGACCGATCTTGCTGATCCAGTGCCGCAGGCGGTGATCCTGACGGCAATCGTGATCGGGCTGTCGATTCAGGCTTTGCTGCTGGTGGTGGTGACCCAATTGGCGCGGGTTGATCCCAGCCTTGATGTCAGCAGTTTTGAGCACAGGAACTGACGTTGTGATGCTCACATCGCCTCTGCTGACGGTCTGGTTGCTGCTCCCCTATCTGCTGGGGTTTGTGGCTGCCATGGTGCCGCTGTTGTCGCGCCTTCTCGTGCTGGGGTGTTGCCTGTTGTCAGGCTTCGTTGGCGCTGCGGCTCTGCTGGCCGGGCCCCAAGGCGCGGCCCAGCTCAACCTGCTGGGCAGCACAGGGGTGACCCTGCGCTTGGACCCCCTGGCAGGTTGGTTTGTGCTGCTTGCAGCGTTGCTGATTGCGGCTGTTCTGGTGGCCTGTTGGCAACGCTCGCCAGCTACCCCCATGCCGCTGTTGTTGCTGGTCTTGCAGGGCGGGCTCAACACCGCCTTTGCGGCCACGGACCTGATCAGCATTTATGTGACCCTCGAGGTGGTGGGGATCAGTGCCTTCTTGTTGATGTTGTCCGATCCCAGTGCCAGCAGGTTGTGGGTGGCCTTGCGGTACCTGTTGGTCAGCAACACCGCCATGACCCTTTACCTCATCGGCGCGGGGCTGTTGTACGCACAGAGCGGCAGTTTCTCGCTCAATGCCCTGGCCCGCTTGCCCCTCGGTGCCGCCCAGGCGTTTGTGCTGCTTGGCCTGCTCACCAAGGCCGGTGTCTTCATCTCTGGTCTGTGGTTGCCTCGCACCCACGCCGAAGCTCCAGCCGAGATTTCGGCGTTGCTGTCCGGTGTTGTGGTTACCGCGGGTGCGGTACCACTGCTGCGACTGGCGCAGTTGGATCCGCGTTTGTTGGTGGTGTTGCAGCTGGTCGGCCTGGGGAGTGCACTGCTGGGTGTCCTGGCTGCCCTGCGCGCCACTGACCTGAAGCGATTGCTGGCCTGGAGCACTTTGTCCCAGATGGGGCTTGTGTTGTTGTCCCCCGTTGCTGGCGGCGCCATGGCCTTCAGCCATGGCTTGGCCAAGGGGGGCCTGTTCCTGCTGGCGGGTGGCAGGCTGCCGTCGCGTCAGCTCGCGGGCTGGCGCGAACGCCCCCTGCCGCTGGGACTGCAGCTTGGTCTGTACGGGGCATCGCTATCGATTGCCGGCGTCCCCCCGATGCTGGGGTTTGCTGCCAAAAAGGGCTTGCAAGAGACCCTGCCTCCACCTCTGGCTGCAGCTCTGGTCCTGTTGTCAGTGGGCACGGTCATGGTCTACGCGCGGCTTTGGGGTGCCCCTTTGGCCCCTGCCAGCGCAGCAGAACCGATGCTGACGTCCGGAGTCCGTTTCTCAGTCAGCGCCCTGGTAGTGGTTCTGCTGCTGGTTGGCTGCGGGCAGCTGGCCCAGGGCATTCCGGTTCAAGCCATGCTCAGCAGCTTCGCGGTGCTGGCAGCGGGTGTGTTGCTCCAGCAGGCTCTGCAACGCTTGCCCGTTGGCTCCGTCACACCACCTGTTCACGGCGAGACGCTGCAGCACCTGTTGGGCAATCTGGTCCTGCTGGGATCGGGCCTGCTGCTGGCCTTTCAGTTTGGAGTCGGCTGATGAGCTGGCTGTTGACCACCCTGTTTCGTTGGGGACTGTGGTTTCTGCTCACGTCAGACGCCACCTCCCTGAACCTGGTCATCGGTTTTGCCGTGGCCGTGGTGCTCCCTCGTTCGAGGCATCGCGATCGCGCCCGTTCGGGCCTGGTTCGTGCCTTGATCGCGGCTCTTGTGGCGGTGCCGAAGGCCTATCTGGAAGCTGCAGCTCTGCTCGGCGCCCAGCACGAGCATGAGCAGTGGATTGCCTTGCCCTCGCGCTCGCGTGGTGATGTCCTCGTGATGTTTCTGGAGGTACTGGCCATCACCCTGACCCCGTTCACCTTGGTGCTGGGGCTGAGTTCAGCTGATGGCACCCCTATCTACAGGGTTCACAGCCTCAGACCTGTCCGGCATCGCCAAATCCCGGCTGATCACCCATGACTGTCTTGCTCTGGGGCATGGTGCTCGCCTTGTTGATCCCACTGGCTGTGGTGTGCCGACCCTGCACGGTCTGGGATCGTCTGGCCGCCTTCGGCAGCATCGCCTCCAAGGTCGCTTTGATTGTGTTAGTGGTTGCCGTGCTGCGCGCCGATTGGATGCTCGGCCTGGTCGGTGCTATCAGCCTGAGCGCCGGCAATGCCGGCATGTTGTTGCTAGCCAACCTGCTGCGTGAGGTTGAACGCTGATGTTGCAACACACCCTGTCACTGCTGCTGCTGGGCGGCGGGTTGCTGCTCTGGTTCTGGGGTACCTGGCCCCTGCTCGAGCCGATCAGCTATCTGCGCAAGCTGCACAAATTGTCTGTGGCCGACACCCTGGGATCGGTTCTGATGCTGCTCGGATTGTTGCTGCGCATTCCGCAGCAATGGCCTCTGTTGACCCTGGCCCTGTTGGGGCTAGTGATCTGGAACACGATCTTTGGCTATGTGCTGGCCAGCAACGCTGAGGGGCACCGACAATGACAACCCTGACCCTGGGCGGGTCGCTGGATCTGCTGCTGCCGATCACAGCGTTGCTGCCACTGACCGCCGTGTTGCTGGTCAGCCAGAGCAACCCTTACCAAACTCTGGTGCTTAGAGGCATTCTTGGGTCGGTCGCAACGCTGGTGTACGCCTTGCTCGGCGCGCCTGATGTGGCGCTCACCGAGGCCCTTGTGGGCACGTTGCTGTCGACCACGCTCTACGCCATCGCCCTGCGCTCGTCGATGGCCCTGCGTCTCGAGGACCGCCGTTCGCAACCGCAGGAGTCAGGTATCGAGCACGAGTTGAACAGCTGGCTTGCGCCGTTGCATCTGCGCCTGCGCCTGGGCCACGGCATGGAAGGGGGTCACGGCTGGCTCGAGGATGGTCGGCGTCTGGTGCTCCACCGTGCTGCCCTGCACGAGCGTCTCAAGACCTGTGCCGGCCACGACACCTGGATTGACCAGGGCGGTCAGCTGATCTGCCTGGAGCCGCTTGAACCGTGACCTGGCTTTATCTGCTTGCCGCGATTGCGCTGTTGGCTTCCCCGTTGGCCAGCGCCCTGCCCGATGGAACAGCCGTCAGCGACCTGGTGGTCACGATCGCCGGCCAGACAGGGGTCCCCAACCTGGTGTCGGGGGTGATCCTGCAGACCCGCCTGTTTGACACTGTGGCCGAAGTGGTGGTGTTCACCTTGGCTGCCCTCGGTGTCCGGGAGCTTCTTAAAGGTGAAAAGGAGCGTCGCCGCATCAAGGCTCTTGAGGATGCGCCCAGTCGCGTGTTGTGTGAACTGGGCGCGACCATTTCTGCTCTGCTGGCCCTGGAGTTGGCCCTGCGCGGTCACCTCAGCCCAGGCGGTGGGTTCGCTGCAGGCGTGGCCGGTGGCACGGCCATCGGACTGTCGCTGATCAGCGGCGGGGCAGAGCGGGCTCAGCGTCTTTATCGGCGCTACAGGGCTGATCTGCTGGAAAAGGTGGCTGTGCTGGGCTTCATCGTGATGTCCTTGGTGCTGTTGCTGGGCTTTGCACTGCCCCAAGGTGTATTCGGAACCCTGCTCAGCGGTGGCTGGATTCCCTGGCTCAACATGCTTGTGGCACTCAAAGTCACCCTTGGTTCCTGGGCCATGGTGCAGCTGTTCGTGCGTTATCGCGGTTTGTTTTGAGGCAACGGGTCAAGCTGCCGCCCCATCCGAGCCGGACACTCCCTAAGGTTCCGCGACTACAACCCCCTGTAGCTCATGACCACGACGTCGGCACCCCCAGGGCGCCCGGCTTTTCGCGTGCTGAACCACATCAGCACCAACAACATCAAAGGTGATTTGTTCGGCGGCGTCACCGCTGCCATCGTTGCCCTGCCCCTGGCGCTGGCGTTCGGCGTGGCCAGTGGTGCTGGCGCCGCTGCCGGCCTTTGGGGCGCTGTGCTGGTGGGTCTGTTTGCCGCCCTTTTCGGTGGCACACCCACGCTGATCTCTGAACCAACCGGCCCGATGACGGTTGTGATGACCGCGGTCATCGCCAGCCTCACGGCCCGCAACCCCGAACACGGCCTGGCCATGGCTTTCACCGTGGTGATGCTGGCTGGCGTGTTCCAGATCATCTTTGGCTTTTTAAAGCTTGGCCGTTACATCACCCTGATGCCCTACACGGTCATCTCGGGCTTCATGAGCGGGATCGGCTTCATCCTGGTGATCCTGCAGATCGGTCCCTTCTTGGGGCAGGCCATCCCCAAAGGTGGGGTGATGGGCACCCTCACGGCTCTGCCCGGGCTCATCAGCAATGCCCGCCTGCCTGAGGTGGTCCTGGCGTTGATCACCCTGGCGATCCTGTGGCTGACACCGGCCGGGGTCAAGAAAATCGCTCCGCCCCAGCTCATCGCGCTGGTGATCGGCACCGTGCTGTCGTTGACCCTGCTGACCGGTGGCGGCGGCGAGGAGATCCGCCGCATTGGCGAGATCGCCTCCGGTTTTCCCAAGTTGCAGCTGCCTTACTTCGAAGTCGGTGAGCTGCGGGTCATGTTCGTGGATGCCGCTGTGCTGGGCATGCTCGGCTGCATTGACGCCCTGTTGACGGCGGTGATCGCTGACAGCATTACTCGCACCGAGCACGATTCCAACAAGGAACTCATCGGTCAGGGTCTGGGGAACCTGGCTTCCGGTCTGTTCGGCGGCATCGCCGGCGCCGGCGCCACCATGGGCACGGTCGTCAACATTCAGGCCGGTGGCCGCAGCGCCCTCTCGGGCATCAGCCGCGCCGTGATCCTGATGGTGGTGATCCTGGTGTTCAGCGGCGTGGCCGCTCTGATTCCTCAGGCTGTGTTGGCCGGTATCGCCCTCAAGGTAGGTGTCGACATCGTCGACTGGGGCTTCCTCAAGCGAGCGCACCGCATCTCGATCAGCGGTGCGCTGATCATGTATTTGGTGATCGCCCTCACCGTGCTGGTGGATCTGATCGCCGCCGTGGGCATTGGCGTGTTCATCGCCAACATTCTCACGATCGACAAAATGAGCGCTCTGCAGAGCAAGAGCGTCAAATCGGTCAGCACCGGTGATGGCGATCTCGACATCAGTGCTGAGGAGCGTCAGCTTCTGGATCAGGGCAAGGGACAGGTTCTTCTGTTCCAGCTGAACGGTGCCATGATCTTTGGCGTGGCCAAGGCCATTGGCCGTGAGCACAACGCCATCAGCGACTGCAAGGCCGTGGTGTTTGACCTCTCCGAGGTCTCCCACCTGGGAGTGACGGCAGCCCTGGCGGTCGAGAACGCCGTCGAAGAGGCGATCGAAAAAGGACGTCAGGTGTTCGTGGTTGGCGCCAGCGGCACAACCCAGCGCCGACTCGAGAAGCTAGGTCTGTACCAGAAGCTTCCGGCAGAGCGCACCAGCCTGAATCGTCGTGATGCCTTGCAGCAGGCTGTTTCGGCTCTGGGATGATTCTGTACTGAGTTTGCTGATTCACAGGTTCGACTGAATTTCGCCACTATTTTTATCAGCATGCTGGATTGTTGAAGCCTCGGGCAAAGCCCGGGGCTTTTTATTTGTCCTGCAGTGTATCAGTTGAACGTTGCTGTGTGACTCATGAACATCGCAATGTATTCCGTGCACCTTGATAGCCGAATGTTTAGTAAAAGTTATTGCTTGCATCGTATTGTCTTTCCATCTTTTGACCAAGTTTTAGCTGCTTACTTCTAAGGTTTGTGCACACGACAAGCAGGCTTCATTGCTTATGGCTGTCGGTCATTTTACTGAAGTCGTGCCACTTGTTAATGCCATGCAGCAGCCTCTACTACAGCTTGTATTTGAGCCAGGTCAATCAATCCCTGTCGACTTTTGCTGGATGGTTCGGTTGGGATTTGCATCGGCTAATAGTTGGAGTGATGACGATGATTTTCTGCCATTAGGTGTTTGGGGTCCCGGGCAGTTGCTGATTCCTCATCGTTTAGCTATTCAACCAGTAGAGCTTCGCTCTCTGTCAAATTTGGTTCTAGAGCAATGCCTTATTGATGCAAGTGATGGAGAAAGTTTTTTGTCCTCTCATATTGAACAGTTGTCAGTTTTTTTTAAGCTAAGCCGGGTAAGACCAGCTGAAAAGCGCATGTTAAAGCTTCTGCAATGGCTTGGTTCGCGTTTTGGGGCAACTACAGAGCAGGGTGTTCGTTTGCCACTTGTAGCGATGAATCTCACACACAGAGAGTTGGGTCATCTAGTTCATTGACGAGGGTTACTGTGACGAAAACATTAGGATTATTTCGTCAACAGTGATGGCTTTTGGTTGATGGTGAAGAGGAGGTTTTAACTTGGGCTGCTGTTGATGATTGTCAACGCCTGTTTTAGGGTATGAAACCTAAAGTTTCAAGCAGCCGTGATCCGCCTTGCTGCTTGGTGGAGTGTACTTCTGTATCGAGCATGCGGCGATCATTGCTCAGTTGACAACTAAGTATGTTTCTTAATTGCTTGACTTACTATGTCTGAATTTGTATCTTTGTTCCTAAGTCAATTTCAGTCACCAACCTTGGGCTTTCTCATTGGTGGCATCATTGTGGCTTCCCTAGGCAGTCAGCTGGCAATCCCAGACTCGATCTACAGGTTTATTAGTTTTTTTCTGTTGATGAAGATTGGTCTGACGGGAGGAATTGCTATTCGTAATTCTAACTTTGCAGAGATTCTTCTGCCAGCTATCGCCGCTGTCGCACTAGGCATCGTGATTGTCTTTCTTAGTCGCTACACATTGGGCAAACTGCCAGGTATCAAAGTCCCTGACGCGATTGCTACTGGAGGTTTGTTTGGTGCAGTGAGTGGTTCGACACTGGCAGCCGTCCTGCCGCAATTGGATGCGGCCAAGGTTCCTTATGAAGCTTGGACTGCTGCCTTGTATCCATTCATGGACATTCCTGCTCTGGTGACAGCAATTGTTGTTGCGAGTCTCTATCTCAGCAAAAAAACAGGTGGCGACATAGAGAAAGTGGAAATTTGGGCGATTGTCAAAGAAAGCCTACAAAGCTCTGCTGTGACGGCGTTGCTTCTTGGCGTTGGCCTTGGCATTCTTACGAAGCCAGAACCCGTTTACGAGACCTTTTTCAATCCTCTTTTCCGTGGCTTTCTTTCCGTCTTGATGATCATCATGGGAATGGAAGCGGCCCAGCGTATGAATGAATTGCGAAAGGTTGCTCAGTGGTTTGCAATCTATGCTTTTATTGCCCCTATTTTCCATGGTTTCCTTGCATTTGGCCTTGGACTTGTTATTCACAAGTTGACTGGTTTTAGTATTGGCGGTGCGGTTGTTTTAGCGGTGATCGCAGCATCAAGTTCTGACATTTCTGGCCCTCCTACTTTACGAGCTGGTATCCCTACGGCCAATCCTTCTGCGTATATTGGGGCGTCTACAGCCATAGGCACGCCAGTTGCTATCGCGATCTGTATTCCGCTTTTTATTGGAATTGCAGAATTGATGCTTGGTCGCTAGGAGCTTCAATCTTAACGCTCTTTTTTTCAACCTCTCGAGAATTTACCCATGAGTCAACAAGTTTGGAAATTGGTAATTGTAGCTGAAGAAGTTCTATCCAAAAAACTCACCAAACTCATTAAAGAGGCAGGCGCAACTGGTTATACCGTAAATGCCGCTGGGGGTGAGGGTAGTCGTAATGTCCGTTCTACCGGTCAGCCTAGTGTCTCCCACACCCTTTCCAACGTTAAGATCGAGGTATTGACTGGTACCCGCGATCTTGCTGACATTATTACCAAGGAGATAGAGGCAAAGTATTATGCTGATTACTCAATTATTACATACATTTATCAAGTTGAGGCTCTAAGGGATCACAAGTTTTAAAATGCGTTCCTTGCCTTTGTTTGTTCAGATACTGCGTCTTCTTTAGGTATTGGTCGCGATCATCCCGATGCTCCATCTGTGGTGTCGGGATTTTCCTATTTCCATGTCAGTCGCTGCTTCATGCTCTGTCGCATTGCCCCAAATTGATATCCCATCTGCTTCAGTTGCTTTGCATGAGCAGCAAGTTGTATGAATTTCTTCAGAGACAGCACTTTCCTTTCTGGCATTCATGCCTATGAGCGTCAGCTCGCAAAGCTCCTGGCTCTGTTGTTGGCGGCGATGATCGGGATTGCCACAATTCAGCTATTTTTGGAAACGGGCGGGAAGTTGCTTTTGCTTCAAGTCAATTGGTTTGATGGTAGTTTAATTAAATTATTAGATCGCCTTTTGTTGATCTTTATTGCCTTGGAAGTCTTGCAAAATGTTACCGCTTACTTGCGCGACCAGGTTGTGCAAATTGAGTTGGTTCTGTTAACGGCCTTAACTGCTGTAGCTCGTAAAGTAATTGTACTGCCGCCAGGAACCGAAAGCAAGCCACAACTTATGGCTGGATTCGGTTTGATTGTGGTTGGTATAGCAGCCGCCTATTGGTTGGTCTTGCACGCTCGTCGCCAGACATCAACCAATGTTGGCGTCAACTACGATCAAACATCGGTATAAGCGGCACTTGCCTGCGGTTCAGCAACTGATGAGTTGGCATCCACACCTTTGGCACCCCACCACCCAGGTGGCGACGAGCCCAGAACCACTCCAGGTGCGCAGAGCCCGGGGCTGCGAACTTGAGCTTGCAGATGGGCGCCGTTTGATTGATGCGATCAGCAGTTGGTGGGTCACCCTGCACGGCCATGCCGAGCCCTCCATCGCTGCTGCGATCGCTGGCCAGGCTCAGAAGCTTGAGCAGGTCATCTTTGCCAACTTCAGCCATGAGCCGGCCGAGCAATTGGCGACCCGGCTCAGCAGCTTGACCGGGTTGCAGCGGCTGTTCTTTTCGGATAACGGCTCCACTGCCATCGAAGTGGCGCTCAAGATGGCCTGGCAGTGGTGGTCCAACCAGGGCCAGCCACGTCATCAATTGATTGCCTTTGAAGGTGCCTATCACGGCGACACATTCGGGGCGATGGCGGTGGGTGAACGGTCACTGTTCACCGCACCCTTCGAGAGCTTGTTGTTTGACGTGACCCGTGTTGCCTGGCCCCACACCCATTGGGATGACGACAGCGTCGATCAGCGCGAACAGCAGGCGCTGGCCCAGCTTGACCTCGCCCTGCAAACACCCACTGCAGCGGTGATTTTGGAGCCCTTGCTGCAGGGTGCGTCAGGTATGCGTCTGGTCCGCTCTGGTTTTGTGCGAGCCGTTGCTGCCCGTGCAGAAGCTAGTGGCGCCCTGTTGATCGCCGACGAGGTGATGACCGGCTTCGGTCGCACCGGCGCCTTGTTCGCGTGTCAAAAGGCCGGTGTCCAGCCCGATCTGATGGCTCTGTCTAAGGGACTCACCGGTGGTTTTCTGCCGATGGGGGTGACCATGGCTAGCGAACGCCTCTATCAGGGTTTCATCGGCACCGATCCGCTGGTTACGTTTTTCCATGGCCACAGCTTCACCGCCAACCCGCTTGGTTGTGCTGCGGCATTGGCCAGCCTGGATCTGCTGCAGGCCCAGCCTGAGCGTTTTCAGCATTTTGAAGCCCGTCACACGCCAGGGCTTGAGCAGTTGGCCCAGCACCCGCATGTGCGCCACGTTCGGACGCTGGGCACCATTGCAGCCTTTGATGTGGAAGCTGGCGACGATGGATACCTCAACCCAGTGGGTAAGCAGATCCAGCGCCTCTGTGTTGACCAGGGTGTCTATCTGCGTCCCCTGGGTAACACCGTCTACCTGATTCCACCGCTGAGCATTAGTGCGCTACAGCTGCAACAGTGTTATACGGCGTTATCCCTTGCGTTGGACC
>Ga0164293_10001415_pt1 | contig 19979 bp, 18 predicted proteins | sample GEODES118metaG_FD_111487 | JGI IMG/M metagenome (GOLD analysis project Ga0164293, IMG submission 111487) | Eutrophic lake water microbial communities from Lake Mendota, Wisconsin, USA - GEODES118 metaG | ecosystem: Environmental > Aquatic > Freshwater > Lake | place: USA: Lake Mendota...
GTACTGGATTATATATCACTACAAATAATAGTCTATATGGTCGTATAAATATCAATGGATTATCAATTACTGCAAATAGTTTTTCAAATATAGAAGTATATAATAATCTAGTAGGATTTGGATCAAATGATCTAATTTTCATACAATTAAATGCTGTTTCTGAAACTAGAATTACTTGTAATATTCTTTATTCTGTAAATGGATTTAATATAGTTATCACTAATTTAACATCCTCCACAATTAGTTTTTCAGGAATCTTAAATTATTTATTTTTTAAAGTATTTAAAATTGATTAATCTATTTTTATTTTTATAAAGTATTTACTTATTTTTCAAATTTTTTGTTAATTATATTTTTATCTAAAAAAATATAGATATAAATAATAAATCTAATAATGAACTCTAATTTTTTAAATATACAAAAACAACAACCATTAGACATGAATTCATATTTTCCGAATTTACCAACGGAATTCCCTCCATATTATATTTGCCAATTAAGTTCAAGAAATAATATGAATGATCGTATTGACAATCGTCGTGAAGCATTTGTTCGTGATAGTAATCAAGTAACAAAAGGCGATAATTTAGGATATCAAATCTCTCCTAGTTCAACCTGGAGATATGAACAAGGTCCCAAAGAAGCATATAATGAATTCTCGACACAAGAAGTGATGACACCTGATTTTGTTAATCTTGGTGGTAGAGGTGATTTATTTTATGGCTATGCTAGAAATGTTGATGTTGAATCTGATTTAAAAAGAATTAACTTTATGGATGATAAATGTTTTGACAACAAATACAAAATAGATCCATTATCTCCAACTACATCTTTATTTCGGCATAAAGATATAATTGTCAAAGATTATTTAAAAGTCCAAGATAATACTTATCGTGATCATGATGCTAAACCATTAGGATGTGTTGATCCTAAATCTCAATTAACTAATAGTGAGGTGACTGGGTTTTATGACAATAATTACAATAATTATTTCAAAGTTGGTCCTGGATTTGATAATAGACCAGGTGAATGCTATCCTGAAGAAAATCCATTTAACAATATGACAAAACGTAAAATGATTTTCACTAGAAATCGTTTTAATCATAAACCTGAAAAGTACATGTAAAACACTTTTTAAAAAAAAGTGTAAGCAAAAATAAACTTTTTAGGAAAAAGTTTTAACAAAAACGTAAGCAAAAATATTAAGATATTTTGATAGTTTTCTCAATCTTTTATTAAAGCAAATAGATACTTATCTATTGGACATTACTACCCCAAAAAAGACCGAGCTGAAGCCGCCGGCAGGCACAATGGATTTAGACTGAAACTGGGAAGACCTAGCACGATTTCACCGTTTAATCGGTAATATTTGCGAATATTTCCAATAATTCAGTAAACATTGATGTCTATCAAATTATTGCTGATTCGATATATATTTTCTCTGCTACGCGAGGATATTATATAGATCTAGCAAGTTTTGATCCCTGCCCGAAAAGAGAGAGTGATACCCTCCCTTACTAATAAAAAAATATATTGAAAAGTTATAAACATTTGAATGGTGTATTTAAAAAATGTATTATATATTTAAAATCTGTATATTTTTCTTAAAAAGAATTAAAGTATTTTTGATAAAACTTTTTTCTAAAAAGTTTCTAAAAAGTTTCTAAACGTTATTTTTAGGGGCAGGATCGATAAATATTATACCTTTGACATAGTAATAAAACATTAGCATAAACAAACAACACCCTATTATACCAGATATATTTGCTATAAATGTTACAATTAACACAATAAACATGAAATATAACATTATTTGTGCTAATGGCAAAACAACAGAAGTAAATACTGTTCCTATTTTGCCTAAAACATATACAATAATTTCACCTACAGGTAACATCTATTTATCTTTTACAATATACACATACTTTTTCCAAAAAAGTATACTTTACTTAAAATTAAAAATTTATTAATTAGACTTAGATTGTATTAACATTCCATACAGGTTGTTTACCACTAAAATCTCTTGTCATCATATCTGGGCTAAAGTTTCCAGGAACACCTTCATTGCCACCTTTTTGGCGATGACTACGTTTCTTTTCTTTACGAACTACTTTTTTTTGGTGTGATTTTTTTAATGACCCATGACGGCGGGACTCTTTAACTTTTTGTGATTTTTTCTTCTTTTCAAGTGATCTTGATTTACGTTGTGTCATTTTATTCTTTATATTACTAGACGAAATTTTTTTAGAACCACCACATTGAGATTCACAACCATTGCTAAATAAAACTTCACCATTTAAAATTACTGGTTCTGCACGTGGTGCATATCCATGAATAACAGGGACTTTACCGATTGTTTGAGCGGGATCAACCATATAACCACCACCCGCTTGGAATGGTGCATATGATGGTGGAGCCACTGTTTGTACAGTACTTTCCGCTGCACCAGGTGAATAAAAAACTCTTTGGAAAATACTTTGAACACCATTATATCCAGCAGGTATATTTGAATTTGGTGGACTTATATAATGACTTACAACATCAGGTGCATTACACCCACCACCTACTAAAAGTTTAACAATACGTGGGTTTTTTTTGGCCGGTTTTTTCGAGAGTTTACTTTTATGTTTTGGTGATACATGTGATTTATTACGTTTATCAATATTTTTAGTCATTTTACTTTATTATACTATATACATACTTTTTTTAAATAATCTAAAAAATCAAAAATAAAAAAAATAAAAAATTTAAATATTAGAAATATATCTAATCTAGGAATTTAATTTAATAAAGAATTTCTAAATTTTCGGCTGCTCTAGTTACAGCAGTATATAAGCATTGATATGCTTCTTTTTTAATATCATTGCAAGTAATAATATCGACTAGATCAACATATACATTTTTATATGTACTTCCTTGACTACGATGAGTTGTAATAGCATTACCATAATTAATTTGTGCAAATTGATCAATGTAGTAATAGTAATAAAACTCCCATAATTGTTGGATTATTTTTTCCCATGTTGGATCACGTTTCTTTGCACTACTGATATATGTATTGATATCACGAAGTTGAGTTTTAATATTTTCAATATCTTGATCATATTTTACTTTTTCATCTTGATGAATTACATGAAGTAAATCTTTATTATGAAGCATAATCAACCAAATTTGATAATTTGCTATTTTTGGCGTTTCACGTAAAGTATTAATCATTTTACTTAAATGAGGATCACTCTCGATTACTAATCTTCCATCTTTAATTTTAATTAAACATAATGGACATTTTGATCCTCCTGATTCATATAACTGAGAACATTTCATACAATAATGATGACCACATTGATTATAATAAAGATCAGATTCTGATTCTGATGTTGATGTTTGTCTTTTTAATTCTGAATGATCATAATCTTCTTCAATCAAATCATTATAACAAATCATGCAAGCAGTGTCACTGATTTTAATGAGTCCATTCTCAATTTCATATGCTTTTAATGATAATTCAGGTACTTTATATTTTTTTCGGAGGACTTGTGCATTTGGATCAATTGCTGCTACAGGAAATCTAAAATTCAAAATGTCATACAAATTAAATTTACGAATCTTGATTTTATCCAATACTGATGATTTAATGATTACCATTTGTGAAGAATCATATTTATTCAGATTTGTTGCCAAATGATACGTATTGGTGAAAATGATCTTTTCACCATCAATATAATTGAGTTTATCTGTTTTATATAAGACCTTACGAATATGTTTATTAAGAAAATCAACTCGCTTATTGGTGTAACATAATATAATTTGTTCTGTGTTATCAATGTTATCTAAATACTTTTTAATCCATTCATCAAAAATTCTATAAAGACCAATTCTAGATGGGTCATCATTTAACGACATTGATAATTTTTTAAAAGGTACTTTGTGTGATGGATCATCAATTAACTTACGAATTGAATTAACAAAATTAATTAATTGATCACCAGATCTCATAATTTTGTTTAACTTTCCATGAGGAATATTTGTACTACCTAATTCAAAAATATGACTTTCAGTTTCTTTAACAGGTGGTAATTGACCTTTATCACCAAGGAATACAATCTTTCCTTTTATTTTTTTTTGTAATTCTAGTAACTGAAGTGTCATATCACGATTTAACATTGACACTTCATCAATAATAATTAAATTATAGTAAAAGATTGATTTAGCCTTGATCTTTACGTTATTTTCATCAATCATTGAAACAAATGTTTCTTCACCATTTAAATCGATTTTACGTTTAATTTGAAGCAATTTATGAATAGTTAAAAAGTCAAGGGTCTTATCGGTTTTATCTCCTGTATTTGTAGAGTTCATTTTTAAAAATGAACTTTCTAGTACTCCAACGGCTTTATTTGTGCACCCTGTAACAGCAATTTTATAATTTTCTAGTTTAGGTGAAGTCATAAAATGAGCAATAAGTGATGTTTTTCCAGTACCAGCAAAACCAGTTAATAGAAATAATTTATTTTTTTTACTTTTATTGAAAACAAAGTCATCTAATTCTTCAATTACTTTTTGTTGTTCTTGATTTAGTTCCATTTCTAGATATATCAAATTTTTAATTATTTAAAATAACACATTCAATTTTTAAACATTAATGTTTTCATATTGATTTATATCATTGGTATTGATTAATTGAGATTCTGTTATTGAAATAATATCTTGATAATCTCTAACTCTAATTGGTGATAAATAAAAATCTGATCTTTGATCTATAATATTTGTACTAATATCACTGTATTTTTCAATATTATATAAATTTAAATACATTGTTCTAGATATAATTAAAATTATAATAAATATAATGATATAGAGATTTAACATTTATTTTATCAGTAAGAAAAATTGAATATTTATTTTTAATTCATTAAAACAAAAGGAAATATAAATGGATCATACAAACAAATTAAATGAATCTAAATCAATTATTATTGAAGATGATGTTCTCGAAGTCAGAGATGTTATGGATGTTGTTATTTTAGAAGATCATGACAAAGAGATTATTGGTTTAATTAAACCAGATATTATAATGGATTCGGATGATACAAAATCATTGCACATTGATTTGGAAATTAATAATAATGATGAATCAATGGATTTGGATTGGAACGTCACAAATTTAGATGTTATTCAATCTATACTTATTGACGATGAAGATGAAGATGAAGATGAAGATGAAGAAGAAGATGAAAATAATGATGATAATGATGAAATGGAAGATGAAATGGAAGATGAAATGAAAGATGAAATGGAAGACGAAATAGAAAATGATTGTTATGTATTTTTATCAATCGTTAAACAACAAATGGATACAAGAACCTTGATATTTAAACAAAATTTAAAAAATTATATTAAACAATACATATCAACCCATGATATTAAAACAAAAAAACATATTGTTAAAGGTATTCATAAAATGGGTGGTTGTTTATCTTTAGGTTGTTCAATTGGTGCAATTTTAACAGATATATTATTTACTGATCAAATTTTAAATGAATATCAAATCAAAAAATATGAGCAACTTATTGTACCTTTTCTAAACAATCAAACTACACGAGAAAACTTTCTTAATCAAATATTGATTGTTTTTGATAAATATTATCAATTAATCGAACCTGAAACAGTTTCATCGGTATTTGAAAATTTACTTGAATATGGTTATATTGATACTTCATCATTAATATATTGGTACGATAGTTTAACTGATATCAATCTATCAAATGATCTTAAAATAAAATCTAGCACTGTTGATGCGATTAACAGTTTTCTAGAAGATGTAATTCGTAACGAATAAATTAATATTATAAACTTTTTTCAAAATAAAAATTGATTTTTTATATTAAACTTAAATTTAATATCTATTCTAGATACATAATAAATCATGGTAAAAAAACAATTAATCATTGATGAATTTAAAAATCTAATTGGAAAACTTAAGAATGATATTTCGATTCTAGATGCAAATGCCGGAAAGAAAGATAAAAAAGATATTCAAAAAGAAACCAATGCAATCACTTTTAAAATTAGAAATTACTATAAAGTTATTAAAAGTTTGGAATCTTTCAATCTAGATGAAATTGAAAAATCAGATGAATTAAAAGAATTACCTGGAATTGGTAAAGGTACATTAACTAGAATTGATGAAATTATTAATAAGGGTATTCTAGAAGAAGGTCATCAAGAAATTAGTGACCAAGATAAACAAACTGCTAAGAAAATCGAAGATTTATTGACGGTTACTGGTATTGGTCCTTCTAGAGCAAGTGAACTTAATAATGAAGGTATTACACTAGATATGTTATTAACTGATTATAAGGATCATCAAGAAGAAGGTGAATTAATTAAAAAACTCACACATCATCAAATTATTGGGATTAAATATTATCATCAATTTATGAAACGTATCAAACGATCAACAATTACTAAAATTGATAAAAAAATTCAGAAATTATTAGCATCTTATGAAACTCTAGATAAAGATGATACGACATCAAAAGTTAAAAAGGGTAAAAAAAATAAAGATCTAGGTATGATTGCAGTTATTTGTGGTTCTTATCGTCGTGGGTTACCTAGTTCAGGTGACATTGATCTTTTAGTATCTGGTAAAACAGAACAAGATGATAAAAATTTTGATTTAATCAATTTTGTAAAATATTTAACTGAGGAAGGATTAATCACAGATCATCTAACAGAAAAAGGAACTACTAAATTTATGGGTGTATGTGAAGATGGATATCGTCTAGATATTAGATTTATTCCACATGAATCATTTGGAGCCGCTCTGATGTATTTCACCGGATCTAAAACATTTAATACATTGGTACGAACAGAAGCATTGAAGTTGGGATATACTTTAGAAGAATATGGATTATATCCATTAATCAGTGAAAAAGATGATGGTGATGTTAAAAAGAAAATTACACATAGTCATCAACACATGAAAGGTGAGAAGATTCCTTGTCCAACAGAAGAAACAATCTTCGATATTTTAAAGATTGATAAGAAATATCTTGATCCAGTTAATAGAAATCTAGAAGACAATGTTGCTTCTTTATAAAAACACATAGTTTTATTTATTTACGACTTTCAATATAGGAACCAATTGTTTCAGTACCAATACTATTATCTAATTTACCTAATTTGATATTGATATCATAGACTTTTTTATTTGATATTTTAATATTTCTTCTCATTCTAGGTTTGTATGATTTTTTTTTAGTAAACCCCTGAATTAATTGTTTATTTTTTGGTTTTGATTTAGTATATTTCTTACTTTTTTTAGATTTATGGTTAGTCATTTTATTATAAAAGTAAGAAAAAATACCATAATGCATTTAATATTTATATTTATGTTGTGTTTTTTGCATTTCTTTCTTAAAGATACCTTCTTCAATATAACAATTTACATTTGAACATTTTGATAAAGATCTCATTATTGGTGATAATACACCATGTAAACATCTATCATTTCGTATACTACGAGATTTATTATTCATACATTTTTGGATTTTTGTAATATTTTTTGGTATCTTTTCTTTATATTCTGAATATTCTTTAGAACAATGAGATCGCATACATTTTTCAAACAATGGAAAAGTTTTAGGTGCTATCCGTTTTGTATGTTTGTCTAGGAACTTAAATATATTTTTTTTAGTAATACTTTTTTTAACCATTATATATTATTATAATATTACTAGAAAAATACGAGAGAAAATTTTTTTATCAGTAGTAAATAAACAAATAAACAAAAAAATGTTATGGATGCATTTAATTAAAGCAATTTTAATTACTATATTTATTGATTTTCTATGGATTGGTGTAATTAATAAGAAAAATTACGAAGATGTTATAGTTAAAGTCCAAAAGACTCCATTTATGGTTAGATATGCTCCTGCAATAATTGTTTATATAGCGATTGCATTATTAGTTGTTGTATGGATAATACCAAAAGTAATGGAAGTTACTAAAAACAAAAAGGATTTAATGATGAATTGTTACAAATATGGTGGTATGTTGGGTTTCTTATGTTATGCAATATATGATTTTACAAATTATGCTATTTTTTCAGATTGGACACTTAAAATTACATTAATGGATTCTTTATGGGGTGCATTTTTAACAGGTACTGTTACATATTTAACAATTTTATAAAATATAAAAAAAAACTTACAAATATAAAATAAAAAATAAAAAATGATGAATGATGTTAAATATCTCTGGACTAAACAAAATGGACAATATAAACAATTATATCATATAAATTTGGAATATAAACCATATTATATTGGAAATAATAAACATGTATTTACAAATATAAAACCTTCAGATAACAATTTAGATGTTTGGATAGGTAAAGATACTCAAAATGAAATAATAAATGAGATAATAATTGAAATGATTATTTTACCTTCAATATCTAATAATAATCATGACAGTAGTTCATTTTTTATAAAAGAAGAACAACTATTTAGAAAAATAACAAAATCAGACTGGAAGATAGTCAATTATAAAAAGTTTTTAGAAAATAATGAATTTCAAACAATAATAAAATTATGTAATATCTATTTCAATAATAAAAAAATAAATAATGATCTATGTATTATTTGTGACGAAGATACTATACAAAAAATAAATTATCAAATAAAAAAAAATAAATTATGTTATTGTTGTTGTTAATTGCTGTTCTATTGAATAAATGATTGAATGTGTCTTAATGTTTTTTCAGTATTTTGAAATGATGATGCTGATGTTTGAGGGTTCGGTGGCATATATGGGTTGAATACAAAATCACTTTTTGGTTGCTCTTGAACAGCACTTTTGTTAACTATAATCTTATCAATACTATTTAACATATTAAGACGTTGTGACATATCATCCGATATTTTATTTTTTGCTTGTTTACTTGAATTAGAACTAGATTCAGGTGTTATTTTTTGATCAGAAACTAAATAATTATTTCTAGTTAATACATGTAATGCGTCTTCTTTCTTTTGATATGATGACATACATTTTTTTTTATATTCTAGATATAAAAAATTTGTATTAGCATTGGCTTGTATATGTATTATGGTATTTAAAGTCAATGGAGTGTCCCATTTTATATGATGATGATTTGATATTAATAAAATAGCATTGATAATTAGTGGAGATTTTCTTCTTTTACCAGGACTAGTAAAATTATATTTGAATAATTTGAATAATCCAATCAATTGTTTATTTAACTTTTCATCTCCTCTGAATGTTGCTTCTTGAAAAATTACATCCCATATTAACCAAATAATATCATGATAATATTGAGGTTTAATATATTTACGATTTCTTATAGCACAATTAAATCCATTTTCACTTTTAACATTTAAACGTTCCCATTCTAGGATCCAATTTAACCAATACAATGATTTATCAAGATTACCATTTCTCTGTGTTAATTGGTGTGCAAATTCATTGACAACAACATGAATTTCACTCGGATCATTCTCTTTAATAAGTTTATCAATTAAAAATAGATTTTTCGCTTCTAGTTTATTTTCAAAAATATCTATTCTGAAATCTTCACTAGATATTTTTGGTAATGTTTTTATTTTATTTTTTGATGAATATGTCATGATAGTTACAATATCAATTAAATGATTCCGACATTCTTGATTATTACGTAACATCAGTGATTTTTCTCCTTGATATGATTGGTCTTGAATTATTTGTATAATTTGTGAAAACCTTGACCATAAATAAAAAGGTAAATTAGGATTGCTTTGATTAATTAATTTTGAATTGATTAAAATTAATCGATCCCAACACTCCATATAATGTCCACTAACTAACATCTCAACTGCCCAATGACATGATTCTTGTAATTTTTGATCTTGAATACTTTTTTGTAAAGCACTTAGAACATCTGACTTTTGATAGCCATTAAATGTAGATTTTTTAAAATCTGATATTTTTCTAAAGTCATTAATATAATATTTATCCGGTATGTCAGAATACTTCGGATCTAACTTTGATAATTTAATCTCCATTAAACTTTTTTAGGAAAAAAGTTTTAACAAAAAAACGAACGTATTGTCATAAAGGTTTGATAATTTTCTAGTATCATACGGAGGATTTGGAAAGATATGCAAATTATAGTCATTGTTTGCACGACTGTGCAAAAAGTTCCAAGATTGAGTCTATTCTAGTATAGTTGGTGATGTCAAAATTCTTGCGATTTAGATGTAATAGTGCTCAAAGGAGCAATACCTACATGATCTTCGCAACTCCCTCCCATGCATAGAGAGAATGACCCCTTCTTACTAGCATTTAATTAAAAGAAATATTAGACTTCGTATGAATGGAAACTAAAACAAAACCACTATAATATGTTGTTTTCTAAAAAGTTTAAAAGTATTTTTGATAAAACTTTTTTCTAAAAAGTTTATTTTTGTTAAAACTTTTTTCTAAAAAGTTTATTTTTGATGAAACTTTTTTTCTAAAAAGTTTATATTATAAGAATAAGGATAATAAAAGTTAATATGTACAATTTATTTTATCAAAATTACGACCCATACGATAATAATTTAAAAAAAGTAGAAGATAATATTGAGTATTGGGATGAAAAAGTTAAAAAAGGGATTTTTGATGAAGAGTTTGAACATTTGAATCCACTTAATAATCAACCATGGGGTACAAATTTTCCAACTTATAAAGATCTTCATAAAAATATGCTTAGAAAACTTGCTTCATATACCGATGCTAAAAATATATTCGATGTAGTTCGTAATCATCAAGTTACACTCATTACTATGGGTACAGGTGCAGGTAAAACAGTTATGATGCCTAAACTAATGTTGCATTATTTCGCATATCAAAAGAAAGTTGCAATTACAATTCCTAGAAGAGGTATTACAGAAAGTGCTGGTATTTTTGGTGCTGATGCTTTAGATTGTGTACTGGGGAACGAAGTTGGTTATCGTCATGGTTCAGATAAAACAAAATCATCTCCGGATACTATGTTATTATATACAACTGATGGTACAATTAAAGCAAAGATTACATCATCTGATCCAGATTTAAATGAATACAATTGTTTAATTATTGATGAAGCACATGAACGTAATACTAATATTGATATTTTATTTACATTAGTAAAAAATGTATGTCAAAAACGTCCTGATTTTAAATTAATTATTATGAGTGCAACAGTTGATACTAATATTTTTAAGAATTATTTTGAATCAAATGGTGTAACTTTTAAAAATTATCATGTTGCAACTGCTCAAAAATATACAATTGATAAGATCTTTCTTACAAATGATATTCAAAAAAAAGATGCTGCAGATATTATGAAACAATATATTGATCAAATCTTAAGAGTAACTGAAACTGGTGATATTATTGCTTTTGTACAAACGATGACACCTGCAAATAAAATCATAGAGTATTTAAATTCGAATATAAAACATTATCGAGGTAATCCTATTTTTATTGCGTATTCTAGTGGTGCTGATCCAGAATTAAAAGATTTAGCTCAAAAAACAGATCCTGATACAAATTTACCATTATATATGACAAAGGGATATACTAGATCTGTTATTATTGGTACACCAGCACTTGAATCATCATTTACTGCACCTGGTCAAATGGTTTATGTGATTGATAGCGGGTTGGCTAAAGATGTTTGGTATGATCCAGTTAAATTTGCATATGTTTCTGATACAGTTTATATATCAAGATCATCAATTATACAGAGACAAGGTAGAACCGGACGTAACTGTTCTGGTCAAGCATATATGATGTATTCACAAAAATTATATGATAGTTTAAAAGAATATAGTGATCCGAATATTCTAAAAAGTGATCTTACAAATGATGTTCTAGGGATTATGATGTTACCTTCAAATAAAAATTTAAAAAAGACCTTAAGTTTTTTGGCAGACATGTTAACACCACCAACTATTGAAAGTATTGAATCTAGTATTAAATTATTATATAATTATTGTTTAATTGACAAATCAGGGGACTTAACAGATATAGGTAAATGTGTTGCTACTTTAGGAAAATTAGGACCCGAACTTTCTAGAATGTTAATGGTTAGTTATTATTTTAATTGTATGGATGATATCATTTTACTAACTGCAATGATGTTATCAACTCAAAATAATAGTTTGGCTGTTTTTATTAGAAATCCTATTATGGGATCATCGGAAGAAAAATTATTATACAAAAAGAAGATGGATAAATTTTATCATCCTAGAGGAGATCATTTCATTCTAATTAATATTTTAAAATCATATTTAAGAGTACATGAAAAAGATAGAGAAGATTGGTGTAAGGCTTTGGATTTTAGATATGATTTATTTAATAAAGTTATTGAACCAGATTTAAATGCCATTAAAGCTTCTTTAGAAATTTTAAATTTTCCTCAAATGTTTACACATTATCCACCACCTCCTGCATTTGAAGAACAACCTACTGACATTTTAGAAACATTAAAAAGATATAATAAAAAAATGTTAGATGTGTTGTTTTCACCATCTACACAACAACAAACTAGATTTAATTATAAATATTTCAAGGGAGGTAGTGGTAACATTTCTTATAATAAATCTAATATAAATAAATTAAAAGATGAGTTTCTGGGTGAGGTTGATTCTTATTCATCTAGAGATAGCGAACCTATTGTATTAAATTTAGAACATTTATCATCTAGAACGTCAGACTTAGAAACATTTAAATTTAATGTTCATGATTCTAAAGAAAAAAATAAAGTTAGTTTATATTCTAAAGATAAATCAAAAATAGAAGAGGATTATACCCATAAACTATTAAAAATTGTAAATGAAGTATACCCTAAAAGACATATATCTGATCTTAATATTGATTATGATATTAAAAAAATATTAGAAATTACACCGGAAGAATATAATTATTATAATTTTAATAATAATGAAGAACATCCAGATTCAGATTATCAAGAACTAGATATTGAAGATTTGCAATTATCTTCAGATGATTATAGTCCAATTAAGGATGAATTTTTTATTAATGAATTATCACCTGTTATAAAATCAGATAAAGAATTATATGATGAGTATCTAGAAAATGAAAAATTAAAAGAGTTATTATATCATTCTAAAAAAGAGAATCCATCTGCATTTAAAAACTATGAACAAAAAACACAAAAAACACAAAAACGTAAAAAGAAGTTACAATCTAGTGTTAAATTAGCAAAAACATTAAAACGTATTCGAAAACCTAGAACAGATATACAATATGGAGGTGAACCAAATAAATATGCTGGAAATCAAAAGAAATTTCAAAACTATCCTAAACCAATCGTTGATGTAGAATTAATGGAAAAAGAAAGAAAAAGATTTGGTGACTTTTTAGATCAAATATCATTAAAAACTGAATCCGGTATATTACCTACACTTAGACTTTTCGAAGATCCTGAAGAAAATATTATGGCATGTATTTATTATGGGTTTTATATGAAATTGGCTGCAAACTTCTACGATAATAAATATATGGTCAAATTATCTAAAATAAATTCTTCAATGAATGATTCAGGAATATCATTTGATAGAGACAAACCTTCGTTAGTTATTTATCAAAGTTTATCAATTTCACCAACAGGTACTAACATGGGAGTTGTTTCTAAGTTATCACCTAGAATTATTAATGCATTTATCTAAGCAATATCAAACTTTTTAGATTATTTTAGCTCAATAGATATATAAAAATTGATCTAAATTATTTATAGTATAATATAATGGGTATCTTTATGTGAAGGCGTTTTATAATTGCGAATTCATATAATTTTACACATAAAGGTACCCAACCATTTTTTTTATTTTATTTTTATTTTATTTATACCTCATTTTAGATTATTTTAGGTCATTAGATATATGAAAATTGATCTAAATTAATTATAATATAATATAATGGGAACCTTTACAGGCGTTTATTTATGTGATTGATTTGATTCATTTTCGACAATTCAGATACCCATCCCCATACCCTATAATTCCATCTGGTTATTTGGTAAAGGCAACCCACCTCTTTTTTTTTTAAAAAAAAAATAATATTATATATTGAATGATGTAATAAGATATCTATGTTATTAGTTATCTTTTAATTTTTTATTGATCTGGAATTGATACAAAACCAGTCTCTTCAAGATATTCTTCGATTTCATTTAATGAATCAAACCCATATTTTAGCAACACTTCATTTAAATATTTTTTATTTGGTGTTAGAATAACAGACAATTGATACTTTGTCTTTTTATTACCCCATACATAAATTTGATTTTTAGAATATTCTAAACTGTTCATAGTATGTGATGGTACAACTGGAACCAAATAAATTGGAATGTTATTTTCTTTGAAATGATTTTGAATTTCATGTTGTGTAATTTCAGGAAATTCATTGATTAATTTAAAAAGTAATTCATTAATGTTACCAAAGATTTGATATTGTTTTTGTCGAAGAGCAAAATTATCAGTTAAAATCTCTTGAATTTGTGGATGTAGATGATGATCAATTTCATCTAAATGAATAGGTGTATTTTCGAGATCAATATCCTTACATGATGGATCTAGGTGATCATAAATTAATTTTTTAAACTTTTGAATAGCCATATGTGCTTGATCACTAGTATCCAAATGTTCCTTAATAAGATCAATTAAATGAGTATATGTGTTTGAAACAGAATAAGACATTTATATAAATTTAGAAATATAATCTTTTAAATTTCAATTTTATTTTAGTAATCTAGATATCTAGAAAATGAATACTAATAATTTTACATGGAATAATCTTTTATTTATGGCTGATATTTTGGTCCAAAAAGGATGTTTAGATGAAAATCAATTATCATTGATAGTTGATCTGGTTGATATCAAAAAAATAGTAAAATTTAATAAATTAAGTCAAGAATTTATTGACAAATATATTATACCTAGAATAGATTATGATGATTATGAAGGTATTGATTTATATGATATAGAAAAGTATCAAAAAGTATTCGAATAAATTAATAAATTATTCATTTTGTCTAAAACCTCCTAGTGTTACCTTTCTAGTTGCCATTTTAATTAAAAATTCGTCATGTGAAGCCATAATGATAGTTTTACCAGCAAACCCTTCTTTTATTAATTTCCATAATTGTTCTTTTGATTCTTTACTAAGTGATGCTGTAGGTTCATCCATTAATAATATATCTGGATTATGAAGATAAATTCTGAGGAACCAAATAACTTGACGTTGTCCACCGCTTAATTTAGAGCCATTTTTACCAACTGGTGTATCTATTCCATTTTTTAATCGATTAAATACAACATTAAGACCAAATTTTTCAAGTAGAGCAACAACCTCTTCTCTTTTAACATTTTGATTACCAAATAATATATTATCTAGAATGGAACGATTAAAAAGAACTGGATTCTGAGTCATGTATCCAAATCGTTTGAAAATACCAGTTTGTTCAAGATTTTTATAATTAATACCTTCTAAATAAAGATCACCTTTTGTTGGTTTAACTAATCCTAGAATAATTTTCATAATTGTTGACTTACCAGTACCAATATCACCTACAAGTGCAATTCTTTCACCACGTTTAATATCTAAATTTAAATCTTTTATAATTGGTTCTGAACTTTGATTATATCTATATTCTAAGTTTCTAATTGCGATTAAACTATCAGTTTTAATGTTATATACATCAGATTGTTTACTATTTTCATTGTTTAAGATTTTAAAAATATCTAATTTACTATTTTTTTCAATAGTTTCTAATGCAATATATTCTTTAGAAACATCTTGTAATGTATCATTTAAATAAATTAAAGTTTGAACTAATCCAGCACCAATAAAATAAATAGATAAAAATGTAGGTTTTGTAATAATATTGTTTTGTAAAAGATAATTTGAACGATACATTAATAATATTAAAAATAACATAACTGAAATTGTACCTATTAAACACCATTTAAGTGTGCATTTATCACTAATATTGGTATGTAATATATATTCTTCACTCTTATTTTTTAATTTTGCATCTTCATTTTTAAATTCATTATATGTATGAATTGTTAATAAATTACTTAAATAATCTTCTAATTCTTGATATTTTGTCATATATACATCAATTGATGTTGAACATTTTTTATAACATAATTTAGAATTAGCAAATAATAATGCAGTACTACCACCTAAAAATGTAACTAATAAAATAGGTAATATGTAATCATATTGTGATAAATACCATAAGAAAGCAATAATTGTAATAGTATATGGTATAACATAATGAATTGTATATTGATACCATAAACCAATAACATCTTTAAATTTAGTTAAAACTGCAACTTTTTCACCAATTATAATTTCTTCTTGATTACCAATAAATTTTTCTTTTATTTTATCAATAATTATTTTATTTGTTAATTCTTCGATCTTATTTTTTTGAATTGTTAAGTAATATTCTTCAAATTCAGAGATTGCATATACTAAACCATTTAATATTAAAATATATAGAATAGCCATTAAGAATTTATCAATATCTTTATTAAAAATATTAAATAGTATACCATAATATTTTGGTAAATAATAACTATTGACTAATGATGCAGAAATAAAAATAATATTGAAAATAGCATGTATTGGATTTTCCTTATTGTATTTTAAAAATAACCAAGTAACAAACTTTAATAGCATTTTATTATTTTGCTATATTTCTTTAATTATAAATATTATAATTATTATAAAATATTATAAACGAAAAATAAATAGATCATTTGTATGTTTTTATTTACCAATTCTGATTTTTCTAGTTGCCATATTAATTAAGAAATCATCATGGGATGCCATAATGATAGTTTTATTAGCAAATCCCTTTTTAATTAATCCCCATAATGTATCCTTTGATTTAGTACTTAATGATGCGGTAGGTTCATCAAAAAGAAGAATTTCTGGATTATGAAGATAAATTCTTAAAAACCATACAACTTGTTTTTGTCCACCGCTTAGTTTAGAGCCATTTTTACCTACGGGTGTATCAATACCTTTTTCTAATTTAGCAAAAACTGTGTCTAAACCAAATTCTTTTAGAAGATTCTCAACTTCTTTACGAGTTGAATTTGGATTACTAAAGAGTATGTTATCTAGAATGGAACGATTAAAAAGAATAGGTGTTTGTGTCATATATCCAAAATGTTTAAAAATCTCTTCTTGTGGAATAGATTTATAATTTTTACCATTTAAAAAGAGATCACCGCTTGTTGGTTGGATTAAACCTAGAATGATTTTTAATAATGTTGATTTACCCGCACCAATATCACCTACCAGAGCAATTCTTTCACCTTTTTTAATTTCAAGATCTAAATTTTTAATAATTGATGTATCAGATCCAGGATACTTATATTCTAGATTAACAACTTTTATTAAACTATCTGTTTTGATTTTAGGGTATTGAATATGAACAATTGGTTTTGGTTCATCTGTAAAAAGATGTAATTTAGCTATTTTTTCTATATCAATTAAATTATTATATTGAATTGCTAGATCCTGAAAGATATCAGTTAAATAAATTAAAGATCCAAGTAGTGAACTGATAATAAAATATAAAGACATAAATGTTCCACGATCAATCTTATTACTTTTCAAAAGTTGAAATGATCTATACATTGTTCCAAATAAAAAAGTTAATATTATAAAAATACCAAATAGATGACCTGTTAAAGAACAACGTGCAATATTTTTATTTGATAATTGATATTCATGATTGTGTTTTTTGATATTATCATCTTCTTTTTTAAATTGGTTATATGTCTGAATAGTTAGAAGATTACTTAAATAATCTTCAATTTCTTGATATAATTTAATATAATTATTATTAGAATCAAAACAAATTTTTGAACACATTGAAGTGTTAACAAAGATTGAAAAGTAAGTTCCAGCAATTAATATTAAAATCATTAAACCAAGATATATATCTATTTTACCCATGTAAATTGTACTAGAAATTAAAACAAATATATATGGTACTAAATATTGAAAAATTTTATAATACCAGTCACGAACTATTTTTTGAATTTTAATAGCAGATGATAATTTTTCTCCAATGACTATCTCCTCGGGATTAGTAATAAATTTTTCTTTAATCTTTGAAATAACATATCTTTGTGTAAGTTCTTCGACACCCACATTTTGAACATTATAATAATATTCTTCAAATTGATATGTAAGAAAAACGATTGCTTTAATGGCAATAATTGATAAAAACAAAACCATAAATTTTGATACATCCTTTGAAATCATTTCATAAAATCTACCATAAATTGATGGCAAATAGAAATTATTAGTTATTGTTGCTATAATACAAATTATATTAAATAAAACATATACAGGATGTTCTTTTTGATATTCCCAAAATAGTTTAGCAACTACTTTTAAAACCATTATTATGATTATTTAATTATATTTAAGATATATTTGCTAAAAATAAAACTATACATACGAAAGAAAAATATAAAATTAATTAATAATGTATTACTTATCTATACAAAAATGTGTGACAAACCTAAAATATGGGATGTTTACAAACAAGATGAAGAAGAAAAGGTTAATAAAAAATATCAAAATGGAGAATCTGGTTTGATTGTATATGTTTTGAAATGTGAGGATGACAAGTATTATGTTGGTAAAACATATAATTTATCCAAAAGATATGATGCACATTTATCAGGTTATGGTGCATTTTGGACTCGTTTATATAAACCCATCGAAATAGTTGAAAAGATTTACACATCTGATAAATATGATGAAGATAAATATGTTTGGAAATATATGGAAAAATATGGGATAGAAAATGTTCGAGGTGGATCATACACTGAAATTTTGATGCCAGAAAGTAGTATTAAATGTGCAGAAAGACATATTAAAAGTGCATGTGATATTTGTTATTCATGTGGTCAGAAAGGTCATATGATTAGTAATTGTCCATCACAATCTTCATCAAGGAAAAGAAAAAATGATGATATAGAGGAAAAGTGTTACAAAAAACATAAAAAAAATGAAACATCTGGATCAAATTTAGTTGCAAAATGTACAAGATGTAAAAGATATGGTCACTATTATTTACAATGTTATGCGAGAACTATGCGTAATGGCACTTATATTGGTTCTAATTAAGTGCGTTCATTTTGAAAAATATTTATATTTTTATAAAGTAAGAGGGTGCATCTTTTAAGTAAAATTAAAAGGTGTTGTGTTTGTTTTATGGTGGGGGTGTTTAAAAAATAAAAATAAAATAAACAATTTTTTTAGTGTTAGGTGTTTTGTATTTATGTTTAAAAAAATAAAAAATTAAATAATATGTGTTTTTGTGTTCATTTAAAAAATTAAAATAAAATAAAAATTTAAAAAAATCAATATAAGAAAATCCCTCGATAGTATAAATATAGCGAGCAGATGAAAATCTGTGAGCACAAGCCTTTGTAGTTCAACGGTTAGAATAATCGGCTGTTAACCGATAGACCAAGGTTCGACTCCTTGCATCGGCGATAAAAAACAACTTACAGCAAAAATCTCTCAAATATTAAGAATAAAAAAAAGTTGTTAGCAATTAGGCTCCTATAGTGTATTGGATCGCACGTGTGACTTCTAATCTCAAAGGGCAAGTTCAATTCTTGCTAGGAGTACCGCTTTATTAGTTTAATGGTAGAATATTACCCTTCCAAGGTAGTGGCCTGGTTTCGATTACCAGATAAAGCAAAAAGTTTAGACTTTCTTTAAAAAAGTCATATGCCGCGTTGACCGAACGGTAAAGGTGCTAGTCTTAAGAACTAGTGGACAATAGTCCAAGCAAGATCAACACTTGCACGAGCTAAAAATAATTACTTTTGAGTTTCATTCGGTTCGTAGCCTAAAATTATTATTTTTTTTATTTTTTTTTA
>Ga0164293_10001417_pt1 | contig 19965 bp, 18 predicted proteins | sample GEODES118metaG_FD_111487 | JGI IMG/M metagenome (GOLD analysis project Ga0164293, IMG submission 111487) | Eutrophic lake water microbial communities from Lake Mendota, Wisconsin, USA - GEODES118 metaG | ecosystem: Environmental > Aquatic > Freshwater > Lake | place: USA: Lake Mendota...
CGCAATGGCACTGATTTGCGGCGTCTCGGGCAGCGTCGCCCCTTTTGCGTCAGCCGGGTGGGCGTTGACCACAACGTTCAAGCCGCCCTGGCGGTACAGCGTCACCTCGCGCGAACGGTGGCGTGCGACTGGACGAAAGCCGGTCATCTCCAGCACATGGCCAAGCGCCTGGGGCTTGGCCGTGAGGTACTCAATGAATTCGATGCCATCGAGCCCGACCGGGTTGGCCTCATCGCTGAACGAGGCCTGCAGGGGCTCGCGAGCGGGGTCGGATAGCAGCAGCATTTCGCTCATGAGAGCACTCCTGGGTTGACGGGGTTGTGTATCTGGGCGGGCGACCCGCCTCAATACTGCAGGCGCGCCAGTGCGCGCAGGTTTTCAGCGGTCGTGGTGGGCAGGCCGAAAAACTCGAGGTAGGCCGGGATCTGCTCGAACAGCATGTCGGTGCCTACCTGCACTCGGCAGCCGCGTGCCTGGGCTGCGGCCGGGAAGGCGGTAGTCTCTGCGCGCATCACCACCTCGCCCACGACGGTGTGGGCGTCGAGCCTGTCCATGTCCATGGGCAGGGGGTCGCCTGCGTCCATCCCCAGGGGGGTGGCGTTGACCGCCAGGTCCATGCCAGCCGGGTCGCGGTTGCCCGGCTCCACGTTGATGCGGGGGTAGTGCGTGGCAATGCGACTGGTCAGGGCCTGGACGGCTGCCGGATTGACGTCGAAGAGGCGTAGGCGGGCCACGCCAGCCGCCGCCAGCGAGGCGACGATGGCCGAACCCACGCCGCCGGCGCCAACCACCAGAGCGCTGGCACCAGAGAGCGTCAGGCCCTTGCGCCGAAGGCCCCGCACAAATCCCTCGCCGTCGAACATGTCTCCCAGCAAGCGGCCGTCGGCCAAGCGCTTGACGGCGTTGCAGGCACCGGCCACCTTGACCGTCGGCGTGACCTCGTCGAGCAGGTCGACCACACTCACCTTGTGGGGCATGGTGATCAGCGCGCCCCGGATATTGGTCAGATGGAACAGGGAGGGCAAAAGCGCAGGAAAAAGCTCCGGCTTGCAGCCCATGGGCACCACCACCGCATTGATCCCCGCCGATTCGAAATACGGGTTGTAGATCATGGGCGCCTTGAAGGCGTGCGTAGGGAAGCCCAGGTGGGCGATCAGCTCGGTGTGTCCGTTGATCTGCATGGTGGCGGATGGCGGGGCACCGGGTAGGCGCCGGGTGCGGCCCGCGCGGGTGGCGCGTTCCGCAAAAATTCGTGATTCGTTTATCGAACTGGTCTGCGTGCGGCACGAACCCCTCAGGGGCCGCGCCGCGCGCAGACCGCGGGCCGGCTTAGCGGCGCAGCTTGGCCAGTTCGGCCTGCATCTCGGCGACCAGGGCCTCGCCAACGATGGCGGCGTGCTTGGTGATCACCGGCTTCATCTTCTCGCGCAGCTTGTTGACTTCAGCCGGCGAGAAGGAGGTCACCTGCATGCCGTTTTTCTTCAGCAGCTCCAGGTTGGCGGCGACTTCGGCGCGGGCCTGGGTGCGCTGGGTCTTGGCAGCCTCGTCGGCAGCGTCGTCGATGATCTTGCGGTCGGCCGGCGAGAGCGCGTCCCAGATCCGCTTGCTCATGATGACCGACTGCGGGTTGTACTGGTGGTTGGTGATGGCCATGTGCTTCTGGACTTCCCAGAACTTGTTGGCTGCGATCACGTTGATCGGGTTCTCTTGGCCGTCAATCGCCTTTTGCTCCAGACCACCGTAGACCTCGGGGAAGGGCATCGGGGTGGGGTTGGCACCCAGTGCTTTGACCCAGTCGACGTTGATGGTGTTGGGGATGACGCGCAGCTTCAGGCCGTCGATGTCCTCGACCCTGTTGAGGGGGCGCTTGCTGTTGGTCATCTGGCGGTAACCCAACTCCCAGTAGGAGAGGCCGACGATGCCCTTGGGCTCGAGCAGGGCGTGCATTTTCTTGCCGATGGGCCCGTCGACGATGGCGTCGGATTCCTTCTCGTTGGCGAACAGGAAGGGGAAGTCAAAGATTGCCAGTTCCTTGGCTTCGGTGGCCAAGATGCCGGAGTTCATCACCGCCAGTTCCACAGTGCCCGCCTTGATCGCGGTGACCACGGCCTGGTCGCTGCCCAGAGAGCTGTTGAAGAACAGGTTCACCTTGATGCGGCCGTTGGTCTTGGCGGCCACGGCTTCAGCGAACTTCTTCATGCCGGCAGCGGCGGGGTGGTTCTCGGGCGAGGCCAGGCCCATCTTGAGCACGCGCTCTTGGGCGAAGGCGCCACCGAAGGCGCAGGTGGCGGCCAGGGCCACCAGGGTCTTGAGCATCACTCGTTTCATGTTGTCTCCAGGTTGGTTTCAGTACGCATCGATCGGAGGGCAGGGCGCGGCGTACCAGACGCGCCCCGCTGGGAAAAAGGGGTTATTGATAGAGCCACTTGGCAGGCACGGTGACCAGCTGCGGGAACAGCACCATCAGGAACAAGACCGCGAACTGCACGAGCATGAACGGCATCACGCCTCGCGTCACTTCGTCCATCCGCATGCGGCCCACGCCGGCGACGGTATTGAGGACCGTGCCGACCGGGGGAGTCACCAGACCGATGGAGTTGTTGATGATGAACATCACCCCGAAGTACACCGGGTCGATGCCAGCGGCCTTGACCAGCGGCATGAGCACGGGTGTGAGGATGAGGATGGTGGGCGTCATGTCCATCGCGGTGCCCACCGCCATCACCAGCAGCATCATCGCGAACATCAGCAGCACCGGGCGGTCTAGTAGCGGCTGCAAGAGCGTCACCACCTGGGCTGGCAGCTGCGCCACTGTGATCAGCCAGGCCGACACCATGGCCGCGGCCACCAGGAACATCACCACCGCGGTCGTTTTGGCCGAGGCCAGGAACACCTGGTGGAGCTGCTTGAGAGAGAGCTCCCGGTAGATCAGGCCCGCGATCGCCAGCGACATCACTGCCACCACCACCGCCGCTTCGGTCGGCGTGAAAATGCCAAATCGCAGGCCGACGATGATGACCAAGGGAAGGGTGAGCGCCCAGCCGGCCTCGCGCAGGGCCCGCCAGACTTCACCCGCACTGCGTTTTTCCGGCATTTCGAGCTTCTCGCGGCGGGTCAGCCACCACCAGGTGACCCACAGACCCAAGGCCAGCCAAATACCCGGAAAGATCCCGGCCAGGAACAGCTTGGAGATCGACACATTGGCGGCCACTCCAAAGATGACGAAGCCGATGGAGGGCGGGATGATGGGGCCGATCACGCCGCAGGCAGCGATCAAGCCGCCCGAGCGGGCCTTGTCGTGGCCGGCCTTGACCATCATTGGCAGCAGCAATGCGGTCAGCGCCGCTGCGTCGGCGACCGCGGAGCCCGAGAGGGCCGACAAAATGCAGGCCGCGATGATGGTCACATAGCCCAGGCCGCCGCGCACATGGCCCACCAGCGCCATCGCAAAGTTCACGATGCGGCGCGACAGACCGCCGGTGTTCATGACCTCGCCGGCCAGCATGAAGAAGGGCACGGCCAGCAGCGGGAAGCTGTTGGAGCCTTCAATGAGGTTCTGCGCCAGGATGGTGGCGTCGAAGTTGCCCAGGTGCCACATCAGGGCCACGCCGCACAGGAGCAGCGCAAAGGCAATGGGCACACCCAGGGCCATGACGCCCAGCAGAGATCCGAGGAAGACAGCGATGGTCATATTGCCTGGCTCCTCATAGTTACTTGACGGGCGCCGGCGCGTCGATCGGCTCTTCTTCGGACTCGCGAACGCCCACGAGCTCGTCCTCACTCAGCTCGCCCCGCAGCAGGCGCCACAGGTCGTACAGCAGGATCACGGTGGAAGAAGCGGCAAACACCACACCGCCGGCGTAGAAGAGAGACTGCGGCGCCTCCATCACCGGACTGCGCGACTCTGTGTTCAGGCTGGCCAATGTCCAGGCGCCGGTGCCCAGGAGCCAGCAGGCCCAAAGCATCAGCAGGTGGCCCATCACCAGAAAGACTTTTTTGCCGGTCACACCCAAGCGAGACACCAGCATGTCGGTGCCCAGGTGGGTGCGCTCGTGCATTGCGATCACCGCGCCCAGGAAGGTCAGCCAAACAAAAAGCCAGCGTGACAGTTCCTCGGACAAGGTGATGCCCGAGTTGAAGACGTAACGCATCACCACATTGCCAAAGACCAGCACCACCATCACCGCCAGGCAAGCCACGATGGCCCATCCCAGCAGACGGCAGTAGGTGTCGATCAGCTTTTTCATCGGTGCGTACTTCTCAGGCGTTAATGTACTAACTAGGGAGTTTTGGCTGACTGGGGGTAACTACGCATTCGAATCGTGAATTTCCAGCTATCTGTTATGCCGCCGCGTTATTCCAGACGTAGCGCATGACCAGGTCCTGGACCAGCTCGCGGCTCAGGGTGTTGGCTTTTCCATCGGCCGACTTGTCGCCGAAGATGAGGCCGAAGGTATGCCGGTTCGACACGTTGAAGAAGGCCAGGGCCGAGATCACCGAATGGATTTCGACCGGGTCCAGGCCCTCGCGGAAGACACGCAGCGCCCGGCCGCGTTCGTAGATGTCCCGAATCACCTCGATGGCAGGCGTGTTGAGCCGCTGGATCACCTCGGACTGCCGCAGGAAGGCGCCGCGGGCCATGTTTTCGTTCATCACCAGGCGGATGAAGTCCTCGCTGTCCCGGTGATGGTCATAGGTCACGCCCACCAGTGTCTTGAGCGCGGTCACCGGGTCGAGGTCGGCCAGGTGAAAGCGGGACTCGCTTTGCCGGGTGCCGCGGTAGGCGTTCTCCAGCACCTGGAGGTAAAGCCCCTCCTTGCTGCCAAAGTAGTAGTAAATCATCCGCTTGCTGGTGCGGGTTGCGTCGGCGATCTCGTCGACCCGCGCACCCGCCAGGCCCTTGGCGGCGAACTCACGGGCGGCCACCGCGAGGATTTCGGCCATCGTCCGCTCGGGGTCGCGCGAGGCGGTGGGCGCCGCCCCAGCCGTCTTCGCGGCCGCCTTCTGACGCCTTGTTTTTACTAGTTCGTTCATTACGGCTGGCAGTATAGAAAGCGCCCACCGTTCCTTGCGTCCGGATCAACCCCTACCCGCGCATCGGTGCCCTCTTGGTTCTCAGCGTGCCGCGATCAATTGCACGACCACCTCCACCCGACCGTCGGGCGCGGATGTTGTCCAGGCCAGTGCGAGGCCCCCGCTCTGCAGCCCTGCACCCACCAGGCCCGGCGTGGCCGGCGTGGTGAAGGGGGCGCCCACGGGGTCGCCCGCGGCGGTGTACCGTTGCGCCGAGAGCTGCACGCCATCGGGCGCCAGCGTGAGGTAGTCACCACCGCGCAGGGCAACGGCTGCCACTGGCAGCATGGGCAGGCCACGCGCGGGCTGGGCCGCACCGCGCAAGTTGAAGTAGAGGCTGCGGGGCGAGGCTTGCACACCGGAGTCGGTGTCGACGTTGGCGGTGAACAGCACGCTGCCATGTCCCCGCAGGTCCAGCAGGAAGGCGCCCGCCGCCTGCGTCTCTGTCAGGGGCATGGACAGTGGCCGCGGCACTTCCAGCTGCGTGAAAGTGCGATAGGGCACGCCGACAAGACTCACGCGCTCCATCGCCGCCACCCAGCCGCCTTCGTCTAGCGCGGTGAGGCTCAGGTCATAGACCCGCGACACGCCTTGGCCATCGAGCCGCTGGATCCAGCCCAGGGGCTCGCCATCCGCTGCCAGCCGCAGCGCGCGCACACTCGGCACCAACTGCGGCGAGACGGGTGTCTGGAAACGCCATGACACGTAGAGGCTGCCATCGCGCCCGGTCGACGCATCTATCGGGCCGCTGAGCTGCGCAAAAAGCGGGGCGTTGCGTGGGTAGCGCTCGGCATCGAGCACACGTGCCGTGCCGTCAATGGTGCCCTGCAAGGTGTAGGGCCAGTGGTGCACCTCGGTGATCATGTTCACCTCGTTCTCGACCCGGCGGGTGACGAAGGTCACGCCGATGCGGCCCTCGGGCAGCAGGTTGACGGCCAGATCCTGGGCGTTGAGAACGTCGGCGGGTATGTCCAGGCGCACGGGTTCACCCAACCGCTGTCCTTCGGTATCGAAGCGCTGCACCCACAACTCCCAGGCCACCCCCGGTACGCGTGGCCCGTGCGCCATCCATGCGACCGCGTGGCCGCCGCCGTCGAGTGCGCCGACCGCCTTGACCACACGCTCGCCGGCCAGGGCCGCGTCGATGACCTGCGGCGGCCGCGGCTCCAGGCCGGAGTCGGCAGCGGCTGTTGGCACGGATGTGAGTGCCGAGACCAGGCGCACACCCGGCAGACTGCCCGCCTGCGTAGAGGCGCCGGTCGCACCCGGGTCGGCGTGTGCCTGCGAAGGCTGGCTGGGGGCCTCACCTCCGCCCCCGCCGCAGGCGGCGAGCAGCAAGGCGAGGGTCAATGGGGGCAAGCAGGCGCGTACGCGGCGCTTGGTGGTGAGTCTCGCCATGGTGGCTTCCTTTCTTCAGGTCGTGGAGCGGGACCTTAGGAAGCTGGCGAAGTGACTCATGTAGGCGCAGGCGGGTAGCCTCTGCGGGAAGTGCCGAAGCTGGGCACGATTCGCGCCGCACTGGTGCGCCTGCACCATTAAGGGGCGAAATATCGCGGGGGTCTGCCGCAGGCTGGTGCGTATTTGATCGAGTCAGTCGCACCAACACGGGAATAAATATTGCTTCCATGGTGCGTAAACGCCTTGGGGCGGTGCATACGGAGAACTCATGGATTCGATCAAGCAGGGTGCAGATGCCCTGTTCATTTTGCTGGGCGCCATCATGGTGTTGGCCATGCACGCGGGCTTTGCCTTTCTGGAGCTGGGCACGGTGCGCAAGAAGAACCAGGTCAACGCCTTGGTCAAGATTCTGGTGGACTTCGCGGTTTCCACCGTCTCCTACTTCTTCGTCGGCTACGCGGTGGCCTATGGCACCGGCTTCATGGTTGGCGCAGAAACCCTGGCGGCCAAGAACGGTTACGAGTTGGTGAAGTTCTTCTTCCTGCTCACGTTCGCCGCGGCGATTCCCGCCATCGTCTCCGGCGGCATCGCCGAGCGGGCGCGGTTCAACCCGCAGCTCCTCGCGACCGCGGTCCTGGTGGGTCTGGCCTATCCGCTGTTTGAGGGGGCGGTCTGGGCCAACAAGTTTGGCTTTCAGGACTGGATCAAGTCGGTTGCCGGCGCCGAATTTCACGACTTCGCCGGCAGCGTGGTGGTGCACGCAGTAGGCGGCTGGATCGGCCTGGTCGCTGTTCTCTTGCTGGGCCCGCGCAGCAACCGCTACCGTAAGGACGGCGCCATCAGCGCCCACCCGCCCTCTAGCATTCCCTTCCTCGCTCTGGGGGCCTGGATACTGGCCGTGGGCTGGTTCGGCTTTAACGTCATGAGCGCGCAGACGCTGGACAAGATCTCCGGCCTGGTGGCGGTCAATTCGCTCATGGCCATGGTCGGCGGCACCCTGGTGGCCACCCTCATGGGCCGCAATGACCCGGGATTTGCCTACAACGGCCCGCTGGCCGGTCTGGTGGCGGTGTGTGCTGGCTCCGACCTCATGCACCCTGCAGGTGCCCTGGTGGCGGGCGGTATTGCCGGCGCCATCTTCGTGCAGTTGTTCACCCTCACCCAGAACCGTTGGAAGATCGACGACGTGTTGGGCGTGTGGCCGCTGCACGGCCTGTGTGGCGCTTGGGGCGGCATCGCCTGCGGTATCTTCGGCCAGCAGTCGCTCGGCGGCCTGGGCGGCGTGAGTTTTGGCGCGCAGGCGCTGGGCACGCTGGTCGGGGTTGGCTGGGCCTTGATCAGCGGCCTCGTGGTCTACGGCCTCATTCGGCTCACGATGGGCCTGCGCATGACGCAGGAAGAAGAGTTCGAGGGCGCGGACCTCTCCATCCACCGTATCGGGTCCACGCCGGACCGCGAGGTGAGTTGGTAAGCACCCTCATCGCCCCCTCGGTCTCCAGGGGCACGTAAAAAAGCCCGCTTCAAAAACGAAGCGGGCTTTTTTATGAAAGGGTCTGGTGGGTCCTGAGTGACTCGAACACTCGACCTACGGATTAAGAGTCCGCTGCTCTACCAACTGAGCTAAGAACCCAGGCCGTTTCTGGCTAGCCTAAAAGTATAGCAGTTCGATGTTCGCCCTCGGTGCACCAGCTGCTGGGCCTCCCAAGGCTGGTCAAAAGCATAAGCATTCAACGAATATGTATTTCCCGCCGGGCCCAGCCTCATTAAAAATCCTGTTCCTCATCAGGAGCAGTTCCGTGAAAAAGTTTGTATCTCTCGCCTTCGGCTTGACCCTGGCATCCTTGGCACAGCTGGCTGTGGCCGCCCCGCCTCTGCTTTCACCGCAAGAGCTTCAGGCCAGGCTTTCCGACCCCAACGTCCGGGTGATCGACATCCGTGAGCCGCAGCTTTATGCCGCCAACCACATCCCTGGCTCCGTAAGCGCCCACTATGGCCAATGGCGCGGGCCTTCCACCAACCCGGGCGAGCTGCCCCACCTGCCCAAGCTCACCGCCCTGGTGCAGAGCCTGGGCCTCACGCCCACCACCCATGCGGTGGTTGTCTCCACCGGCGCCGACACCACCGACTTCGGCGCCTCTGCCCGCGTGTACTGGACCCTCAAAATCCTCGGCCTGAAGGAGCTGTCCGTCCTCAACGGCGGCGTCAAGGCCTGGACCGACGCCAAGCTGCCGGTGAACGACCGCGTGCCCACGATCGCCGCGAGCACCTTCCAGCCCAAACTGGACACCAGCCAGATCGTCACCACCGAAGAGGTGGCCAAGCGCATCAAGTCGGGCGACAGCACGCTGATCGACGCCCGTCCCAGCGCCTTCTTCCAGGGCGAAACCAAGGCGCCTGCCGCCAAGGCTGCCGGCACCCTGCCCGGCGCGGTCAACGTCACCTTTGACAAGTGGTTCGCCCCTGGCACCTCTGTCTTTGTTTCGGCCGACCAAGCCAGGCAGATCGCTGCCACCAACAAGATTGATCCAGCCAAAGAGACCATCTCCTTTTGCAATACCGGTCACTGGGCCGCGACCAACTGGTTCGCCATGTCCGAGGTGGTGGGCCACAAGAACGTCAAGCTCTACGCTGCCTCGATGGTGGAGTGGTCGCAGGACAACAACCTGCCCATGGCCAATGCCCCCAGCCGCGGCCAGCAACTGCTGCAGGCCGCCAAGGGCTGGGTGAACAAGGTCCTCAACTGAGCTGCCTTTCTCCCCGAGGCCTGTCCGCAGGCATACTCTGGGCGTTCTGGCTACCGTTCGCATCATGAAGCGACTCCCTCTGGCGGCCCTGGTGGCCGCCTTTTTCATCTTCCTGCTGTTTTTTGTTTCGGTCCGCCAGGCGGTGCTGCTGTTGGTGGGCGTCGGCATGGGCGCGGCGCTGGCCGGCGCGCGCTTCGGCTTTACCACCGGTTGGCGCCAACTGATCGAGCAGCGGGACCCGCGCGGTGTCACCGGGCAGGCAATGCTGCTGGCCCTGGCCAGTGCCGCCGCGCTGCCGCTTCTGGGGCAGTTTTCGGAATTGAATGCGGCCCTCGGCCCTCCCAGCGTGAGCCTGCTGGTGGGTGCCTTCGTTTTCGGCCTGACCATGCAAATTGCCGATGGTTGTGGCTCTGGCACCCTCTATAAGGCCGGCTTGGGCGTGCCGCTGAATGCGGCCATCTTGCCCCTGTTTGCGCTGGGCAGCTTTCTCGGCTCGGTGCATCTGGACTCCTGGCTGGCCCTCGGCCAGGCGGCGCCGGTCAGCCTCTCTGCCGAATTCGGGACCGGTGCGGCCCTTGGCCTTACCTTTGCCGGACTGGCAATTGCGCTGGTGGGTGTCCGCCTGTGGGTGGGGCCTGGCCGCACCTGGCTGGAGCGTCGTTGGGTTTGGGGTGCGATCGCGCTCGCGGTGCTGGCCACGCTCAACCTCGTGCTGGCTGGCCAGCCCTGGGGCGTGGTGTACGGCTTTGGCCTGTGGGCCGCCAAGGTGTCTGTCGCCCTGGGCCTGTTTGACCCGGCTGCCAACGCCTTCTGGAGCCAGGCGGGCAATGCCCAGCGCCTCACTCAAACGGTGCTGATGGATGTGACCACCATCACCAGCATAGGCATCCTGGCCGGTGCGCTGTGGATCTCGGCCAGCCAATCGGCGGCCGACACCCAGCCGCTGACTCTGCAGCAATGGGCCATTGGCCTGGTCGCTGGCTTTGTCATGGGCTACAGCTCGCGCCTGGCCTTCGGCTGCAATGTGGGCGCGATGCTGAGCGGCATCTCCACTGGCAGTCTGCATGGGTGGATCTGGGTCCCGTTGGCCTTTGTGGGTACCGTGCTGGGTGTGCGCATTCGCCGCCGCTACGGGTTTTGAGGAGTGCGCCCCATGACCACCACAAGAAAACTTCAATGGGCCTTCTGGTCACTCTTGGCCGCCTTTCTGGCCTGGGACTTCACTGTCTCTGCACCAGTGAACCTGCGCGATGAGCCGCCCCTGATCGCCGCTGGCTCTGGCCAGGCGGTGAGCGGCGGGCATTGCTCGATGGCAAAGTAAATCTGGCCGCCCGCGGACAGCGGCGTTTGCCAGAGACGCCGCGGCCGCTCAGGAAATGATGCCTTGCTCGCGCATCGCCCTGAGCTCCTCGGGCGAGTGTCCCAGCCAAGTACCATAAATCTCGTCGTTCATTGCGCCTAGCGGCAGGCTCGGTTTGATCGGCCGCCGCTCGCTGCCCTCGAAGATCAGCGGCGAATGAGGAAGCACCACCTTGCCCAACTCGGGATGGTCGATCCATTGCAGGCTGCCACGCGCGTGCATGTTCTCGTCGGCCATCACTTCGGCCAGCCCTCGCACCGGCGCACAAGGCACCTTGGCCGCCTGCATGCGCTTGGCCACTTCATGCTTGGGCAGTGTCGACGTCCAACTCTCGATCAGCGTGTCGACATCATTGAAGTTCGCAACCCGGGTGGAGCGGCTGGTAAAGCGCGGGTCGTCCTTCAGATCGGACCTGCCCATCACCTCGAGGATGGCGCGGAAATGGTGGTCTCCCGGCGCATTGAGCACCACATAGCCGTCGGTGGTGGGGTAGACGTTGTACGGAGAGATGCCCAAGCCGCCATGGCGGTTGCCAGTGCGTGAGGGTGCTGCCGCACCGCGCGCGTGAAACATGCCGAGGTTGGAGGCCAGCGAGGCATAGGTGGCCTCTTGCATCGACACTTCGACGGTGCGCCCCTTGCCTGTGCGCTCGCGCTCGAAGAGCGCGGTCATGATGGCGCCATAGAGGTGAATGCCTGCCATGAAGTCGCACATCGCGGCGCCGGCCTTGACCGGAGGCTGGTCGGGGTAGCCGGTGCACTCGATCACGCCGCACATCGCCTGCATCACCAGGTCCATCGCCGGGTAATCACGGTAGGGGCCTTCCTTGCCGTAGCCAGAACTCGAGCCATAGACCAGGCGCGGATTCACCTCATGCAAGACGGCAGCGCCGACGCCCAGGCGGTCCATCACGCCGGGCGCAAAGTTCTCCACCAGAATGTCTGCCCGCTGGACCATCTCCTTGAGCAGCGCGCGCCCCTGCTCTGATTTGAGATTGAGCGTCACCGGTTTTTTGTTGGAGTTGAGCATTGCAAACGGCAAGGCGGCGCCGCCCATGTCGCCTCGGCTTCGCAGGTGCTCACCCTCAAAGGGTTCGATCTTGATCACCTCGGCCCCCGCCATCGCCATGAGGAAGGTGGCGTAGGGGCCGTTGTAGACGTGGGACAGATCCAGGACGGTGATGCCCGCCAGGGGTTGATGGGGCTGGATGCCAGACATCGCGTTCTCCAGAGTTCGATCGTGCAGGAGCGCTTAAAAGTTGCCCATGGACAGGAAGCCGTCGACCGGATCGAAGTCGCTCACGATCTTCTTGCCCACCAGGTCCTTGAGCGCCTCGGTGGCCCCACCGCCCAGGGTGCCGTAGCGCACGCCGCGGTAGATGCGGGAGATGGGGTAGTCGTCGGTGAAGCCGTAGCCGCCGTGCACCTGCAGGGCCTCATTGGCCACGCGGACGGCCATCTCATTGACGAACATCTTGGCAATGCCCGCCTGGTAAGGGTCGGGGAAGGGGTTGGCTGTGAGGGCCGCCTGATACAAGAGCGCGCGGCCGGCCTCGATGTCGCGATACATCTCGGCCAGCTTCCACTGGATACCCTGGAAGTTGGCAACTGCCTGGCCGCGGATGGTGCGCTCGCGCACGTACTTCACCGCCTCTTCGAATGCGGCCTCGGCCATGCCCAGCGAGACGCTGGGGTTGAGACAGCGCTGGGTGTTGAAGGCCGACATCAGCTGTTTCATTCCACCCTCATGAAGGATGACGTTCTCCAGCGGCACCTCGACGTTGTTGAACTGGATCTCGGCCAGATACTCACCACCCATGGTGTGATAGCGGGCGGTGACTTCAAAGCCGGGATAGTTGCGATTGACCAGCACGCAGCCAATGCCATGGCGGCCCGGCGATCCGTTGATGCGGGTGAACACCACGAACCACTCGGCCTCATTGGCGCGGCTGATCAGCGTTTTGACGCCGTTGACGACCGCATGGTTGTCCTTGATGGTGGTGTTGGTCTTGTAGTTGGGAACGTCCGTCCCGGCATGCGGCTCGGTCATGCACACCGCCAGGTGCGCCTTGCCGGCGGCGACCTTGGGCAGGATGTCCTGCTTCATGTGCTCGGGCGCATAGGTCGAAATCACGCGCACCTGCACGCCCAGCATGCCCATGAGGCCCATGGCGGTCGCATAGCAACCCTTGGCCACTTCCTCAAGAACCAGCGCGGTGTCGAAAACCGGCAGGTTCATGCCGCCGTATTCCTCGGGGATGGACATGCCCAGCACGCCGATTCGGGCCAGCGCGTCCAGGTTCTCCCAGGGGTAGGTGCCGTCCATGTACTTGATGGAGTTGCCACGGAAGTCCATGTCACGGGAGAGATCGCGTACAGCGCCGACCAGGGCGCGTTGTTCGGGGGATAGCTTGAGCTTGGTGGGGGTCATGGGGACTTGCTTGGATGGGAAAAATGAAGGAAATGTTCTGGCGGTCAGCCCGGCTTAGCCGTTCATGTGGCCGGCATCGCGCCAGCCGCGCGCCAGTGCTTCGCGGTGGTCGGGGTGGGCAATCGCCAGCAGCCGGCGGGCGCGCTCCTGCAGGGAGCAGCCACGGAGTTGGGCCACGCCCTGCTCGGTGATGACCACGTCGACCTCCACCCGCGGAACGGTCACCGGTCGGTTGCCCAGCGAGGCGACGATGCGCGAATGCTTGCCGTCTGGTGTGGTCGACGAGAAGGCGATGATCGAGTGGCCGCCCGGTGAGGCCGTGCCAGCGCGCACGAAGTCGAGCAGGCCGCCGATGGCGCCGAGGTAGCGGCCCCCGGCCACTTCAGAGTTGGTCTGGCCCCACAGATCCATCTCGATCGCTGAGTTGATGGTGTGAAAGCGGGCCAGCGTCTTGGCGGTCGCTAGCTGGTGCGTGTATTCCACGCTGCGCATCTCCACCAGGCCGCTGCGCTCGGCGAAGTCGCGCAGGCGCTGGGTGCCGAACAGGCCACCGGTGACGGTGCGTCCCACGTCGACGCCCTTGTGAGCGTTGGTGACGACGCCCCGCTCGACCAGGTCGACCAGCACGTCCGATACCACGCCACTGTGGACGCCCAGTTCGCGGTGCTGGTGCAGGGCTTGGGCCACAGCGGCCGGCAGGGTCCCGATACCCAGTTGCACGGTGGCCCGGTCTGGCACGAACTCGGCCACCCTACGGGCGACCTCGCGCTCCAGTGCGGTGGGCTGGGGGTCGGGCATGTCGATGAGGCGGGTGTCACCATCGACCAGCCAGTCGATGTCTTCCACTTCTACCCGAGAGTCGCCGTGCATCAGGGGCAGCGCTGGGTTCAGGAGTGCGACCACCACACGGGCCTGTTCGATCATGGCGCGTGTGAAGTCGGAGACGACGCCCAGCGTGTAGCCGCCCTGGGGCAGCGGCCGCACCTGAATCAACACCACGTCCATCGGCAGCTGGCCACCTCGGATCATGGGGCACAGGTCACTGAGCTGATAGGGAATGAGCTCCGCCACCGCCGTCACACGCCGGCTGGTGCCGGCCCCGTTGAGAGCAAACAGCCGGAAGTGCTCGCGCAGCTCGGGGCGCAGGGTGTCTGATTCCGTGAGCGCGAACAGCAGCCCGGGATTTTTCAGCTCTGCTCCCTGGGCGACCAGACGCTCGGTCAGGGCCAGCGGCTCGCCGGGCCCCTGCGGCCAGGCGACGACATCGCCGGGATCGAGGAGATCGACGAACTGCAGTTGCGCCAGGGAGATCGATCGCATGCCGGTGTCAATCGATCTGGATGTTCTTTTCGCTGATCAACTTGGTCCAACGGGTCACCTCGGAGCGCAGCAGGCTGGCGAACTCCTCGGGCGTTCCGGGCATGGTGGCCGCCGCTTCGCGGGTGAGTGCCTCTTTCATGTCGGATTGGGTGAGCGTCCAATTGAGTTCTTCGTTCAGGCGTTTGAGAACGGCGGGTGGCATGTTGGCCGGTCCGAGCAGACCGAACCAAGCTTCCAGGCGGAAACCCGGCAAGCCAGCTTCTGAGGCCGTCGGAATTTCAGGTGCCAGTGGGGAGCGCTGCGCGCTGGTTACAGCCAGGGCGCGCATTTTGCCGCCACGCAGCTGGGGCAGGACCGAGGCCAGGGTCGGCAGCGTCATCTGCAGGCTGCCCCCCATCAGGTCGGTGAAGGCCGGCCCGATGCCTTTGTAGGGGATGTGGGTCATTTCGATCTTGGCCGCCGAGGACATCAGCTCCGTGCCCAGGTGGTTGATGCCGCCAATGCCGGCAGTGCCGTAGTTCACGCTCTTGGGCTTGGCGCGCGCCAGCGCGACGAACTCGGCGAGGTTGTTGGCCTTCACATCGTTGCCAACGACCACAGCAAAGGGTGTGGCAGCCATCAGTCCGATGGGCTGCAGGTCCTTGAGCAGGTCATAGGGCAGCTTCTTGCCGCTGGCGGCGTTGGTCGTGACCGAGGTGGAAGCGAACAGAAGGGTGTAGCCGTCGGGCGCAGATTTGGCGACGAACTCGGTGCCGAGAGTGCCGCCGCCGCCAGCCTTGTTTTCAATCACGACCGTTTGACCCAGACGCGTGCTGAGTTTTGCGCCAAGGACGCGCGACAGAATGTCGTTGCTTCCACCCGGCGCAAAGGGAACGATCAGGCGAATAGGGCGGTTGGGCCAAGCGGCCTGCGCATGGGCCTGCAGCGGCAGCAGGGCGCTGGCGCCCGCAGCTAGGACGGTGCGGCGTTGAATGTTGTTCTTGCTGTTCATGGTGTCTCCTCGCGGTGGTTGATCGAGCGTCTTGGGTGCAAAGTCAGCCGGCGGGCGCCAGCACGTGAATGAGTTCGCGCATGTCTTTCATGCCAGCCAGCCGGTTGACGCCATCGCGCAGGCGTTCGGCTGCGTCTGCCACCAGCGGGCGGATCGCCACGCGCATGCAGTCGCGCGCCTTGGCGTCGAAGTCAGCCTCTGACATCGGCAGGCTCGGATGACCCAGGGGCGCGTCGACCCGCGTGCGGTGTACCGTGCCGTCGTCCATCTCGATTTCAATCTGCACCGGCGATACATTGCGGCCAGCTTGGCGCTCAATGTCTGCATCGACCGCCGCGTCGACCATGCGCGCCAGCGACAGCAGGTCGTCGCGACGCAGCGACGCATCGGAGAAATGCTCCAGCCCCACCCCGCCATCGACCAAAGCGGACGCGATGGTGTAGGGGATGCTGAACTGCGCCTGCACGATGGTGCGGGGCGCCTTACGCACCTCCACCGGGGTGCAGACCGCCTGGTAGGCCTGGTGGTTCAGGCCGACGCGCACCTGGCGGATGCGATTGACTTGCCCGTCGATCGCCTTGCGCAGGGACAAGGCGGCGCTGATCGCCGGATGGTTGAAGCGGCAGCAGGGGTAAGGCTTGTAGCTCAAGTCGACAAACTCGAAGCGCTGGCCCAGGTCGGCACGCAGCACCTCGCGGTCACAGCGGCCGTGCAGGTACACCCGCAGGAAGCCGTCTTCGCCGTCGAAGGTGTTTTGCACACCGCGAATGCCGCGCCGTGCCATTTGCACCGAAATCAGCGCCGACATCGCAGCGAACCCCGGCTGGATGCGCTTGGTCAGTGCTGCATCCCGCGTGACCTGATGGTTCCCGGCCGCTTGCGAGTAGGAGATACCCAGCGCATTGACCATCTGCGACTCGTTCAGCCCGAGCACCCGGCCGGCGGCCACCGTGGCCGCGAAGTGGCCGAACAGCGAGGTATACATGTAGCCGCTCTCGATGATCCCGATCTGGGTGGCCATACCGATGCGGCAGATCGTCTCCAGGCCGGCGGCGACACCGGCGATGAAGTCTGCGCCGCTGACGCCGCCCGCCAGTTCCGCGGCGGCCAGTGCGGCCGGCACCACCGACACCCCGGCGTGCAGCACCGCGGCGTCATGCGTGTCGTCATAGTCGCGCGCATGGGCCATGGCGCCATTGACCCAGGCCGCGTGGTGGGCGGGTACCTTGTCGCCGAAGACCAGCACGCTGGCCTGGGGCTCGCCCCCCCACTCGGCGGCCAGGCCGCGCACATCGGCCACCGCCGCGGCGCTCGAGCCTGCCGCTGCGCAAGCCAGCGTGTCAAAGATATTGGCCTTGGCGGCCGCCTGGGCGGCTGGCGGCAGCTTGTCCAGCGTGAGCCCGCAGGCAAAGCGGCTCAGGGTGGCGGCGAAATCTTCAGTCGTGGTGGCGGTCATGGCGGGCGGTGCTGAAATCCGGCGGCCAGTCTAGAAACAGGGGCATCGACCCGTCCATCGCGTTTTTCGAAAAGCGGTGTGCATGTTTCCGGAAGGTCAGGGTTTACCCGCCCCGACCAGCGGTCCGAGCGCCGCTGCAAAATGACGACTGTCACCATGTTGATCGACCTTGCCCAGCTCCGCACCTTCGTCGCCGTCGCCGAAGAGCAGCACCTCACGCGCGCAGCCGAGCGGCTGCATATCAGCCAGTCCGCGGCCAGCGCCCATGTGCGTGCCGTCGAGGAGGCACTCGACAACCAGCTGTTTGTCCGCACCAATCGCAACCTGGAGCTCACCCCGGCTGGCGAGTTGCTGCTTCGCAAGGCCCGGCTCCTCCTGAACGAGGCGGTGCTCTTTTCGGCCTTTGCGCGGGAGCTGCGGGGCAAGACCCAGGGGCAGTTGGTGGTGGGGTCCAGCAGCGACCTTTCGGCCAACCGGCTCGGGGAGGTGATTTCCGAGTTGCGGACCTTGAACCCGCTGGTGAATGTGGATCTGCGGGTTCGCCCCTCCTCGGGCACGCGGCAGGGGCTCAAGAGCGGTGAGCTGGATGTGGGCGTCTTGTTGGATCGGCCCACCGATGGGGCGCTGGACTATCACGAACTCACCACCGTGCAATTTAGCGTCGTTGGACCCGCGGCCTGGAAGGAGCGGATCGATGGCGCCGACTGGGACACCTTGGCCAGCCTGCCTTGGGTGACACCTTCGGACAGTGGCATGGCGTATTCGGCCATCCTTCAGGAGCTGTTCGGTTCCCGTGGCTTGGTGGTCAATTCGGTGATCGGTTTTGACAACGCCACTTTTGCCCGGGCGATGGTGCAAGGCGGCGCAGGCCTCACCCTGGTGCGGCGCGAGCACGCAGTCGAGGGCGAGCGGGCGGGTCAGATGGCAGTTTCTCCGCTGGTGCAGGCCGAGTACCCCTTGTGCATCGCCCACCTGGCCAGTCGCCGCAACGACCCCTTGGTCAGGGCTTTTGTCGAGGCTGCGGCACGCGTCTGGCCAGCGATGCGGGTGATTTCCAGCGCCAGCGCGCTCAGAGCAGGCTAGGCGTCACGGAAAATTCCCGGGGGGAGCAGCAGCCGAGTGGACTGTGTTGTGGGCGGCAACTGCGGCCGGCTACAGCTGATCGATGCTTGTCGAAACGGGTGCCGCTTGCTGCGGCTTGCCGTCGAGCGAGAAGCGCTCATTGGTACGTGTGTAAAAGCTTGCACCAAAACGAGCCACTGGGCTGTAATCGCGCAAATTGACACGCCAGGCCTGTGTGTCGATCAATCCATCGCGTGCCGCCAGCCATTTGACGCGGCCGATGAACACATAGCGGCTTTCGGTTTCCAGCTTCTCGTGCAGTACGCATTCAAACGCCACGGGCGCCTCCGCAATGCGCGGCGGCTGGACGCAGCGCGCGGGCACGGGCGTCAGGCCCACTTGCGTCAGCTCGCTCACATCGGAGGGAAATGCCTGTCCGCAGTCGTGCATTTTTTGCGCCATGGGCTCATCGGACATGTGGACCACAAATTCGCCGTTGTGAAGGATGTTGGCCGCCGTGTCCTTCAGGCGCCCGTCCTTGAGGCGATTGATGCTGATCATCACGATAGGGGGGTCTTCTCCCATCATGTTGAACATCGAAAACGGCGCGGCATTGGCCACCCCCTGGGGACCGAGGGTGGTCACCAAGGCAATCGGCCGCGGCACGATCAGGCTGGCCATCAGCTTGTAGCGTGGGTAGCTGTCGAGTTGTTCGAAATCTACTTCTGTCATGTGCGTCCGTTGTCGGGGGGTCTTTTCTCGGCCATTTCAGCGAAACGGGCCACCCGCAGGTGGCCCGTGCAACTGATTCCAGAAGGAGATCAGGCAATCACTTCGACTTTGGCTTTCTTGGCCACAGCGGTCCAGGTGCTGATCTGCGAGCGGATGAGCCTGACGAACTCGTCGCCCACCACCGGGGTGCTGCGCGGCAGTGTCTGCAGCTCTTCCAGGCGCGACATGATATCGGGCTTGCTCATGATCTCGGGGATCAGCGCGGTCAGTCGTTGCACGATGGGGGCCGGCATATTTTTCGGGCCCGACAGGCCCAGCCACTGCGAGCCGGTGAGAGAGGGATAGCCCACCTCGGCGAAGGTGGGGATGTTGGAGAAGGCGGGCAGGCGTGACGGTGTGGAGATTGCCAGCGCGCGCAGCGTCCCCCCCTTGAGCGCGGCGGTGTTGGTGGTGATGGGATCGAACAGGCTGTCGATCTGGCCGCCCAGCAGGTCTTGCATGGCGGGGGCGCTACCCTGGTAGGGCACGTGGTCGTGCTGGGGCGCTGGGCCTTCAAGCTTGAGCAACTCGCCGTAGAGGTGGTTGGCCGAGCCGATGCCCGACGACCCGTAGCGCACCGGTTTGGTCTTGGCGGCCGTCATGTACTGGGCCATGGTCTGATAGGGCGACTGGGCACGCACCAGCAGCGTCATCGGTGCCTCAACCAACATGCCCATGTGGGTGAAGTCGCCGACCGGGTCAAAAGGCATGCTGTTGCGCGTCGCGGTGGCATAGATATGCACCGAGGCATGGCTCACCAGCAGGGTGTAGCCATCGGCGGGCGCCTTGGAGGCCAAGTCGGTGCCAATCAGGCCACCAGCGCCAGCCCTGTTGTCAACCACCACCGTCTGGCTCAAGGCCTGCGAAAGGTGCGGCGCCATCAGGCGGGCAACCGTGTCGACCAGTCCGCCGGGCGGGTACTGCACCATCAACCGGATCGGGCCGCGGGTTGGCCAAGCGCTTTGCGCATGGACCCAAGGAGCCGCCAGGGCAGCTGCTCCAGCCGCCAGTAGTTCGCGTCGCTTCATGGAAATTCCTTTCGCTTCTGAAAAGTTATCGGGGGAAAATAGGCGGGTATGTCCAAGCCCGAGAGCGACTACGCAGGAACAATGCCAGCCAAATTGATCAGCATCAGCGGCGTCGCGCCCCAAAAGTGTTCGCGCTGAGATGGCCAGCACCAAAACAATGCAAACGAGCCAGTCCTTGAAAAGAAGGCCCCAATGCCGCCCCATCCGCCCCGACGCCTCTTGCTGATCAACCCCAACACCAGCGTCTCGACCACCGAGCGATTGATGCAGGTTCTTGCACCTTCAGTGCCGGCTGGTTGGACGCTCGACGCCCATACCGCGCGTTTTGGTGC
>Ga0164293_10001419_pt1 | contig 19952 bp, 16 predicted proteins | sample GEODES118metaG_FD_111487 | JGI IMG/M metagenome (GOLD analysis project Ga0164293, IMG submission 111487) | Eutrophic lake water microbial communities from Lake Mendota, Wisconsin, USA - GEODES118 metaG | ecosystem: Environmental > Aquatic > Freshwater > Lake | place: USA: Lake Mendota...
AGCACTTCGCCCTTGAACACCCAACACTTCACACCAATGATTCCGTACTTCGTCCGGGCCTCGTGCTGGCCGAATTCGATATCTGCGCGCAGTGTATGGAGAGGAACGCGCCCTTCGCGATACGTTTCGACGCGCGACATCTCGCTCCCGCCGAGGCGGCCCGAGCAACGGATACGAATCCCCTTTGCCCCGAACTTCATCGCGGTCGCGAGCGCTTTCTTCATCGCGCGACGGAACGCAACGCGGCGCTCCAGCTGCATCGCCACGTTTTCCGCGACGAGTTGGGCGGACGTTTCCGCCTTGCGAATCTCTTGGACGTCAATGAAGACTTCGTTGTCGGTAAACGACTGAACGCCCGGGAAGACCGTCTCGCCTTTGGCAGCGGTCTTTACGTTGCCGGACTTGAGGATCTCAATCCCCTTCCCACCCTTACCGATGACCATGCCAGGGCGAGCGGTATAGACGATAACCTTGGCCTTGTTGGCGGCGCGCTCGACCTCGACCGACGCGATATTCGCGTTCATCAAGTACTCCTTGACGGCGCGCTTGATTCGCATGTCCTCATGCAACCATTTGGCGTAGTTCTTGTCCTCGAACCACTTGGAGTTCCAGGTCTTGATTACGCCGAGGCGAAAGCCATACGGATGAACTTTTTGTCCCATGATTCGCTCTTCGTTATTCGCGCGTGCCGAGGTGGATGGTGATGTGGCTCATACCTTTTTGAACGCGTGTCGCGCGACCCATAGCTCGCGGGCGCCACCGACGCATGTGCTTGTTGGGCGCTTTATCCACGAACGCCGTCTCCACGAAGAGCGCGTCCAGATCTGTTCCCGGGCTCACCGTGCGCGCGTTCGCAACGGCGCTCTCGATGAGCTTGGACACGACGGGCGCACCAGCCTTCGCCGTAAACTGCAGCAGCTGTAGCGCCTCACCGGCGTGCCGTCCGCGAATCAGGTTGACAATCATTCGTGCTTTGCGCGGACTGATTCGCGCGAAGCGAGCGATCGCTTTGGAAACCATTGTTACGAGCCTTCTGTCGGCGGGACACGCCGACGTTTCAGAACCCCGTCGTACCCCGTTGGTAACGCACCCCTGGCGAAGAAAAAGTCTCCGGCGGTAGGGCACGCCCCGATCACGAGGCCGTTACGGCGGTTATGATGCGCCGATTCGAGCCAACCCTCACGACGCCCGAAAGCGCCGTCGAGAGCCTCCAGTTCTGTGGAAAACCGGAGGAGCGCGCACTTTACGCGTTTTGCAGCGCAGCGCAAGCGGTTTGTCTCCACTTTTATTGAACCGGGATCGCGTGCGCGGCTATCCGCGAGCGGCGCGTTTTTTGCCGGCGTGGAAAGCGGCGTCTCCGGGCGCGATTTGCGCGACGCGCGTCGTTCTTGGTGTGGCCGGCGTTCCGGTGTAGCGTCGCGCCGGTGGTGACTTTGCGGCTTCGGAGAACGGCCTTGCTCAGGATGCGGCTGGCGATCGGCGTCGGCGTTGGTCTCGGTATCGGGGGGCTCTGGGGCGTCTTGGCACCGTCTATCGCCCGGGCAGAACGGTCGACGACGTCTATCGAGCAGGCGTACGACCTCGCAGAGGTTCCGCATCCGCGGGCGATCGCCGTCGCTGGTGCGCAGCAAGCCTTCGGCGGCTCCACCACCGCACTGTTTGCCAACCCAGCTAACCTCGCTCTCTATCGCGTCTACCACCTCGAAGGCATCGGCGCCATAAGCCCCGAGGCGCGCGGGCGGTCGTTCGGCGGAAGTATCGCAGATTCGAGCACCAGCGCATTCGCAGGGGGATTCAGCGGTACGTGGTCTCAGTTTGATTCGGACGGAATCAAGCGCCAGTGGACCGACTTGCGCCTTTCGCTCGCCTACCCCTTCGGGGACCGACTGAGCGTAGGCGTGACCGGCAGATACCTGCGAACCACGCAGAATGTGCGCTCCGGACCGCTTGGAGCAAGTTTGGTGTCCGATGGGACCGTCGACCAACCCCTTGTGAATCTTTTCACCTTCGACGCAGGCGCCGCCGTTCAGCTGACCGAGCACATCCGCGCAGGCTTGAGCGGCCGCAATTTAACGGCCCCAGGGACGGCCCTGACGCCTGTCGCGGTCGCTGGTGGCATCGGATGGTCGAGTCGAAGCTTTACGCTTGAGGCCGACTCGCTCGTCGACTTCACCACGTACCAGTCGGCGCGCCCGCGTGTCATGGTTGGCGCCGAGGCGTTCGCGGCTGAGCAGTTCCCAATACGTGCAGGATACAGATATGACGACGGAACCCGGTCGCACGCCGTGAGCGCCGGACTCGGATACGTGGACAAGAGCTTCAGCGTTGATGTTGGCGCACGGCGCGACGTTGTCGCGGCCCATCCGGCGACCGTCGTATCCGTCGGGGTGCGCATTTTCATCGACTCCGGTCTCGGCGGTAGCGGAAACCAAAACTCGTTTTGATGCGCACTCGCGGAATACGACGTCGCCTCGACCCGTAAGCCTCAACAGTGCGAGCGGTTTGCCTCCGCCGCGCCCCTCACCACGGCAACTTCTCGCCCTTGTGGATGAGCGAGGCGTGGGGGAATTTCGCGCGCTCGATGGTGACCAGCCCGACCACCGTTTTGGCGCCATCGATGACGGAGAGCGGAGCCGCGGGCCCTCCGAGATCCGTTTTGACCCATCCTGGGTGCGCAGCCGTCACGGCGATCTTCTTCGCGGCGAGCTTGTGGCTCGTCACGACCGTGAGCATGTCGAGCGCGGCTTTCGATGCGGTGTAGGCCTCGTGACACATCGCGCCCATCTGCTTCCACATGGCGTCGACACTCGCGATGCTGCCGAGAATGCTTGAATGGTTGATCACACGCGCGTCGTCACTCCGTTCGAGAAGGTTCGTGAATGCATCGGTCACAACCCACGGCCCCACCACGTTGACGTCGAAGGTTCGCCGCATTTTCTCCGGTGTGTTCGGCGTGCCGTCCCAATCCAGGGAGATCCCGGCATTGTTGATGAGCACATCTAACTTGCCAAATGTCGTCGAGACCCAGGCTGCTGCCTCTCCAACTTGCTGCCCATCGGTTACGTCAAGCCGCAGTGCGTGCGCGGTAAGCCCCTCGGACACGAGCTCGCTGGCTGCTGCCTCTCCGGCCTTCGTATCGCGCGCTCCGAGAACGACGGTAAACCCGTGTTTACCGAGCTGCCGCGCAATCTCCTTGCCAAGGCCCTTGTTGGCTCCCGTGATAAGTACAACTTTTTCGATGGACATGACGGTTTCCTTTTCTTTGCGCAAAAGATGCACACTGCATTGATCTGCGCGCTCGCTAGAGCGTACCCGAAGGCTCGGCTCCGCACAGCCGCTCGCGCGTGGGAGCAGGGCTACCCCGTACCAGTAGCGAACGTTGCAACAAAACCGATTCACCAGCGACGGAGCTGCCCGAGCAAAAAACAAACTTTTACAGTCGCTTTCGGCGTACCCACGAACGCGAATAGAAACCTGGGAGTCGGCGTGCTATCGCCCCTCCCCTCGCATGCTGAACTTCTTCCGGCAAAAGGGTCTGTCGTCCGTCATCTACGGCGTCATCGTCGTCGGTATGGTCCTGGTATTTGTGCTGCAATTCAACCCGAGCGCAGGCAAGAAACTCGCCTCGGTGAGCCAGACGTGCGCAGCCCAGGTCGCCGGCTCATGCATTGAGCCCAAGGCCCACCGCGCTGCGCTTCGCCTTGTCTTTCCGCGCGGTGCTGGCGGCATGAAGCAGGCCACGGCGTCTCGATTCGCCCTCGAAGGGCTTATCGAACGCGAGCTCCTTGCCACTGAGGCCGAGCGCGTTGGCCTCAAGATTACCGACGACGAGGTGACCGATTACCTCTTCAAGGGCACCATCCTGGTTAGCGCCCCTAGCGATCAATTCACTGTCGCACGCAGCCTCGGCCTGGAAGAAGGGCGGCGCTTCGCCGACTTCACCGATCCCAAAACGAAGCAGTTTGAGCTGAAGGCCTATGAGCGATGGGTCAAGCTTTCGACGGGCCGCTCTCCTACCGAATTCCGCGAGTGGCAAGCGCGTGAACTTCTGGCTGCGAAGATGCGCGATGCGATTCGAGCTCCCGTGCGCATCAGCGAAAGCGAGGTGTTCGAACAGTTTCTCAAGGAGAAGTCGACCGCCTCGGTTCAGTACGCCGTAGTGCGAAAGAGTTGGATTGAGAAGTATGGGGTTTCGGCATCGCCAACGGACCTTGAAACCTGGAAGAAGGACAAGATCAATCTCGGGCAGGTGGTTGTGCCTGTTCGGCATGTTCTGGTGAAGTTCCCGAGCGATAAACAAGAAGACAAAGATGCCGCGAAGGCTAAGGCCCAAGATCTGCTCGACCGTGTGAAAAAGGGCGAAGACATCGCCGCACTTGCGAAAGAGTTTTCAGACGACCCAGGGAGCAAAGACAAAGGCGGAATGTATCCAGGCTCGATGGTTGAGCAATTCGTTGAGCCTTTCCGCAACGCCGTTGCATCGGTTGCGCCAGGCGAACTGGTTCCCTCGCTTGTCGAGACAACATTTGGGTACCACGTCATCAAGCGCGATCCGGCGACGAATGCCGACTTCGTCGCCGCGTATAAGGCGAGCAAGTCATTGAGTCTCGCCAAAGACTTCGCCCAGGCGATGATTACGCGCTTGCTCTCAAACTCAGAGCAGGGCGCGCAAGCGGTCAAGAACGTCAGTGAGGCCTTCCGGATTGCGCTCTATCCGACCCAGTCTGGACAAGCCCCCGCGGCAGCCGATACCGCGCACAAGGACGGCTCAGCGTCCAGCTCGGACGCCGGCGCGCCGACGGTCAAGGAGACCTCGGAGTCGGATCCGGAACGGCCTCAATGGGTGCAGTCGACTTATTTCAATCGTACCGGCGAGGCGATTCCGGCGATTTCCCAAGACGCAAGTCGCGCCATCTTGGCATTCGCATTCGAGGCAAAACCTGGAATGATCATTCCCTCGCCCGTTCGCACCGACGACGGCTTTCTCGTTGTTTCACTCAAAGACCGTGTCACGGCCTCCGCCGAAATGTTTTCGAAAGAACGCGATACGTTTGCGCAGGATTTGCTGAGCCTCAAGCGCGCCGAAGCTCTCGCAAACTACGTGAAAAGACTTCGGGACTCGGCAAAGGCCGAGATTAAAGTTGATGAGCGCAATGTCTTCGGGGCGTCGGCGGACGCAGGCACGTCAGGAGACGACGATGACTCCGAAGGGATGTAATTGACCTCCCCTTTTCGCTCCGCCCAGCTGTCGAATGGGCTTACGGTGATTGTCGCGCCGCAAGCCCACCTGCACCGCGTGCATGTTGCATTTTATGTGCGCGTCGGTTCCCGTTACGAGACATCTGCCACCAACGGGTTGAGTCACTTCCTCGAGCACATGATGTATCGGGGAACGGAGGCTCTTCCGACCGCGCACCAGGTAAACCACGCGTTCGAAACACTCGGTGGATATCTGTACGCCGCAACCCAGACCGATTCGGGTGTATTCTCAGTAACGGCACCGAAAGAATCACTCGATCCCGCCGCACAGTTGTTCGCCGAGGTCTTGCTTCGACCGGCATTCAACGACATCGACATCGAAAAAGACATCGTCTGCGAGGAGATTCTTGAGGATCTCGACGACGAGGGCAGGCAGGTTGATGCCGACAATTTGTCGCGGCAACTCATCTATCCGTCCCATCCCTTGGGATTCACGATTACGGGCGATGCCTCGCGCGTTCGCTCGTTTAGTCGCGCGATGCTCATCGCGCACCACGCCCGGCATTACAACGCGGCCAATAGCGTTCTCGTATTTTCTGGCGCCGTCACCGAGGATGATTGCATCGCGATCGCGAGCCGGTACTTCTCAGCCTTACCCAAGGGCGAATACCTCGTTGCCGAGGCGCCGATTCACAAACAGAAACGACCTCGCGCGAGAGTTGTTGAGAATGCGTCGAGCCAAACCGAACTGCGAGTTTGTTTGCGCGCTGTGCCGCAAAGTCCCGACCACCAACCCATCATGGACATGCTTCTTCGCATTATCGATGATGGTATGTCTACCCGCCTCTATCACCGCATCTGCGACTCCAAAGGCCTTTGCTACGACGTGAGCGCAGGGTTTGATGGGTACGAGGACGACGGCATTGTTGACTTCGCTGCTGGCGTGCAACACGCACGCACTTCGCAGGTCGCGAAGGAAGTGCTTCACCTGATGGCTGACCTCGCCACGCAGGGTCCAACGGACGCCGAGCTGACTAAAGCGAGAAAACGTCACGCGTGGGAAATGGCGGCTCTGCGCGATTCGCCGGAAGATTTTGCAAACTTTTTTGGCCTCGGCGCACTCTTTCGCAGGCTCGAGACCCCGGACGAGCGCCTTGCGCGAAGTGCTTCCGTCTCGGCCCGCGAACTCCAAGAGGTCGCCGCTCTTCTGGCCCAGCCGGAACGTCTCAATGTCCTCGCGGTGGGCCTGCTCGACGATGCGGAAGAAGCCAAACTGCGCGCGCTCGTTCGCTCCTACGCCGGACCTTCCTAGAGCCTGCTTGCTTTCGAACGGCGGGCGGCGTTTTTGATGAGCCACTTGCCGGAATGTAGAATCTCGTCACGCGTGCGGCTACCCTGGGCGGAGCCCATGTCGCATACCATCACGCTCATTCCTGGTGACGGAATTGGTCCCGAAGTCGCCGCCGCCACCCGCCAGGTTCTCGACGCATCCGGCGTTCGCATTGAGTGGGAGGTTCGCGAAGCCGGCGCCGCAGTCGCAGAAGCTAGGGGCACAACGCTGCCCGACGACGTGCTCGAGTCAATTCGGCGCAACAAGGTGGCACTCAAGGGCCCGATCGGTACGCCCATCGGCAAAGGTTTTCGATCCGTCAACGTGACGCTTCGCCAGGCCCTCGACCTCTATGCCAACGTGCGACCTATCCGAAGCTTGCCTGGCGTCGAGCCTCGTTTCGAGGGCACCGATATCGTCATTGTACGAGAGAACACCGAAGACCTTTACGCAGGCCTTGAGCTGATGATCATGCCTGGTGTTGCACAGTCCATAAAACTGATTACCGAAAAAGCGTGCACACGCATTTGTGAATACGCATTTGATTATGCCGAGCGCATGAATCGAAAGCGCGTTTCAGTCGTACATAAAGCCAACATCATGAAGCTCTCTGACGGACTTCTTCTCGAGGCTTTTCGAAAAGTTGCGCAACGCTATCCCCGCATTGAGCCTTATGAGATTATCGTCGATGCCTGCGCGATGACCATGGTGAAAAATGCCAATCGGCTCGACGTCATCGTTACGGAAAACCTCTACGGTGACATCTTGAGCGACCTCGGGGCGGGACTGGTCGGGGGTTTGGGTATTGTGCCCGGCGCCAACATCGGTCGCGATTGCGCGGTGTTCGAAGCGGTGCACGGGTCAGCTCCCGACATCGCAGGCCAGGGGATCGCCAATCCGACAGCGCTCATCCAAAGCGGCGTCATGATGCTCCATCACCTTGGCGAGCACGCGGCCGCAGCCCGAATCGAACGCGGCCTCATCAAGACATTCGAGCGCGGAATTCGCACGATCGACCTCGGAGGGACGGCACGAACCGATGAGTTCACACGCGCCCTTTGCGAGGCCGTGGGGCAGGCGTAGGTCGTCGTCCGGTCGGTCTCGCACTCCGCACACACCGAGCAGCGCCCAACGTTCTCTCATTTTCACGTCAACGCGTTTCGTCCCTGGACCTCGGCCACCTCCGCGGTCTGACGGTGCTTCGCCAAAGGTCGGCATTGATGCAAATTGCAACTTGGAACGTCAACGGAATACGTGCCCGCGCCCAACGCCTCGCCGAGTGGCTGAGCGAACGCCAACCGGACGTCGTCTGCCTTCAGGAGCTGAAAGTTGTAGAATCCTCCTTTCCTTTCGACGATGTCCGCGCGCTCGGGTATCACGCCGTCCTGGCGGGGCAGCCGGCGTGGAACGGCGTCGCTGTGCTTGCGAAAGAGCCACCGGCGCTCCTGTGTGCCGAGCTGCCGGGCGCCGAGGATGCAGGTGCGCGGTTCGTCGGAGCGCGCGTATACGATATCGACTTTTTCAGTGTGTATGTGCCGAACGGCAAAAGCGTCGCGCACCCCGACTACGAAAAAAAACTCGCCTGGTTGGATCGGTTAGGCGCGTATCTGCGCGAGCGTACTCGCCTAACAACAGAGCCGCCTCTTGTCGTCGGCGGTGACTTCAACGTTTGCCCAACTCCGCTTGATTCCCATGGCGGCGCCGACTTCGACGGCCACATCTTTCACACTGTCGACGAACGTCGCCGCATCAATGATGTTTCGCATTCAGGTCTGATTGATCTGTATCGACGGCAGCGACCTAATGAGCCTGGCTTTTCGTGGTGGGATTACCGCGCTGGGTCATTTCCAAAAAATGAGGGCCTCCGAATCGATATGCTCTTTGCGAGCCACGCTATCGCAGCGCGGGTCTCCGACGTCTTCGTCGATCGTGAGTTTCGAAAAAAGGGCCCGACAGGCTCAACGCCCTCTGACCATGCGCCTGTAGTCGCAACACTCACGTAATCAGAGTCACCTGCGAAAAGCGACGTCGCGACTAGTAACGCGCTTTTGGTTCCGCCGCCGCTTTCACCACGAGCTTGGGAAAAACCTCTGCCACAAAGCGGTCGCGAACGGCTCGGGCGCGCCATTCGTCGTCGCGCGCAGGCAGCGCTGCTCCGAGCACGAGGCATGCATTCTCCCAAACCGGGTACGCTACCCAAGCACCCACATACGTATCGCGTGCAAGAAGAGTCGCGGTTTTCGCGGTTACTGCGTTCACATCCAAAATTGCGACTTGGGTCGTTTGCTCAGGCCGTACAGGAACAGCCCACGCGAACGCCGCGGGCGCATCGTGCCGCAGCTCGACTTCGAACATGTCAATCCACGGCGCAGCCCATTGTTCCACGCTAGACGTACACGCATGGTCGGCCGCGTTGTTGCGCACATGCGTGATAAATGCACCTACCACAGCGTGGTGGTCCTTGCCGTAACGAAACCCGACAAGCCCCGGCACAGTGAGAAAGCGCACGCGAGTCCAATTCGGAGCATCGGGCAAAGGGAACTCAATACTTTGCTGCTTATCAGTCGCGCTCGCCAAAGGAGCAATACGCAATTGTTCGAGCGCGGCCGAATGCAGCAAACCGCCCGAACCACCCTTCGCGGCCTGGCCGTCATCTTTCGGCGGAGCGGCTGGCACGACAGCCGGCGAAGGTCGAATCGGCTTTTGCGCGCACGCACTTATCAAGGCAGGTGTGAAGATGGCCACAGCGCCAAAACACGCGACCGAAACCTTCCGCGTCTGTCGCACCGCTGAGCGTCTCGGTTCGTAACGTTGCCGACGTGGTCCATCCTCTTGCCCCATCGACCGCCCGGCCTTGTTGCGTTGCATCACCCTTGTGATCACTACACGACTCCGCGTCGCCTCGCTGCATCCGGATTATCAGAGTTGAAGGCTACGAAGTTTAGCCTCGCGCACGCCGTGCGCCTCACGCGCGCCGTGCGGTCGCGTGCGAACGCCGGAGGCCCTCGCCGACTCCCACGACGACTCCAATAAAAATTCGCAATCACGTTTGTACGGGAGACCGCGGACAATTGCTCACCCCGTCACTCATAGCTGGGTCACGTGCGGGATTTCCGGGTGCAGCGGCCAAAAAGCTGCGGTAAACGGACAACTATGTCGTCGGCGATCTACCCCATCGATGCGTCAGGAAACGTACTTACGAGCAACAATCACCTTCTTTCATGGGTCGCTGAGATCGCCAGTCTCACGAAACCCGCGCGAGTCGTGTGGTGCGATGGCTCTGAAGAGGAGAAACAGCGCCTTACAGCAGAGGCCGTGAGTCAAAACATTCTTGAGCCGCTCAATCAGGAAAAGCTGCCAGGATGCTACCTGCATCGTTCGAATCCCAACGATGTCGCGCGCGTCGAGAATCTCACGTTTATCTGCTCGCCGACCAAAGAAGAAGCCGGCCCTACGAACAACTGGATGGATCCGGCAGAGGCCTACGCGAAATTAGGCAAACTGTTCGATGGTTCGATGAAAGACCGCACGATGTACGTGATTCCGTACGTCATGGGTCCCGTCGGTTCTAAACTCTCGAAGATTGGAGTTGAGATTACCGACAGTATTTACGTTGTTCTCAACATGCGCATCATGACGCGCATGGGCCGCGTCGCACTGTCAATGCTGGGCGACTCCAACGACTTCAATCGCGGTCTCCACTCGATGCTCGACCTCAATCCGGAGCGTCGGTTTATTTGCCACTTCCCCCAAGATAATACGATTTGGAGCGTTGGTTCGGGCTACGGAGGCAATGTTCTCCTCGGAAAGAAGTGCCTCGCGTTGCGCATCGGCAGCGCCCTCGGTCGTCGCGAAGGGTGGCTCGCCGAGCACATGCTTATTCTCGGAGTCGAAAGCCCCGAAGGCGAAATGACTTATGTCGCCGCGGCGTTTCCGAGTGCGTGTGGCAAGACAAACTTCGCGATGATGATTCCGCCGAAGCGATTCAAAGGGTGGAAGATTTGGACCGTGGGCGACGACATCGCATGGATGCGTGTGGGTGATGACGGCCGGCTCTACGCAGTGAATCCCGAAAACGGTTACTTCGGAGTCGCCCCAGGCACAAGCTACGACTCCAATCCAAACGCGATGAAAACCGTTTTGCGCGACACCATCTTCACGAATGTCGCACGAACGCCAGATGGCGATGTGTGGTGGGAAGGCAAAGATGGTCCGGTGCCTCCCGAGGTGATCGACTGGAAGGGCAATCCGTGGTCATCAAGGTCGCCGGAAAAAGCTGCTCATCCGAATGCGCGATTCACGGCACCAGCGAAGAATAATCCGTGCCTATCGAAGTTCGCCGATGACCCCGAGGGAGTGCCGATTAGCGCGATCATCTTCGGGGGCCGCCGCGCGACGACGGTGCCGCTGGTCATGCAAGCATTCAATTGGCTCAACGGCGTATTTTTCGGCGCTACGCTTGGCTCCGAAACCACGGCGGCCGCCACAGGACAAGTTGGCATTGTGCGCCGCGACCCATTCGCGATGCTCCCGTTCTGCGGATACAACATGGCCGAGTACTTCCAACATTGGCTTGCCATGCAGTCGCAAATTACCAACCCGCCGAAGATCTTCTTGGTCAATTGGTTCCGCAAGGACAAGGCCGGGCGATTCTTGTGGCCAGGATTCGGCGAGAATATGCGCGTACTCAAGTGGATTGTGGACCGCGCGCGCCTTCGCGTCGGAGGCCAGGAAACGCTCTTCGGCTGGGTGCCGAAGGCGGGCGATTTGGATCTGTCCGGACTCGATATCGCCCACGAACGCGTCGACGATGCCACGCACATCGACCTCGACGAATGGGAAAAAGAGCTCCTTTCGCACGGTGAGTTTTTCGATTCGCTCGGTCCGTCGCTGCCACGCGCGCTGAAGTTGCACCGCGAATTGCTCTTGTCGCGAATCGAAGCCGTCAAAGGCGGTCACGGCTGATCATGGTCGCGCGTTCGTTTTCGCCGCCGACGGAATTCTCGGCACGAGCCAGGCTGGCATCGCATGAGCAATACATTCAAAAATGCCGCCTGGCCCTCGAAGACCCAGCCACGTTCTGGCGTGACGAAACGCGCGAACTCGAGTTCCGAACGCCTTGGCATACGTTCCGCGAGTGGACTCCTCCTCACGCGCGGTTTTTCGTAGGCGCGAAGCTCAACGTTACCGAAAGCTGCCTCGACCGGCACCTGGCAACAAGCGCCCGCACGCGCGCTGCCATTGTGTGGGAGGGCGAGCCTGGCGAATCACGAACCCTCACCTACTTCGAATTGCATCGCGAGGTCGTCCGTCTCGCCGCCGCGCTAACCGAGCTTGGCATTCGCGCCGGCGATCGCGTTGCAATCTACATGGGAATGGTGCCCGAAGCAGCCATTGCCATGCTTGCCTGCGCGCGCATCGGCGCCACGCACTCGGTCGTGTTTGGAGGGTTCAGCTCGGATGCTCTTGCGGAGCGAATCAACGACTGCGGCGCGAAGCTGCTCATCACTCAAGACGGCGCGTGGCGACGCGGAGCGGTTGTTCCTCTCAAATCCATGGCGGATCGCGCTCTCGAAAAAACGCCCTCCATCGAGCACGTCATCGTCTTTGAGCGGCTCGGAAACAGCGCGCCTTCCCCGACCCCTATAACCCCAGGCCGCGACGTCGCATGGGCCGAGCTGCTCAATCGCGCATCAAGTGAATCAAGCCGCGCGCTGGCGGCACGGCCGCCGGCTTTCGATGCAGAGCACCCGCTTTTTATCTTGTATACCTCCGGGTCGACCGGCAAGCCGAAGGGAGTTTTGCACACCACGGCTGGCTACCTCGCTGCAACACATGTAACGTGCAAATATGTCTTCGATCTGCGCGAGGGCGATCTTTACTGGTGTACTGCCGATGTCGGCTGGATAACGGGACATTCCTATCTGGTATACGGCCCCCTGTCGTGTGGCGCTTCGTGCATGATGTACGAGGGCGCGCCAAATGCTCCCGACTGGGGACGTTTTTGGCGCATCATCGAAAAACACGGCGTCACGATATTGTATACTGCACCGACCGCGATTCGCGCGTTCGTGCGCGCGGGCGACCAGTGGCCGAGCAGCGCGGATCTCTCGAGCCTGCGGCTCTTGGGGTCAGTGGGTGAGCCCATCAACCCGGAAGCCTGGCTTTGGTACCATCGTACAATCGGCGGCAGCCGCTGCCCCATCGTCGATACGTGGTGGCAAACCGAAACGGGCGCCATCATGCTGACCACCCTACCTGGGTCCAGCGCATCGAAACCTGGGGCCACAGGTTTACCGATGTTCGGTGTCGACATCGAGGTGGTCGATGACGCCGGGCGAACGTGCAACGCCGGAGAATCAGGCAAGCTCGTGATTCGTGCACCATGGCCATCGATGGCGCGCACACTGTGGAACGATGACGATCGATTCCAGCAAACCTATTGGAGTCAATTGCCTGGAACCTATACAACGGGCGACGGCGCCCGACGCGACGAAGACGGTTACTTTTGGGTCACCGGCCGCATTGATGACGTGCTCAATGTCGCGGGACATCGTATTGGCACAGCCGAGATCGAGAGCGCCCTTGTGGGTCATTCAAGCGTGGCGGAGGCCGCAGCAGTTGGCAAGCCCGATGAGCTTAAAGGGCAGGCGATCGCTGTATTCGTAACATTGAAAACCGGTATCGAGCCTATGCCTCAACTCAAAGAGGAGTTGCTTCGTCATATCGATAAAGAGATTGGGAAATTCGCTCGCCCCGACACGATTCGATTCACCGACGCGCTGCCGAAAACGCGCTCAGGCAAAATCATGCGTCGTTTGCTGAAAGACGTTGCAACAGGGACAGTCGCCACCGGCGACACGTCAACGCTGGAAGACTTCTCGGTGCTCGCGCGGCTGCGCACCGACGACGAGGGGTGAACGAGAGCCTTCGCAGCCACAACCAACTTGATGAATACAACTTTCTAGGCACCACGTCGTGCTCTCGCGAGGTTACGCCCGATGTCCGTTGTAGTTTGGGGAATCCCCACGTGTGGAACTGTGAAAAAAGCCTGCGCGGCTCTCAAAGATGCCGGAATTCCATTTGTCGATCGGGATCTGCGCGCAGACCCACCAACCGGTGCAGAACTCGACGCCGTTATTGCCGAGTTCGGCGTGAAGGCTCTCCGCAACACCTCGGGCGCGTCCTACCGAGCACTGCCGCCCGAGAAAGACTTGTGGAGCGATGGCCAATGGCGCGCGGCATTCGAGCGCGATCCTATGCTTCTCAAGCGCCCCGTTATCGTCATCGAACCCGACGGCAACGTCGTCGGTGTGGGCTTCCGCGACGGCAGCGTCATTGCCAAGTTGCGGAACGCTCTCGCGCGGTAACCGAGTTCCATTTGGGCTTGACGGACTCGGTGGTTGCCGGCGCCCGGTTCAGCATTGAGCGTCTTGGCGACCACTATCCTGGTGACCGCGGCCCAAGGCGAAACGCCGGCGAAGAGCCGCTTGTCGTTCGGGAGGCTCGCGTTGGGCGAGAAGTTCGCCTCGGCAGCCGGTGGTCGCCATGACCGCGACCAAGACGTACCGGGCGAGATAACGTCGTCACGCCGCTGCGCGCCGCCATGGCAGTTGGATGCATACCACAATTGTTGATACCCCGCTGCGCAAACCGCCTCGCATGTAACACTTCGAATCCGAGCGGACGTTCCCATGCCGTGCTTCATCGCCGCATTGGACGACATCGCAGAAGGTCGCCTCGAGTCGCCCGAAACCCCACGCTTCTCGAGACGCGCGAACCGCCCCGGGGATGGCGCGCCTTGCACAGAACCCGTCGGCAAAACACGCAACATCACCAAACTGTCGCAACAAACTTCCGGGTCGCGAGGCGGCATCGAGCTTTCGAAACCATCCGGAAACGCGTGCCGTGAGAGATAAACACTCGGAAATGGCACTTCACCCTTGGAATGTTTCCGAGGCTGGAGTCTGATTCCGCCCGACGTCATGAAGAAAATCGAAGCCATCATCAAGCCATTCAAGCTCGACGAGGTCAAAGACGCCCTTAGCGAAGTCGGCGTTCAAGGAATGACTGTCACCGAGGTCAAAGGCTTCGGACGAACAGGCGGAAAGAAAGAAGTTTATCGCGGCTCAGCCTACGTGGTTGACTTCGTGCCCAAGGTCAAAGTCGAAGTCGTCGTGCCCGATGAGCTCGTGCACGACGTGCTCGATGCGATCGAAAAGAGCGCAAAAACCGGGCGCATCGGCGACGGCAAAATCTTTGTGAGTCCGATCGAAGAGGCAGTCCGAATTCGGACAGGCGAACGCGGCAAAGAGGCAATTTAAACCCCAGAGGATGGACCTATGAGACCCAAGGAAGTTATCGATCTTGCAACGAAGCATGACGTAAAGTTTGTGGACCTGAAGTTCATCGACTTTCCAGGAATTTGGCAACACACCACGCTCCCCGTCGGCCGTCTCAACGAAGGGCTGTTCGAAGATGGCATTGCCTTCGACGGTTCGTCCGTGCGCGGTTGGCAGCCCATCAATGCCTCCGACATGGTGATGCTCCCCGACCCCGAGACGGCGAAGATCGACCCGTTTTTCGCGCATCCCACCCTCTCGCTCACATGTTCGGTATTTGACCCGATTACGAAGCAGCCTTACTCGCGAGACCCGCGACACATTGCCAAAAAGGCAGAGGCTTACCTTCGCCAAACCGGAATTGCGGACACCTCGTTCATGGGGCCCGAGGCCGAGTTCTTCGTTTTCGATGACGTGCGATTCGATCACTCCAAGCCGAACGAGGGTTATTATTTCCTCGATAGCGCGGAAGGCGCGTGGAATTCCGGACGCGAAGAGTTTCCCAACTTGGGATATAAGACCCGCCATAAAGAGGGTTACTTCCCCGTTCCCCCGACCGACACGTTGGCCAACCTTCGTATGGAGATCATGCTTGCGCTCGAAGCCTCAGGGATTGAGGTCGAAGTGGGCCACCACGAAGTGGCGAGCGGCGGCCAGTGCGAAATCGGCATGAAGTTCAACCGCCTCCTTCCGTGCGGCGACCAGCTGATGTGGTTCAAGTACATTGTAAAAAACACGGCTCGCAAACACGGAAAGAGCGTGACGTTTATGCCGAAACCGCTTTTCGGCGACAACGGCTCGGGGATGCATTGCCATCAATCGCTGTGGAAGGATGGCAAACCACTCTTCGCGGGTGATGGCTACGGCGGACTTTCGCAACTCGCGCTGCACTACATCGGCGGCATCATCAAACACGCCAAGTCCATTGCCGCTTTCACGAACCCCACGACGAACAGCTACCGCCGCCTCGTTCCCGGATTCGAGGCTCCCGTCAATCTGGCCTACTCAAGCCGTAATCGGTCCGCCTCGGTGCGAATTCCGATCACGGGTCCAAACCCGAAGACGCGTCGCATCGAAGTGCGCTTCCCCGACCCAAGCTGCAACCCGTACTTGGCATTCAGCGCCATGCTGCTCGCTGGCCTCGACGGTATCCAAAACAAGATCGATCCGGGCGATCCGCTCGACAAGGACATCTACGCACTCAGCCCCGAAGAGCTCAAGGATGTTCCGCACATGCCCGGCAGTCTCGAAGAGGCCCTCGACCATCTCGAGCGTGACCACGAGTTCCTTCTGCGCGGCGACGTCTTCACGAAAGACGCCATCGCCGAGTGGCTCGACTTCAAACGCACGAAGGAACTAAATCCCATTCGCATGCGACCGACTCCGCACGAGTTCTTCTTGTATTACGACATCTGAGCCATCGAAGCTTATCGCGAGGACTCCGCGGCGTTCGTACAGCGCCGCGGATGAACAATCTCGGCGGCTACCCCATTGGCCTCGCAGGCGCTCCTGCGAGGCTTTTTCGTTGATGGATCATCGTTTACGGTCGCACTCGTCTCGTGTGCGCTAACCACCTTCGACGGTCGGCCGTACGAGCACCGCAGCAGCGCCTCGCCGATGGGCATCGACGACCAAGCGCGCAACCAACGCGGGATTTTCCAAATGCGGCGAATGACCAAGCGTCGGCGGCTCAATGAATACGGTCGAGGGAGGTAAATGCGCGCGATAGAAATCCCGCATCGTGCGCGGCAAGATGCGGTCGGCTCCGCCCCAGACGAGCGTCGTCGGCACAGCGAGAGAGCGCAATTGCTCCGGTGAGAAAAAAGCGTCATCGCCCAACGAGTCGAAAAAATCACGAACGTTGGGTTGCCCCAATCGTCGCGCTAACGACGTTTCGATTAGCCGAGTGTACACGGGTGGCTTATGCATGAGTTCTGCAATAAAGCGCCGCGCATCGCTCCGCGTTCGCACGTCAAAGCGTTGCCTCAAACTCGCCATATCGTGATTCGATATCGGAGCACCACCGGGAGAAAGCAACACGAGCGATCGCACATGCGCCGGTCGCTCGAGCGCGTACCGCAAAGCGACCGCTCCACCGAGCGAATTACCAATGATCGTCGCGGGCTCGCGACCACTCAGCACGGCCGCAAACGATTCGCGAACGCCGCTCATCAGCGAGGCAACGTCGAGGCTTCCGCGTCGCATCCGGTCGCTGCCGCCGTGACCGGGCAGGTCGACGAGCGTGAGCGTGCGCGCATGACGCCGCAAAAGGCGCACGAGACGCGCGAACCCTGCGGATTGGGCTCCAAGCCCGTGCACAAGGAGCATTCCGCCTTTGCCGGATCCTTCGATTTCGTAGGTCTTTACGCTCGCAACGTCGGTCTCGGCTCGAGCAATTCGCGCTCGGCATGCACGGAGCGAAAGCTCTCCCACGGTGTCAATCACACGAAGCACCGGCTGATTGGAACCAGGGTTCCTGCGCAAGTGCAAGCGCTAGCGCTCGCGCGCAGACCGCGAACGGGCGCTTGCGCTTCCCATCGCGAGCGCGCGTGCCCGGGTGCAGCCAGACGGCGTGTGCGACTGGGCACGGTGCGCTATGACGTCACCCACCGCCATGGGACTCGCTGTTGAAAGTTTAAGGGGCACGCAACGCGAAACCGTTCACATGCTAAGCGCATGTTTTTACCAAGACGGGGCCGTGCGCTGGGCAGTCGGCGACGACGTCGTGAGCTTTTGGCGTAGCGCCGCAAAACCTTTTCAGCTCTGCGTTTCCCTCGAGCAACTGCCCGCAGAACTAACGCGCTCGATTTCGGATCGTGAGCTTTCGATTGGCGCTGCATCGCACAGCGGCGAACCCGAGCACGTCGCACTCGTTGCCGCCATGTTGCAACGGCTTGGAGGTCATGCGCATGAATTGCAATGCGGTGCGCACGCGCCCATGCACGAGCCATCGGCACGCGCGGTTGCATCACCGACGCAGTTGCACTCGAATTGCTCGGGCAAACACACATTCATGCTTACGGCATGCCGCTATCAGCACTGGCCCCTTGATTACCGTCCCGCCGACCACCCGCTGCAACAACGCAATCGCGAGCGACTCGCAAGTATCACGGGGAACACTCCCGAAATCGCCATTGACGGCTGTTCCATTCCCACATTCGCTTCTGCCTTATCGGCCCAAGCAAAGGCGTGGGCATACCTGGCATGCGCAATGGCCGATAACCGCGATGAGCTCGGACGCATTGGATGGGCGATGCATCGCGAACCCTGGTTTATGAGTGGAACCGACCGGCTCGATGCGACAGTCGTACTGCGCGCGTCCGAACCGCTCACGGTAAAGATAGGCGCCGAGGGCCTCTTCTGCATCGCCATGCCAAACCGTCGCGCGGGGCTGGCGGTCAAGTGCCATTCCGGCAATTCGGATGCCCTCGCCGTCGGGGTAAAGGCAGTCTTGGAGCACTTCGATGTTCGACTTGCCGAACCTTGGCCCTGGTGCGAAGTGCGTAATGTTCGCGACGTTCTTGTCGGGCAACGCCGCGCTATTTGGCAGTAACAACGGGCGACTCGCATTCGGCTGGCGGAGCAGTATTCTCTCCGCGCGCGGCGCTAGTCGATGAAACTTCGGCGAGTGAGAATCGTCGCGTTCTATTGGCGCTGGAGCCCCCGCGCATCGCGCACCAGAGGCGGCCAGCCCTTTGGGGGGGCGAGGAGCACACGCAAGACCCTTGTCGGCCGGAATTGCGTAGCCCCGCCCCTTTTTTCATCGTTCGCACTTGAATCGCGATTCCCATCGCGCGGGAGCGCTGGCGAAGCGAGACCCTAGGCGCTAGCTGTCTTTGACTTCGTCGCAGTGGCCTTCGCACCTTTTTTTGGAGCGCGCGACGCACCATTGCCAGAACCGGAACCCGTCGCAATTGACGATCCGGAGCCGTGAACCAACGCTTTACCGTTCACTTTGCCGCCCAGCAAATCGGCTGCGAGCTGCGCGGCTCGCGTCGTTTTCTCCCACGCGAACTCGGGACGTCCGAAATGGCCGTACGCCGCCGTGGCCTTGTACTGCGGCGCTAGCAATCCAAGTTCGTCGATAAGCGCTTTGGGCCGCATATCGAAGTGCTTTTCGACGTAGCTTTGCAACCGCTCGTCAGAAACCTTACCCGTGCCGAAGGTATTCACATAAATCCCGACGGGGCGCGCCACGCCAATGGCGTACGCAACTTGCACTTCGCAACGCTTGGCGAGTCCCGCGGCGACAATGTTTTTCGCGACGAATCGCGCGTAGTAACACGCCGAACGGTCTACCTTTGAGGGATCCTTGCCGCTGAACGCACCTCCGCCATGGCGCCCCATACCGCCATAGGTGTCGACGATGATTTTGCGTCCCGTAAGTCCGCAATCGCCTTGTGGCCCGCCCACCACAAATCGGCCCGTCGGGTTGATATGAATTTTCGTATTCTTATCAATAAGTTTTTTCGGCATTACCTTGTTGACGACGAGTTCGATCATCGCCTCGCGCAACGCCTTGTGTTTGATGCTCTCATCGTGTTGGGTAGAGAGCACAATTGCATCGCATCGCACCGGCACATCGTTCTCGTACTCGAGCGTGACCTGGGTCTTGCCATCAGGCCGCAAAAAGTCGACTTTTTTCGACTTACGAACCGCGGCCAGCTGCCTCGCCAGGCGATGGGCGAACGCAATCGGAGCAGGCATAAGTTCGGGGGTCTCGTCAGTGGCATAGCCGAACATGAGCCCTTGATCGCCCGCGCCTTGCTCCTTGTGAAGCCCCTCGCCCTCGGTCACGCCTTGCGCAATATCCGGACTTTGCTTGTCCACCGCGACCATCACGGCGCATGTGGCACCATCAAAGCCAATTGCCGAATTGTTATACCCAATATCGAGAACGGTTTGGCGAACGATGGCGGGAAAGTCAACTGACGCGTGCGTCGTAATCTCACCTGCAAGGACGACCATACCCGTTTTGGCCAACGACTCACATGCCACGCGCGCCGTCGGATCTTGAGCCAAAATGGCATCAAGCACTGCATCGGACACCGCATCGCACAACTTATCGGGATGCCCTTCGG
>Ga0164293_10001420_pt1 | contig 19951 bp, 19 predicted proteins | sample GEODES118metaG_FD_111487 | JGI IMG/M metagenome (GOLD analysis project Ga0164293, IMG submission 111487) | Eutrophic lake water microbial communities from Lake Mendota, Wisconsin, USA - GEODES118 metaG | ecosystem: Environmental > Aquatic > Freshwater > Lake | place: USA: Lake Mendota...
ACGCTTCATTGGGAAAGGTAGTAACGGCCCCCACAAATGGCAGCTCGGGTGTTATTCCAGCTGTTTTGATGTATTATTTGATGATTGAAAACCACCAAGCTGGCTTTGAAGAAATCAAAAGATTTTTGTTTGTGGCTGGTGAAATCGGAAGTATATTCAAAAAAGGAGCTACTATATCGGCGGCTATGGGTGGCTGTCAGGCCGAAATCGGAGTTTCATCTGCCATGGCTTCTGCAGCTTTGTGCGAACTTCAAGGAGGAACACCCGAACAAGTATTGGTAGCGGCCGAAATAGCCATGGAGCACCATTTGGGTTTAACCTGCGACCCGATAGGCGGTTTGGTACAAATACCCTGTATCGAAAGGAATTCAATGGGAGCTTTGAAAGCCATAACTGCCGCAGAACTTGCACTTGGTACAGATCCGAAAGAAACAAAAGTGCCTTTAGATAAAGTTATAGCTACCATGTGGGAAACGGCACAAGACATGAACCACAAATACAAAGAAACCTCACAAGGGGGACTGGCTATTACAGTAAATAGCGTTGACTGCTAAGTCAAATACTCTTGAAAACCTTCAGCTGTTTGTTATCATTAAGTTTTATGCCGTTAAAAAACTTCGAGCGGTTGGCGATAACTACGGAACCAGCTTGAATGGCCGGAATCAAAATAAGTGCTTCGGTATTCTGGGCAGGCGATATTCCAAACTGAATCCAATCGTAAAAAATCGGGGCAAAAGCTGCCAATGTACCCCAACCTAAGCCCCATTTGATTCCTTTATAAACTTCTCTTCGATACACTTTTTTAATATCAGTAAGTTTAATTACCCAAGTTTCAAGTTTTCTTTCTACGTTATTATAGTGCATAATGGTGATAGTAGAGTCACCAATTTCGCTCAATTCTTCTTGAAAAAACTGTCCGCTTTCGGTCTTAAATCCGAGCATATCTCCAACATAATAACGCCGTCTTTTCTGTCTTCTATAATTGTCTAAAACGAGATAGTTGCCACCCCTTATTATGGTTTTATATAAATTCGGGTTATTCTTTTCGAGAAGTTCTTCTATCTGAAGAGCCTCTTTTTGGTGAGGTTCTTGGCCAAAAACACTTTCAGCCGAAATTAATAAAATCAAAAAAATCAGTTTTTTCATGTGTTTGAATCAGAAAATGATACGCCACCCGAAACGATAATTTTCATAACCTCCGCACTCGAAATAGTTAAAATTTCGACTTGGTCTTTGGGTACAATAAACATATCTCCAGAAAAAGCATAAGCATGTGGACAATAGACACTTACCATGTCTGGTAAGCCAAAGACATCTAAACCATCTTGGGTTAAAAAACCAAGTTTACGTATATTTGAATCTTTATTTAGGGTAACAAGAACACCCGTTTTGAATTTCTTTTTATCCCCAACAAAAGCCGAAATAAGGTCTTTAAAAGCCGTGTAAAATATCTTTACAATCGGCAAATGTTTCATGCCATTTTCAAGCCAATTCTGAATAGTTTGTGGCAGCAAGCGGGTAAAAACAAAACCAATAAAAGCCGTTCCAAAAAGTACAATCAAAAAACCCAGACCAGGCACAAAAAACTCCTGATTGGGATTGTCCCAGCTAAATTTGATCCTCACCAAACTATCTACAAAATCAAAAGCACTATACAAAATCAAAATCGTAAAACCCACAGGAGCCACAAAAAGTAAACCCCTCACAAAATAAGACACGAATTTATTTACCAATTTACTTAAACTTCCTTTCATAATCACAAATTATTGATTCGTTTGTCTTTGGGATATTTTACAGTGTATTTTAAAGAGAATTCTTTGTTTTGTGAAGCAGACAACTCAAATGTCCAAGTTACTTTCCCTGTGTTTGCCTCTATAGCACCACCTTGTACTTCTTCAACATCTACCTCAATATCAGAATCTTGAGAAACAGGCACTTGATCTTCCAACAATACTTTAACGGTTTCGGATTTAGTATTTCTTACCGAAATCTTATATCCAAAACTCTCCCGAATATTCGAGCCAATGGTTTTCCGAGCCTTAAAATTCTCTATTTCCTCTCTTTTTCCAACGATCCTAGTATCTTTTCCGAGACTCAATCTTAATAAATTATCCACACTCTGCTCGCTGATAAATGTTTTACCGATAAACTTATTTTCAAAATACACATTGGCCTCACCTGAAAGCAATTTGTATTGTTCCCAGTTCTTAAGTTCGGCTACCAAGTAGGCATTCAAATCCATCTTCGGGGCTATTACACTTTTGTATTCAGCTTCGGCACTATAAGTTTGAACTTCCACGATTTCGGGTTGCCCGCCAGAATTGATGGTATAAGTTGAACCCAAATCAAAGTTGACGGTCATGCCCGTTTCTACCACATCTACAGTTGTTGAAGCCGTGGCCATATCAGCCATAGCCTCGGGTGCAGAGGCCATCATTGCTACCCCTTCCTCCATTTTGGCAGCTTTTATATTTCTTTGATAAACTACAGGAGGTACATAAAAACTCAAAAACTGAGGATTCAGCTCCACTTTTTGGCCAGAAATAGCCGGATTAGAGGTTGACAATGAAATCTTTACGCCTTTCCAATCAATGCCCGTGTTCTGGTAAACGCTTGCTTTGTAGGCAATAGCAACAGGACTCTTTACATCTTTTACTCGTAGGTCATAATTTGGATTCCATCCCGCATTGTAAGCCACATAACTCAGTTTGATGTTGGCTGCTGTAGCTTTGGAGGCACTAAGGGTTAATTCTATTTGGCCAAGTGGCAAAGAATTGTTGTTGACTTCAGCCAATTGTTTCTCCAAACGTATCTTTTTATCCTTCAAAGGCTGCATTTGTCGCTGAATTTGTAAACGCCTCGCTCCTACTTCTGTGAGTTTTACTCTGAAAAAATCTATCATTTCTTTCAAGTCTTCGGGCAAAAGTCCATCCTTTTCGCTTTTTACATTTGCGTTGGCCATGATCATTTTTTCCTCGTTTTGAGCAACGGCGAAAAGCATTTCTAGATTTTCAATATCCGCCTGTACTTTCTGAACAGAGTCTTGAAGGATATTAATTTTGTTGTTAAGGTGATTTGGACTGTATTTTACGGCTAAAAGTGTAAAGTCACCTTTACCCTCTACCAAAATACTGTTGGCGTCAATACTATTGGCTATGTCGTCCACAAGCAATTTGGTTACTCCCGCAGAAAGTGAGGTATTTACAGATTTTTCAAGTTGGGCCTGCTGCAAAAAGACCGTAACTTTGTCAATTTTAGCGTCTGCTTTTTTAACATTTTGAGCAAAACCAACTGAAACTAAACTTAGTATGAATAAAGTTGTTTTTAAAATTTCCATATTTGAGATTTTTTACATGAATTAACGCTTTTTTCCTTGAAAAACTTCAATTATCAGCAATTCTTTTTTCTGAAACTTACAAGCTCGGGTTATTTTTAATAATTTCGCATCCGAAAACAAGGAATAAAATGTACGCTCACGACAGGGTTCGAAGATTTACAGAAAATATTTTTAAAGCCATAGGCTGCAGCACTAAAGATGCGAAACTAGCAGCAGATGTGCTAATAAACGCAGATTTGAACGGCGTTGACTCACATGGAGTGGCTCGTTTGGCAGGTTATGTTCGCCTTTTTGACCACGGAAGACTTAATCCTAAACCCAATATTACAATAGTTTATGAAACACCAAGCACCGCTACCATCGATGGCGATAAGGGTCTTGGATTGGTAGTTGCACCTTTCGCTATGAAATTGGCCATAAAAAAAGCAAAAAAAGCAGGTTCAGGCTGGATTTCCGTTCAAAATTCCAACCATTTTGGTATTGCGGGCTATCACGCTTCCCAAGCTTTGGACCACGATATGATCGGCTGGGCCATGACCAATGCCGCTCCGCTCGTTGTCCCTACTTTTTCAAAAGAAAAATTACTCGGCACAAACCCAATTGCTGTGGCTGTTCCGGCAGATAAACAACCCGCTTTTTTGGCAGATTTTGCCACGACGGCGGTAGCTTATGGTAAAATGGAAATATTACAAAGAAAAGGCATGAATGCTCCAATGGGCTGGGTTCAAGACGAAAATGGCGACCCCACCGACAATGCCAATGCCGTGAAAGAAGGAGGTGGACTATTGCCTTTGGGTGGAGACCGCGAGCATGGAAGTCACAAAGGATATGGTTTGGGTGCAGTAGTGGATATATTTTCAGGCGTGCTTTCAGGAGCAAATTTCGGACCTTGGGTGCCTCCATTTGCTACGGCAGGTTTTCATGGAGTAGCGGCTGAACAAGTGGGAAAAGGCACTGGACATTTCCTTGGAGCCATGCGAGTGGATGGTTTTAGACCAAAAGAAGAATTTAAACAAAGTATGGACAAATGGATAGAAAGATTCCGTTCGGCCAAGCATATAGATGGCAATCCAGTACAAATACCTGGTGATCAGGAAAGAAACTTCAGGTCAGAAAGGCTGGTTTCTGGTTTGCCATTGATTGATCCTGTTGTGGATAGCTTGAAGGAATTGGGCGAGAGATTTGGAGTGAAGTTTTGAAAAGTAAAGTTTAATTAATTGTTTATTTAACAAAAATACTTTATCGTTTTTTTGATTATTAAAAAAACTAATTTTATAAAAGATTCTTTAATTCAAAAGTTTAAAAATGATATAATGTGAAAATCGATTTTAAAATATTACGATTCCTGTTTTTTGTACTTTTTTTTGCTTTTTCTATTGGTATCTTCTTTAATGGTAAAGAACAAAGAGAAAAGTATATGGTCACTATTGGGATATTTATACTTTTTATTTCCATTATCTGGCTATTTTTTAAAATAATAAATTATCTAATTGTTTTTTTTCTAAAAAAGAAAAAAAACAACCCAATGGATTGATAAAATTTACAAATATTTTAAATATATAATATTCTATTTCGTTAAATTTGTTTCACAAACAATGGATAACATGACAACGACAATTGAAGGTATTTATGAAAATGGCAAAATCACTTTGAATGAGCTACCTAAAAATATTGATAAAGCTCAGGTTAAAGTCGTTTTTGAAGATACTGAAAAAAAGGTAGAACCTGGAAAAAGAAAGATGGGAATTTTTAAAGGCACTATTTCAATGTCCGATGATTTTGACGAACCCTTGGATGAACTAAAAGAATATATGGAATGAGGTTTCTACTTGACACCCACACAGTTTTATGGTACTTTGATGAAATTGGTAACCTTTCTGAAAGAACTCACGAAATAATTGCAAAAAATGAAGACGAGTGTTTTGTAAGCATTATTTCGTTATATGAAATGGCCATTAAAGTAAATATTAAAAAACTCCATTTGCAAAAATCAATAGACGAATACAAAAATGGTCTAATTGAAAATGGATTTACAATAATTCCAATCGAAATTCATCATTTGGAGTACTACACTAATTTACCTCAAAACCCAACCCACAAAGACCCATTCGATAGGCTCATTATTTCTACAGCGGCGGTAGAAGCTCTAAAAATAATCAGCAAAGACGAAAAATTTAATCTGTATCAAGATATCGTCGAAACTGTTTGGTAAATTTGCGAAGCAAATTTAAAAATTCCCCTTTATGTTAAGGGCCAAATTACTTTGCGTCTTTGCGTCTTTGCGAGAAAAATAAAAATGAAAAACATAAACATAGGCCTTATACAAATGTCTTGCACTGGAAACGTGCAAGAAAACATAGCAAAAACGATTGTAAAAATAAGAGAAGCGGCCGCCAAAGGAGCCCAGATTATCTGTTTGCAAGAGTTATTTTCGTCACTTTACTTTTGTGATGTTGAAGACCACGAAAATTTTAAGTTGGGTGAGGCCATACCTGGTCCAACCACCGAAACCATGCAAAGTGTGGCCAAAGAATTGGGCGTGGTGCTGATCGTTTCACTTTTCGAAAAACGAGCCCAAGGATTGTATCACAACACCGCCGCCATTATCGATGCCGATGGAACATACCTCGGCAAATACCGCAAAATGCACATTCCTGACGACCCAGGCTATTATGAGAAATCTTATTTTACCCCGGGTGACCTAGGTTATAAAGTTTGGGAAACCAAATTCGGCAAAATCGGCGTTTTGATTTGTTGGGATCAATGGTACCCAGAAGCGGCTCGTATCACCTCTCTTATGGGTGCAGACATTTTGTTTTATCCAACTGCCATTGGGTGGGATATGGACGAAAAAGACCCCCTTATCAACCAAGAGCAATACGACGCTTGGCAAACCATTCAACGCTCACATGCCGTGGCCAACGGGCTTTATGTGGTTTCGGTAAACCGTGTAGGCATCGAAGCCAATCAGAAATTCTGGGGCGGCTCTTTCATAGCCAATCCCCACGGAAGATTGCTTTATTTGGCTTCTCATGAAAACGAGGAGACGCATGTAGAAACCCTAGATTTAGAAAAAACAGAATACTACAGAACTACTTGGCCTTACCTCCGAGACCGACGAATAGATTCTTACGAGCCGATTCTGAAGAGGTTTATTGATTAATTTCAATAAACCTTTATTTATGCCTAGCACATTTTCACCTTATATGGCAATGTCATTTACTTACGCTCAAATTCTAAGTCTCTCTTCTGTTGAGAGGTAGGGGTAGTGTTCGACTTTAGTACGGTCGGAAGTAGCAGTGAGGATTTAGAATAAAAAAAACTTAAATAAAAGACACTCAACTACATAGATTGAAAATTTCACATTTTCAAAACCAATTCACCCAGCTAATTTTGACTTAAACTTTTACCAATCAATAAGTTTTGTGTGAATGATATAAGTTTTATAAATAATTAAATAAGCCCTTTCTGAGCCTATTCCTTTCTTTTGTGTTATCAAAGCGTCAAAAAATCTTAAGATGTTTATTCCAGACCTTAAGACTAGATTTCTTTAAGAAACATAAACAATAATTATATGAAAACTTCTAAATTTACCTCAAACAAACCCAACTCTTCATAAATCTCTCGAAAGATTTCTTTACAAAAATCTCTGGGAACTTACAATCACATCTTGGGTTTAATTTTAGTTTTTATTTTTTTTTCAATCTCATCTTTTGCTCAACCGGCATCTGCTATGCTAGATGTAAGTGCCCCAAATAAAGGAATTTTAATTCCAAGAGTAAGTCTTACCTCGAGTTTAGATATCTCAACCGTCCCCTCTCCTGTTACATCACTTTTGGTTTACAACACCAGCACTTCGGGTACTTATCCAAGCAATGTTTCTCCTAATTTCTACTTTTGGACTGGTACTAAATGGAAACCTTTAGGTGGCCCTTTAGGATATTCTGAATTTTTCGCATTAATGCCTGGTGATAATACGGCTACCATTGCAGCTGGAACAGCCATTAATTTTCCACAAAATGGACTGACAGATGGATACATTACAAGATCAAGTTCTAATCAATTCATTTTGCCTGATGTTGGAATTTATCTTGTGCATTGGCAAGTTAGTATTAGCGAAGGGGCACAACTTGTTATTATGCTAAATGGAACTGAGTTAGCAAATACAGTGGTGGGAAGAGCCACAGGAACTTCTCAAATTGTGGGTCATACCATGATAAACACCACACTACCTACCAGTATTTTGAGTATAGTGAGTCCCAGTGGAAATACACCCGCACTTACACTTACTCCTACTGCCGGAGGAACTCACGCTGTGTCGGCAAACCTCGTCATCACACGTATCCAATAAAAAACATTTTTTGACACAATACAAAACCAAAATTATATGGAAACTGAAGATTATTTAAAAATAAGTGTAGGCGGCAGAACTCGACTTTTCTCTAAAGATGTGGCATATTTTGAAGCCGACATGAACTATACCATTATCCACTACACCATTGGTAATTCAAAAATTGTTGCAACTACCTTAGGGCGAATTCAGGAACGGATTCTTGATAAAAATACTTTTGTTAGGCCTAATCGCAAATACCTCATAAATGTTGGCTTCATAAATAATTTTTTACAAGACAATTTACTTTTACAAAACCAACTTCAAATACATATTTCTAGAAGACGAAAAGTATCAGTTATTCCAGTAGTTGAAGACTATTTGGCCAACAAAAACGAATAATTATTCTCCTTTCTCAGCTTCTTAAATCAAAAAAATCTTCCAAAACTAAATTTGGAAGATTTTTTTAATTTGCAATTAATGATGTTCCAGCAAGGCTCTATATAAACATTTCAAACCTCCTCTACTATCAGCTTTATACCATCTATCTTTTTAATGAGCACCTTCGTACCTTCCTTAATCAACTTACCATCAGCTTGATAGGCAATCCAGTCAGACCCTCTGTAAAAGACCTTCCCCTCGCCATTGGCTGGTATTTCTTTTGAAACCTTGGCGTATTCGTCTATTATTTCTTTAAACTCTGAGCTGTTTTTTGTAAAAAGTTCCAGTATTCTTTTTCTAAAAAACAAAAGACTAACAATCGAACTCAGAACAAAAATAATAATCTGCGTAGACAATTCTTCTGCTAAACCCAAATATACAAACAAGGAGGTGACTAATGCACCAATTCCGAAAAATATGGCATAAAAAGAGGTAGTGAAAATCTCTAAAATAAGCAGCACTACGCCCGCAATTACCCAGATATTTATACCCGATATTTCCATTTTACTTGGTATTTTCTTGTTTAGTACTTTCCTGTTTTATTACGTTCATGGCTGTGGCTATAATGCTCGAAACATCGGCCAAGTTCGATGGCAAAATCATGGTATTGGTCGTTTTAGCCAATTTGCCAAACTGCTCAATATAGTTTTCAGCTACTTTCAGTTGCACAGCCTGCATACCACCTTTTGATTGTATAGAATCTGCTACCAATCTAATGGAGTCTGCGGTAGCCTCAGCAACCGCCCTGATGGCATTTGCTTCACCTTCGGCTTTGTTTTTTTGCTGTTGCATTTGTGCCTCCGACTCCAAAACTACACGCTCTCTTTCACCTTGGGCCACATTTATGGCAAACTGCTTTTTACCCTCCGACTCCAAGATAACCGAACGTTTCTCTCTTTCGGCTTGCATTTGCTTTTCCATGGCCTGCAATACAGTAGTAGGAGGTGAAATATTTTTTATTTCATAACGGAGCACTTTAACACCCCAACCAATAGCGGCCTCGTCTATGGCAGCCACAACAGCAAGATTGATGACCATCCTCTCTACAAAAGTTTTGTCGAGGTCTATTTTACCGATTTCGCTTCGCATAGTGGTTTGTGCCAACTGTGTTACTGCAAAAACGTAGTCATTGATACCATAGGACGCCTTCTGAGGGTCAATAACTTGGAGAAAAATTACACCGTCAACACGCACCTGCACGTTGTCGCGGGTGATACATATCTGTTCGTGAATGTCATAGGCCTGTTCTTTAAGGCTATGCTTGTAGGCTATTCTGTCAAAAAACGGGATGACAAAATTGATACCCGGTTGAAGAATACCGTTGTATTTGCCTAGCCGTTCGGCAATGTAGGCGTTTTGTTGCGGCACAACTTTGACGGCCATCATGATGACAACGACAATTAAAAGCGTAATGGCGATAAGTGAATACATATTTGTTTTGTTTAAATGTTTAGATAAATAAATATAACACCTCAAAGTTAGTGTTCCCAACAAATCTCGAAATAAAAATTGGATGAACCAAGGTGGAATGTGTGGGATTGGATGTAGGATTGGACAAACGGTAATTGACATATTCAAGATAAAATATAAATATACATATCTAAGTTTAAGTATATCAGCGGTTTAAATTAACTTTGCACAAAATTACAGTAGTGATATTGCAACATAGATGAGAAAAAGAATTACAGAAGGTCGCAACAGCGACAGAGATTCGAGCAAAAGCTCGTTTGGCAAATCAGATTTCAAAAGAAAAGAAAGTGGTTTTAGCCCAGAAAAAAGAAGTTTTGACAAGCCATCTGCAAAAAAGGACGGTTTTTCGAAACCAACAGGTGGAAATGATAAATTCCCTAAACGAGAATTTAAACCCAACAATTTCAGCAAAACAGAACCAGGAAACGATAGATTTCCAGAGAAAGATTTCAAGCCAAATACTTATGGTAAGCCCGAAGGTGGCAATGACAGATTCCCGAAAAGAGACTTCAAATCAAGCACTTACGGTAAACCAGAAGGTCCTTCAGAAAGATTTACGAAAAGAGACGTTGAAAACTTAGGAAACAGATATTCTGACAGAAACTCCCCAAGAAAAGACGCCAGACCAGATGCTGCACGAACTACGGACAGATTTCCAAAGAAAGAATTCAAACCCAATACTTACGGCAAAACAAACGCAGGTTCTGCAGACAGTAGGTTCCCTCGCAAAGACGACCGTTTCCCAAGAACAGGAAATCGTTCTGAGGGTTTTCCGAAAAGGGAATTTGGAGTTAAAAACGAAGGTGGGTACAAACCAAGAGAAGAAAGCAGAGATGGATTTGAAAATAGAAGCGAAAGACCCAATTTCGAAAGAAAGGCTTTTGATAGAAAAGAAAATACATCAAAACCAGAAATTAGTAAATCAAACTACGGCAATAACAAAAACGCCAGACAGGCCATTCGTCCCAACTATGAAGAGGACGCACTAAAAAGTAAACTTCCACCAAAAGTTAGAACGAAAGTTGAAAGTAGTGAGACTTTTACGCCAACCATTCGTCTTAATAGATATTTGGCAAACGCCGGACTTTGCTCACGCCGCGATGCTGATGAGTTTATAGCAAGTGGACAAATAACTGTTAATGGAGAAGTTATAACCGAAATGGGCTACCAAGTGCAAGCCACAGATGTTGTAAAATACGGTAGAAAAATATTGAACAGAGAGAAATTGGTTTACGTATTATTGAATAAACCAAAGGACTTCTTGACAACAACAGACGACCCTGAAGGTCGCAAAACGGTGATGGATTTAGTTCAAAAGGCCTGTCCTGAGCGAATCTACCCTGTTGGAAGATTGGATAGAGCAACAACCGGCCTATTGTTAATGACCAACGACGGCGAACTGGCCGAGAAACTTTCTCACCCATCTAATGCCATGAGGAAGATTTATCAGGCGGAGTTGGACAGGAAAATGGAGCAAGAAGATTTTGACAAGATTTTGGAAGGCATAGAATTGGAAGATGGAAACATAAAGGCTGACGATTTGTCTGTAATAACACCTGACCGCCAAGTAGTTGGTATAGAAATACATAGCGGCAAAAACAGAATTGTGAGGAGGATTTTTGAGCATTTGGGATACGAAGTAACCAAGTTAGACAGAACCACTTATGCTGGCCTAACCAAGAAGGACCTTCCGAGAGGAAACTGGAGGTTCCTAACTGAAAAAGAGGTTATTAGATTGAAGTATCTAATTTGATATTAATTAAATTTGTAGAAAAATAAACAGTAAACTAAAATAACAATGGAAGAGAACAAAAAAGATATGATGGATCAAGCTGGAGACATGGCAGCTAAGGCGAAAGAAGTTGCGACTGAGAAATTAGCTGATGTAAAAGAAGATGCTGCTGAAGTAGTAGCCAATTTGAAAGAAGAGGCAACTGAGAAATTGGCAGAAGTCAAAGAAAAAATGACTGAATTGGCTGGTGAAGCTACTGAAGCATTCAATGCAGCAAAAGACAAAGTATCTGAAATGATAGATACTGACAAAATAAAAGCTGAAGCCGCTGAGAAATTGGCAGATGCGAAAGCTATGGCTGGAAACATTGCAGGCGAAGCTACCGAGGCGTTTAATTCTGCTAAAGCTAAGGTTACAGAATTTGTAAATGCTGAAAGTGTGGCTGATTTCAAAAACGAAGCTGCCGAGAAATTGGGGGATTTGAAAGGAGAGGCTGAAGAAGCTTTGAACAAAGCGAAAGATAAAGCAAACGAATTGGCTGGTGAAGCCGAAGAAGCTGTTACACAAGTGGCGGCAAAAGCAAAAGGTTTCTTTAGCCGACTTTTCGGAAAGTAAGAACACTAAAACCCAATCCAACGATTGGGTTTTACTATACTTTTGATTTTTCATTTATTATTGAAAGTATAATCATTTCAATAAGAACTATTTTTTCAGTACTTATAATATTCAATTTCGCTGAAATATATAAACAAAAAAAACCTCCAGAACTTTCGCTAAGGAGGTTTTACGAATTATAACAACAATCAGTCAATCTTCACTTTTCTACTAACACCATCATCTCCCTGCGACACTATCACAAAAAATGTCCCTTTAACACCTTTGCTTAGTTTGATTTGACCCACATATTCACCTTCGAAGTTCTTGGCCTCTTCTTTTGCTTTTACATTTCCCTGCAAATCCAAAACCGTGATATTCACATCTCCTGGCTTTGGAGCGTAAAACCTAATATTCAACACGTTAGTTTCAGGCTTGTTCGTAAAAACATCGATACTCCTTATAGTGGTTGGCTCCATAAGTTTCTTCCATCTTTCATCAAAAACTTCCACATCAAAGTTTCTAAGCTTGTTAGGCATCCCTGCCAAATGATCCGAAAGCCTGTCCATTTCAAAATGAAGTTCTTTCATTCTACCCTTCGGAAGGTTTCCTTTTCGGTTAGAATTTGTTCCACGACCACCAGAAATATTTTCGTCTTCCGACCATTCAAAATCATCTTCTCCAATCTCTTTTACAATAACCTTTACACGCTTATCGCTCCCTTTTTTATCAATTATAACGGTATCCAATTGTCCGTCCAAAATCATAATGTTGGAATCACCGTCTTTAAAATCAATTTCTTTCTCGGTAATTTCTACTTTACCGTTGATGCTTTTCTCAATTCTCACCTTCTTTTTACCAGGTTTGTCAGAATCCAGCACTTCTGTTTTAATTTCTTTTCTTACCTCTTTGTTTTGGGCATTGGCCATAAAAAACGCCAATGAAGCCACCGTCAATACTATTACTTTTTTCATATAATTTTTGTTTTTTATATCAATAGACAAAATATTTTTACGAAGGTTGCATAAAAAATTACAGTGATAATTATATTTAGTCTTAAAAAAAGTTAAACGAGCTTTGAGCAATTGTTAAGCCATGAACCTAATCAATTCCAACTATCAAAAATAGTAAAAAGAGTTTTTTTGCACCAAACGAAAAATTAAATACTTGCAAAGATATGACAATGAGAATAGTAAAAATAACTTTTAAAGAAAGACAAAGTCGCTGAATTTTTAGCTTTCTTAGAAAAAAATAAAAGCAAAAGCAGAAATTTCCCCGGTTGTGAAACAGTAAAATACTCCAAGAAAAAGAAAACCCTGCAGTAATTATGACGCACAGCTATTGGAGGTCAGAAGTTGAACTTAAAAATTATCGTCATTCAGACTTTTTTAACTACGTTTGAGCCAACACAAAAATCCAGTTCAATGCTAAACCCAAAGCTTATTCTATGTTATCTTTGGACAAACTTTAAAAGTTTTCTGTTCGTTAAAAAGATTACAAAACTGTTTATCAAAATGAAATACGCATTAATAATACTTTCTTTGATATTTTTAAGACCAGATTCTTGGGCTAAGGCTGTAAACCAAAGCACAAAATTGGAAGGATTTGATGGACGTAAACGGAAAAAAGACGGCAGTTATCGTAAAAAAAATCATACCTTCAAGAAACTTATTCTGGGTAAAAGATATTGCGATTGTCCAAAACACTGATTTTGATGAAAAAAATATTATTTGTCTTCTTATTTTTGAATTTCACCCAGATTTTTGGCCAAAATTTCAATGAAAAAGAAGTGGTTTTTGCGGATTTGAGCGAAACATTTAAACTAAGCGGCACCTTCACTAGCCCAAAAGGCCTAAAAAATTACCCTGTAGCTGTGTTAATTTCAGGTTCGGGACAAACCGATAGAGACGAGACACTCGGCAAACATAAAATTTTCAAAGAATTGGCGGAGTATTTATCCAACAATGGTATCGGTGTCTTGAGATATGATGACCGTGGCGGATTTAAATCTGAAGGACCAAAGACCGTGAATAGCACAACACAAGAACTCGCTCTAGACGTGGTGGCGGCAGTAAAATTTATAAAAAAAGAATTAAAAATAAAAAAAATCGGTCTGATTGGACACAGCGAAGGTGGCGGAATAGGGCCCATTGTGGCGTCAAAAGTTAAGAATTTAGATTTCTTGGTATCGCTCGCAGGGCCAGGTGTTTCGGGTAGGGAGATTTTAATTCAGCAAAACAAAGATATTTACTTAGAAGCTGGCGTGCCACTCGAACACGTTGAACATTTCATTAAAGACTTTTTTGAGCCTATGTTATCAGATGTTGTTCTTGAAAGAGACAGCACAAGTAAGGCCAACAATATCAAAAAACTGGGCGAAATGTATCAAAAAAAATATAAGGCTGAGAATTTTGTCTTGGGCATGACAACCCACAGTGCCAATATTCCTCTAATTATGAAGCAATTAAACAACCCTTGGTTTATAAGCTTCATAAAATATGACCCACAGGAATATTGGAAAAAGATAAAAATACGCACCCTTGCTCTAAACGGCGATTTAGACATACAAGTTAACGCTAAGGTAAACCTGACGGCGATTGAAAACCAGAAAAACAAGCATATTAAAACCAAGATCCTCAAAAACCACAATCACCTTTTCCAAATAGCAAAAACAGGAAATTTACAGGAATATTACAAACTTAATGAAGGCATTTCGAAAGAAACGCTTAGGGAAATCAAAAACTTTATTTTCGAAAAATAAATACGCTAAAGACTTATGCTTCATAAACTTACCCTCTTCCTTTTAATAGCTTTTAATGCCTTCTCGAACACCATAAAAAGTGACAGAGCGGCAAATTATGACATAAAAGCAAATTTAGACCCTATAACAAAAACCTTAAGAGGACAGCAAACACTTACCTGGACCAACAAAACCTCCAAACCAACCTCAGAACTACAGTTTCATTTATACCTGAATGCCTTTAAGGACGAGAACTCCACTTTTTTCAAGGAATCTGGCGGACAATTGCGAGGCGACAAAATGGATATCACCAAACAAAGTAACTTTGGCAATATATATTTGAGTACTCTAAAAATCAGAAATGGAGAAAATCTTTATCCTAAAATAAAATACATACAACCCGACGACCTCAACGCCGGGGACAAAACAGTGATTCAGGTTAATTTGGCAAAAGCCATAAAACCAGGGGAAACCGTGGTGTTGGAAATGGATTTTAGAGCAAAACTTCCTAAGATCTTTGCACGAACAGGTTGGGCAGACAACGACTATTTTTTTGTGGGACAATGGTTCCCAAAAATCGGAGTTTTAGAAGAAAACGGAAAATGGAATTGTCATCAATTTCACGCCAATACAGAGTTTTTTGCCGACTTTGGTAACTATAATGTGCAGATAACACTACCTCAGGAGTATATTATAGCAGGAACTGGCGAAAAAAAATCCGAAGTGAAAAATAAAAATAAAAACAAAAGCAAAACCATCAGTTTTGCTGCCACAGATGTGCATGACTTTGCTTGGACTGCCTCTCCGCATTACAAATATCTGGAACAAAAACACAGAGGCATAAAATTAATGGTCTACATGCAGCCTGAGCACTATCACATGGCCCATAGGTACTTTGAATCTGCGAAAAACGCCATTGATTATATGGAGAAAAGGGTTGGTAAATACCCACACAGCACCTTGTCCATGATAGACCCTACTTTGTCTGGTTCGGGATCGGGTGGCATGGAATACCCCACCCTTATCACTTGCGGAAGTTACTGGGGAATGGGTTCTTGGGGGAAGTTCCAAGAAGTGGTAACCATTCATGAGTTTGTGCATCAGTACTTTCAGGGCGTGGTGGCTAGTAATGAGTTTGAGAATTCGTGGATGGACGAAGGCTTTACGCAATACTTCGAAGGACGAATAATGGACGAATATTACAAAGGTCAACAAGCCAATATTTTTGGATTCGCCATACATGACATGGCGTCATCGCGAGCAGGTTATGTAATGATGGACAATCCAAAAATGACCGAAATAAGAAGAAATGCATGGACTTATCCGGGTGGAACTTATGGCATAATGACCTATCAAAAAACGGCCACTTGGCTTAAAACACTGGAGGGTTTTGTAGGAATCAAAAACATGGACGCCATCATGCAAACTTACTTTGCGAGATTCAAATTTAAACATCCACAACCGCAAGATTTTATCGATATCGCGAATAAAATTGCTTCAAAAAACACCAAATATGCTAATCTTGATTGGTTTTTCAAACAAGTTTTGTTTGAGGCACCCGATTGCGACTATGCCGTAAGCGACGTCGTGAATGCTCCCAGAAAACAAACGCCTTATGGCTCCTTTGCGGTCAATCGCTTGGGTGAAATGACTTTCCCAACAAAAATAAAAGTAGTTTTTGACGACAAAAAATATCTGCTTATCAACTGGTCAGGAAGTGAGCGTTTTAGAAAATTCAGATTCAAGAAAAGAATAAAATATGTGCAGCTCGACCCAGAATATATCAATTGGATGGATTTGAACATGATAAACAACTCCGTAGCAGCCAAAGAACCCACCAAGGCAGCAGCGAAGTATGGAACTAAAATGCTTTTTTGGGTACAGCGAATATTGTTTTTCTTTGGTGGATTAGGGTAAATATGCCACCAAAGTTATAGGAAACAAATGAAGCAAAAGCATTTGTCAAAAAACTAAAATTTATTGTACGCAAATTAAGGCTTTAGAAAAATACTTTAAACAAAATCATTTTAACTGCCAAGCCAAAAGTATCAATTATTGTGCTGAGCCCAAAAGTTGAGTAATTGATATTTGCATAGAAAATCTATTGCTTAAGTTTAAAACTATATATATTTTCCCCTCTAAAAATAGCCTTTTGAAATAAACTTGACAATATTACCCAATTGAACTCACTAGCCTAATTCCAATAACTTTTGATACAAAAACATTAGCTTCCGAATAATTTGATGCCGTTAATATCTATTTGAATTTACAATATTATCTTTGGGAAGAAAAAACTTTAAATGGGCCAAAACCCAAACTATGAATAGTCAACAAGAATATCATCAATTATTTAATACCAAACCGCTTATTCCATACCTTCAAGTTGTTGAATATAATCAACGTCAGCATATTTTTGACCTGATTGTAGCTGAAAACATTGAGTATAGATACCTCAACGGATCATGTGAAGATCGTACGCACTTGATTTGCTTATTGCTCAAAAAAGCAGGTTTTGACTCTGGGAAAATATGGAACTTTGCCCCAGCTCGCTTTACTTTACTTTCCAATGAATTGTTTCGTATAAAGGATCCCTTGGGTATTTCCGATCCACTTTTTTGGGGTTTTCATGTATCGCCGTACATACTTTCTTACAACCAAAACGGAGACTTAGAAACCCTGATATTTGATTTATCTTTTGACTCGCAAAAATTCTTGTCTGTAGCCGAGTGGCAGGCAGAAATGAACTGTCCAAGAGCCCTATACCTGCAAACCGACCTTGAAAACTACTTGTTTTACTCTATTGAAAGTTACTCTTTACGCAGTGCTAAAATCGGCAATAATCCTGTGTACAACATTCCGGCTGCTCAGCCTTCTATCATAACGGGAGATTTTTGGAAATTAGCTCCAGAAGAAACCTTAGTACAAAACGGACTGGCTATCAACGACTTGGCCATGCATATCTACAATACAAAATCAAAAATGAATGATGCTGAACAAAAATATCTTTCAGAAACACTAACCAACATCGACTGGCTAGATGGATTTATTTTTTGCCCAAAATCGCCTGAAATATCAGAACAACTCCATGCCGAATTGATTGGTTTTTATAAGCAGCGATTTGAGTATTGGGAAAACAAAATTATCGAACTTTCTGGTGTATGAGTTTATAGAAAATCCACAAAATTTGAAGTTCCTGCTAGTCTGAAGACTCAGCACAGTATCTTTAAAATCATTCATCCACTGCCGCAAAAACCATTTGTCTGAAAAGTGTAGAAGTTCTGTCCTCCCCTATTCTTTGGGTTTGTTTCATTAGTACGCCAATGATTTTAGAGTTCGGGTCTGCAAAGTAGGCGGTATTAAAATATCCACCCCAATCGAAGGTACCTTCTGAGCCGTTTCCGCCTTTGCCTTCACCTTTGGCTTTTACCAATCCGAAAGCCAAACCGTGTCCCGTAGCACTTTTGTCTCCACCCCAAATATCGCCCAATTGGTCAGCCATTATGGCTTTTATGGTGGTTTTACTTAAAAAACGCCTGCCGTTGTATTCACCTCCATTTACATACATTTGCAAAAACGTGGCGTAATCTTTGGCCGTAGATGAAAGCCCAGCTCCGCCGCTGTAGAAAGTTTTGGCTCCTTTGGCTGGATAATCTACATCATAAAAAGTATCCGTAAAATGAACCCACTTATTGTCTTTTTTGGTATGCACTTTTACCAATCTATCAGCCTTGGAAGATGGCAAATAGAAATAAGTATCACTCATGCCCATCGGCTCAAACAAATTCTTTTGCAAAAACTCATCGAAAGTTTGACCTGAAACCACCTCTATCAAATGTCCCAAAACATCTAATCCTTCACTGTAAATGAATCTCTCACCAGGATGGGCATGAAGCGGAAGTTTGGCCAATTTCCTTATGTTATCACCGATTTTCACTGGATTAGTAGTGAAAAGGTCCACAATTCCTGCTTTCTTGTAAATGGCCTTCATTTTTTCGTCTCCATCTATTACGCCATAACCAAGGCCTGATGTATGTGTCAGCAAATGACGGATAGTAATCTCTTTATCAGCAGGTTTGGTCGTATAAGTAGAGTCCGCCATTCTAAACTTATCCAAAACCACGGGATTCTTAAATTCAGGAATATATCTCGAAATAGGATCATCCAAAGTGAATTTTCCTTGCTCCCACAGCATCATGATGGCCGTAGAAGTGATGGCTTTTGACATAGAAGCTATTCTGAAAACATGGTCATTTTTCATCACCACTTTATTAGGCACATCGGCGTATCCAAAGGCTTTTTGGTACACTATTTTGCCATCTTTTACTATTAAGGCAGTAGCCCCCGGAATAGTCTCATTTTTGATGGCTTCGGCCAACATATCCTCAATTCGCTTGATTCTTTCGGATGACATTCCAACATTCTCTGGTGCGGAATCTTTAAGCGGGGCACTGATTTTGAGCGATTTGGTTTGAGCAAAAGATTGAAGTGCGACAAACAAAAGGAGAAGAAGTTTTTTCATGTTTCTGAGGTTGATTTTTAGAATATAAACGGTCTAATTGTAAAGATAATTTTAAAAAGACTAATTCTAGGCTTATTTTTGCAAAAAATATAACAGATGAAGAAAGTCCTTTTTATAGACCGCGACGGTACCATAATCGTAGAACCACCCATAGATTTCCAAATAGATTCTCTCGATAAGCTTGAATTCTTGCCTAAAGTAATCTCCAATCTAAGAAAAATATCAGAAGAGACAGACTTTGAACTCGCCATGGTAACTAACCAAGACGGCCTAGGAACTGACTCATTTCCAGAAGAAACTTTTTGGCCAGCACACCAGAAAATGATGAATCTCTTGGAAGGGGAAAACATCCTGTTCGACGAGGTTTTTATAGACAGAACTTTCGAACACGAAAACGCCCCAACCAGAAAACCGAGAACTGGACTTTTGACCAAATATTTTGAGGGAGAGTATAACTTGGCCAATTCTTATGTTTTGGGAGATAGACTTACGGATATGCAATTGGCGGCAAACTTGGGTGGCAAAGGAATCTTTATTGGAGAAACTTTGCCCGAATCTGCCACTGAAGAACAAAAAAGTGCTACAGTTTTGGTCACCAAAGACTGGGACAAAATATATGAATTCTTGAAACTTCCTGAGCGTATAGCCGAGGTAAAAAGAACCACCAAAGAGACCGATATTTATGTTAAACTAAACCTCGACGGAAAAGGAAAATCACAAATAGAAACCGGACTAGGCTTTTTTGACCACATGCTGGACCAATTGGCCAAACATTCGGGTGCAGACCT
>Ga0164293_10001423_pt1 | contig 19943 bp, 16 predicted proteins | sample GEODES118metaG_FD_111487 | JGI IMG/M metagenome (GOLD analysis project Ga0164293, IMG submission 111487) | Eutrophic lake water microbial communities from Lake Mendota, Wisconsin, USA - GEODES118 metaG | ecosystem: Environmental > Aquatic > Freshwater > Lake | place: USA: Lake Mendota...
GCTTGTACCAATTCTAAGAAAGTATGTTCGTGTTTTTTATTGCCAAATTCACCTTTGCCATAATCACCAATATTTACACCGGTCAATACAATCTCTTTAATTCCTTGTTGCGAAATTTCTTTGGCATTTTTCAACACATTTTGCAATTCATCACTACGCGAAATGCCACGAGCCAAAGGAATCGTACAATAGGTACATTTGTAATCGCAACCGTCTTGCACTTTTAAAAACGCACGAGTTCGGTCGCCAATGGAATAACTTCCCACATAAAAATTAGCTTCTTCAATCTCACAGGAATGTACTTCACCTAAATCGTTTTTGGTCAAATCATTCAAATAATCGGTGATTTTAAATTTTTCGGTGGCTCCCAAAACTAAATCGACTCCGTCAACAGCAGCCAATTCTTCGGGCTTCAGTTGGGCATAACATCCTACAGCAGCCACAAAAGCTTTGTCATTATTTTTCAATGCTTTTTTTACAATTTGCTTGAATTGTTTGTCGGCATTCTCTGTAACCGAACAAGTATTGATGACATAGATATCTGCAACTTCTTCAAAGTCAACGCGTTCAAAACCTTCGTGTTGAAAGTTTCTAGCAATAGTAGAGGTTTCTGAAAAATTCAATTTACATCCTAAAGTGTAGAATGCTACTTTCTTTTTATGTTCCATAAAATAGCTTAACTAATGAAATCGTTGTCAAAAAGTTAAGGCTGCAAATTTACACAGATTTTTTAAACTTTAGTATTCCAATTTTCAATTTATGCTAACTTTACAGCAATTATCTACATTCAATAATTGCTTAATGAAAAAAATTCTTTTCCTTGTAACTCTATCGCTTCAGTTATTGTTGCTTTCTTGTCATGATTCCAAAGAAAACAACAAAGAACTTTTAGTATTTAGATACAACGAAAGTGCAAACATTGCCACTCTTGACCCCGCTTTTTCAAAATCACAAAACATTATTTGGGCTTGCAATCAATTGTTTAACGGATTGGTTCAATTGGATGACAGCTTGCACATTCAACCGGATATTGCTAAAAGTTGGACGGTTTCTGCAGACGGAAAAACGTATCAATTTGTACTTCGGAATGATGTCTTTTTTCACAAACATCAGTTGTTTGGAAAAGATTCCACACGAACAGTAAAAGCAAAAGATTTTGAATACAGTTTGAAACGATTAAAAGATGAAAAAGTGGCTTCTCCCGGTGGATGGATTTTGCAAAATGTGGAGCGTTTTCAAGCGATAAATGATACCCTTTTCGAAATAAAATTAACGAAATCTTTTCCTGCATTTTTAGGTTTGTTATCGATGAAATATGCGTCAGTTGTTCCGCAGGAAATTATTGAAAGTCCGAATTACGATTTCAGAACAAAACCCATCGGAACAGGTCCGTTTCAATTTAAATTTTGGGAAGAAAACGTCAAATTGGTTTTGCGAAGAAATCCGATTTATTTCGAAAAAGACGAAAGCGGAAAGCAATTACCTTACTTAGAAGCCGTTGCCATTACTTTTTTACCCGACAAGCAAAGTGGATTTTTAGAATTTATTCAAGGAAAAATTGATTTCGTCTCCGGTTTGGATCCCTCGTATAAAGATGAAATTCTGACGCAAAAAGGCGAATTACAACCAAAATATGCTAATGAAGTCAATTTAATCAGTGGAGCGTACCTCAACACCGAATATTTAGGTTTTCGAATGAATGGATCGGATCAAACGATTTTGGACAAACGCATTCGTCAAGCTTTGAATTATGGTTTTGACCGAGCGAAGATGATTACCTATCTTCGAAATAATATGGGAATTCCGGCAACCAGCGGAATCATTCCCAGTGGAATGCCAAGTTTTAATAATCAAAAAGGCTATGATTTTGAACCCGAAAAAGCTGAATTGTTGGTAGCTGCTTTTGTCAAAGAAACCGGCATTAAAAACCCCAAAATCATTTTAAGTACAAACGCCACCTATATTGATATTGCGGAATTCCTGCAACGAGAATGGCAAAAAATTGGTTTAGATGTTGCCATTGATGTGAATCCGCCATCGACCTTGCGACAAGCAATTGCGACAGGAAAAGTCACCTTTTTCAGAGCAAGTTGGATTGCCGATTATCCGGATGCGGAGAATTATTTATCACTTTTTTACAGTAAAAACTTTGCTCCAAACGGACCGAATTATACGCATTTCTCCAATGCTAAATTTGATGCGTTGTATGAAAAAGCTTTTTTAGAAACCGATGATGCAAAGCGATTTGATTTGTACCAACAAATGGACAAAATCATCATTGAAGAAGCTCCGATTATTCCGTTATTTTATGACAAAGTAGCGAGGTTTACAAGAAAAAATGTGGAAGGTTTGGGGATTAATCCATTGAATTTGTTAAGTTTGAAGAGGGTTAAGAAGATTTAACATCAAACTTTTACAAAAGGTAAACTATATAAATGAGAATGAACAAAATACTATTAGCTTTATTACTCCTTTGTTTAATCCAAGTATCTGGACAAGATACTAATGGCGTGCAATATCAGTTTTCAAAAGAAATTTTCAAAACAAAATACAAAAAAACCTATTATGAAAGTTATAATGGAGTAATAGAAAGTTTAAATAAAAATGAATGGAAATTTGACGACAAAGTTTTGAGGGTTTATTCAAATGACACTTCATTAGTTGCAATATTTTCAAAAGGTATTTTTTACCCTGAAATTATAGTTGGAACAGAAACGTCCAAAATTTTAACTAAAAGTGAATTAGACACAATGTCAACTAAGAGAAAAGTTTTTTATAATTTGACGAGAAGTGACAGTCTAACTATTGGAAATTTGGTAGAACTTGAAAAACTAAATCCTGATTTCAAAACTAAAAGATTCCTGTTTTGGCTATTTAGAATTGGATTTGCAAATCCACAGGAGTGTTATTTTGAGTTGCGAAATGAAAATGCAACAAAAGAAATGAAAATATCAGAATTTATAGAAAATGCCAAACTCACATTTTATTACGCAGGGACTATCATAATCTAAACAATGAAAAATTATGCCGGGAGAAGGTTCGATGTTGCAAGCATTAATCAGTTTACGAAATAATAAACGTAATCGTACAAGCAAATTGGAACGTTTGGAAAACACTTCCAACGCAACTTCAGAATTTATTGATCACGTGCAAGCTACACCTGAATTATTGGAATCCATTAGAGAAAAAATGCTTGCGGAACAGAAATTAGAACGGAAAAGGTTGATTATAAAAGTTATTTTGTTTCTGATTGTTTTTTTTATTGTGCTTTATTTTTTCAACCACAATTGGAAATGGATTGAGGGATTTTTTAAAAGGTGAAGCGATGGCCTAACCGCAAAGTTCGTTAAGAATATTTCTCGCAAAGTCGCAAAGACGTGGTCAAAAGCTTGGCGACTTGGCGTCTTTGCGAGAAACTAAAAAGAATTTACTCCTTCCTCCACTTCTTCGTTTCTTCAAACACATGTTCCAAAATCCTCGCATCTTCTTCAGTAAATTCCACCTGACGACGAGACATAGCAATTCGAGCAGTTTCAAACGCTTTTTTAGTGAGGTAAGTGGTAAATCCGGTTGCTCCGCCCCAACTGAAACTTGGGACAAAATTTCGTGGAAATCCGCTACCAAAAATATTGGTGGAAACTCCAACAACGGTTCCCGTATTAAACATAGTATTGATACCGCATTTGCTGTGATCGCCCATCATGAGTCCGCAAAACTGCAAGCCGGTTTTGGCAAAACCTTCGGTTTCATAACTCCACAATCGCACTGCTTCGTAATTGTTTTTTAAATTGGAATTGTTGGAATCGGCACCAATGTTGCACCATTCACCAAGAACGGAATTACCTAAAAAACCGTCGTGTCCTTTATTGGAATAACCAAAAAGAACCGAATTGTTCACTTCGCCTCCAATTCTACTATGAGGTCCAACAGTTGTTGCTCCGTAAACTTTGGAAGCTAATTTCACTTGGGCTTCTTCACACAACGCAAAGGGTCCGCGAATGACAGAACCTTCCATGATTTCGGAATTATAGCCAATATAAATAGGTCCGGTGGATGCATTTAAAGTGACAAACTCGAGCTTTGCTCCTTTTTCAATGAATATATTTTCAGGATTGATGACGTTGACACTTTTAGGAATGGGTTGCGAAGTACGTCCTTCAGTTAGCAATTCAAAATCTTCACGAATCGCCGCGTCGTTTTTTGCAAAAATGTCCCAAGTGTGTTCAATGCGTAATCCTTCTTCTGCATAATCGATGATTTCGTAGGTGTCAAAATCAACTTCTTCTTGTGTATCGTTGGTAAAAAAAGCAATTACTTCTTCGCCTTTAAAAATAGCTTGATTTTTTTCCAAACTTTGAATCATTTCCACCAATACTTCATTGGGCAAAAATGAAGCATTAATTAGAATGTTCTCTTCCATTTCTACCATCGGATATTTTTCAGACAAATACTCTTCGGTAATGGTGGTCGTAGTATAGCCTAAATATTTCTCCCATTTTTCGCGTATGGTTAAAATTCCGATACGAATATCGGCCACCGGACGGGTGAATGTGAATGGTAAAAGTGCCATGCGAACCGGTCCATCAAAAAGTATGTAGTTCATGTTGTTTGTCTTATTTTTTGAAATTCAAAGTTATAAAAAAGCCCTCACAATGGAGGGCTTTTTCAAAATTTAGTTTGGTTGAGTTTTTTTTTAATGTTTGATAAATTTCTGTGTAGAAAGATTTCCATCACTATCTTTCGCCAAAAGCAGGTAAGTCCCTACTGATAAAGATTGAACAGAAATTGTTTCTTTTACCACATCAGAAGTTAAAACTTTACGTCCGTTCAAATCAAAAATTTCAACAGAAACTATAGAACTTGTTGTTGAACTTTTCAAGGTTACAAAATCTTTTGCAGGATTTGGATATAACACAAAATTAGAAATAGCATTTTGATTAACACTTAAAGTAGCTCCTTCAACCACTAATAAAGTTTGGTTAGGAGAAGGATTTACAATGGTATCAACAAGACCGGATGGCCATCTGATAATCACCTGATCAATTGCTGTTGCTTGACCAATTCCGAAATGTACATTCAAAGAACTCATGTATTTAAAACCATCACCACTTCGAACATCACGAATTTGTTTTCCCCAAGCACCATAAATTTCAACTCGGGCTCCGATACCGTTACGGTTACTTTGGATACCTTGTAAATTTAATTTTAGCCACTTATTAGAATTTCCATTATTAATTCTTAATGTAGTACCGGTTTGAAAATCAAGGAAACCATCATTATTTAAATCACCCACAGCACTAACACCAAAACTAACACCGGAAGAAGCAAACGTTCCAACTCCTTTATTGTACATGATTTTATTTCCACCACCCATTACATCAACAAATCCATCATTATCAAAATCGTGAGCAATATGCTCGATACTAGTACTAGTGTTTATATCCCATCCTGAACCGGCTGTAATATCTGTAAAAGTCCCATCCCCATTATTTCTCATGTATTTATGAGTTCCGTCTGTGGTAGAACTTGCACCAATAAGTGCGTCCATATCACCATCATTATCATAATCCGCCCATGCTGATGACCAAGTTTGAACCGGATCATACATATTAGCGGCAGTTGAAACATCAGTAAAGGTTCCATCACCATTATTTCTGTGTAATTCATTAAACTTTGCTGTTCCTGAACCTCCACGACATTTGGCAATAAACAAATCCTGGTCGCCATCATTATCATAATCAATCCAAATAGAACCATAATTTCCTCCATTTGGATGGATTCCTAATAGAATAGCTCCGGGTGTAACCGTTGATTGATAAAAGGTAAAACCTCCCCAACCATCATTTAGGAAATAAACATTAGGCTGAACGTCATGACAAGAAAAAGCATCTAAATGACCATCATTATTTATATCAACGAAATTAGTCCGTTGACAAAAAACATATTCTGAAAAAGTATTTTGGTCATATCCATTTCCAGCTTCATTTGATTTCATAAAAGTAACACCATTACCTCCACCATACATCAAATCATTTAAACCGTCTTTGTTATAATCTGCTGCAGCTAAACTCCAAGAAGGCATATTTACGGCAGTTGTTGTTGGATAATTGGTAACAGTAAAAGTTCCACCAGCATTTTGAGTATGAATACGAATATTGTTACTACTAACACCCACAATATCATCTAAATAGTCTCCATTCATGTCAACAACAGTAATATTGTATGAACTATTGATTGTTTCTATAGCCTGGTTAGTAAAAGTAACTGGATTAATAATAATTGGTTCTTGATATGGAGCTTCAATCAATTGAAAAGTAAACCCATTAGCAGTCCATCGATTATCAAAAGCTATAGTATATGTTATATTAGCTAAAACAACGAAAGAACTCACGGAAGAGTAACCACTTCCATTATCATCATCACCGGCATAACAAGTTAATGCTCCGCAAGAACCCGTATACACATGAAAACGAGTGTCTACTCTAGGTGTATTAGCGGCAATATCCGTTGTAATGATTATTGTATAATTTTGTGTTGGTGTGTAAGAGTACCACTCGCCTTTTCCATTGTTAGCAATGTTACCATTCTCAGTACAAACTGGATTTGGAACCTCTGAACCATTAACAGCGTCAACAACATAAAGCCCTGCTCCTGGCAAAACTACTGCCGAAGCACATGTATCTTGTGCATTAGAAAGCTGAATTCCTATGCAAAAAAGAATTAAATAAGTAATTTTCTTCATTTGGTTAATATTAGTATAGTTTAGTTAATTTAGTTTTTTATAAACAAGGTCCTGATAATGAATTTATCCATTCCTGAATCAAAGCTGCTCCTTCTTCATGTATCATAGATCTTCCAATGAGCGGCATCATATAAGCTGGGTCAGCTGTATTTAATCTATAATGCAACATTGAGCGATTGCTATTTCCAGGGGTAACAATTTTACTTAAAGCAGCAGGAAAACCAGCCATATCTTGGGTATCAACGCAGACGCCCATGTTTACTAAGTTTGTTGTTTCACCAAAGGCAAATCGCATAGGTCGGTAATCACAATGGCTATTGTTACGATGACAATGAGCACAATTCATATCAACATAAGAGCGTACTCTTAATTCCAATGGTTTTGAAGTGTCTCTATAATCGACGGTTGAAACAATATTCCCCGGTAAATTATTTTCCAAATAACCTTGTTCAATCCATTTTGTCAATTGATTCTTAGAACCGGTTGAATAGGTATAGTCAAAATTAATATTTTGTGGTTTGATACCAATTGGAACTGCCAATTCATTCGATTTATGACAAGTCAAACATTGCCCCACGGAGGGTATTCTGTAAGATGACGTGCTTTTAGTAATATTATTTTCATCAATCCAAGTGATACTGGTATTGCTTCCATTCATGTCTAAAAAAGCTTCAGTTTGTTGAGTATTCCATACATATTCTGCAAAAATCCAGTCATCCGCTTTACGAATCATGATTCTTGTTTCAATGATTCGGGTCACATTTCCCGGTTGAACGTTATCATAATAGAAGTTTTTGATAATGGCGGATCCTACCGGAAGTTCTAGTAAATTACCATCGCCTTCATAGGTTGCTTTTACACCATTTGGCATCCAAACAAATCGTTTTTTATGGGCATAATCAGTAAAAAGCTGACTAGCAGGCTCATAGGGTAATACTCCCAAAGAAGGAATTTGATTTTTCATTTCTCCGGCAAAAAACTTATAATCAGAAAGTTTTTGATAAGGAACTTGTGTTAAGTCAACATCTGCAGTTTGTACTGCTATGATGGTAATAGTAGCCTGGTTTGAAACATTTTCTTCTAAATCTTCAACAGTATATTTTATGGGTGCAGGATTATTTTGAAAGGAAGAATTCGGTGTAAAAGTAACAACTCCTGTCAACGCATGAACAGTCCAAACTCCTTCTCCCGGAATTGTCAATTCATCTAAAGTTGTATTGGAATCCGTGTCAATTCCACCAATTAAACTAACCGTAGTTGGAATAACATCATCACCAGTTGTATCATTTAACAAAACCGAAATTTCTACTGTTTCCGCTAAGGCATAAGTTGCATTATCATCAGTAGCAACAGGTAAAACATCTTCAACAGGTACATAATCATCATCATTTGAACAAGAAATTGCCATAAAAAAACAAGTAACAGCAATAAATAATGATAAAAGGTAAGCGTAATTTTTTTTCATTTTTTGTTTTGGAATTTGCATCAAAAATAACAAAAAAACAATACGATTCACATTTTTTATGAATTAGTTTTGACTTTTTGATACCAAAAAAGAGAATTAATAACGTAAAAATGAAACAGCATAAATTTATTTTCTTATTTTTAAAAAAAAACTTACTTTAAATTGATTTTCAAAATTATACAATTTTCACTCCTCCTCCATTTCTTCTCCGGCTCTTTTGAGAATATTTTCTGGAAGTACTTTTTTAGCTTTGGCTCCCATTTTTCGCAACCGCTCGACACTTCCCACCAAATTTCCTTTTCCTTCCACTAATTTACCCATGGCACTACCATATTCCGCTTTTGCTTCGTCCATTTTTTTGCCAATTTTAACCAAATCAGTAACAAATCCTTCAAATTTATCATACAATGCTCCCGCTTGACGAGCAATCTCCAAGGCATTTTCTTGTTGTTTTTGATTGGTCCACATACTGTCTATTGTTCGCAATGTAGCTAGTAATGTTGTAGGGGTAACAATAATAATATTAAGCTCAAAAGCTTTGTTGTACAACGAATTATCTTCATTTAAAGCTATTGCAAAAGCGGATTCGATTGGAATGAACAGCAACACAAAATCAGGACTTTCCATTTGATACAAATCGTGGTAATTTTTATCACTCAATTGTTCCACATGGCGTTTGATGGAATTAATGTGTTCTTTTAAAAATACTGCTCTTTGCACATCATCTTCCTCATTGGCATAACGTTCATAGGCCGTAAGTGAAACTTTCGAATCGACAATCATTTTCTTTCCGTCAGGCAAGTTAATCACCACATCTGGAAACACACGATTGCCTTCTTCAGTAGTAAAACTTTGTTGTACTTCATATTCTCTGCCTTTTTCTAATCCGGATTTTTCCAAAACGCGTTCTAAAATCAATTCACCCCAATTTCCTTGCATTTTGCTGTCACCTTTCAAGGCTTTAGTCAAATTGAGTGTTTCTTTGCTCATTTGTTCATTCATTTCTTTTAACCCAACAATCTGTTGACGCAAAGCCGCGTGATAATCAATACTTTCCTTGTGGGTATCTTCGACTTTCTTTTCAAAATGCTGAATTTTTTCCTGTAAAGGCGATAAAATATTTTTAAGATTTTCTTTGTTTTGCTCCGTAAACTTTACTGTTTTTTCTTCGAGAATTTTATTAGCTAAGTTTTCAAATTCTTTGGTGAATTTTTCCTGCAACTCTTCTACTTCTTGCTTTTGTTCTTTGTTGCGTTGCCAAAGATTTTCAAAATCAGCTTCTTTTTTGGTGAGTTGTAATGAGAAAGAATCCTTCTCACGACGGATTTCTTCCTTCTCTTTCTTTTCACTTTCTATTTGTTTTACAAATTGATTTTGCTCTTCCTGAAAACGATTTTTTGATTGATCTAATTGAATTAAAAGTCCATTTATTCGTTCATCCAAAGCTGATTTTTCAGATTTCGATTGTGCTGTAGAAAGCATTTTACCAATAAATATTCCTATAGATAAAGCAATCACGAAGGTTAGTATAAGAAGAAAAGAAGTTGTCATATTTTCTATTTTTGAAGAAAGTAAAAATAGAAAATAGAAATGGATTTTTAAACTTAAAAGATAAGTTTATCGAATAATAAATTTTCCTTTTTCTGAGTCAAAAAGAATATTTTCACTAGAAAATAAATTGGAAAATGTACCGTCTAAAATTAAATTGCAAGGCTGATTTTGTAACACTTTTTCTTTAGTCATTACAATCATTTCATCACTTAATTGTATGGCTAAATCAATGTCATGCGTAGAAAACAGAATACATTTTTGCGTTTCTACCGTTAGTTTTTTCAATAATTTAAAAAGTGAAACTTTATGCAACAAATCCAAATGGGTAGCAGGTTCATCTAAAACGATCAACGGTGTGTCCTGAGCAAGAGCTCTAGCAACTAAAACTTTTTGCAATTGTCCATCGCTGATCTCGTTATATTTTTGATGAATTAAAAGACCGATTTCGGTCAGACTAATTGCATTTTCAATTTGAATTTTATCTTCTTCTGTTAATTTTCCAAGCCAATTCGTATAGGGTTGTCTTCCCAAAGCAATCAATTCATAAACCGTTAAATTACTCGGTGGCAATTTTTCGGTCAAAACCACACTAATTTGTTGAGCTAAAGCCAAAGATTCAAACGATTCAATTGGTTTTTCGTTCAATAAAACTGTGCCAGAAAGTGATTTTTGAATACCGGTTAATGTTCGCAATAACGTTGATTTTCCAATACCGTTTGCTCCAACTAATCCAATTAATTTTCCTTGTTCCAATTGAATAGAAACATCCGAGGCAATCACTTTTTTTTGAGCCTTTGAAGAGTAGCCGATGCTTAGGTTTTGGGTTTGAAGGATGTTCATTTTTTAAAGGTACTAAGGTGCTAAGGTACTGAGGTACTGAGGTTTTTAAAACATTATTTTACGTTTACGAACTAATAACCAAACCACTACCGGAGCTCCAACCATCGATGTGATAGCGTTGATGGGTAGCGTATAATCACTTCCGGGAAGTTGAGCAATACTGTCACAAACCAACATTAAAATAGCTCCTAATAAAAGAGTACTCCAAAACAATATAAAATGATTACTGGTTTGAAATAACAACTTTGCCAAATGAGGAACTGCCAAACCTACAAATGCAATAGGTCCTGCAAATGCAGTGATGCTTCCTGCCAAAATACTGGTAGCAAAAATGATGATGAATCGCGTTCGTTTAAAATTCAACCCTAAACTTTTAGCGTAGTTTTCGCCTAACAATAATGCATTCAAGGGTTTGATGCTCAAAATACTCAACAATAATCCGAAACTACAACAAATGACTAAAATCAATACGGAGTTCCACGATAAATTAGCTAAACTTCCCATCGACCAAAAAGTGAATTTTTGCAATTCCTGTGCGGTGCTGAAATAACTCAACACACTTACAATGGCACTAGTGAAACTGCCAAACATTAGTCCAACAATCAAAATAGCCATCGTATTCCTTAATTTTTGTGATACCACCAAAACAGCCATTAAAACTAAAAAACTTCCCAAGGAAGATGCTATAACAATTCCATAATTTGAAACTAAAAAAGTGGGTAAAAAACCGGCTCCCATGATTACAAAAGCGACTCCTAAACTGGAGCCCGAACTTAATCCCAATACATACGGACCCGCTAAAGGATTTCTGAACAATGTTTGCATCAACAAACCGGAAATAGATAATCCCATTCCAACGAAAATAGCTGTTATGGCTTTCGGCAAACGGAAATTCCAAAGAATAATTTCCCATGACCTTTTAATCTCATTACCAATAACCGAATTAAAAATGGCATCGGTTGGAATGGAAACCGAACCCAAACTTAGGTTCAAGAGAAACATTCCGAATAAAGCGAAACTTAAAAACAAGAAAAGTATTTTATTTTTTTGAGAAAACACTGATTTAAACCATTAAATAATTAAGGGACAATAAGCGAGGCGTAAATATAGTAAGACTATAATTAAAAATGTGATAAATATACTATTTCAACTTTTCAAAAAAGTACAATTCATACTCCGGTGCTAATTCCGGATGGAGAATTTTAATTAAATCTTTCAAAACTAAATCCGGTCGACTGGAAGCTAATTCATAATAAATTACACCGCCTGTTTTTCCTTTTCTGGAACTGAAAGTATAAACATTTTTATTTTGAACCGCTCTGAAATGTTTGTAGTTTGGATTGGCTTTTTCAATTTGTTCAAATGAAGTAAACTGTCCGGGACCAATCCAAAAATCAGCTTTTTCAGCTTTTTCTAAAACCGTTTCAAAGGATAATGATAAACTTCCGGTTCCTTCGGAAGCGGCCCAAAGATAATTTCCATAAGCATTTTCTAAAAATTGAGCCGCCCAACTTTTACCTTGAGGCAAATACCATTGGTCCTGATAAATCGCACCACTGAAAATAGTTGGTTTAGAATAGGCATTTTGAGCTAATTTAACGGCTTCCAAATAATCTTTTTCAATGATTTTGAAAACTAAATCTGCTTGTTCTTCCTTACCGAATAAAACACCGAAAAGTTGAATCCATTCGGCTCGACCCAGCGGATGTTGTTCGGTCCAATCCCCATTGTATAAAATTTTTAACCCGTTTTGTTGTAATTGATCATACGTTTTCTTTTCACCATCAACGCCAAAACCAATGATAACATCGGGTTGCATGTCCAATAAAACTTCGGTATTTAGACTTTGATTCGTTCCGATTTCACGTACTTTTTTTGCATCAATTAAAGCTCTGGTTTTTTGGGAAGAAATATAATCGGTATTTGGGAAACCAATCAACGATTTTTCAACACCTAACAATTCCAAAGCCGGAATATGAGTGGTGGAGGTTACTACAATTGAATGAATAGGAACTTGTATTTTCGTAAATTTCTGTAAACTATCAGGAAGCACTACTCCTTTTCTATGTAAAATATAGGTGTAATTTTTCTCCGCTGTTGGCCACGGATTAGAAACGGTAATAACAGAATACTGATTAAATTTTTGAATAGAAAGTCCGGTAGCATAACGAATACTGTTTTCAGAAGAAATAAAAACCGTTTCTTTTTCTTTAGTGTTTTGACAGGCAAATAAACAGAACGTAAAAAAAAATGCAAGCAAACGAATTTTCATCAGATAATTTTTTTACAAATGTAGTTGTTTATAACAAATGTTATAGTGAATACTAAAATTGCATTCTAAATTTGGCGAAAAATAAACCATGAGAGATTCTAATACATTTTCATCGTTGGCGGAATCATTCTACTTCACTTTATAGTAGGATTCGTTTGGCTGGTTATAAAAATGTCAAATAATAAAGCGAAATAAGTCTTTTTTAAATTTCGAAACCAAAAATCCACTACTTTTGCACTCGTATATAGGTTGCACTGTTGATTTTTTCAGCAGGACATTAAAAGGGAATCAGGTAAAGATTGTTGATTTGTGATTAACGATTTGTGATTGAAGAAGTATTCTGAAATCAAAAATCAAAAATCAAAAATCGTTGATTATAATCCTGAGCTGTACCCGCAACTGTGAGCTAACAAGCTTGTTGTTACACTTTTTATACCACTGGAAATTTGTTTCCGGGAAGGTTCAACAACAAGACGCAAGCCAGGAGACCTGCCAATTACATAACAACTATCAAACCTTCGGGAAGAAAGGTTTTGAAAATTATGACTTGCAAAAATCTACATTACTGGCTGTTTTTTTTGCTGTACTCATTTAGTTGGGGGCAGAATGATTCTATTATTCGATTAAACGAAGTAATTGTCTCTGATTCTCAATTAAAAAACTTTTCGAAATCCCAAGCTGTAAATACTTTAAACGACAGTATTTTAAACAAAAATCAAGGTTCGCTAACTTCACTTTTATCAACAAACTCAACTATTTATTTCAAAGAAAATGGAGCCGGAATGGTTTCTTCTGCCTCATTTAGAGGAACCACAGCTCAGCAAACAGCTGTGATTTGGAATGGCATCAATATCAATTCGCAATTAAATGGTCAAACTGATTTTAACATAATTAATCCAACCGATTTTACAAACATTAGCATCAGACTGGGCGGCGGAAGTGTGATTTACGGCAGTGGAGCCATTGGCGGGAGCATTCATTTGAATTCCGAATTAAAGTTTAATACGGCAACCTCTAACCTTTTCCGACTGAATTATGGAAGTTTTGAAACGTATGGTGGTAATTATCAATTAGAAATTGGAAAAGAAAAATGGGCCGTACAAGCCAGTATTTCAGCAAATAGTTCCGATAACGAATATGAATACATTGGTTATGATAAAAAGAATGAAAATGGAGAATTTGCCAATCAAAGCTATAATTTTAGTATTGGGCACAAAATAAACGTTACAAATTTTATTAAATTTTACAGTTATTTATTCAATGGAGAACGGCATTTTTCAGGTACGATAACGGTAAAATCAGATGACAAATATTTAGATTTCAACACCCGAAATATGTTAGAGTGGATACTTTTCAAGAATAAGTATACCTCAAAAATAAAAGCAGCGTTCCTAACTGAAAAATACAACTATTATGAAAACATAAATTCAGACATCTATACTTTTGGACAAGTAAACAGTCTCTTTTTTAGGCATGATTTTATTTATTCAATATCGAAATCCATTACAGTCAATACACTTTTAGATTTTACAGAAAGTGATGCAAAAGGAAGTGATTTACTTACCAAAACTCGAATAATTGGAACCGGAAGTATCCACTGGAAACACAAACTTTCGAATAAGTTAGATTATGAATTGGGCATTCGACAAGAAGTGACCGACACTTATGAGAGTCCGCTTTTATTCTCAGCAGGAACTTCTTTTTCACTAACCGATTTTTATACAATCAAAGCCAATCTTTCCAAAAACTTCCGAATTCCAGCATTCAATGATTTGTACTGGCTAGGCAGTGGAAACCCCGACCTAAATCCTGAACATTCACTTCAAGGTGAAATTGGCACTGAATTGAATTATAAAAATTCAAAGTTTGTGCTGACCGGTTTTCTTATCCAATTAAAAGACATGATTCGATGGACACCCAATTCAAATGGACTATGGCAACCTGAAAACACGCAAAGTGTTACGAATTATGGACTAGAAGCACAGTTTGAAACCAAAAAATCAATTGATATGCATTTGTTTTCATTCTCAACTAGCTATGGATACACGGTTTCTGAAAACAATAAAACCGATAAACAACTCACCTACGTTCCCAATCACAAAGCAAATGCTAATCTGGCCTACAATTATAAAAGTTTTACATCCTATTACCAATGGGTATATACCGGCGAAGTATTTACATCATCTGATAACTTTTACAAACTTGACGATTATGCACTTTCAAACCTTGGAATCGATTACAATTTTGGCAAAAAAAAGACCTATTTACTAGGGTTTCAAGTATTGAATGTTACAAATGAAAAGTATCAAAATGTAATTTCCCGACCAATGCCCGGAAGAAATTTTAAACTGTATCTATCCTTAAATTTATAATCATGAACTTAAAAAAAATTGGAATTCTATTAACTCTCAGTGGATTATTCTTAACGGCATGTACAAATGATTATGATATTTCTACTCCATTAGGTGCTTACGATAACGGCGTACTTATATTAAATCAAGGGAATTTTGGAGGAGGAAACAGTTCCATTTCCTTTTGGTCGAATGATTTTTCAAGTTTTGAATTCAATGCTTTTAGTTCAGTAAATCCATCTGTTACTTTGGGTGATACCGCACAAGATTTGGGTTTTTATGGCGATAAGGCCTATGTAGTAGTAAACCTTTCAAATACCATTCAAGTAGTAAATCGATATACTTTAGAACATTTGACCACAATTTCTAACGGATTATCCAATCCTAGATATATTGCCTTTGCAAATGGAAATGCTTATGTAACGAACTGGGGAGATGCAAGTAACGCAGAAGACGATTATGTAGCTGTAATTAACTTAACATCAAACAGCGTAACATCATCTATTCCGGTGGCTGAAGGTCCGGAAAGAATTTTAGAACATTATGACAAATTATATATAGCACACATTGGTGGTTATGGCTTTGGAAATTCCATTTCGGTTATTGAAGCGAATAATAATACCGTATCATCTATAGTAGTTGGGGATGTACCAAACTCAATGGCACTTGTAAACAATGACTTATATGTGCTTTGTGGTGGAAAACCTTCTTGGGCTGAACCTGAAACCTCCGGTTCGCTTGTTAAAATAAATATTTCCACAAATACTGTTACTTCTACTATACCTTATTTACTTAGAGATCATCCTTCAAATTTAATTTTTCATAATAATAAATTTTATTATACAGTAGATTCAAATGTGTTTTCAAAAACAATTGAAGCAAATACAATTCCTTCCACTCCAATTTTTAGCACAACTCAACAAGGCGTTTATGGGGTTTACAGTTTTGCAATTGCCAATAATAAAATATATGTAGGTGATGCTGCCGATTATAACTCAAATGGGAAAGTCTATATTTATTCTTTAACAGGTACGTTGGAAAACCAAGAAAAAGTGGGTGTCATTCCGGGAGGTTTTTACTTTAATTAATACCTACAAAAAGAGGATGTTCAAATGAACATTCTCTTTTTTATTTGAGTAAAAAGGAATTAAATCCTTCTGGTAATTCTTCTAGATACATACCATTGCCAATTTCTCTAATCGATTTGCTATCCTTAAAATACACTTGTTTGTCTTCAGTAAATGGTTGCCCCATACGTCCGTTATCTAAAATGTAATTAATGGCTGTATTGAAAAGTGGCTCATTTTGATCTCCTATTATCCCTAAATTAGCTAAATTCTCTGCTTGTTCAATGGTAGGATCTAAACCATTGACATAATCACCAAAACCGTTTTTATCGGTTATTCTCAACACTATGGGTTGCATAGCATATTTATGATTGGGATTTTTATCTTCTTTTCCAAAGGTTGGCGAGTCATACAATGTAACAGAACCAACGTTTTTTCCAACTGTTGATGTTCCGATTTGTACTACATTGATATAAGGCTTTAAACCATTAATAACTAATTCACTGGCTGAAGCGGTACTCCCTGAACTGATAATGTAAACTTTGGTTAAATTTAAACTATTGATTAAATTACCATTATTAATAACATCTGTAAAACGATTCAATAATGCACTGGGATTGGTGTCGTTATAATAGGCTTCCACTTTGGCATTCCATTGTTGCTTGGCAAAAATTTGTGAGTAAAACTGACCTGTTATCATGCTAGCTAATCTCGTGGCGGTATCTACCGAGCCTCCGGAATTGTATCGCAAATCCAAAACTAAATGCGTAATACCTTGAGATTTTAGCTGACCAAAAGCCTGATTCAATTGATTTTCAAAACCGGAATAAAAACCGTTATACATTAAATAGCCAATTTTTTTATCCTCTATTTCCACCACATTGATTTGAAAAACAGGATTCTCTGTATAAGCAACTTTTGATAATTCAACGGATTCTCCATTAGGCGTGATATTTCCGGCATTATAATCGGCTAAATTAAGAGTATAAGCCTCTAAATTCAGTAAATCACGATAATTATTACTCGTTAATGGTGTTCCGTTAACAGCATAAAAAATAGTACCGCGTTGTATATTTTTAGAAGAAGCATCAGAATTGGGTAAAATATACCTCACCCATCCGTAAATTTCTGTCGTACTCCCTGTTTTATATCGCAAACCATAATCAACCCCATTACTTTTTGCCGTTCCCTGCAAAAGTCCTTCTAAAACTGTATAATCATTAAAAATAACACTAAACCGATCGGTCGTTCTGGCTACTAATAAATCTTCAAACAGCAATTCAGGTGTTTCATATCCTTCCAAAAAAACATTCAAATCCCGTTGGGTTTCAAAACGATTATCGGCTAAATTTAGCTCATCGGCTTGCCAAAAATAATATAAATTGAGTCCTTTCCATATAAAATCTTTTACTTCTAAAGAAGTTGGAACCGGATTGTCATCATAGTCTTCACAAGATTGGAAAACCAAAAAGGCTAAAATAATGCCTAATGAAAATTTTAAAGCTGATCGCATAGCATTTTTAATTTTTTAAAATGTAAATTTAATAACTTTAGTTTAATAAATGTTTTCTTTGTAACAAATAAGTGGGTTAATCGTCTTGCTTATATAATCAACTATTAAAACCTGATAAATGAATCAAAATGAGTTTATACACTTCATTGAACCATTCAAAGACAAACTCTTTCGGTTAGCTAAGCGTTTGCTGGTAAGTAGTGAGGAAGCTCAGGATGCCACTCAGGATATTTTGGTAAAGTTATGGGATAAGAAAAATGGATTAGAGCAATATAACAATCTAGAAGCATTGGCAATGACCATGACGAAAAATTATTGTTTAGACCAATTGAAGTCGAAAAGAGCTTCAAACCTGAAAATTGTACACACCAATTTTACAGACAGAGAAGCAGGCTTAGACCAAAAAATGGAAGACCAAGACAGTTGGAGTTGGGTTGAAAAAATAATTAATGATCTTCCGGAACAACAAAAGTTAATCATACAAATGCGGGATATCGAACAATATGATTTCGAGGAAATGGCAAAAATGCTGGACATGAATGAAACAGCTATTCGAGTTGCTTTATCAAGAGCCCGAAAAACAATTAGAGAAAAAATGACTAAAACCCATCAATATGGAATTAGCTAGAATAGAAGAATTAATAGAAAAATACTTTCAAGGAGAAACAACACTTGTAGAAGAAAAACAGTTGAAACAGTACTTTTCAACTGAAACAGTAGCCGCTCATTTAGAGCATTACAAACCGTTGTTTAATTATCTTACCGTCAATGATAAGGAACTATTCAACAAAGAACTTTCGTTACCTTCAAAAAAACGGTTTTCGGCAGCTTGGATAGCGATTGCGGCAAGTTTAGTTTTCTTTGGCGTGCTTTTTGCTTATCTGAATTACAAACCCTCTCCCGCACCTGCTCAGGTAGTTTCCGATTTAGGAAGTTTTGACAGTCCGGAAGAAGCCTTCCAAGAGACACAAAAGGCTTTGGCTTTGCTTTCAGAAAATGTGAATGAGGGCGTTAAAAGTATTGCCTATTTAAATGAGTATGAAAAATCAAAACAACTAATATTTAAAAAATAAAAAAATGATAAAATTTGTAACAACCTTAGTCGTATTTTTAGTTTCAACCATCATGTTTGGTCAATCTGTTTTTGACAAATTTGACGGTCAGGAAGAAGTTAACACCATCATCGTAAACAAAAAAATGTTTGAAATGATGGGTAAAGTAAAGATGGATCCTGCTGATAAAGAAGCTCAACAATATTTGAACCTAATAAAAAAATTAGATAATTTAAAAGTGTTTGTCACATCCAATCCAATAATCACTGCTGAAATGCGTTCAACAGCTGATAAATATTTAAAAACTGCCGGATTAGAGGAATTAATGCGTGTTTCTGATGGTGGCAAAAACGTTAGAATCTACATGAAAGCCGGTGCGAACGACAATGAAGTACGCGAGTTATTTATGTTTATGGAAGGTGGCCCGAAAGATAAAGAAACCGTTTTATTATCGTTAACCGGAAATTTTGATTTAAATGAAATATCGGCTTTAACCGAAAAAATGAATCTACCCGGTGGTGATGATTTGAAAAAAGTTTCAACTAAAGGAAAAAAATAATTAATTCAAGACTTTGTCAAAAATTGATTTGACAAAGCCTTTTTTTTATATAATTCTGGATTGTCTCAACAATGTTGTTCACACCTTATCTATCATTAAAATGAGAAAAATATTTTTGACCCTTTTTAACTTGACCCTTTTTACAGTTAATGCACAATCAACTGTTTTTGAAGGTAAAATAATGGATAAAACAACCAAAGAATCCATTCCATTTGCAAATGTTATTGCCTTACAAACTGCTCAAGGAGTCATTTCAAATGAAGATGGTGTTTTTAAATTTTACATTCCAAAAAATGTGACGACGATTGAAATTAGTTCGTTAGGTTATCAATCTGAAAAATTTGAAGTATCAAAAATTGATTCCACTTTTACAACCGTATTTTTAGAAATAGATGAAATTGCTTTGGAAGAAGTAATTGTGACCAACAAACCGATTGCAACAATTTTATCAGGCATCATCAGTCATTCCAAAACACTGTTAGACAAAAGTGTAAAACTTGAAACCTATTATCGTGAATTTGTAAAAATCAA
>Ga0164293_10001424_pt1 | contig 19930 bp, 14 predicted proteins | sample GEODES118metaG_FD_111487 | JGI IMG/M metagenome (GOLD analysis project Ga0164293, IMG submission 111487) | Eutrophic lake water microbial communities from Lake Mendota, Wisconsin, USA - GEODES118 metaG | ecosystem: Environmental > Aquatic > Freshwater > Lake | place: USA: Lake Mendota...
AGTGATTGGTTTGAGCGCCGGAGCAACGACGTGCTCCTCTTTCTCCCCCCCCATCTTCTGCTCTCCACGGGCAGGCTGCCCCACGGCGCCATGGTCGCCAGCTACAGCATGCTGGACAGCACACAGAACGAACCGGACACCACAGAACCACCGCTACTGATCAATGGGGAGCGGCTGCTCTGCCTCAGCGCCGAGGAACTGGCCAACTGGCAACCCCACCATCCCCTGCCAAAGCCCTGCACCCTTGAGTCCCCGCAGGGACTGGCGGCCGCCCTGACCGCAGCTCTCCTGACAGCGGATCCCCAGCTGGCGGAGGCCTACCAAGCACTCGACGCCCGCTCAGAGCGGGGTGGGGCGGCAGCCGAACTGCACTACAGCGCACGAATGGGCTGCCACAACCCAGACGAACTCGTGCAGCAGTGGAACCAGCAGATGGAACGGAGCCAGGCTGAACTTGATCTGCACCTGTTGAAACAACAGCTCTTGGATCTGGAGACGGAATGTGAACGTCAGTTCCTCAGCTGCCGTGAAGCCGAGCGCAAGCTCAGCTGGCATCGCCAGGTGAGCCAGAACACCGTCGTTCAATTACAACGTTACGGCAACCTGCTACAGCGGCTTTTCCTGATCCAGGGCCGCCTGCTGTGAGACGGATCGTCGTGAGCAGCGGCACGACCGACTCGCGTAACACCAACCACCGGCTCAGGCAGCGGATCAGCCATGGCTTTCAGGAGCTGGGGCTGACGAGTCTTCCGTGCGCGATCGAGCAGGTCCCGAGCGTGGTGAGCAGGGATGCCTTCGACCTGCTGCTGATTACCGGCTCAATTGCCGAGCCAGCCGTGGATCTGGATTGGCTCGTTCGACGTTCACGCCAGCACCACTGCCACGTGGCCTTCTGGCTCCACGACGATCCCTATGAGTTCGACCTGCACTGGCGACTTGCGGATCTGGGCTGTCCCGTGTTCACCAATGAGCCGAACTGCCTGCCCGATTACCCGCCAGGCTGTCGAGCCCGCCCTCTGGCCCTGGCCGCCTCCCCCCTGGATGATCTGGCGGAGGCATCGGAACACTCTGAAGCCGAAGTGGATCTGGCCTTCTGTGGAGTCGCCTTCCCCCAGCGCGTTGCCACGATGAGACAGTTGAGGGCTGCGGGATTCAGCCTGGCTTGCTGGGGAGAGGGCTGGCCGGACGATCTCGAGGGAACGGTGAACCTGCGGCTTGGTCCCACCGGACTGCGGCTGCTCTATCGCCGCTGCTTGTTTGTGGTGAATCTGGGCCGGGAGCTGGCGATCGCCAACCGACGCCACCAGATCGCAGCCTCCATGCCCGGGCCACGCACGTTTGAAGCCGCTCTGAATGGAGCCGTGCAGCTCTACATCGGCCAAAGCCCAAGAATTGAGAAGTACTACTCCCCCGAGCAAGGTGTGATCCCTGCTGGAAGCGTGGAAGAGGTAGGAACACTGCTGGAGCGTGCCAGGCAGGAACCCGAGTGGCATCGACAACTCGGCATCAACGCGGCACTGCACACCCGGCGCAGGCATCTCTATCGGCACCGCTGCCACGATCTTCTTGCCGCACTGCAGGGCGACGGTGAACCGGCATGAGGCTCCTCATCTACGACACGGAGATGCGCTCGGCCAACGCCTACCTGCCGCGGGCGATCGCCACCGCTGCGGAGGGGCTGCTGGGCCCAGCCAATGTGTGCCTATGCGACCACGCGTCCGTGGTGAACCTGGCGGCATCTGGCGCGTGGGATGGCCTGCTCGCCATCGGCGGGGCTGGTGCCGACCGCCATCTGATCATGGCCCTGATGGAGACGCCGATCCTGCGCATTCTCTGGACCACAGAGGACCCCTACGAACGGCGACTGCTGGAACGGGTGGAACCAGCTTTCCACCATGTGTTCAGCAATGAAATGGTCTGTGATGGGGCGAGCCCGCGCACCACATATTTGCCCCTGGCAGCCGAGCCTGCGTTGCACTATCGCCCCCTGCGGACCCGTGACCGCGACTACGTTTACGACCTCACCTTCGTGGGCACAGCCTGGCCCAACCGAGTTCGAAGTCTCAACCGCCTGCTCCACCTGCTGCCGGCAGGTCTGAGGCTCCATCTCTGCCTGCCCTGGAACCGCCACATTCCCGAGCCCAAGCTGCCCGGCATCGGCGTGCTTCCCCAACTGCGCCTGAGCATGGGCGATCTCTGTGACATCTGGAACCGCTCCAGGGTGGTGCTGACGATCGGGCGGGAGTTCACGGCTGGCGGATCGGCCGAGGCGCAGGCACGGGGGAGTTCACCGCCGCCCAGGCTGTACGAAACAGCCATGGCCGGAGGATTTCAGGTGGCCCTTGCCGGAGCGGGAATGGACGTGGCGGCGGCCTACGGCAATCGCATTCCCGTCACGGCCGACGAAGCCGAAGCCGCCGCCTGGGTACTGGCTCACCTGGCAGACCCCGACCAACGGATCGCGAGTGCCGCAGAGAACCAGGAGCACACCCTGGCGCACCACACCTATCGCCACCGGCTCACCGCCGTGCTGGAGAAGTTCAGAACATTGGCCGCCAGCCTGCCCAAGCCAGGGATCTCCCATCCCCGGCGCGAGCCGGCCGTGCTGCACCTGGCCCATAACCTGGTGGGCCTCGGCCTGAGACGCGCGGGTGGCACGGAGGCCTACGTGCATGAGATCGCGCTACAGCAGCGGCGCAACAGGGCTAACCGCCGGGTCCTGGCCTTGGCCCCAAAGGATGCGATCCGCCTGGCGCTGCTGGAGTACGGGCCGGATCGGCCCCAGTTGCTGGACACCATCAGGCTGGGTCGGGTGAGTCGACTGTCTGGCAGCAACCAGGCATATGAGCAAGCATTTGCCCAGGTGATCAGCAGCCAGGGCATCGGCCTGGTGCACGTGCATCACCTGATCGGCCTGCCCCTGAGCCTGCCCATCGTGGCCAAGGCGTTGGGTTGCCGGGTGGTGCTGACCTTGCACGACTACCACATGGTGTGCCATCGCTACACGTTGCTCACCCCAGATGGGCAGTTCTGCCACATTGATCAACAGGATGATCCCAGGATCAGCTGCCGCCTGTGCCTGCAGGCCAGCGGCATGCAGGGCGACGAACGCCAACGGAGAATGACACTGACGCGCCGCAGCATCAACGCCGCTGATATTATTTTAGCCAATACAGCCACCAGCGCCAAGATCGTGGCAGCTGTTTATCCCGAGATTGCCAATCGTATCACCGTACTGGAAATGCTAACACCAGGCCTTGACGCGCTCGACCAAGCACGTCGGCAACGTCGCTTGAACAGCCATAAACGGCGCCTGCAGGTGGGCGTGATCGGCAATGCCATGCCCCACAAGGGCCTGGCCACACTGGTGCAGGTGATCCAGGCGAGCCCATCCCTGGAGATCGATCTGCACATCCTGGGGGCGACGCCGGAACTCCTCCAGGCCCTGGAAAACGCGGGGTTGCGACCTGACGCTGCACCAATCGTGACCTGCCAGGAGGGCTATGGGCGGCAAGAACTGATCAGGACCTTGCTGCATCTGGATGCGGCTCTGTTCCTCTCGACCTGGCCCGAGACCTACAACATCTGTCTGGGTGAGGCGATGCGCCTGGGCGTGGTGCCGATTGCCACCGCCATCGGTGCTCACCAAGACAGGGTGATCGATGGCGAGACCGGGATTCTGGTCAGGAGCCATAACGCCCTGGATGTGATCATGGCCATGCTCAGGCTTCAAGCGGACCGCACCATGCTCACCCGGCTCGCTGCCGCAGCCAGCGCTGTGCCCCTGCAGAGCACCTACGAGCATAGGGAAAACCTAGAGGCGATCTACAGACAACTGCCCCAATGGCGCGGGGTGCAGCCCGTGGAACCACCATTGACCCTGGATTCCCAGCTCAATCTGGAGGCCCTGGGCCTGCGTCTGAGCCGGAATCGCTGGGGGGATCCAGGTGTGAGCTGGGATGAACCGCCGTGATGGGTCGCTGAACCCATCCCCGATCGGGAAGTAGCCCAAGCCAGGAAAGATGACCGAGTTCACGAACCAGATCCTACCATTGAAGAAGCGCTGGAATTTATTGATCTGCGGACCGATCGAGCACGCAGGCTATGTGCAGGCAAGGAATGTCGAAGGGGGATTGCACAGAAAGAGTTCTTTCGACTGCACATCCACTATCGCTCACAACATTGAGAGATGGGGCAATCTGTTTAGCACGGTCAAGCTAGTGACATGGACCAACCAGGCCGAGCTGATCAAGCCTGAGCTGAAGGCTCTGAACATCGACATCCATCTGATCGAAGATCCCGGCAGAGAGTCGTCCTTCTGCGGAGACAGTCGGATCAGAGTGGCCACGTCGACAGCCGCTGGAACTCGATTGCTTCTGGACAAAGACAGCTACACCCTGCGCATTCGCACCGATCAAAGCTTTGACATCGGTGAAATGCTTCGCTGCCACGAAAAAAACGAAAAGAAGATTCGCCGCAACCAGCGCCAAATCAAGACAAGACTGCCCCACATAAGTGGCCTGTGCTTCTGGTTGGATCGGCCCTATTCACTCTGCAACTACGCCCACGCGTCCCGAACCAAGGATCTACTTGAGTTTGCAGAGGCGCAGTTGAACTATCGTCATGCATCTGCCTTAACCCAAGCTGGCTGGCCAGAAGGAGACACCATCCGCAAGCATCTCTTCAGCCTGATGGATCAACTTCAGCGCCAAGGATTCAGAGGTCATCAGTGTTTTCCGGCAATCCCGAAGAGCATCACTGAAAGCATTGCAGAGGGCGACAACATAGGCATTCCCTGGCACACTCTAAAGCTTTGGAGGTTTGCCCTCAGGCACCTGTACAGTGTGGCATCAGAGCAAACGATGGCAGGGTTATGGTGGAAAGGTGAGCTCTATCCTCACCCATGCGTCTTCGGCAATGGCATGCGATTCCAGAAGGAATGGCGTGAATGCCTCAAAACGGACTGTGCTCCCATCAAGCAATACTGCGGCAAGATGATCAACAACTCGCGACAAGCGCCGTGGACATTTCGGGCTTGGTATTTACACGGCAAGCCGAGCGAAGTCGCAGGAGCAGCGGCAAGCAGCTGCTCTGATCTGCTCAACAGATTCGATCATCAATCATCCCGGGTCCAGCAGGAGTATGAGCAGCATCAGCGACTATGAATCTCTCCAACCCCTATTGGCACTGCACCGGTCGTGGCAATCGTCTCTTGATCCGTTGTTTGCATCCCAGACCAACTACTCAATTGATCCGCCATCTCACCCTGACCTGGGATGATGGCACCTCCAGAAGAGCCGAAGGCCTCGGATGCAGGTCCGGGGCCGGCAGCGATTACGAAATCGATGCAGGATCCACTTCGCCATCAAGCATGCAGGCAGAACTGGATCTGCGACATGAATATGAATCACTGCGGCAACTGAGACCACAGGCCGGTGTTATCGATCAGTGGCTCGAAGGCTTGCGTCGAAACAAAAAGCGGTGGCGAGGTCTTGTACTCGCCGCCAATTCAGGCGACCCCACCCTTACAGTTACCAAACACTACAACAAACGATTTACACCACTGCTCTGCAAGCTGGCAATCCTCTTTGGTGTCAATGATCCAGGACTTGCTGTCGTAATGGGATTCAGCCCGCGCGGCAGACAACTGCATGCTTGGCTGATGCTGATTCAGCCAGCAACTCCCCTTCATCTGCCACTACTACAATTGAATCCTCAGGGTGAATTGGGTCATGAGGTGCGCCTTCTGGCCTTGAGCAGAATGATCAAGCAGGCAGATCGGCATAATCCTTTTGCACCTGCGGCGCCATTGGGCACTGTACCCTTGCTGCAGTACTGGGAGGGTTCGCCTATCCCTGAGGACATTGAAGTGCAGTTCCAAAACTGGGAAGCGACCTTCAGTGAAGCGCAGATACAGCGGCTGGATGCAACTGGCGCTCTTGATTGGATCAAGGAGAATAGCGAACACGAAGATTTTGAGCGTTTTCAGCGCTGCTGGCACCCAGCCATGCAATCTGATCTCTTGCGAGTACTTTTCGTAGCGCGGAATGGTGGCGTGTACCTCGACGGTGACACCCCTCTTCCCTCCACCAATCTCACACAGGAACGATGGCGGCAACTGATGCACTATTGCCATCAAAACAACGTCCTGGCAGTCTGCATCAATTCAATATCCCGGCCCGGGGATATTCGCTATTATGCAGTGAACTGCTGCATCTGGGCATCACCACTGCATGTGAAGATGCAAGAATGGGTCGAGCGACACCGTCAAGCATTTGACGATCTACCCTGTGAGTTGATTGGTACACCCCAAGGCATTCATCACCTAGGGCCTGAACTCATCAGCAAGCTTGTTGATCAATGGATCTGCGAACCGGGAACCGTGCTCACGGCCTTGCAATGGCAAGACGTGACCATGCCACTTGTTGAAGCCATAGGATGGAGACTTCTGTTGATCGACACCAACGCCTATCGCTCGTTGTTCGAAGTGCCCTTTTCAGCTCATGCTAGCTACCAAGGAAACGATGACCCAAGAGACTGGAAACTAGGCATAGCCATCAAGTAATCTTTCCACAATGAACATTTATATTGTTGCTCATCAAGATGATTGGATGCTCTTTCGAGGCGAGCAGAGTGCCATGCACTTGCGGAACCCAGACGAGCAAGTTCTCTTCATTCACTTGACAGCTGGCGACGCAGGAGAGCGGAACGGATGGTGGGAAGCTCGTGAGATTGCAACCGTCATGGCAGTAAAACAACACATCGGCGATGCTCCAATTCTAATCAGCAGGCCTACTATTCAGAGTCACCAGCTGCAACGCTATCAAATCAGTCACGCCATATTATACTTCTTTCGCTGCAATGATGGCGGCAAGCAAGGGATGGGCTACAAGCAGACTGGTTACAGGTCGTTAAGCTTATTGCGTGATCAAGGCAAAGCCTTACGGACAGCCGACAAATCAACTCAATATCAGAGTTGGGATGATTTGGTCAGCACACTGGCCCGAGTTGTCAAGAGAGAATGCAAACGGCAAACACCACAGTACAACTCGGGCCAGTGCTGGATTCATTGCAGTGACTATTCTCACATCACCAACCCTAGAGATCACGCTGACCACCGAGCAACGGCTGATGCCGTACGAAGCTTTTGCGCAGAAGAAGGGTATGGTCGAATTTGGTTTGCATCCTATTGTAATCGTGAACGGGCAGCCAACCTGAGCGTTGAGGCTTTTGAGGCGAAGAGAAGCCTGTTTATGGCGTATGGACACGAACTCGGGCGACTCATGGGCATTGGAGCGTCGGGAATCAATCAAGAAGAGTGGGGTTGGTGGGGATCGAAGAGCTATGCAAGGTGGAAGGAGCCTGGAACCAAAGATGACGATCAGCCATAGAGATCAGTCAGGGTATGGGATAAAGTTAAAGAATTTCAAGCCCAGGAAGTAGCTAGGAATGGGATTTCTTGTTCTTTCCACGAGACAGCTTTGTGCCGTGCGACAAGTCATCTGCTGAAATCAGATAACCAAGCTCATTGGCGAGATTGACTACAGCCTGAGCACGGAGACGGCGAAGACGAAGTCGCAACAACCGATCGTGCCGAAGACGAAAGAGAAAAGCACGGAGATCAGAGAATCCTTGGTTGCTCATTACAAACAAGTTACTTGGCAGAACTTCGGATCATAATCGATAACTTAAAATGCCGAATGCGCCTTTGGAGAGAAGGCCATAGCCACAGCAAACTCATTGCCTAGATTATATGTGCGGATTTTAGTCGAGAAGGGAAGGTAACAGAGCTGCACAAGCTTATGCATGATTCGCCTAAGACTACCCTCAGTAAATTTCCAGCAATGAACATCAACATAAGCATGCTCTTCAAACTCACGGCAAGCCATATCAAGCCGTTCCCTCAGATTCAATGGCAGTTCGTCTGCGGGATCGGCATCGTTGCGCCAATCAGGAACGGTAAAACATCGATGCTCTAGAACAGCCTCGAGTGGCGGCCTAAACCGTTTCTCAAGATAAGCTGCTAACACATGGACAAGGTGGGTAGGGGGAAGATGACGATCAAAGCATCGGAGTCGATTGGGCATCGAAAACAGATAGATTCCATGAGGCTCAAGCAAGGGAAGAACACTCAAGAAGTGAGAGATTAAATCGGGCTGATGTTCAACACAATGCCTGGAAACGACGGCATCATATTTCTCGCTGATTTGCTCATAGCCGCCATCAGAAAGAACATAACGGATGCATGGAACGGAATCAGGATTTCTACCCGCTGTTTTAGCCGCTCGCTCGACAAGTCCTTCCGAACTAAAGTAGTCAGCATAATCGACAATGACCCCATGGTGACGCAAGAACTCAATCGACGGATTATCAAAGGGGCCGATCTCGAGAATGCTGCGTGCTGGTTGCAGGAAATGCAACAATTCAGCCCAGGATTCCATTGGTGCGGCATTACGCCCCTCCCTTCGACCACCATTTAGCCAATGCTCACGCAATTGAGATCGGCGCAAGCCAGCCAAGTCTGGATAGCGCTCTCGATAGGAGAATGGATCGAATACGGGAGGAAGACTGAACATGGTTTTGGAAGATAGCTTGTTAATCTATCGTAAAGACCAGGAGTTTGCTGCGGTCTGTCTGCTCGTCAAGTGCGGGGCTCGATTGGCTATGGACACATGGTTGGGCTGCGTCCCTTTGCGTGGGGTAAAAACCGAAACCTCATTAGCCTGATCAAAGAGTGAACATGGTGGAACGACAGTCTGTCATTCCGAAGGTGATTCATCATCTCGAATCTCCACACTGAATCAGAGCCAATGAGTTGTCAAGTCATCGGCTCATGTTGTGATCCATGGGTGGCGATTGATGCTGCACCAGCCCTCCAGCTGCCAGGAACAGGTGGGTGGCGTGAACAGACTTGCCGTCACGAGTGCCGTCGACCGTGACTGAATTCGTGATCCGTTGCGGTGACAAAAGGGATGTTACGCTTTCCCTGGAACTGGCTGCGGATCTGACGATGCAGCGTCTTCTGAATGCCTTTCAAGGTCAGCAGGAAGTCGGCCCCCTGCTCCTGGAGCTGCCGAAAAACGGGCGCTGGGTTTGGAGCGCGTCCGCCTGGCTCAGCACGCCCTCGAGATCCAGCTGGCTGGGCAGCTGCCGCAGCACCACCCGCTCGTGATAGCCGCCAGGGGCGTAGCGCCCATCTACCTGATTGACATCTGACAAAGGGGGCTATTCCGCCGACCTCAGCCCATGCTGGCCACCACGGCCAGGGAGCCTGTGACACACTTTTAATCATCCCTGCCTCTTGCCGAGAAAGCTGGAAGTCCGATGCTCTCAAAAGATGCAAGGCTTCATTCGACATCATTGTGCCCAAACATCTCTGGCGCGACATAAGCAGTTCTACTGAATATGACTCCTTAGGCTCGATACTGTTGCGGTCGTTGAGCTTGTGAATCTGCCTCCCCGACACCCGCCATGGCGTGAACAACGGACATCATCAACATCATGATGATTGCTGGCACTCAAGGCTGTGGGGGCGCAGCAAGGTTCCAATGGGAGCTGGCAATGTCGCTGGACTCCAGCATCGAATGCTGAGGAGGGGCAACATCACCCAAGCCGCTGAACCTGACGCCTCGACCCGTTGGTGTCGCCAACTGGAGATGGCCTGAAACATTGCAACAGGAGCGGAAAAGGGGTTCACGCCAGTTACGTTGGTCATGGCAGCCCTGCCGCAGCGGGGATGTCGCATAGCTGGCTCTCTCCGAAAGGATGCTTGGAGTCGAATCCCGCAAGGTGAATAAATGAACAATGAGCCCGCGAAAGCCTTGACTCACGCTTGGCGCGCCTTCTTCTCCTGCGATACAAGGGAACTACCGGCTGGGAATCTTGAGGAGGCCAGCCATTTGGCATTCCAACAAACCCAGGTAGTCGGTGTTGACTCGGCCCCAAGCCATCTGCGTGAGTTTTGCTCCAAAACAACCAACCAAGACCTAGTCATCGAAGCGGCATCTCTACGTCAAGAAAGTAAATTTCCTTCTGTTTTCGGAAGTCGACCAGGACTTGTACTCGCCAGTCGACTGGTCTTGAACTGGAATGTTCTGCTCATCAAGGAAGAAAGCCAGTTAATCCTCGTCTTTCAAGGAGTGACCAGCTGTGATGCAATTCTACTGCCTGGATCCGAAATTCTACTATTGGTATGTCACCTTGACCCACAACGAGTTGCCGACTGTGTTGCAATCTTGAGTAGAACACCTGAGTTCTTCAGTCCAACGCAGAGATCACGGTTCGGCGGGTACTTGATTGGTCACACCAGACCCTATCACTGCCTATATGACGGCCTACTAGCACTTGAGTACATCAGACAGGCAGGAGAACTACGTGAGAATGACCCCGTCATTTCAAAAACAGACGAAGCTTTTCTGAATCTCAGCAGCTGCTTGTCCTTGAAACAAGCTCATCAACAGCTTGACAGGGAAGCAATTAATCACCTTTGCAATGAGCAGAACATCTATCTTCTCCAGCTTGGCTTTTGGTTCAACACCCGTGGAGAGCATCAACAATTCAGGCAACTTGCCGAAGCAGTGGACAGACCGATTCGGGACGCAGCATTGCAACAGTCTCAAATCAATGAAATTGGCGCGATTGAAGCGCTCAATGAGTTTAGCCCACTGATCTGGATTGGCATTACTGGCCAAAAGCGTCGCTGGATTGAACAGGTGGAAGGTACCGCTGAGCTATTGAACACCCTTTACAGATTCTACCCCCGACTGGGCATTATCTTTGATGGCTGGACCCCTCCTTTGGCATGCACAGACTACCATCGAAGAGAAATACAGAATGACAACAGAGTCATTCAGAAGATTATTCGCAGACTTAACTTCAAGACACGCAAGAACACATTCATCATCGTCGGATTACCCATGATTGATAAGGTACGAATCGGCCTTGAAGCCGATGCGTTTGTGGCCAATTACACCACAGGATCATTGGTAATTGCACGCATCTGCGGCAAGCCCGGAGTTGGGCACATGGGGCGTCGAATGATGGCATCAAAACATCAACACATACATCACAAAACCCAAGAGATCCCTGCGGAATATGTATCCGATATCAGCGTCGCAAGCACACCAACTGGTTACGTTAATTATAGCATCCCCTGGCAGGCTATCTACAATGAACTCCTCGAAGTCCTTGAGACCTTGCCGATGCGACCTAAACGTCGGTCCAGGCCCTTGGCAATCCAGGTTCCCACGGGGCGCTAACCTTCGCTTAGACACTCAACAACGTCATCAGCACTTGGCCGTTGCCATTCCTGTCTTCATCGGCTACGACCGCCATGAACGGGCTGCTACCAATGTCCTGATTGTCAGTCTCTACCAGATAGCACCTATCCACTGGCCTTCACTCCTCTTGTGACGTCACAGCTGCAAGCACAAGTTTTCTACTGGCGCCAGCGTCTGAGCACAGACTTTTCTTTCAGCCAATTTCTTGTGCTTTACTTAATAGAATGCAAGGGCCGGTGATTTTTATGGAATACCACATGCTCTGTCGCGGAGACAACTCAAAGCCATGGCAGTAACATCAAGAGCAGCATGATGTGACTTGCGTGCAGCATCACAAAGTACCGACCGAATCAGTGAAGTTCCTGGGTGAGACGCAGAGTTAGTACGAATTAAAGAATTGGGGTTCGTTGATGCCATTGAACTGTTGCCGTTGTGAGGCACTCCCCCTTGATTACGTGAACTCCGCCAGTAGCCTGGACCTTCATCGATTCAACTGGCTTAGCAATGATGCCGAAATCGGTGCTCTGCCGATGGAACGATGGAATCACCTGGTAGACGCTCAGAACCCGGAGACGGCAGAGCGCTCCACCCTGTTGCATTGGACGCTCGGCTGCCTGTGTTTTCGTGAGTAGCGCGGCATGGGCGGATTGTTGGCGGCAGAGTGGTTCGGAGCTCATGATGATGCGATGCGCCTGTGGGACTGATCGAAAGCTCCTATCCGCGGCTCTCCCTGACTCTGCTCTGTCGTGGTGATGCCGAGCAGCTGGACGTCTCGCTCAGCAGCATCGACCACGCTGCTGAGGCGACCGACCTCTCCCTGGACGTGCTCTTGGTGCCTTGGCGGCTCACTCCCTCCGGCCTGGAGCGCACGACAGCTGCCCTGGCAGGCCGTTCCGAGCTGCTCTGGCTGCACCACCATGCCGCCGATGAGGCGCTCGCTCTGAATCAGGCCTGGAGGCTGGCCCGAGGTAGCTGGATCTGGTGGCTTGAGGCGGGCGATCAGCTCCTGCCTCAAGCTCTCTGCAGCTGGATGCAGGCCATTGCTCATCAGCCCGACCTGCTGCTGATGGTCGGAGAGGGGGAGCACATCGATGCGGCAGGCCGCTGCCTCAGGCGGCATCCCGTGCTCCCCATCAACACCTGGGTGCCAGAGCTCACCATCCAGGGGCTCTTCTGCCCTGGAGCGGCGGTGTGGCACCGAAGCCTCCTGGCCCTCTCCGGCCCGCTACAGGATCAGCACAGCCCAGCCCACCTTCAGCACGGTCTGATGTGCATCCTGGAGCTGCACAACCAACGCTGCCTGGCTGTACCCGAGCTGTGGGTGCGTACCCACGGCGCCAGTGACTGGCAGGCGCCGGGGCGCTGCCGCGGCCAGGCCTTAGCCCTCACGCATCTGCTGGCCAGCGAACTAGGGGAAGCGCCCGGAAACCTGCTGCACACCTATGGTCTGCAATTGCAGCGCGGTGAAGCCATCCCTCCACCGGGCGCCAGCTGGTTGGCAGAACTGGAGAACGCCATCACCACCGCTGAGCCCATGCTGGGTGCTGACACCCTGCTGCGGCTCCGCCAGGGCTGGGGTCTGGATCCCCAGGTCCAGCCCTGGCAGGAGCTCCTGGAAACCTCTCTGGCTGCAGCCGGGCTGGAGCAGCTGTGGTGCGTGCGGCTGCTGCGTGACCTGCTGCATCCCGAGCTGGGAGCCCTGCAGCTGGGCTCCCCCTGGGGCCCGAACCTGCGCCTGGCCGAGCGGCTCCTCAGCCCCGAGCTGTGGGGGCAGTACCGCCTGCTGCGGCAGGACGCGGAGCTGCTGAACTTGCTCAACCAATCGCTGCGCGGAGTACCCCTGGTGGGCCTGCTGCACTGGCTGGGCTCGCCACAGCTGCAACGGCAATGGCCAATCCAGGCGCGACCGGACACCTACGCCAGCTGGTGGGCTGAACACGCTCAAGCCGAGCTCGGACACATCCGCTTTAGCACAGGCGGCCTGATCGAGGCGGAGCCCTTCACCGAGACCCCCCTGCCAGAACCAAGGGAAAGGCCCTTCGGGGTGAATCTGATCGGCCATGCCTTCGAAGTGTTCGGCACCGGCGAAGACGTGCGGATGGCCGCCCTGGCCTTAAGCAGCGCCGACGTGCCCTTCTGCGTTGTGAATGTGCATGCCAACAACGGCGCCTCCAGAAGCGACCGGAGCCTCGACCCCCAGACCCTGCCGCCAGGGAAACTGGGTCCCTACCGGTTCAACCTGGTGTGCCTGGCCGCCCCAAGCCATGGGGCCTGGATCGCCCGGGAGGGGATGGCCCAGCAACGAGGACGCACCACGATTGTGGCCTGGCCCTGGGAAACCCAGAGCTGGCCAAGGGCGTGGGAGTGCCTGATCCCCTTAGCTGATGTGTTGTGGCCTTCCAGCACATTCACAGCCCAGGCACTGAAACCCTTCAGCGATCCCTGCCGGCGGCCCATGCGGGTGATGCCAATGGCGGTTCACATCGACAATCCAGAGCAATACCGCCAAACAGAACGCCGCCTGGCAACTCGTGAGCGATGGGGCCTGGATCCAGATGCACAATTGGTGCTGCTTGTCTTCGATGTCAAGTCGTCCCTGGCACGCAAGAACCCCTGGGGAGCCATTGAAGCCTTTCAACGTGCATTCACCGAAAGAGAATCGAATCAGGTGCAGCTGGTCATCAAAGCCTTGCGGCCCATTGGACCCAATATCGAATGGGAGAAATTACAAAGGCAGGCCCAAGAAGACCCCCGACTAAGGCTCATCGACCAAAGTCTTGAGCGGCAGAAACTACTCGAATTGATGGGTTGCTGTGATGTATTCCTGTCCATGCATCGCAGCGAAGGGTTTGGCAGAGGAATTGCCGAAGCGGGGATTCTCGGACTTGAGGTTGTCACCAGCAGCTTCGGTGGGAATGCCGACTTCTGCCTGGGCAGCTCCTTTTACCTGGTGTCCTGCAAGCCCTCGGTCATCAGCGCCAACGCCTACCCCCAGGCGGAAGGGCACATCTGGGGAGAGCCGAATCGTGAAGAGGCCATCCAGCACCTTCGGCGAGCCACAAGGAACCATCCCCCCTTACCTGCGGCACAGAGCTCCCGTGCGATCAATCCGGTCCTTGATCAGCTCACCAGGGAAGCCTGCGGACAGCGCTACTTCGAAGAACTGAACCAACTCCAGAATATCCTCGCTAGCCCTGGACAACCAATCATTTGCAACGGCCGCCCAGGAGAGCCCCGCGCCCGGACCGGAGACAAGGGATAATCCGACACCCTTTGCCAACCTGGCCTATGCCGGAAAAATGGCAGGAGACAGCAACAAGTCCAACCATTGAGAGGCGAAGGAATCACCACTGCGGTGCTCCCAGAGATGGCGGTGGATGGCCCTGGCTTGTCGCCGTAATCGGCGGCGATGATGGAGGGCCCAGAAAATCTGATCAGCCCACTGGCCGGGCTCTGCCGCCAAGGCCAGGCCAGCATCGAGCAGGTCTTGATAAGCCGCAACCGGTGAACAGAGAGTAGGCATTCCCATCGCGGCATAATCGAGCACCTTGAGATCGCTTTTGGCAGCGTTAAAGGCGTTCCTCACCAAGGGTGCCAAGCCCAAGTCGTGCCGAGCCAGCCTACGCAACCAGCGCACAAAGCGAGGGTAGCGGCGGACATCGAGGGGAATGGCTACCACGTCCAGCCAGGAACGCGAAAGTGGCTGGCTGAGGCCACCAACCAGCGTGAGCCGAAAGGCATTTGGATCGCGGGCCGCTAGAGCATCGAGTTCCGGAAGAATCAAAGCAAGGTCGGCGTCATGGGTGCGGCTGCCCATGTAGAGCAGTTGCAGGGGGCCCTCAGCCTCAACACGGGGGAAGCGCACAGGTCCCGCCCATGCCTCGGCATCAAGGCCATTGGCCAGCACCAAATCAGGGCCCACTGGCAGCCCCTGGTTGAGGATCCGTTCACGGCACTGTGCAGCCAGGGTGACCGTGGAGAACACACGTAGATCGGACGCCGCCAGCAGATGCTCCAGGGCGGGGATGACCGGTGCATAGCGCTCACGCTCAGGGTGCTCGACCGGCAGGGAAAAGAGGGCGTCGTCGAGATCAAGGATCAGCGGCAACGAGCGCTGGCGACAAGCCTGCACCAGCGCCTCGGCCTCGGCCAGGGTGGGGCAGGCTGCGCGCTGCACGATCAGGCGATCCAGTCCATCGAGCGCCAAGGTTGGAGCGTCGCCAGGCGCGGCCTGCTCCAGTTGCAACACGGCGCAGTCCCCCTGCCGCTGGAGGCGCCGCAGGGGCAGCAGCAGCCGGATCCAGGCGGAGCTGGTGAGCGGCTCACCGGGGGCCTGGGCCAACACGCCGACGCGCAGCATCAGGACAGAGCCTGGGCCAGGCGGCAATGCAGCCGCTGGCTCGCCTCGCTGCCGGCGCTCACGAGCTGCTCGAGCAGGGCCAGGCGGCGGCTCAGCTGCTCTAGATCAAGCTGCTGGGCCTGGAGACTCAGCTGCAGCTCGCTGCAGCGCTCCTGGAGGGCATCAGCTTGTTGCAGCCGACCCTGCAGCAGCGCCACCTGCTCACGCAGAGCCACACCCTCCAGCTGCTGCTTCTGCAGGGGTGCAAGCTGCGTGGCCAGCTCCGCCAAATCAGCCTCCAGGGCGGCTCGCTGCTGCCGAGCCGCCAGCAGGGCGTCCAGGTTGGCGGCATGCTGGTAGCGCCCCAGGCAATCAAGATCCGGAGTCCGCCCATCGAGGGCAGCCGCCAGGGGATGGGATTCCAGAGTCTGGTAGGCCCGCAGCTGGCCGGGATGCTCCTGCAGCCAGGCCATGGCCAGCAACGCCTCAAAGGGATCGGGCAGAGCGAAACGCAACTGGGCCTCGGCTGACGGGGCCGCGCCGGCGTGCAAGCACCATGCCACCAGGGCAGGGAGCGAGACGCAGCTGAGATTCACCAGCCGGCAGCGACAGGCAGAGTGCTCGAAATGCGGCAGGGCAGCCAGCAGCGCCGAATCGTGCTCACCGGCCGACTGATGGGCTAGAGCAGCCAGCCGGCCTAAGGGGTCGGCGTATGCGAGCAGCAAGGGTAGCTGGGAAGACGCATCAGCGGACACGGCCAGGGACAACACCTGCAGATGGGCCTGCACCAGGCCTTCAGCCAACCAGGCCGCATCCAGCCCGGGAGCCCAAATCTGGGTCTGCACGGAAAGGGGGCTATCAACTGACCTCACTGTCGCAAAGACCGATCCTGGTTCGATGAGGTGTTCCGAAATGTATCTAAACATTAAAGCCACTAGGGAGGGCCTGGATAACCCAGGAGACTAGCCCGATTACTGCATGAGACTCATGTCGCTGCCCTGATGGCGATTTCCGCCGCGGGGGTTGTCCAGACCTTCCCTAGTGCTCTGTCGGCGCATCAGTGTCTACTGAAAGCTCGATCTTCATAGCTCATGGCGGCACTCTCAATATTGGGTCGCCTCAGCGGGGTTTCTCCCTTCCAATGGCCGGAACAAATTCAGCCCCAGTCAATCAGTCCGCTGCGGCTTAATTAAGTAGCTCCATCAAGGCCATCACCATTGGCGTAAACCTTCAGCGAAGGAGTTGGTTGCCATCTCCATGGGTGGCGTTACAAGCAGTCGTTCCTGCCGTTATTGGCAGTGCTGAGGATCTTGAGCTGGTGCCGCATATCCAATGATCCTGAGGCATTTGCCCGCGGCATCATGAGCTTCTGAACCAAGCGCTGGGGCTGGACTGAATGATTAGCAAAACCACCGACGGTGCCGAGGGTAGCGACCTGGTTGACTTTTGGACAAGACCCTGCGGAGCTGGGCAGCGATGGATGGAGGCGCAGTCTCAGGCTTGTCGTCCATCCCTGCATTCATTGGCTCAGCTGAGTCAAGCGGACAAAGGATGGCCGTTTCATCAAAGGGCAGAACACAGGGAGAATAGAACGAGTCAATGATTGCGCACGCACGCTTACAGAGGATACCGGGGCCTTGCCCAGAAGGATAAATCAGTGCTATGATGTAAGAGTATTATGCGCTGCCCCCGATCCACTTCAATGCTGGACTCAAACTCGATTGCGCTGAAAGTCGCCGAAGTTGACAATACTTGCCAAGGAAATGATACCATGCTTAGAAGCAGGCTCGGTGACTTGTCACTGAGCTACTCGGACTTCGAAGTAGACATATTGACACCCAATGGCGCTACATACAGAAAACGACAGCTAGAGATATACAGCCAAGTCAGTGGCAGAGAATATAGCATCTCAAATGAAGAAATACCATTTGACTTGGAGTCTGCCATCTCAAGACCGCATCCTTTTAATGCCTCTAATATTGGCGTAGCAAGTGAACACTTCATGACACTAGGATTTATTCTTCAAAATATTAATCTTCCGCTCGGCTCAAAGATTTTTGAAATGGGGGCTGGATGGGGAAATCTGTCACTTACACTTGCCAAGATAGGATACAAGGTTGGAGCATGTGATTTAGAGCATCGCTTTGTTGAACTAGTCAGAAGACGGGCAGAACTAGAGAAAGTCAATATCATGATTGACGAAGCTGACTTCTTTAACAGCCCCTGCTTTAATCCATCCGAAGAATGGGATGCAATAATATTTAATTCTTGCTTTCATCACTGCGATGATCCACTAAGGCTTCTAGATAGACTTGTAAACGAGACTTGTCAAAGCACGAAGCTGATATTTGCGGGCGAATCAATCTATGAAAGCTATCCTTGGCCATGGGGCCTGAATCTTCATGGACAAGCTGTTTATTGTATTAATAAGTTCGGATGGCTCGAACTCGCTTTTAATGAGAACTATTTCATACGTTCACTTCAACACAGAGGGCTGACAGTCAGGAAGCACACAGCTCCGCATGATGCAAACATGACCCTATTTGTAGCATCAAAGATAGAGAGCTATAGCGATGGGTTTGTGCCTTTCCACGATTTATGTCAACCTCCAGAGTTTCGGAAGACGTATGCCGATGAAGGCTTCGACAGCCGTGAAATAGGCAGATGGACCAGCGCCCAATCCGAGTTTATGATTGCCGATCCTAATTTAATATGTTTTAACTTACTACTGGCAAACCACAAGCCTTGCACTACCAGAGTTAGCATCTCGCGAAACAAGCAAGCTCCGATAATACTTAATATAGGCCCCGGCGAGAAGGAAAGTGTCGAGATTAATCATTACAAGTCTGATACAATTACGATTCGAACATCCGTAGACAATCCCTTTGTAAATGGATGGAGCACGGATAACCGCAATCTTGGAATATACATTATGGGAATAGAGATAAGCTCATACTCTAAAAAACAGAAACTGTAGGCAAGAGCCACATCAACTACGTGACAACCATAATTTTAGGACAGATAGCCTCACTACAGCCGCACTTTTACTCACGTGAATCGTGAGTTCACCCAATACTGAGAGCCATCCTTTATAGTCATGCCGACAACATCGCCTAAACTTTGGTTATAGTTGAAACCGCAAGGCTCTTCAGCGATTAGAATCCATCCATTTCTGTGAAAGATCTTTATCATTTCTCCTTCAATGAGACGCGAGTGCGTTCCAAGCATTACACGTTTGACTCTTTGACTAAAGTGGCCTACAGAGTCTGGCACAACGGTTAATTCAGCGCCCTGAATGTCTATATGAGCTAAGTCTATAATTGAATCAGCGGGGAATAACCCAAGTAACTGATCGAAAGTAAATGCTTTAACTGGAAAGTGATCGCATGCCATACCTCTACAATCAACATCCAACTTATCATCTGCGACTTTCCCTCCATTATCAATGGTACAATCCACATCTGGGAACCATATAGTTTGCGCACTGGAGCTGTATGCTCCATTTACAACGTAAGCATGGACACCAGGAGCAATTGTATTGCAATTCTCGGCAGTGAGCGCCTTAATTTGATCCCAGTCGTCGATAATGTGTATATGCCTAGCATTGAAGTTGTTTGCATCAAAATTTGATGTTATTGCGGTCACAGCATTTCGTGCTGCCTCAACGGCGCATATGCGAATATCAGCAATTCCAAGACGTCTTGCCAATGTAGCGGCTAGCACTGCGAACGGGGCATAAGAAGCTCCCAGCTCCATCATGATGTACCTGTCAGCATTGGCTTTTTGGATGGATTCTGTTAACGCCAAGTATTCAACAAAAGAAGCGCGAATACTGTCATCGGGGAACGGAGGACTTTCAATAACTTGACCAACCCTATCGGCAAGGTAGGGAGCACACGAGATCGGCGTGGAAACACCAAAATAATCGACTATTGCATCTGGCTGGCTTTGGAATTGTCCGTTAAAGTTGCTAAATAATGAGATAATTTGATCGTGTGGTATCGAGCAAAACATTGATGAAAGCCTTCAACTGACTTTCTAAATCTTAGCATAGCGTCCAATACGTCCTCCAAAGAAAATGACTGTGAGCATCGAAGGGTGAGGCTGCGAATGAAATGGTAACTTTTCGAAATCAAGCCCTCATCAAAGTTTGCCTCCCTCTGTGCCAATGAAAAAATCGCAGTCAAACCCACTTGCGAATAACCAGAAGGATTGAAGTGGACACATACTTGTCAATACGAAGTTTAATATGCTGCCGGCCATGGGAGTAATAAGGTGGATAATCAAAGGCGACATCATGCTCAAGAAATCC
>Ga0164293_10001425_pt1 | contig 19917 bp, 22 predicted proteins | sample GEODES118metaG_FD_111487 | JGI IMG/M metagenome (GOLD analysis project Ga0164293, IMG submission 111487) | Eutrophic lake water microbial communities from Lake Mendota, Wisconsin, USA - GEODES118 metaG | ecosystem: Environmental > Aquatic > Freshwater > Lake | place: USA: Lake Mendota...
CCCGTAATCCTCCAACATCATGTCGATGATCTCATCTGCACTTCTCTTTTTTGTCTCCGTTGTTTTAGTCATTTCCCTGTCCTTTCAGTTTTTGACCCAAACACAAAATTTCTGACAGGCTCCGGAAAACCCGCGCCACAGCCATGACGTTCGGCTATAATTCATTCACACAACCCAACCAACCCACATATGGAAAATACAAACGAACAACAACCCGTCCATGTAGAGCACTACCAAGGCACTGCACCTCTAACACCAAGAAGCACTTCGGGATTAGCCGTTACCTCAATGATTTTTGGAATACTCAGCATGATGGGAGGAGGATTTTTCTTTCTCCCTCCACTGTTAGCAGTCATTTTTGGGCACACCTCAGTTAGCGCCTGCAATAAAAATCCTCTGTTAGAAGGAAAGGGCATGGGCATCGCGGGTTTAGTAATGGGATGGATATGCCTTGCTGGCTGGATTGTTTTCTTTCTCTTTTTGGGCGGCCTCGCCACTCTAGCAGCAATTGCTGGTGCATCTTCACCTTATTGAAAAAAGCCAAACGTGAAAGGGTGTAGAGGATGCGAGGCACGAGCCCTCCGACTGCACCCATTGTTGATTTGATCCAATCGTGCATTGTTGGCATGGGTTATGCCTTCAGCATTCGCTTCGCGAAGGTGCTGAGCGATACGAACCAGGCTCAGCGCATGAGCAACGGTGTCTGCAAAAAAGAATTCCAGACCGAAAAAACTTCAAAATTAATACCTAAAACTTAAAACTCTTCTCCATGCACATCCTCGACATTCTCAAACCGGGAAAGCCGACCGTATCGTTCGAGTTTTTCCCACCGAAGACCGCCGAGGCACAGAATGCTCTCTACGACACAATCCGAGAGCTGGAAAAAATCTATCCGAACTTTGTCAGCGTGACCTACGGCGCTGGCGGTTCCACCCGTGAGCTCACGCACGATCTGGTTCTGCGCCTGAAGACGACCACGACGCTGGACCCGGTGCCGCATCTGACTTGCGTGGGTCATACCCGCGAAGAGATCACGGCCATCCTCGAGCGCTACGCTGCCGCCGGAGTGAGCAATATTCTCGCTCTTCGAGGCGATCCCCCGCGAGACAAACCGGATTACAACCATGCGGGGGACACATTTCCGCAGGCCGTGGATCTTGTGCGTTTTGTCAAAAGTTTCAGCGGACATCCCGATCCGCGCGGTTTTGGAATCGGTGTCGCCGGTTTTCCAGAAGGGCACCCTGCCACGCCAAACCGCCTGTTGGAAATGGACTACCTCAAGGCCAAGGTGGACGCCGGAGCGGATTACATCTGCACCCAGCTTTTTTTCGACAACCACGATTTCTACGACTTCCGCGAGCGATGTGCGCTGGCTGGAATCAATGCCCCGATCATCGCGGGCATCATGCCTGTGACCAGCCAGTCCTCGATGCGCCGAATGGCCGAACTCGCAGGTGGCGCCCGTTTTCCCGCCCGTCTTCTCAAGGCTTTGCAACGCGCCGGCGATTCCAGCGAGGCATTCCGCCAGATCGGCCTCCACTACGCTACCGAGCAATGCGCCGACCTCCTTGATCAAGGCGTGGCTGGCATCCACCTCTACACGCTCAACCAATCCACCGCCACTCGCGAAATCTGCCAGCGGCTGGGCATTCTTTAAGCCCCGCGCCTATGGGTGAAACACCAGACGCCATCGCAAAAAAAGAAGCTCGTCTTCTCGGCATTTTTTCCGACGACATTCTCGAGCTCAAGCCGGATTTCAAATGCACCGATGACCTCTTCGAAGCCGGCTTGGATTCCATGTCGATCATGCGCCTTCTCATCCATGTCGAAACGGCTTTCGGATGTCGTATTCCTGTAGCGCAAGTGAACCGTGAGAATTTTTCCACCGTGCAAAAGATCGCCGCACTCATTCCGGCTGAGTAATTCCATGCTGTGAGTTCCCCGGAAAAATTCGACATTCTGGTCGTGGGCGGAGGCACAGCAGGGATTGCCGCCGCTGTGTCAGCCGCACGGGCCGGGGCTAGGACGCTGCTCGTGGAGCGCCGAAACGCTCTCGGTGGCATGGCATCCAATGCCCTCGTGCACACGCTCTGCGGCCTTTACCTCCTGAGAAATGACGACGCCCAGCCTTTGACCTACGCCAATGAGGGCTTCCCGCGTGAGTTGGCCGAGAGTCTCATCCGAGCAGGAGCTGCCTCAGAGCCGGTGCGAATGGGAAAACTCGACGTCCTCCCGCATCAACCCGTTGCCCTCGCAGCCGTGGTGGATGACATCACCCGCCGTACTCCAAACCTGACCGTTCTTCTTCATACAGACCTCACAGGCATCGACTCAGGTTCAGGTAAAATCCAAGCTGCGCAATTTCAGTCGCGAGGGAATGTCTTTGAAGTTGAAGTGAAATCCCTCATCGATGCCTCGGGCGATGCCGAAGCCGGTGCGCTTGCAGGTGCCGCTTTTGAGTGTGCGCCAGCAGATCGACTTCAACGTCCGGCCTATATTTTTGGAATCGGTGGCGCACACGAAACCGCTCTGGCTGGTGATGCCCGCCTCAGGCTTGCCCATCTCATCAGCGGCGCCGTGGCATCAAGTCAGCTTTCCCCCGAAGCCCTGGGCGTGGCTTTCCGCCATGGTGTGAGCCAAAACGAAATCTGGGCAACAATCGATTTGCAGGCTGATCCATACGACCCCTGTTCGCCAGAGTGCCTCACTCGCGTGGAGGCCTGCGGACGCCGCGTTTCGTTTGAAATCATTCGCTATCTGCGGGCTCATGCCGAAGGTTTTGAAAATGCGCGCATCACATGCACGCCCGCGCAGGCAGGCATTCGTGAGAGCCGACGCCTGAGCGGTCTGGCCTGTCTCACGGAGGAGGACATCCTCCAAGGCAGGCAGGTTGAAAACTCCATCGCACTCGCCTGTTGGCCATTGGAACTTCGTGAGAACGCCAAGGGTCCCCGGTTCCGGTTTCCCGAGGAGAACCGTGCCGCCGGCATTTCGCTCGACTGCTTGCGCTCGCGAACCTTTGAGAATCTCCTCGTAGCCGGCCGCTGCATCTCCTGCACCCACGAAGCGCAGGCATCGATCCGCGTCACCGGCACATGCCTCGCCACGGGTGAGGCGGCAGGGAGGGCGGCGGCCGCATTTTGAGATGAATATTGCCGAGGAGATTTTTAAAAAAGCCGATCCCAACGCGGTGGCCGTTTTTCACGACGGGCAAGAAACAACCTACGCCGCTCTCGATCAAAAAAGCGCCGCGATTGCGGGGCGCCTGCGGCCGCTGATCGAGTCCCTACCTTGCCCGCGTGTCGGTCTCCAATGTCCCGATGGGGTGGATTATATCGCACACGCCCTCGGCATCCTGCGGGCTGGAGGGTGCTTTGTCCCTATCGCTCCCGAGCTTTCCGCTTCCGAGCGGGGACGCCTCATTGAGGAAGTTCGCCTCGATGTCATCGTGAAGCAAATCGCCGCCGACTGCGTGCTGATCGAGTCGCTTGCCCATTCATCCCCATCTCCGGAGTGGATCAAACCGCTTGCGGAAATACGCCCCGCCTTTATCCGATTCACTTCCGGCACCACTGGCCATGCCAAGGGCATCACGCTTTCCCATCAAACCCTGCTGGATCGGATCACAGCTGCAAACGACGGTCTCGGCATCACGCCTGCCGACCGCATCCTCTGGGTGCTTCCCATGTCGCACCACTTTGCTGTCTCGATCATGCTCTACCTCTGGAGCGGTGCCGGCATTGTTCTGCCGCCTTCGAATCTGCCAGGCGATCTTCTCGAAGCTTCGAAGCGCACCCGCGCCACAGTCCTCTATGCGGCACCATTTCATTACGAAATGCTCTCCGGCTGTGACGGCCCAGCCGATGTTCACTGGCGACTCGCTGTCTCCACCACGGCGGCATTGGCTCCATCCACCGCAGAGAAAATTTTCCAAAAGTTCGGCATATTTCCATCCCAAGCACTCGGCATCATTGAAGTCGGTCTCCCATGCCTGAATTTTCCCGCACCCGATTTGCGTCCTGCATCGATTGGTCTTCCCCAGTCTTCTTTTCAAGCCAAGCTCAAGGATTCCCAGCTTCTTCTGCGTGGTCCCGGATTCCTCGATGCCTATCTTTCTCCCTGGCAGCCACGCTCAGAAATCCTGGATGAGGAGGGTTGGTTTTCCACAGGCGATATTGCTGAAATCGATACGGAGGGTTTTATCACCCTCCTTGGCCGCACCAGCACGGCTATTTCGATTGGCGGAATGAAGTTCTTCCCCGATGAGGTGGAAGCCGTTCTCAACACCCACTCCGCTGTCGAACTCAGCCGTGTCTTCGCACGCTCGCATCCGGATTTCGGCATGGTTCCGATCGCGGAGGTTGTCATGGCCGCTGGCGTCCAAGCTCCGCCCCGCCTCGATCTGCTCAAGCTTTGCCGCCTCGAATTGTCCGCCCACAAAGTTCCCGTCGAGATTCATTTTGTGGAAGGCATCCCGCAGACGCCAAGCGGTAAAATCAAACGCCAATGAAGTGCCTTATTCCTCTTTTTTTGCTCCTCCTCACTGCGCCCATCCGCGCTGAGGATACCCAGACAATCCTCAGCGATTGGATTTCCAAACAAGCTGCCATCCGCTCGCTGCGTGCCGATTTTATCCAGACCCGCCGCCTCCCCGCTCTCCGTATTCCGCTGAAAAAATCCGGTACCGTCTGGTTCGGCACCGAGGGGCGCTTCCGCTGGCAAGTCGGAGATCCAGCTGAATTGCTCGTGCTCAAGTCGCCGAAGGATTTTCTTGTGATCGAACCCAAAAAATCCCTCGCACGCAGATTCACCGCATCCTCCTCCGCTGCCCGTGCCATGCAGGAACTCCCAATGCCCATCGCCATTTCGCTCGATGAGTTTCAGCGCAGATTTGAAGTCGTTTCCCTCATGGACGACAGTGGCCGCATGGACCTTCGTGTTATCCCCAAGGACCCCCGCCTCGCCGAAGGTCTCAAGTCGCTCCGCATCCTCTTCGATCCGGCCAGCGGGGCCGTTGCCCTCTTTGAAATGACCTTCCGCGACGGCAGTGAGGTTTCGACCGAATTCACCCGCATCGAGCAGAACCCCGCACTTCCCGCTGAGCTTTTCCTACTCGACCTCCGGGATTTCAAAATCGAAGACCAACCGTAACTCATATTTGAGATTTAGATTTGTCCAATACGTGTCTTGCGGGCCCGGTTGGTGAAGTCGATACCATCGTCACAGAGGGTGTCATCTTCTCCCGCGATGACAAGGGTCTGAGGTAGGCTCCCGAGATCGCCATGGGCCGGACTCGCGCAGGGATCCGTCCATAGTTCCTGGTCGGGGGCATAAATGGCTCACTGGAAGGCCAGAAGTTCGAGGCCATTGTAGGGATGATCCATCCCCGAGCGCCTCATGGAGGCGTGTTTCTCGAGTTCGAGGTCCAACACGCCACAGTTCAGCATCAACTTATCTGGAAGACCCTCGCCTCGGCCATGGCAAAAAAACCAGAGCGCCGCAGCCAGATTGGCCCCTGCCGAGTCGCCGCCAACCGTGATTTTTTGCAACCCATTCGTTGACGACAGTCGATTTCGCCAAAGAATGGGATCCGGATATGGCAATGCGCATGGTCGATCTTTGTTGGCCATAGCCCGTACCCGACATCGCGGCGGCGCCGTCGGAAGCGAGTTTTTTTAGATGCGGACTATTTCACCCTGGCAAGAAACATGCAGGATTCTCCTTTGGCATTGACGATGTCCATTTTGAGTTCAGGGCTACTGGTCTTCCCTGGGGAATTTTTCCATACCACTTTGTAGTGTTTTTTACAATCTTTGCACTCGATCATCGTACCTTCAGCACACAATTTCCGAGCTTGTTTTTCGTTTTTGATATCAATGATTGTGATGGTGTTCGACGACTTGCAGACAAGGACGAGTTGGGATTTTGGTTCGAGCTTCTCGACATCTGATTTCTTTTGGATGATTTCCAACGCCGACCCGCCTTTCCATGATGGAAGAGCCAAAGCGGATGACATGAAGATCGCCCCCAAGGATGCTGCGAGTGTGAGAGATTTTAGAGTTTTCATTGTGTTGATTTCTGCATGGCAAATATGGGCACGCAGTCCATGGCCTGCCAATGGGGTCTTTCCCTGATAATTTTTACAAACTTCTACTCGTATAGAGCTTAAGCTGGTTGACGACACGGACTCTTTGATCATTACAAGCTTCTGACATGGTTGATATCGATGGGCGATTACCCCATGTTGAAACGGCTTTCTTCATCCGATCTTGATGCATGAAAAATTCCATAATGTTGCTGTCGGGCGGCCTAGCTGGGACTGTGGCTATGACTCTCTTTCTTCTTGTGCCGCGCTGGCTGGGGCGGGCTCATGTGGATGTCATTCGCGCGGGAGGGTCGTTGGTCGTGGGTTCAAGCAATCGATCGGCTTTCCCTGTAGGCTTGGCCATTCACATAGCCATGGGTATCGGCTTCGCATTCGTTTACTCCGCATTTTTGAGTCTTTCCTCGCTGCCGTTTAATGCCCTCACAGGTCTCTTGCTCGGCAGTATCCATGGCGTCATAGCCATGTTGCTGGTGTCGATTTTGATCATGGAACACCACCCGGAGGAACGATACCACGAACGAGGCCCTGCCACCGGCTTGGCCCAGTTAGGTGCTCATATGATCTATGGCACAACTGTGGGATTGATTGTGGGCTTATTGCGTTAGCCAAGCTTGTTACACTTCGCCGACTACTTAGTCGGCGTCTTAAGTCCTCAAGGCTTGGCAATGGCATTTCTTTCGCTCCTTTGCCCGCGCTGCAGCACTCTCCCTTTATTGTCTGAAGAGGCGGCAAAACTTTCGGAGGATTGTCAGAAAAATTTGTGACTCAAACAAACAGTCAGTCGGGCTTGTTTCATGTCTCAAAATAGCTTTTTCATAGTGAAATCTTGTTTTTTTTGCAGCTAGGGAATTCCTCTGGTACAGAGCGGCAGTTTGGATGTGACCGTATTTGCCAGTGGCTCGCGATTGAACCCGAAAACGGATTTTTAGATAGGAGGGCAGGATGGAGAGAATTGACAGGAAAGGCTTTGGCTTTTGTTTGATATCGCACGAATCATTGCAAACGCAATGCATCATAAACAGATCATCCTCTGTGTTCTCTGTGCGCTCTGTGGTTAATTTTGCTGTACTCGGGTTGGAAAAAATGAACCAGGCCGCATGTTGGTTCATGCGGCCTGGCTGAGAGTTGTCTTTTTTCGGCTGGTTAGAGACTAGAATTGCTGCTGGCGCAGCGTGACCGGGGTAGCGGTGTTGCGCGGTGCGGCAGAGCTCCAATCGAAATCTTCCTTGTTGTTATCCGTGTCTGTGGCGCCTTCGTTCGCTCGGAAGATGGCGTAATTGCGCTCGGGCGCGATGGCTGGGTAGGCTTCATAGGCGTTGGCGGTGCCGTAGCCGACGAAGTCGTTCAGCGTTGTCATGCCAATCGGTGATACGATAGTCAGCCGTTTGGTAGTTCTCATGAGGGCGACTTTGCCTTGTTTCGTGGCGAGGTCGAAGGAGCCCGAAGCGTCGGCTTTTGGCAGATCGTAGGCGTAGTCGCCGCCTGCGAGCGCGATGAGGTAGTAGCCTTTCGCTGGGATGGTACCTTTGAGTGCAATCACCGTCCATATCCTCCCAGCGCCGGTGGCGAGTTGAAGTGACCATCCATTGAGCTGGACGTCAGTGGTTCCGGGATTGTGGAGTTCCACATAGTCATTGCTGAAATCCGACCACGATTTGCCGCCACCAGCATAGATTTGGCTAATGACCACTCTGTCGGATGGCGTAGTGACAGTGAATGCTGCCGAACTCGTCGAGCTCGCAGTAGCTGTTGATACTTTTACTGGTCCAGTCGTGGCTCCGAGCGGAACTGTAGCGCTAATTTGAGTGGCAGAGACGATCCCCCAAACGCTGGCGGCCACGCCATTGAACTGTACGCCGGTGATAGCGGAGAGGTTTGTTCCATTGATAAGGACGCTGGTTCCGACTGGTCCGCTTGCCGGTGAGAACGAGGAAATGATTGGTGTGGGCGGTGGTGCCACAACCGCAACCGTCACCGATGTCGATGTGCCAGTCGCGCCTTGGCTATCCGTCGCGCGGGCGGTAAGGATGTAATTTCCCGTGGCTGCGGGTGTCCAAGCAATTGAATATGGCGCGGTGGTATCAACGCCGAGCGAGGTCGAACCGCTGAAGAATTCGACTTGGGAAACGACTCCTGCAGCGTCGGTGGATGTGCGATCCGAGGCATTGGCTGTCAGGGTTAGCTGGGATCCCAAGGTGATGCTTGTTCCGTTCGTTGGCGAGGTTAAACTGATCGTGGGAGCGGGGTTCACGGGAGCGGGTGTCGTCGAGGCAGCCGCGCCAGTTATGACGAGAGCATAGGGCTGGGCGTTTGTGGTCAGAGCGCCATCCATCGACACGGTGACCGTGTAGGTTCCTGCGCGGTTCGGTTTCGAAATGTAAATCTGCTCGGTGTTGTCTGTCTTGTTTTTTCCTGTGGTGGCTGCGGCGGACATGGCGGCCGGTGTCCATGAGCCTACAAAGGGCATGATGAAGGGCAGATAGACAGTGGCCCCATCGGGGCCTGTGATTTTTAAATCCAAATCGTGCACGAGATTTGGAGTCCTGCTGTCGGTCTCCGTCTGTGCGGCTCCGGCGGGGTCTGTCCAGGTAAGTGTTGCACGAATCGGGCTCACTCCATCCCAAGTGAATGTGGTTGTTATCGATTTCACGGCCGCCGTGAGGGTGTTCTCACGGAGTCTTGGCACGGCTGGTGTTGCTTTTTGCTCGAGGATAATGTCGGCAGCAGCTTTCACATTGATCAATCCCCATCCGAATTTGTAGTCGGGGCCTGGGTTTCCGAGATCATCTGCCGTGTGAATGAGGAGGGCCTTGAGCAGGCTGGCGCGAGGGCGCTGGCCGAATGTGTTCGCGTAGAGTTGCTGGATGAGAGCAGCCGATCCGGCGGCATTCGGTGTCGCCATGCTGGTGCCGTTGTAGCTGTTGTAAGACGAATCGCTTGCTGCCGTCGTGGAGTATACACTCACGCCGTTGGCAACGAGATCGGGCTTGATGCGGCCGTCGTCGCAGGGGCCCCAGCTTGAAAAGGAGCTCATGGATCCGGCGGATGGAGACCGCGTGCCTGCCACGACGGCGTCGTTTACGGCTCCGACAGTGACGATATTTTTTGCGAGGGAATCGAAGGTAATCGACTGGAAACCTCCCTTCGCGGTGAGTATGCGTTGAGCGTTGCCCGCCGCCCAGAAAGGCAGGTAATATGGCAGGGACCACGCAATAGCATCGTTCGTTCTAGCAAAGTTTTCATAGCGCCCCATGTCGGCCGTGGCCGAATTGTATCCGTAGGAGTGGTTTGAGATCGACATAGCTGCCAAGGCGGTTGCTGTTGCGGCGCCGTTGGCTGACATCTCGGCGTAATCGTTGTCCCAATCGAAGGAATCCACGGTGGACTTGGGTGCCATGCCCTTCGCATTGGCATCCACGCCTGTTGCCGCGATGGTGCCGGCAACATGGGTCGCGTGGTCTATGGGCGGAGTCGTGGGGTTTATATTTGTTACCCGGCTGGTGAGCTCGCGGTGTGTTTTGCGAACCGAGCCGCCATCCCACACGCCGATTTTTACCCCAGTGCCATTCAGTCCGTATGGAGCTGCCTGGATCAGGTTGGCTCCTGTTGAGATGGCTGCGTTCTTGTTGTTTGTAGTGCGGTAGAGGGGTTGGTCATCTCGGAAATCGTGGAGAATGGAAACCTTGCCACCTATTTCATCGATGCGCACAGGGACTCCGAGTTGATCCGCTTTTTCCAGCACGGCATCCATGCGGCTCTCCTCGATCTCTGTCATCCGAGACACCACTTTTTGCCTTTCTTCGGGATTGCTCATGTCGGTGGACTGCAGGAGTTCAACTATCAGGTTTGTTGGACTCATCGGCCCGCGCGCGGCAGCGCTTGAAGAATTAGGACCCTGCTGAGGGGGTAGGTTGTTATTTTGCGCCACTTCGGTCACGTCTGTTGCTTCGTCCGAAGCCGGCGAGGTATCTGGCGGTGTAATTGGCGCTCGGGCTGGCAGTGGTGAGGGAGGCGCAATCGGCCCCGATGAAGCCATGGCGGGGGCCATTCCGCTGTGTGGTACGCTCGTCCCAGCCACGATGGAATCCGACTTGGATGGAATTCCGTCGCTGGCTTCGGCGGTTTGTCTTTTCACGGGTGATGTGTTTTTCACGTTGGAGGCTTGGTCGGCATAAAAAATGCCGATCAGTGCTATGGAGGAAACACCTAAACAAGTAATGATTGTTTTTTTCATGTGCTAAGGAATTGGGTAACTTCTGAGCATTCAAAGCGCCTCAATGTCTGTTTGAGTATTACTTGTCAAGCAAAAAAACTTGCTCATTAGGCTGGCTTGAATAACTCATGCACTTATAAAATTTATGTCACCATTGTGCGGTTGATTGTAAGTCAATCGCATAAGATCTGCAGGTTTTCGTGTTTTTATGATTTCTTATTTTTGGATGTTCCCTTGTTTCTGAAAAAATGGGCCAGGCTGCATGTGGGTGGGGCCTGCAGCTTGGGCTGGCATGGGCGGTGCACCCGGCCCCGACGAGACCATGGCAGGCGTTGTTCCGCTTTGGCGCGGGTTCGGCGCGGCGCCGCTGGAATCCGTGGCGGCTGGAATCCCGCCGCTGGCCTCGGCGGTTTGTCTTTTCACGGTGGATGTGTGTTTCCGGCTGGAGGCATGGTCGGCATAAAAAACGCCGGTCAATGCGATGGAGGAAACACCCAGGCAGGTAATGATTGTTTTTCTCATCGTGCTGAGGGTTTGGGTAAGTTCTGAGCATCAGCCGTGCTATTCACGGGTGGCGAATTCCGGTTGCTTACAACTGACCACACCATGCCCGTTTGAAAGAGTGCTGTCCTTCGTTCATGTAATTTGCTAAGGAAGCCACTTCATGAAGATCTCATCCTCTCCTGCGCGAATTGTTCTCGCCATCTTGGGCGTTGTTCTCGCCACAGCCTCGGTGCATGCGTCAACGAAGCAAAAAAAACCCAATATCCTCGTCATCTGGGGCGACGACATCGGCCAGTTCAACATCAGTGCGATCAATCGTGGTATCATGGGTTATCGCACTCCGAATATCGACAGCATCGCCAACGAGGGCGCGTATTTCACTGACTGGTATGGCCAACAATCCTGCACGGCGGGGCGGGCGGCTTTTATCACTGGCCAGTCTCCCATTCGCACCGGCCTCACCAAAGTCGGTCTCCCCGGCACTCCCGAGGGTATGAAAAAAGAGGATCCAACCATCGCGACACTTCTCAAGGCGCAAGGTTATGTCACCGGCCAATTCGGAAAAAACCATCTCGGTGATCGAGACGATATGTTGCCGACCAGTCACGGTTTTGATGAATTTTTTGGAAATCTTTACCACCTAAACGCCGAGGAAGAGCCGGAGAACCCCGATTATCCGAAGAATCCAGAGTTCAAAAAGAAATTCGGCCCGCGTGGGGTGATTCATAGCTTCGCGGATGGTCGTATCAAAGACACTGGGCCTCTCACGAAAAAGCGCATGGAGACAATCGACGAGGAGGTGACGGAAAAGGCTATTGATTTCCTGGAGCGCGCCAAGGAGGAGGACAAGCCGTTTTTCCTCTGGTGGAACTCCACGCGCATGCACATCTTCACACACCTCAAAGAAGAGTCCGATGGCAAAACAGGTCTTGGCATCTATGCCGACGGAATGGTCGAGCACGACGGACAAGTCGGCGAGTTGCTCGCGAAACTCAAGGAGCTCGGCTTGGATGAAAATACGATCGTCATGTACTCCACCGACAATGGCGCTGAGGCATTTACTTGGCCTGATGGGGGCTCAACCATGTTCCGTGGTGAGAAAAACACGCAGTGGGAGGGCGGTTATCGCGTGCCGACTTTCATCCGCTGGCCCGGTGTCATCAAGCCCGGCACTGTGATCAATGAGATCGGCGCACATGAAGACATGTTGCCAACGCTTCTTGCTGCGGCAGGTGACACGACCGTGAAGGAAAATCTGCTCAAAGGGGCAAAAGTTGGTAACAGCACCTACAAAGTGCACCTTGATGGCTACAATCTCCTGCCCACGCTCACGGGAGAAGCCGCTTGGCCTCGCAAGGAGTTCATTTATTGGACGGATGATGGAAGCGTAGCGGCGCTGCGATACGAAAATTGGAAGATCACCTTCCTCAAGCAAAATGCCCACGGCATGAATGTGTGGCTCCAGCCTTTTGAGGAACTGCGCGCACCGATGGTGACAAATCTCCGCATGGATCCCTTCGAGCTCGCCCCGGACATCGGCATGGGCTACCAGCGTTGGTATTTGGACCACATGTTCGTCATTGCCCCGGCTGCGAGCTATGTGGGCACTTGGCTGCAGAGTTTCCGTGAGTTCCCGCCGCGCCAGAAGCCAGGCAGCTTCAATCTCGACCGCGTGATGGAGTCGGTCACCACCGTAGCTCAATAAATTAGGTTGCTCGATTTTTCGATTCGAAAGCCGTGTCGATTGATGCCCTTCTATTTCTTTGTCTTCCCAAAGTTTGCGCTGGCGCAATTGAAAGTCGAACAGGGCTCCGATGACGTCGAAATCCAAGCCATCCTCATGAAATGAAACTCACGCCACATATTCTCGCTTTGCTTCTCGCGTGGGTTTTGCCGTCTCTGGCTTTGGCCGACCCCCTTCCCTCTTGGAACTCTGGCGCGGCCAAGCAAGCTATCCTCGACTTCGTCGAAAAAACCACCGACCCGGATTCCAAGGATTTCGTTCCTCTGCCAGAGCGGATCGCTGTTTTCGACAACGACGGAACGCTCTGGCCTGAAAACCCGTTGCCATTCCAACTTGCCTTCACGCTCGACGAATTGCGCCGCCGCCTGCCCGAGGAACCCTCGTGGAAAGACGATTCCGCTGTGCAAGCCGCGCTTGCTGGTGATGTGCCAGCATTGCTCGCAGATCATTACAAGGGCCTTTCCCACATTATCGAACTTGTTGGGTCTGGAATGACTACGGAAGACTTTGCCGCCCGCGTGCGCGCTTGGTTTTCCACCGCGCGGCACCCGCGTTTCAAGCGCCCTTACGATCAACTTGCCTACCAGCCCATGCTGGAGGTCTTGGAATTTCTCCGCGCCAACGGATTCAAAACCTTCATTGTTTCCGGTGGCGGGGCGGATTTCCTGCGGGTCTTTACGGAAAAGACCTACGGCATTCCGCCCGAGCAGGTCGTCGGCTCCAATACCCGGGCCGTTTTTGAACTAAGGGATTCCGGGCCCGTGCTGGTGAAAACAATGGACGATCTCTTCATTGATGACAAATCAGGCAAGCCTGTCGGCATCCATCAATTTATTGGCCGCCGCCCAATCGCTGCATTCGGCAACAGTGATGGTGACAAACAAATGCTGGAATACACCACCATTAGCAATCCCCGTCCCTCCCTCGGGCTGATCGTCCACCACACCGATGCCGAGCGCGAATACGCCTACGACGCGAAGCCCAAAAGCACCGGCCAACTTGTCGCAGCTCTGGCCGAAGCAGGGGATCGAGGGTGGATCGTTGTTGATATGAAAAAAGACTGGCGACGGATCTTTTTCGAGTAGTTTTTAGCCTCTCGCAAAGCCACATCCTATGAGACGACTCGTTCTTTCCTTCTCAATCAGCCTGACCACGCTCCTGGCGCAGATGGAACCCCAGCCCGCAACTTATGAGGCGCTTCAGCCGGTGTCTGCGGCCGATTTCGTTCCCGCCACAAAGCTGAGTAGCACGCTTTACACCATTGCTCCTGCCGCGCAGCCGGACGGCCTGCATCTCACCTACACTCTTCAAGGCCCCAATGGCGCCGAATCCGTCACAGGCACGCAAATCCTTGTTGTTCGCACCAGCGAGATCCAAGCGATCACGGCTCTCGATGCGCTTGATGGATCCGAGGAGTTCGGAAAGGCACTCGTCAAAGCGGGAGCCGAGAAGGTCGAGAGTGTTAAGGAAGCCGCAAAAGATCCCCTCGGCACGGCTCAACGCCTTCCCCAAGGCGCTGCCCGCCTTCTGGGGCGCGTCGGCGACGCTGTCAAAAACACTGCCGAGGGCAAAGCAAATCCGCGCTCCGGAGCCGAGGCGGTTCTTGGTGTTTCGCGCAAAAAATCCGCGCTGGCCGTCCAGCTTGGAGTGACACCTTATTCGAGAGATGTCCTCCTGCAGGAAAAGTTGGATGCCACCGCACGAGCCATGGCAGGCGGCGCGCTTGTGGTCGATTTCTCCGGCTTCTTGCTTAGCGGGGGAGTGGGCACCGCGATTTCCGTGGTGAATGTGAACCAAACACTCCAACGCACGCTCATCGAATCCACGCCGCAGGAAATGAGCATCAAAAACCGCGCTGCGCTCACAGCCCTCGGAGCCACGCCCGCCGAAGTGGAAGGGTTTCTTTCCGCCACCGCCTTCTCACCTTGGCAGAAGACAATTCTCACCACCAAACTGCAAGATATCGGCCGAAATCCCGATCCATTTCTTCGCCTCGCTTCGAAGGCCAGCACGCCGGAGCAAGCTCTCGACTTCATGCAAGTCGCGCACATTTTGCGGAAGCACCACCAGGATTCCGCAGCCCTTGTGTCGTTTCGGGAAGAAGCGGGTGTTCTTGCAGCTCTGGATTCCCAGGGCGTCCTGGTCGCCCCTGTCGCGGGTGATCTCATACTGTGGCTGGAACCGACTGAATTCCGCGCGAGCACGCTTCGCAAGATGGCGCAGGACGATCCGAATGTGAAATCCGTCGCTCTCGAGACCGACGGAGTCCTTTCTGCACGGGCTGTGGATGAATTCACCAAGCGAGGCATCGTCACGATCCCTCAAGCCCTTGGATCGATTCGTTAAAATCCACCGCTTTGAATGCGCTCCCACTGATCCTGACACTGGGAGCGTTTCTTTTTGTCGGATGCCAGCCTGCGCCACAAACAGATGGCATGGTTTTGATTCCGGGCGGCGAATTCCTGATGGGCTCTGATGCGGAGTATGCTTTTCCTAATGAGCGGCCGGCGCATCGCGTAAAGGTGAAGCCATTCTTTTTGGATATACATCCGGTCACGAATGCCGAGTTTTCCACATTCGTGAATGCAACCGGCTATGTTACCCTCGCCGAGCGTGCTGTGGATTGGGAGGAAATGAAAAAGCAAGTCCCACCAGGCACGCCCAAACCGCCCGCAGAGGTGCTTGCACCCGGATCTTTGGTTTTTCAACCGACCAAGGGGCCGGTGGATTTGCGCGATCTGTCCGCATGGTGGCGATGGACACATGGTGCCTCGTGGTCACATCCCGAAGGCCCCGGCAGCAGCATTGCGGGCAGGGAGAATCATCCCGTGGTCCACATCGCTTGGGCGGATGCGAATGCCTACGCTGCATGGGCTGGGAAGCGCCTTCCCACGGAGGCGGAGTGGGAATTTGCGTCTGCTGGAGGCAACGAGGGACAACGCTACGCGTGGGGCAACGAGGAACGGCCGGCTGGGCGTTTCATGCTGAATCGCTGGACCGGTCAATTTCCATATCGCAATGACGCCTCGGACGGATTCGCTGGAACTTCGCCGGTCGGTTCCTTTCCTGCGAATGGCTACGGGCTTTACGACATGGGTGGCAATGTCTGGAACTGGTGCGGTGATATTTATCGCGCCGATGCCTTTGCCGAGCGCTCCCAGAGCGGCGAGATCTGTTGCGATCCCGCCGGCCCTAAAACCACGCAGGGCGAAAAAGTCATTCCGGGCGATCCTTCGTCGCCCACAGTTCCTGGAGCGGAACGCCGTGTCACCAAGGGTGGATCGTTCCTCTGCCATCCTGATTACTGTGAAAGCTATCGCCCCTCGGCGAGGCGTGGCACACCGCCGGATACTGGTAGCAGCCATGTCGGTTTCCGCTGCGCAAAAGATGCCGCAAAGCCTGAGTAATGCGCCATAGAGCGTTCAGCAAATCGCCTTCCAAACTCAAAAATGGGCTCTCCCTGAGAATGGCGCACCTGAGCGGGTGCGTTCTCCTTTTTGTCCCTTGCCCGCGATCTCGGGCAGGTTTAGGTTTCGGCCATGCACACCGTGGTGAATATCGATGATCCGGTTGGGAAGGTGGTTGGCAAGCGCAGACCACCGAGCAAACTCATTTCTTCAGCTCAAGAAACTGAGGCCAATCGCCAATGGGCAGCAGCGGGGTTTTTCCCACGCATCAAAAAAGGCGTTTACCGATTTAAATCCCATGAAGAGGCCGACCAATGGCTGATGGACCATTCGATCCCGAAACCGGCGAATTGATCTCTCGTGATCCTTCTGTGGAGGATCTCGCTTCTCTTTGCCGTGAACTCCACGCTCAGGGCGCGAAATTTATAGTAGTAGGCGGTTTCTCCATTCGGGCGGCTGGATATGGGCGGCACACCACAGATATCGATATTCTCATCGACACCGACTTGGAAAACGAGGCACGCGTTTACGAGGCTCTCGCCACGCTTCCGGACGGCTGTGTGCGGGAACTCGAAGCCGGTGAAGTCGAAAAATACACCGTCGTGCGCGTGGCAGACGAAATCCTTGTGGACCTCATGGCAAAAGCTTCCGGCATCGACTACCACGAAGCCTCCCAAAGTCTCGTCATTCACGAAATCGACGGCGTGGCGATCCCCTTCGCCAGCCCCGAGCTGCTCTGGCGCATGAAGTGCCGAGCCGGCCGCGAAAAAGATCGCGGCGACATCGAATTCCTGAGGCAATACTTCGCCGCCAAGGGTATCCAACCGCCGGCGATTTGATCGAGCAGTTCGGTCGTGTGGTTTGATCGCATTCCTACGCGAACGACGATGAGCCCGTTGGAAGCGCCTCGGGCAAGCGTACCATTTAACCCGAATACAGCAGAATTAACCACAGAGCGCACAGAGAACAGGATGATCTGTTTATGATGCGATGGGTTTGAAATGATTTGTGCGATATCAAACAAAAGCCAAAGCCTTTTCTGTAAAATCTCTCCATCCTGCCCTCCTGTCTAAAAATCCGTTTTCGAGTTTAATTTGACAGCTACATTTCTTTTTACAAACGTCATCTTGATGAAATTTTCTCCCCCCATTGTCGCATGTGCCTTGGCAACAACTCTTCTTCCCCTCTACGCAGAACCTGATGCCGCGCCCCTCAATTCCAAAGAAATTTTGAAGGAGGTGGAGCAATTGGAGGCAAGACAAAGGGACGCACGCCTTGAAAGCATAAACCAAACGTTCAAAACCTTGCAAAATGCTCTTAAAAGTGGCCCGGCAGCTTCGCGACTTTATGAAGAGGCTGTAGAGGCGACTGAATTCAACGGTCGCCAATATAAAAGTCAGGCTTTTTCGGATTGGAAAAAGAAAAATGAGGATCTTCTTCGTTCTCACGAAATGGAGACGGCCCTTCAGTTACATCTCCGTTATTTGGTGTTAAGCCTACAGCGCGCAAACGCTCAAAATGATATAGATTCCGTAAATTCTTCTTTATCATATATTAACGATTTATCAAAAACACTCTTGGATCAAGCTAAAGGCATTCGTTTTCCACCCGAGGCAAAAGCCCTGCTTGAGCAGCCCCTTTCCGGCAGCATTTTCACTAAATGGATGCTGCTCGAGCCATCTCTCCCAAATGAAAATGAATGGGAACTGAATCCGAGCAATATCAACGGAATTTTTGAGAAAAACATTCGCCAACCACTGCGCAGAGAAAACAGCCCTTTCCTCGTTGGGACTTGGGATCTTCAGATTAAAATCCAAGCTGATCGCATCACTCGCGGACGACTGGATTACGAAGCCGATAAATTCGAAACTGTCACCAAGCCCAGCATGATTTTCTCCCGGGCCAACGATATGATCCTCGTTGGTCTTAAAAACCAAGGTTGTCGCGAAATCCTCCAACTTCTCCGCTCTCACCCGGAGCATCCCGATTTCCCCCAATGGGCCGAAAAAATTCGCCAGGTCCTTCCTCTCCCTCCAGCTACAGAATCCGCATCGCCAACCCCTTGAGTCGCCTTCTGCGGGCGGTGGAAAAGGAGGCTAAGATTGTATTATGCCATTCTATTTCACCATGGAGCTCCGACTCTGGTGACCCGCTTCGAAATAGTGGGATTTGAAATTTTCTTTGAATGAAGCTGCCAAGGCCGCTTTGGAATCGATGGCATTAGCGGAACCCTTCCCTCAACAAGGATTGTTCAAGCTTAACAAGCTCCGGCATAATCGATGGCTTTTTAGGATATCCCTCCCTATTGCCCTAGCAACAAAGCATCATCACAGAAAAACTCGAAGATATGGCCTAAAATCCAGATGCATTTCTTGTCCTCGCCCCACAGGTTGGTGGTCTTATCTTTTGGATGCCCCTGTAAGAATGCCGAGCAGACACCCTTGTTGGCATAGCCAAAGCAAACCCTCATGTAAAATCCTTCACTCGGGCAAGCGATGGACTCGTCTCAGCCCGGGCGGTGGATGAATTCGCAAAGAAAGTTATCTTTACCACGTCTCAGGCCCTCGGCCAAATCCGGTAATGGCAGAGCGTCCGGGCCGCCAGGGCATGGGCGCCCCACGATAGACGTCGACACGAAATTGGAAAACGCAGCGCGCGGTGAGGGCGTTGATGGTGAGATCGTAGGAGGGAGTTCTCCAAATAAACTCCCCGTGTGGCATCGGATTATCTGGACAATGTGCTTCAAAACTTTGCGTCTTTCCGAGCATCTGGCCGGTACGGGTATTCGTAAAGATTTGCGCGAAGTCCACGATGAAGCACAAATTCATACAATCCCTGCCCGCCGTCTCAGTGACGAAAAGAATGCGGCTTTTGAACTACCGATCTTTTATTCATATTGCCCCATGACGGCCACGCTTTTGCCTGAGCAGATTTCTCGTATCGTGCGGTTGGCTTGGGAGGACAGAACAAGTTTCGAGGAAATTGAGAAGCGCACAGGCTTTGTGGAGCGGGATGTCATAGCGGTCATGCGCCGCGAGTTGAAGCCCTCCAGTTTTCGCCTATGGCGCAAACGAGTGAACGGCCGCATCACCAAGCACAGGCGCCTGCTCGAGCGCAAGCTCAAGGGACCCCCAGCTGCGGACTTCGATGACTGAAATCGAGTAGGCTTTGCGGCAAATAACGGATTGGCGTTATGAACCGATCTCCCCGGTTCATACCTGCTCGTAGGCTAGCAAGGTCGGCTCCATCGCTTTCAGGGCGGTGGCCCAGAATTCGGGATGGGTGAGATCTTCGCCAAGGGTTTGCTTGACGACTTCCTCGCACGTCGCGCTGCCCGTCATCGAAAGGAAGGCTTCATAGCGCGGCAGGAAGGCTGCGCCTTCAGCTTTGAAGCGCGCAAACAGCGCCTGGCTGAGCAGGTAACCGAAGACATACGGGAAGTTGTAGAAGGAGACGCCGGTGATGAAGAAATGCATCTTGTAGGCCCAGAACATCGGGTCGGTGCCGTCGTCGAGCAGTGTCTCGCCGTAGAGCTTACGCTGCGCGTCTGTCATGAGTTCGCGAAGACGTGACACGGAGACTTCACCGCTGGCACGCTCGGTGTAGAAGGACTTCTCAAACTCATAGCGCATGGGGATGTTGATCAGGTAGCCGTGAGCGCGGAGTATTTCTTGATCGAGAAGATAAGCCTTGGTTTCAGGTGTCATGCCGGGATCGCTCATGAGGCCATCGAGCAGGATCATTTCACCGAAATTGGAGGCTGTTTCAGCGAGCGTCATCGGGTAGTTCGCGGCAAAAGATCTGGCTGGCCGCAGCAAAGTCAAAGGGGTCAGGAATTAATTATTGACATACTCCTATTTCAAAGCATCAAACAGCTCTAAAAAAGCCGAAAAAGTTAGCAAATAGGGTGACGAGGACAGAAATAATGTCAATAATTAATTCC
>Ga0164293_10001426_pt1 | contig 19914 bp, 17 predicted proteins | sample GEODES118metaG_FD_111487 | JGI IMG/M metagenome (GOLD analysis project Ga0164293, IMG submission 111487) | Eutrophic lake water microbial communities from Lake Mendota, Wisconsin, USA - GEODES118 metaG | ecosystem: Environmental > Aquatic > Freshwater > Lake | place: USA: Lake Mendota...
CCGTTCCTGGTCAATCTCACGCAGAACGCGCTCAACATCGCGCTCGCATTCCTGCTCGTCGATCGTTTTGATGTGCTCGGTCTCGGCGTCGCCTTCGGTGTGTCCTACATCGTTGGCGCCATTGTTGCCGTGTACGCACTTGGACGCGCGGTGCCGTCGTGGAACGCCAGCCAACTGCGCGTGCCCGTCGCCCGACACATCGGCGCCGGAACCGTCATGACCCTCCTTACGGTGGCCACGACACAAGCGTTTGATACAACCTCCCGACTCACCGCAGTCGCCGACATCCTGCTCAGTGCCCTAGTTGGCCTGACCGCCTACATCATCGTGCTCGCAATTGCGGGAGATACCGACGTGCGAGCAGGTGTCGCCCGCTATTCTGCGGCGAGCACCACCAAATCGTCACGGTGAACGAGTTCGGTGGGCACGTCCTCAGGGAGATCGTCACTCTGACGACCAGCAGCGGCGCCCGCCTGAACGGCGTCGATGGAGACCATGCCGCGCGCGAATGGCTCGTCGAAATCCTCTTCACGGATCTCGACGGTGTCTCCAGCCACAAATCCTCCGTGCACCTCGACAACACCGGCGTGTAACAGTGAGGTGTTGCGCTTCACGAGCGCCTGCCGAGCACCTGCATCAACCACGATGACCCCCGCTTGTTGTGCGGCGAAGGCAATCCACAGCTTGCGCGCCGAAAGATTGCGATTGTGCGGCAGAAACTGCGTTCCCACTCCGCGCTCACCCGATACCGCACGCGACAACACATCGGATGTTCGAGCATCGGCAATCACGGTGCGCACACCCGACCAAGACGCAATCCGAGCAGCAGACAGTTTCGACGCCATTCCACCCGACCCGCGCGAGGTACCCGAAGCACCCGCGCGAACGGTCAGCAATGGATCATCAGCATCGACGATGTCGATCAATTTCGCGTCGGGGTTTTTTGCGGGATCGTCGGTAAAGAGACCAGCGATATCCGTGAGTAACACCAGCAGGTCGGCGCTCACGCTGTGGGCCACGAGCGATGCGATGCGATCATTGTCTCCAAAGCGAATTTCGTCTGAGGCAATCGCATCATTTTCGTTGATCACAGGCACGCATCCAAGGTCGAGCAGGCGCTCCAAGGTGTCGCGCGCATGGAGATACTGGTTGCGATCGATGAAATCGTGGGGCACGAGCAACACCTGAGCACCCACCAAACCATGGCGGCCGAGCATGTCGTTGTATCGCTGCATCAATTGGCTCTGGCCAACCGCCGAGATTGCCTGCAAGGTCAGCGTGTCCGTGGGACGATGCGCCATGCCCAAGGCGGCCACGCCACCGGCAACCGCTCCCGATGACACGACGAGCACCTCGTGACCCGCGCTCCGTAATCCGGAAACCTGGGCACACAGCGATGCGATTGCCTCATCGCGAATTGCTCCACTATCCGTGGTCACCGACGACGTTCCAATTTTTACGACGACCCTCATAATCCCTTCCTCACTCCCCACCCTTGTCGACTCGCGTCTTCGCTATTTCTCCGGCGTGTAATCAAAACTGAACTCACCGATATGCACGGTCGCACCCTCCACAACACCGGCGCGAGCCAGCATGCGCAAGACACCAAGGTGCTTGAGACGCTCCTCGATGTAATTGAGTGCATCGGGCGTGGTGACATCGTTCAACGCCACTGCCCGCTCCACGTCACGCCCATGCAGACGAAACTCTTCGGCGTCAATCTTTTCGATGCGCGTTCCTTCCGGCACCGGTCGCAAGACGACGATCGAGGGCTCGGGCGCCTCCTCGGTGCGCGCCTCGCGGACCAGGTTTGCAAGCTCGCCCAAGACACGACGCACGCCGTCACCCGTCACTGCCGACACGAGCGGGCCCGCAAACGAAGCCTTCGCATCGGCGGTGGCAACGTCGGACTTCGTGCCAATCACCAGTCGTGGACGTCGAAGCAATTCGGGGCGGTATCGACCAAGTTCGTCAAGCAAGATGCGCTCTTGCTCACTCGGTGCAGCCTCGTCCATGGGAGCCAGATCGATGAGCAAGCACAACACCCGGGCGCGCTCGATGTGGCGCAAGAACTGGTGGCCTAGACCACGACCCTCGCTTGCGCCCTCGATGATTCCAGGAATGTCAGCAATGACAAATTCGGTCGTTTCGTCAAGACGCACAACACCGAGGTGCGGTTCGAGCGTCGTAAAGGGATAGTTGGCGATCTTCGGCTTCGCCGCTGATACCGCCGAAATGAACGTGCTCTTTCCTGCGTTGGGAAACCCCACGAGGGCCACATCGGCCATCAATTTGAGTTCGAGCTTCAGCCATCGCTCGCCGCCATGTTCGCCCTGTTCGGCAAACTTGGGCGCGCGCCGACGATTCGACAGGAATCGCGCATTGCCACGGCCACCGCGGCCTCCGGGAGCGGCACACCATCGCGCACCATGTACCGCGAGATCCGCAAGCACCTCTCCCGTGTACAGATCTTTGACCACGGTCCCTTCCGGGACGCCCACGAACATGTCCTCGCCGCGACGGCCGTGGAGATCCTTGCCCATCCCATTCACCCCGTCGGCCGCGCGACGGTGAGGATGATCGCGAAAGGCCAGGAGCGACGCCACGTTGTGATTGGCAACCAGCCACACCGAGCCGCCGTCGCCACCGTCACCACCATTGGGTCCACCGAAGGCAACTGGACCCTCACGACGAAAACTGACGCAGCCAAACCCCCCATCGCCACCGCGCACGTTGAGCTGGGCCTCGTCGACAAAGGAACTCATAGGGGCTGACAAGGCTACTGTCGCACCCTCCTTCTATCGTGAGGGTCGTGAACGACGACCATACGCCACGAGCCCTGTCGTGGGCCGCAACCATGCACGGCCACGACGATCCATCGGGTATCCGCTTCGCCCATCGTGATTCATGGGCTGGCCCTGGTTCAGCACATGTCGTCGAGCGCGCCGAGCGAGAGGAATACGAAAATGCACATCTTGCGCCACTGGCTACCCGTTCATCCGGTGCCGGCAACCGCTCCATCGACGAAGAACCCGATCCATTTCGTACCTGCTTCGAGCGCGACCGTGATCGCATCCTGCACGCCACTGCGTTTCGCCGCCTTGCCGGCAAGACCCAAGTCTTCGTCTTTCCCGAAGACCACCAGCGCACACGCCTCACCCACGCACTCGAAGTTGCCCAAGTAGCCACTGCGGTCAGCCGTGCCCTCGGACTCAACGAAGTGCTCACCGAGGCCATCGCGCTTGGACACGACTGCGGACACGGACCAGGCGGGCACGCCAGCGAGGATGCGCTCAGTCCCTACGTGCAAGATGGTTTCGACCACGCACAATGGGGCGCCGACGTCACGTTGGTGCCCCTCAATCTGTGCACCGAAACACTGGACGGCATTCGCAACCACTCCTGGTCGAGGCCTGCACCACAAACTCCCGAGGGCGAAGTGGTCTCCTGGGCCGATCGCATCGCATACGTCTGTCACGACTTCGAAGACGCCGCCGCGGCTGGCATCGTGTCGCCGATCGATCTTCCCGCCATCGTCCGCGAGGAGTGCGGGCTTACTCGCTCCCAGCAATTGCGGTCGTTCATCACCTCAATGATTCGCGCAAGTGGGCGTACCGGTCGCATCGGCATGGAGAGCAGCCCCGCGCAAGCGCTGGCCAGTTTCCGCCAGTTCAACTACGAAAACATCTACATGCGTGAGGCGTCGCGCAAACAGGCCCGTGCCGTCATCGACCTCCTGCAAGCACTTGTCGAGCGCTACGTCGACTCACCACACCTGATGACATCATCGGCGTCGGCGGGATCTCCGCAGGCATTGCACGATGCGGTTGCCTACGTAGGCGGGATGACCGATCGATTTGCGTGCAGACAGGGAATCACCCTTTTGCAGTGGGACGAGGACCGTCTCCCGAAGGGAATAGACGTTTAGTTGGTGGGGAGTACGTCGACGACTTTGCGTCCGCGACGCTCGCCGAACTTCACACTGCCGTGCGCCAGCGCAAACAGCGTGTCGTCCTTGCCCTTGCCGACATTCAGGCCAGGATGCACCTTCGTGCCACGCTGACGAATCAAAATCGTGCCGGCAGTGATCGTGGTGCCGTCAAACACCTTGACGCCGAGACGTTGTGCATTGGAGTCCCGACCGTTCTTTGTTGAGCCGCCACCCTTGGTCTTTGACATGGTTCAGCCTTTCGCGATCTTGGTGATTTCCACGACTGAGTACTGCTGACGATGTCCGTAGCGACGACGCTGATTGGTGCGGCGCTTGTAGGTGAAACCGTCGATCTTTGGGCCGGCAGCCTGACCGACCACCTTGCCCGTCACCGTGACCTTTGCCAGCTCGGCTGGCGTGGCCAACACGGTGTCACCGTCCACCACCAACACTGGGGTGAGGGACACTTCCTGGCCTTCGGCGACGCCGAGGAGTTCGAGCTGGACCTGCTCGCCCTGGGCGACCTTTTCCTGCTTGCCTCCGGATGCGATGACTGCGTACATAGCGAGTTCCCACTCTATCCAGGGGCCGATGGGTCAACCAACCGGCCCAGCTGATAATTCAGACCGTTAGTCGAGCATGCCCAAATCGAGGACGATGCCACGACCCGCGCATACCGCGCAGGTGTCGGCGAAGCTCGTCAGGAGCCCCTCCCCGATGCGCTTGCGCGTCATTTCAACAAGACCCAACTCCGAGATTTCGAACACTTGCGTGCGGGTCTTGTCGCGGGCAAGTGCGTCCTTGAAGGCCTCCACAACGCGCTTGCGATTGTCGCGAATTTCCATATCGATGAAGTCGATCACAATGATGCCCCCGATATCGCGCAGGCGCAGCTGTCGAGCGATCTCCTCGGCAGCCTCGAGGTTGTTGTGAAACACCGTCTCTTCGAGATTGGACTTACCAACGTTCTTGCCCGTATTGACGTCGATCACCGTGAGCGCTTCGGTGTGCTCAATAATGAGCGACCCACCCGACGGGAGCCATACCTTCTTGTCGAGCGCCTTGTGCAGTTGTTCATGGATTCGATACTGCTCGAACAACGCAAGGCCCTCAGAGTCGGCGTCGTACAAGTCGACTCGATCCGCGAACTCGGGATTGAATGCCGCGATGTACTCCTGCACATCGCTGTGCAGCGACGGATCATCGATAACGATGCCCCGATACTCGTTGCTGAACTCCTCGCGGATCACGCGCACAGCAAGCGGGGGTTCGCGATACAGAAGCGTGGGCCCCTGCGCTTTTTCTGCGGCCTTACGAATGTGTTCCCACTGGTCGAGCAAACGTGACAGGTCGGTCGTCAACTCATGTTCGGTCGCGTTTTCAGCAGCAGTTCGCACGATGATGCCATGCTGCTCGGGCTTGATGCGGTCGAGAATGGACCGCAAGCGGCGCCGTTCGCCCTCCGGGAGGCGCTTCGAAATGCCATAGGTTCGCGAATCGGGAATCAACACGACAAAGCGACCAGGCAACGACACCTCTTGTGTCAGTCGACCACCCTTTGCGCCGATCGGGTTCTTGGTGACCTGGCACAGGATCATCTGACGCGCACGCAACACGTGTTCAATCCGCGGATCCGGGCCCTGCTCGACGACATCTTCCTTATCGAATTGCACGTCGCCGCGGTACAGCACCGCGTTCTTGGCGGTACCAATATCGACGAACGCCGCCTCCATGCCCGGGAGGACGTTCTGCACGCGACCGAGATAGATGTTGCCGTGAATCTGCGTCTCGTCGTCTGCCGGGCGCGACACGTAGTGCTCAATCAGACTCTTTCCCTCGAGCACCGCGACCTGCGTGAACTCCTGGCGCACCTGCACACACATCAGGTAGCGGCCAACTGCCTTACCGTTCCGTTCCTTGCCGCGGCGCCGCTCAATGAGCTCTGCATCCGTGCCAACGAGCGACTGTGACGCTCGCTCCCCCGGCGACTTTCGCGAACGGTTACGCTTCCCGCCGCGCCGACTCTTCTTGCGGGGCATTCCGCTCTCCGACGAAGTTGGCGCTGCCGTCCGGACTGGCGGAGCGGGACGCGTGTCACCAATTTGTGGCTTGCGCACCAGCGCGGCATCGGCGGCCTCGGGGCTCACCAAACGCCCCTCACGCGGCAGATCGGGAAGATCAACCGCCTGGGGAGCGACTGCGCCCTGACTCGCCGATTGCCCGGTGCGGTTGCGGTTGCGACCACCCCGGCGCCCCCGACGACGCTTCTTGGCCGGACCGTTGCTGCGATCGGCCGCGCTTGATTGCTCGCGCTCGGAGCCGCCGGCCCCCGCGTTTACTTCACTCATGTTGTACTCGTTTCCTGTTGGGACGCCGCCAACGTTCTACAAAGGAACCAAGCGGCGTCGTCGCGCCCCGGCGCCAAGGCCACAAGGGCCGAATCGCCATCGCGTGATCGAACCGTGGATGAGCGTCCTGCCCATCCGACTCGGTCAGGTTACCCCTGGGGCGCCCCCGTTGCGGTGAACCGTGCCAAAACCCAGGTGGGGCCTATTGCAGACGGCGCATATGGATGCTTTGCACCAGTCCGATCAGGATGGCCGAGGACAGCAAATGGGACCCTCCGTACGAAATGAACGGCAGTGGCAGACCACTCACTGGCGTCAGACCCAGGGTCATTCCGACGTTCTGAAAAATCTGGAAAGTCAACATGGCAAAGACTCCGGTGGCCAGCAACATGCCGTATCGATTCCGCGACATCTGCGCAATCCGCCAAATTCGCCACAGAATGACCACGAACAGGGCAATCACCACGCCGCCGCCAATCATGCCGAACTGTTCGCCGATGGCAGAAAACGGAAAGTCGGTGAACTGCACCGGAATGTATTTGCCATTAGTGAGCGGACCCTCAAGATATCCCTTGCCGAAGAAGCCACCCGTAGAAACCGCGCGCTTGGCGAACCGCACTTGCAACACGATGTTCTGGAGGTCCTCACGAAAGGAGTCTTGGTTCAGCCACGCATCAAAACGCCGCAACTGATAGCGCAGTCGCGGAAAGGCCAAGATCGTGGCAGCCACCGTGACGACCGAAAGGCCAAACACGAGCGCCAGATATCGACGCTTGGCGTTAGCCACGTACATCATTCCCGCTACACCGGCGATCACGACCGAAGCCGAACCTAGGTCGGGCTGCAACAGCATCAGTCCTGCAGGCACCAGCACGATGTAGAGCGACATCACAAAGTGATGCCAGTCCAACGACTCTGGCTGTGCGTCAGCGATGTATCCCGCGATGAGCACGAGGATCACGGGTTTGGCGAACTCGGCTGGCTGCAGCGAAATCGGTCCGAGGTCGAATGCCAGGCGCGCGCCGCCGGTCACGGCACCACCGACAAGCACCAGCACGAGCAGCAGGATGGTTCCGCCGTACAGCAATGTCGCCTGCGACCGAAACCAGTCATGTCCAAGTGCCATGACTGCCGCCATCGTCGCGGCGCCAAATATCACAAAGATCACCTGGCGCTGTGTGTACACGAAGGGATCGAAATTCTGGTCAATCAAGCGCAAATGCGTCGTCGAGAACACAATGAAGAGTCCAATCACCGCCTGCGCGATGACTGCAGTCATCAGTATCCAATCGATATTCCGCACAGGATCGGACAGATTTCCTGTGAGTCGCAACGACGATGAACGAGTGAGCGTCGTGCTACGGAAACGTTCGAAGACCGCCATTAGTCGCGATTACCCGAACGACCACCCGCGAGACAAGACGGATTGCGCAATCCCACTGGCGGTGCCGCAAGATTGCTCGCCGTATTCAGCGGATCCGCAGGCATCAGTTCGTCGAATCGATAGTTCCCCGACATGGCCACAAACAGACACTTGACTACGGGCGCAGCAGCCTGCGACCCGTACCCCGCCTTTTCCAAGTAGGCGAACGCCGAATAGGGCTGCGCAGGATCGAGACTGAAGGCACCAAATGCCGACGAGTCATTCCACGGCAAGTTACCGAGCCCCTGCGCTGTTCCCGTCTTGCCCGCAATTGGCAAGTCGTTGTAGGGGTAACCCTTGAACAAATTCTCGCCCGTCGCCTTGTGATAGAAGTCGTAATTCACACCGGGACCACGAATGACGCGCTGTAGCCCGCGAACAAGTGGATCACGAATTTCGGGCGGATAGTTGATTGTGGAAAGTGGCTCACTGTCGTCGAAGCGCTCGATAACGCGAGCAGCGCTCAGATCTGCAATTCCCGCCCGAACGTCTGGCGTGCCAGGCTCGAGGATGGCTTTTGCCACCAGCGGTTGCATCACGTTTCCGCCATTGCCCAGCGTCCCATACGCGCTCGTCATTTGTAACGGGGTCGCCGACATCAAACCCTGGCCAATCGAGAACAGAATTTGGTCACCGACGTAGTAGGCCTCACCCTCCTCTTCAGTGATTGCCCCAATGTCGGCGAGTCGCTTCTTCAGCGCCTTGCTCGGCACCGTACCGGCGTACTCATTGGGCAAGTCGACATTCGTCGGTGATCCAAAACCGAATAGCCGAATTTGCTCTTCAAGGATCGGCTGGTATCCGCGCTCAGTGAGAATCTGTTCGCCGATCTTGTAGAAAAACGTGTCCGACGACACCGCCAAGGCTTCTTCAACATTTACCAACCCATATCTGCAGGGTGCGCCAGTTGCAGCACACACAGCGTTACGAAACACACACTTGACGCCCTGTTGACACCGATCATTGGGAATGCTCTCCAATTTGTACGTCCCGCGATCGAGTAACTCGTACTCCGCACCTCCCACCAGCTGCCCAGTATTCAGAGCGGCATAGGCGACAAATGGTTTAAAGGAGGACCCCAAGTTGTAGCGGCCAGATACCGCACGATTCACTAACACGGAGAGGTCGGGGTCTTCCGTGGCGGGAAACACTTGGGCAAACTTGGCACTCGAGATTCCGGAGTTAAACCACCGCAAATCAAACCGGGGGTATGAGGCCATCGCCACGATCTGCCCCGTCGCGTGGTTAATCAGCACCGTTGAACCCGCCGGAGACTTGTACAACACCGGTTCAGGTCGAGCGGGATCGATTGTGCCGTCTTCGAGGCGATAGTTCCCCGCCTCTACTCGTCGCCGCAACACCAACTGCGTCTCGAGGGCCTGTTCGGCAAAGAGCTGCATCTCCATATCGATCGACAGTTGTACGTCATTTCCCACAATTGGCTCCACGCGCTCCATCAAACGGAGCAGCTTGCCCTGAGCATTGACTTCATATCGGACATAGCCCGGGGTACCCCGCAACACCGTCTCGTAGGTTTGCTCTACGCCGTAACCCCCGACACGTTCGTTGGGTTCGTACCCAATCGAGCGGTAATACGCGAGATTGCGCTCGAGAATCGCGCCCATGTACCCGATGACGTGACTGCCGATTGCGCCATAGGGGTAGTTACGTCGCCAGTCCTCCCGCACATAGACGCCCGGATAATCCTCGGCGCGCTCGCCGAGATAGAGCGCAACCTCCTCGGAGACACCCTCTTTGAGCGGCAACGCCTCGAGAGGACCAAAGCGCTGATCGTCATACCGCTTGAACAACTGCTCCACGGTCATTTCGAGTGGGCCGGAGAGTCGGCGGAACATTTCGAGCCGATCTTCGGCGTCCTTCAGCACCTCTCGATCGATCGTCACGGTCAATATGCGCTTGTTATCTGCAACGACCCGTCCTTGCGCGTCAAAAATACGTCCGCGCTCGGGCAGCAGACGAATAGTTCGCGTTCGCACCGCGAGGACCGTCTCCTCATTTGCTTCGGCCTGCACGGTCTGCAAAAACCACATTCGTGTGGAAAGACCGCCGAACAACACCCCAGCGATCACCGCAAGGGCCACGAGACGAGGAGTACGTTTGCGGGTTGCCACTCGCGCTTATCCCCCAAGGCTTTCTTTTAGGGTCCAGCGCGTGAGCAGCAAGACAACCGGCGCAAGGATCACATTGACCAATGCGACGATCAACGCGACGAAAAACATCCGTGGTTGCACCCACCCCTCGTAGCCAATAACAGCCTGAACAATGGGAAACAGCACCTCGCCCAGCGCGCTCATCACCACGACAACCGCCACCCGCGACCACCACGTGGGCTCACGAACGAAATAGGGCAACCCGCCGGCGGCGGCTCCCACCAGAGCAAAAACCAACGCCGTCGAGCCGAGCGGCGTGGTCAACACCGCGTCATACATCAATCCGACAACGAATCCGGCAATAGCACCGATCTCCGATCCATACAGCACTCCCGCAGACGCAACAAAGAGCACCAGCACTTGCGCCATCACCCCAAACGGGCGCAGCTCGTTCAACAGCGTCGTCTGAATAGAGAGCAATACGAGCGCCACCAGAACCAGCCGCGTCCACCTACTGCCAAGAATTGCAATGAGTCGTTGCATCAAGGCGCCACCGAGGAGGAGGGAGTTCCATTCTGTTCAGTCACGGGTTGATACAACAGAATGCGCACAAACGAGAGATTGGTCAAGTCAGCCACCAAACTCACTTCCAACACTGGTCCAGCAGTCCCCAGCCGTTCGTTGATTCGCGAAACCGTGCCCACAACAATGTCGGGCGGGGCAAGACTTAATGAACCACCAGACGTCACGATTGGCGATCCGACCTGTACTCGCCCAAATCGCTGCGAAGAGTCGATGAAGCGCACGATGGGAAGGCGGGTCGGACCGCGACCCTCAAGCACGCCGGTTTCGCGCACGGAGTCGACATTGCCCACGGGAACCGTGAGCGACGGCACTTGCACCGTCGGACGGGTTACTTGATCGGGAATCGTTGTTGTACCGGGAGTGAACCCAGCAATGAACGATGTCGTAGGTGCGGGCAGCGTCGTCGTGGTTGTTGTCGTGGTCGGCACTGCTTCGCCCGGGATTGCAGGCTCGGGTTCTTCTGGCAACTTGACGATCTTTACCGACAACGCATACGCAGGATCAGTGATCAGCATGATGATGGAACGATCGTCGTATACACGCGTCACCTTGCCCACTAGGCCCGCCGCATTCAGCACCGGCATACCTACGCGAATGCCGTTTTCACTTCCCTGATTGATCTCAACAGTCTGCGAAAAATTGGATGGCGAATCGCCGATTACCTGGGCAGTGACCGAATTGATGCCGGCGAGTGTTGGCAATCCATTAAGTGCCAACAACTCCTGAGCGAGTCGCACCGAGGCTGCAGCAGCGACCGCGGCGCCTTCCTGTTGGGCGACCTTCTCGCGGAGAAGTTCATTTTCATCAACAACGTCCTCGTAATTCGTGATGCCATACCAGGCATTCGAAACAGGCCTTGTCACCACACGTGCAACGCCCTCCACCGGACGAAACACGCTGCCAAACACGCTTCGCACTCCAGAGGAGGCGCCGCCGCCTCGGATATCGAGGGTGATCAACATCACCGTCGTCAATGCAAGGAGCACCACCGCTCGCTTGCGCTTACCGGAATAGGTGGCCACTTCGAGACCCGAGTGCTACCTAATCGAAGCTCGTCGGCGACGTGAGATCTTTCATCGCTTCGATGTTGTCGAGGGTGAGCCCACAGCCAAGCACAACGGAATACAGCGGCTCATCTGCAAGATGCGCCTCAATGCCGGTCTCATTGGTCACGCGCTCGGCCAACCCCGTGAGGAGCGCCCCGCCGCCCGAGAGCATCAACCCATTGCCAATGATGTCGGCCGCAAGCTCGGGAGGGGTTCGTTCGAGCGTCGTCTTGATCGCATCGATAATCACACCGACAGGTTCGTCTAAGGCACGCCGCACGTCTTCGCTTGTCACTACTTGCGTTCGCGGCAATCCCGACTTGGTGTCACGGCCACCCACATCCGCCGTCAACTCCTCCGCCAACGGCCACGCAGAACCAAGTTGAATCTTGACCTCTTCGGCTGTGTTATCGCCGATGTCTAATCCGAATTCGGTTCGAAACATCGTCACGATTGCCTCGTTCAGTTCATCACCCGCAACGCGAGCCGAATGTGCGGTCACAATGCCACCCATGGAAATGACGGCGACTTCTGTAGTGCCACCACCAATATCGACGATCAAATTCGCACTTGGCAGATGCACTGGGAGACCAGCACCTATCGCCGCCGCCATCGGCTCTTCAATGATGTACACCGGTCGACGTGCACCCGCAAACTCTGCCGCGTCCTGTACTGCGCGACGCTCGACCCCCGTGACTTCAGACGGCACTGCGATGATCATGCGTGGCTTGTTCCAGCGATTGTTATGCACCGCCTGGATGAAGTGCTTGAGCATCTTTTCGCATACATCAAAGTCAGCAATGACACCGTCTTTCAGTGGTCGCACCAGTCTGATGTTTTGCGGGGCACGGCCCCACATCCGCTTGGCTTCAAACCCCACCGCAACCAGCTGACCTGTGCGGTTATCAACGGCAGCGGCCGAGGGCTCGTTTAAGACAACTCCTTCACCCTTGACATAGATCAAGGTATTGGCGGTGCCCAGGTCGATGGCGATATCGCGCCCCAACGAAAGTGAACCACCAGCCATAGATACGGTCTCCTCGGCACAGCAACGTGCCTGAACGGGGGAAATTCTAACGAACGAGTGGCTACCGCGGGGGTCAGTCGACCTCGCGTTGATCCCTACAACTGGGGAAAGAAGATGCCAATCTCACGCGCCGCAGACTCCGCAGAGTCACTGCCGTGCACCAAGTTCTCGGTGAATATCGTGCCGAGGTCGCCACGAATCGTGCCACTCGCAGCAGAACGGGGGTTTGTCGCTCCCATCATGTTGCGCACGATCTCCCAGGTGTCCTCAGGACCCTCCAGCACCATCGCGACAACTGGGCCACGCGACATGAACGCCACCAAGTCAGCGTAGAAACCCTTGCCCTTGTGCTCCTCGTAGTGCCGCTCAAGAATTGACGCGTCCAACTGACGAAGCTCCATTGCAACGAGTGCAAGGCCCTTGCTTTCGAAACGCTGGATGATGTTGCCAACGAGGCCACGTTCAACGGCATCGGGCTTGAGGAGAATGAGAGTACGAGTAGTCACGGGTCACAGGATACGGCGCAGATGACTGCGCGCACTACCTACCACGTACAACGAACCGGCGATCAAGACTGCGTCATCCTCGCCGGCAAGGCTTCGCGCGCGATCACACGCCTCTTCAACCGTTTGACAGGTCTCAATGTCGCTACACCCGAGAGCCAACGCCGTGCTCGCTAATACCGATCCGTCAATGGCGCGCGGCGACGGAGCGGTGCAACACACAATCATGTCGAACTCGTTTGCCTGCAAAGCGAGCAGCATCTCCTGCGGATCTCGCCCCTTCAACGCACCGACTACCAATATGCGGCGGCCGACAATTGCGAAGTCGTCAAAGAACACCTGCGAACAGACATCCGCTCCTGCAGGGTTATGAGCACCATCGATTATCACGAGTGGCTGATGCCCCATGACCTCGAAACGACCAGGCATATCAACCGCAGCAAATCCCTCACGCACAACATCTTCGTGTAACGGTCCATCGAAGAACTCCTCCACCGCACACACTGCAACCGACGCATTGAAACCCTGATGGTGACCGTGCAGCGGAAGATGCAGATCGACATATGTTGCGCGTGGGGTGCGGATGGTGAGCGAGCGGCCCCCAACAGACAGATTGTTTTCAAGACACTCAAAATCGAGTCCACGACGCACGAGTTTGTTGAAGCTCGCCTGCGACCAAACCGGATCGAGGTCGCTGTTCTCGTCTCCGACAATCAAGGTGCTATCCGCCTTCGAGATTCCCATTTTCTCTCGAGCAATATCTTCGAGCGAGGGGCCGGCGAACTCGGTGTGATCAAGATCGATATTGGTGATCACCGCGACTTCGGAACGCACGACGTTCGTCGCATCCCACCGACCGAGCATTCCCACTTCGATTACCGCAACGTCGACGGCCTCGTCGGCGAAATAGCGAAAGGCAACGGCGGTCATGATTTCGAAATAGGTGGGGCGCACACCGGAGAGCACCTCCACTTCGGCGACCGCAGCAACGGCATCTGCAAAGTCTTGAGGATCAATTGGCTCACCATTCCGACAAATGCGCTCGGTGAGGTGCTCAAGATGCGGGCTCGTGTACGTGCCGACCTTCAATCCGTGCGCCATGAGCAACTTGGTCACGATCTGCGTCGTTGAGCCCTTGCCGTTCGTTCCCGTCACATGGACGACCGGATAACTGGTGTGTGGGTCGGCCATCGCGTACATCAACTTGGTGATGTTGTCGATCGATGGCGCATCAACTCGACCGGTCTTGTCGTAACTGGCGTGGTCGTCTAGGTACGCGAGCGCCTCGTCGAAATCCATCGGCGCTTGACGCTAGTGGTCAGGAGGCGGCGCGGCGTTGGCGCGATGCGCGAGGGGCTCGCGCAATGACAGTCGGGGCAGATTTGCCCGCCACGGCATCCGCATCCACAACGATCTTGGCCACGTCGGTGCGGCCAGGCATCTCGTACATGGTGTTCAACAGCACCTCTTCGAGGATTGCCCGCAACCCGCGCGCACCCGTTCCACGCACCAAGGCGGCGTCAGCAATTGCCTCCATTGCCTCCTGCGTCAGTTCGAGTTCGATGTCTTCAAATTCGAAGAACTTCTGGTACTGCTTGAGCAGTGCATTTTTCGGTTCCGTGAGAATTTGGATAAGCGCGGCTCGATCAAGACTGTGCACCGCACCGATCATTGGCAGACGTCCGATGAACTCGGGGATCATGCCGAACTTGAGTAGATCTTCTGGCAACACCTGAGCGAAGAGCTCCCCGGGATCCTTCTCGTGCTTCGAACGAACGTTGGCATGGAAACCAACGCCCTTGTGGCCAATGCGCGACTCGATGATTTGGTCCAGTCCAGCAAACGCGCCACCCACGATGAACAACACATTGGTGGTGTCGATCTGGATGAACTCCTGGTGCGGATGCTTACGGCCACCTTGAGGTGGTACCGAAGCAACCGTGCCTTCAAGAATTTTCAGGAGCGCCTGCTGCACGCCCTCGCCCGACACGTCGCGCGTAATTGAGGGGTTCTCGCTCTTGCGCGCGACCTTGTCGATCTCGTCAATGTACACAATTCCCGTTTCCGCGCGCTTGACATCAAAGTCGGCTGCCTGCAGCAACTTGAGAAGAATATTTTCGACGTCCTCGCCGACGTACCCCGCCTCGGTTAACGCCGTCGCATCGGCAATCGCAAACGGCACGTTGAGCAGACGAGCCAACGTTTGGGCCATGTGCGTCTTGCCGCACCCCGTTGGGCCGAGCAGCAACACGTTGCTCTTTTGCAACTCCACCTCGTCGCGCTTCGCGCCTGGCTGACTCTTGTGTCGAATCCGTCGATAGTGGTTGAACACCGCCACCGCCAAGACCTTCTTGGCTTGATCCTGACCCACCACGTACTCATCGAGGAAGGCCCTGATATCTCGAGGAACGGGAAGGTGCTCAAGGCCGACGTCGGCCTGCTGGGTGAATTCTTCGTCGATGATTTCATTGCACAGGTCAATGCACTCATCGCAGATGTACACGCCAGGGCCGGCAATCAACTTTTTGACTTGCTTCTGCGACTTGCCGCAGAAGGAACACTTCACCAATTCTGCGGTGTCTCCGAACTTTGCCACGCCCTCAAAACTAGGCGATCAACGGATCGGACCAGTGCGATCCACTAACTGCCTGGTATTGATGATTTCATCGATTACGCCATATTCCAGCGCCGCTGGGGCCTCCATGACGAAATCGCGGTCAGTATCGGCATGCACGCGCTCGATGGACTGACCAGTGTGCTTGGCGAGAATTTCTTCCAGCAACTCACGCATCCGCAAAATTTCACGAGCAGCGATTTCCAAGTCGGTGACCTGCGAGTAGCCCACCTGACCATACGGCTGATGGAGCAGGACTCTCGAGTGCGGCAACGCAAGTCGCTTGCCCTTGGTGCCCGCAGCAAGTAACACTGCGGCAGCCGAGGCGGCCTGACCCAAGCAAATCGTGGCGATGTCATTCTTAATGAACTGCATCGTGTCGTAGATCGCAAATAGGGCCGTGATGTCGCCACCGGGGCTATTGATGTAGATGTTGATGTCCTTGTCGGGGTTTTCGCTCTCCAAGTGGATCAACTGGGCGCAAATGAGGTTGGCGATTGTGTCGTCGATCGGCGTGCCGAGAAAGATGATGTTCTCTTTCAGCAAACGGGAATACAGGTCGTATACGCGCTCCCCCCGCGAGGTCGTCTCGGTGACATTGGGGACGTAATAGTTGCGCATCTGCTTTTCCGGACTCATGAAAGCCTCCTGACGACGAATCTAGTGCCCAACTCGGCGCTAGTCGTTGCCGGAGCCCTCTTCGGATGACTCGTCGTCACCGAACAGTACCTTCGCGTCGACCGCGCTTCCCTCGGCATCAACAAGTGACGAATTGCGTAACAACCAATCGACTGCCTTCGACTTGCGAATCTGCGCGGCGAGGTCGTCCATAGCGTCGTTCTGCTCGTACGCCTTACGCACTTGTGCCACCTTGCGGCCGAGCTGCATCGCAATGCGATCCAATTCGTTTGAGAGATCCTCTTCGGTCGCCTCAATTCCTCGCGCCCCTGCGACCGCACGCAACGCCAAGTCGATCTTCACGGCCTTCACCGACTCCTCACGCATTGCGTCGACGAAGCCTTGAGTCGACTGTCCGGTCACGGACAGCCACTGATCGAGCGAGATCCCCTGCGCCTGGAACTGCTCGACCATGTTGCGCACGCGGGCCTGCAGATCATTCGACACCATCACTTCGGGTGCTTCGATCTCTACCAGTTGCGCAAGTGCGGCCGTCGTGCGTTCTACAAACACGCTGCGAGCCTGACTCAACTTGATCTCGCTGAGACGCTCGCGAATGGACGCCTTCCATGCCTCGACCGTGTCGAATTCCGCCACATTGGTGGAAACCCACTCGTCAGTCAGGTCATCAAGAACGAGCTCCTGCACCTTCTTCACGAGAATCGTGATCAGCGCATCGTCTGGCGTGCCATTTGGCGCCTCGGTGTATTCGATACGGTCACCGATTTTGGCGCCCATCAACTTGTCATCAAAACTCGGCGACACCCAAGCCTTACCAACCTCGTACATCCAATCCTCGACATTGAGCCCAGGAACCGGATCGCCGTCACGCGTACCGGTGAGGTCTACTGACACGCTGTCACCCTTGGCAATGGTGCGATCAACGTCGACCAACTTGCCATGACGCTTGCGCTCGGAGTCAACCGCCTCGTCGACCTCGCTGTCCGACACGATCATCGACGGCAGCTCGACGCGAAGGCCCTCGTAACCCGGCACGGTGATCTCGGGCCGCACTTCACAGGTGGCGTCGAAAGCAATGGGGCCCGACTCCTCACCCTGCGTCACCTTGACATCCGGAGTGGCGATCAAATCAACATGGTGAGTGCGCACCGCCTGAGCGAGATACTCCGGGATTGAGTCCTGAAGTGCCTGGGCGCGCGCGGCATCGAGGCCGATCTGCGCTTCAAGAAGCTTGCGCGGGGCCTTGCCCTGTCGGAAGCCAGGGATGCGAACCTGCTTGGCGATCTTGCGAAACGCGTCGTCGATATTGCGGTCGAATTCGACCTCGTCAATTTCCACGACGAGCTTGACCTTGTTGCCTTCGAGACTTTCAATCGTACTTTTCACAGGGCGCAAAGTGTACCCTTGGCACTCGTGACAGCCTCTTGGAAACCACACGCGCTCGCCAATCCCCACGATGGACAGATCAACCTGCGAATTGGCGACAAGGTGGTCACCACGAGTGAAATCGACGGCGTTCCAGTTGGCACCGAGGGTCGCGTCATTCTCGCTAATGGGTTTAATTGGCTGCGCTATCGCGTCGCGTTTGCCAACGGCGCCGAAGTGGGCGACCTCGATCATCGACACATTGCACCGATTGGCAAGACCGCCAAGCGACTTGCGAAACTCGCCAAACGCTCCGCATAACCCGCTCCCCACAACCGATGTGGACAGCCCGTAGGCTGAGGCCCGAAATACGGGGAGTGGCGCAGTTGGTAGCGTGCCTGGTTTGGGACCAGGAGGCCGGGGGTTCAAGTCCCCCCTCCCCGACTCTGGTGGTGAGCAGCCTTACGTGCTGCGGATACTGAACGTTTCCCGAGAGCCGAGGATGGCATTCATTCGTTCGGGCAATGGCTCGCGGCCAATACCCGGCCCGGTGGGCACCGCCAAGTAGCCCTCTTCAAGAACAAACGGTTCGGTGACGTCACGTACGAAGTATCGATCCGATGCAGAGGTGTCACCGGGCAACGTGAAACCTGGAAGTGCTGCGAGCGCAAGATTCGCCGCACGACCGATGCCGGTCTCCAACATGCCGCCGCACCACACCGCAACACCCCGCTCCACACACAAATCGTGAATGCGCTTCGACTCGAGATAGCCGCCTACACGACCAGGCTTGATGTTGATTATCGAGCATGCACCGATATCCAATGCCCCCCGTGCCACGTCGTACGACGTAATTGACTCGTCGAGACAAATTGGCGTGCTGATCGCGCGCGCGAGCGTGACGTGCCCCACGACATCTTCTTCCGGCAATGGCTGCTCGATGAGGAGGAGGTCGTACTCATCCAATTGCGCCAAGTGGCGGCCGTCGTCCACCGCGTAAGCCGCATTGGCATCCACTTGCAGGAGCAACGCATCGCCAAACGTGGAACGCACCGCGCGAACCGGCTCGATGTCGAATCCCGGTTCGATCTTCAACTTGATGCGTAGATACCCCTGACCGAGATAGCCGTCGACGACACGAAGTAGCTCGTCAATCGTGGGTTGGATTCCCACCGATACGCCGGAGGCCACCTTCGACTGGGTCGCCCCAAGAAAGTGCGCAAGCGATTCGTTTCGCATGCGCAACCAGTAGTCGAGTAACGCCGCTTCGACGGTTGCCTTCGCCATGAAGTTGCCGCGATAGATGCGTGCCCGTTCGACAAACTCCTCAGCGGTCGTCTGGGAGCCGACAAGCGGGAGCAAAAACTCCGTGATGACGTGTTCGCACCCATCCACGTATTCGGACGAGTAGGCCGGCGTCGACATGGCGACGCATTCGCCCCACCCCTCTGCGTCATCTCCGACTACACGCAAGTAGAGCAAGTCGCGACCAGTCTGCGAGCCAAATGACGTGCGAAACGGCGCAACGAGGTCGATCGATCCGCGCAGCAGTTCAATCGTGTGAATCGTCATCACCTGCTCCTCAATACATATGAATAGGACGCCGATAAGCCTGCCACGAAGCGATCTTCGGCGCCCTCGAATGCGGCGCGCTGTCGCTGGCGCCACTCGCTGGCCACGGCGCGATCGGACACGCGCAACGACGCGATATCGGGAGGTGTCTCGACAAGCAAATCTGATGTTTGGACCGCAATCACAGCACCACGTTGCTGTTCGTCTGCGCCATCTACATTCCAGCGCACGAGGAGCCGATCGCTCTGCTCGCCCGCATTGATGCCGTCATGCAACTCGCCGTAGAAATTGCGGTGATAACCAAGTACGTGAACGCCAAGCGTCACGAGATTGAACCATGCATTGCGCCGCACGAGAGGATCGAACGTCCACGTGATCGTTGAAAAACCATGGTCGCGAGCCCACTGCCACTGGTGACGTTTGATTGCTTCCCCCACACCGCGGTCGGCCAACGTCGGCAACACGCCCGCTGCGTGTGAATGCAGATTGTGTCCACTAGCGCCGACCAACGGCTTACCCACTATCGCAAACGCGGCGCCGACAATGTCACCGTCAACTCGTGCGAGCGAGGCATATGCGCCGTTGTGCATCGCGGCAACAATGATTTCGGGAGACACCATGGTGGTGACGCCCCACACCCGGTCGAAAAGATCAGCAACCGCGACGGCCCCTTCGGGGCCATCAACCGCGACCACCTCAATGCCGCCCTGTATTGGCCCACCCTTGCCGTTGCGATCGGACACCGCTGCC
>Ga0164293_10001427_pt1 | contig 19910 bp, 18 predicted proteins | sample GEODES118metaG_FD_111487 | JGI IMG/M metagenome (GOLD analysis project Ga0164293, IMG submission 111487) | Eutrophic lake water microbial communities from Lake Mendota, Wisconsin, USA - GEODES118 metaG | ecosystem: Environmental > Aquatic > Freshwater > Lake | place: USA: Lake Mendota...
CAATGGTTAACCGCAGATCACCCATCACAAGATGGAAAGGCAGTAGCTGCAATTGAGAAGATTACGATTGCTGATACTGACCACCTGGCTGATTCATGGTTTAAATCAGAGATCCTAGGTGGATTAAATGGTGCGGATGTTGAGTTTGTTGATCCATCAACAAATGATGGTGAATACGGAATTGTGGCAGTGCATCTAGTGACACCGAGTGGTTTGGTCAGGTTGGATTAATTCGGCTTAGTCCGAATTTTAAATTGCGCCCAAGTATCCTCAACTAGGTTATCATAGGTATATGACTCGCAACTTGAATGAAAAAGATACTAGTGCAGCCTCCTACTCAGAACGTCTTCAAAAATTTGAAAAAAGTTGGAAGAGAATTCTCCGGGCCCATTATCCTTACATGAAGTCAATTCAAAAACAAAAGCTTGGGAAATCGCTCGATATTGGTTGCGGAATCGGAAGAGTCTTGACATGGCTACCAGAGGGATCAGTCGGAATCGATCACAACGAAACTTCAATCAATCTCTGCAAGACAAGGGGTCTTACAGCTTTTACTGTCCTAGAATTTCATGAAGCAGTCAGTAGAAAAGAAATAGATTATGGAAGTTTTGACAGTCTGGTAATGACACACCTTCTTGAGCATCTAGAAATTGACCAGCAGAAATCTATTTTTGAAGAGTATCTTCGGTACTTGAAGCCTGGAGGAAAAATTTTCATTGTCACACCACAAGAGATGGGGTTTAAATCAGATCACACACACATTACTTTTACTGACTTGACAGCAACAAAAAAGCTTTTAGAAGTTTTTGGAATCAAAATAATAAGTCAACAATCGTTCCCGCTCCCAAGATTTTTTGGACGTATTTTCAAATACAACGAATTCCACACTTTAGGAATAGGTAATACTACTAAGAATCAGATCTATCCAGTAATATAGGATGATGTGATCGACAGGTTATGGGCAGCAGAGCCTTACTTTGAATAATCACTATTTACATTTCAGAACCTAATTCCCATACAATTAGCCAAAGATTTAGTAGGATCTCGCAGACCGTAGGAAAAGAGGGGTAAATTGAGGATCCTTGTGACTGGAGGAGCGGGATTTTTAGGGTCGCATCTAACTGAGAAATTAGTTAATGAGGGACATGATGTCATTTGTCTTGACAATTTTTACACAGGTTCGAAATTAAATGTCTCTCACTTACTTGATCGTCCAAATTTTGAACTACTGCGTCATGATGTGACATTTCCGCTGTATGTTGAAGTAGACCAAATCTACAACTTAGCTTGCCCAGCCTCCCCCATACACTACCAAAGAGATCCAGTTCAAACTACAAAGACGAGCGTTCATGGCGCAATCAATATGCTCGGTTTAGCCAAAAGGACAGGCGCTAGAATACTTCAAGCATCAACTTCGGAAGTTTACGGCGACCCTGAAGTGCACCCTCAAGACGAAAGCTACTGGGGACGAGTAAATCCAATAGGAATTAGGTCATGTTACGACGAGGGCAAACGATGTGCCGAAACTCTCTTTTTTGATTATTGGCGTCAGAACAATATTGAAATCAAGGTGATACGAATATTCAATACCTACGGTCCGAGAATGCACCCTAATGATGGGCGGGTTGTTAGCAATTTTATGGTTCAAGCACTCATGGGGAATGACATTACGATTTACGGTGATGGTAGTCAAACTCGGAGCTTCTGCTACGTAGATGATTTGATTGAGGGAATGATAAGTTTTATGAATTCGCCTCGGGAAATAACAGGCCCTATGAATCTTGGGAATCCCAAGGAGTTCACGATTCTTGAGCTAGCTGAAAAAATAATTAGTCTTACAAAATCCAAAAGTAAAATTATTTTCCATAATCTGCCTCAAGACGACCCTAAACAGCGCAAACCAGATGTTTCTCTTGCATCTAAGGTCATAAAGTGGAATCCAGCGACCGACATTGACAGCGGGCTAACCAAAACCATGTCCTATTTTGATTCACTGCTCAAGGAGACAAAAAAATAAAAATGAAACCCGAAAAAGTAGCTGTAATCGGTGCTGGACCTGCTGGCATAACCGCCGCCTTTAAGCTCCAGTTGGCGGGAGTTCAGGTTACCCTCTATGAGGCATCCAGCAGTGTGGGTGGCATGGCAAAGTCATTCCAGTTATGGGATCAAATTGTTGATTTAGGACCGCATAGATTTTTCAGCAGTGATCCACGAGTGAATAGTTTCTGGCTTGAATCGTTAGACAACGAGTATGTGATGGTCAATCGCCTAACTCGTATTTATTACAAAAATCGTTTCTTTTCGTACCCAATTCAAGCGATGAATGCATTATTTGGACTCGGAATAATCGAAGCGGTGAGATGTGTATTAAGTTATATCGTGGTAAAAATCAAACCGAATAAAGATGAGAGCAAGTTTGACACTTGGGTGATTAATCGCTTTGGATCACGGCTATTTCAAATATTTTTTAAATCATATACCGAAAAGCTTTGGGGAATTAAGTGTTCGGTATTAGATGCCGATTTTGCTGCACAAAGAATTAAAAAGTTATCCTTATTTGAGGCAATTAAGGGCGCAATATTCGGAAATCGAGGCAATAAACATAGAACCTTAGTTGATGAATTCGCCTACCCGAAATTTGGTGCCGGTGATGTTTACACCAGAATCGCAGATAAGTTTGTTACTGCTGGTGGACAGTTGAAATTGAGTACGCGAGTAGATGGAGTTAAATTGGTGGGCACTAGAGTTGAAATTACTGCTGGGGAGGACCTGCCTCAATTATATGATCATGTAATCTCAACAATGCCGCTAACTCTACTTATAGATAAAATTGGTGCTCCATCAAATATCTTAGAAAGAACTAAAGAATTAAAGTTTCGCAATACAATTCTTGTTTACTTGAAGGTGTCGGGGAGGAACCCATTCCCTGATCAATGGATTTATGTTCATGCCGAGAATTTGCAGACGGGGCGAATAACAAACTTTAGAAACTGGACCGAAACAATTAATAACAATCAGAGTGAAAACATTATTTGCCTTGAATATTGGTGCTATAGCCATGATGAAATTTGGAATAGAAACGATGAGAAACTAGTTGAACTCGCCACAATGGAGCTCTATTTAACCAATCTGGTAGATAAAGACTCTATCCAAGATGGTTTTGTCCAAAGAGTTCCCAAATGCTATCCAGTTTATGCCTCGGGGTACCGAGAAATTCTGGAGCCTGTTCAAGAATATCTAAATGGAATTAAGTCAATTACACCTATCGGGAGGTACGGTAGTTTTAAATACAACAATCAAGATCACAGCATTCTAATGGGCTTGCTCGCTAGTCAAAATATATTGGGGGAATCGTACACAGATTTATGGGCGGTCAATACCGACTATGAATATCAAGAGTCCACACGAATAACCTCAACTGGACTCATTCAAGATGAATAAAAATGTCCTAGTTACTGGAGGAGCTGGTTATATTGGTTCTCAGGCATGTAAAGAATTAAAGAATAATGGATTCAACCCTGTGACATTTGATAACTTGAGTACAGGGCATCGCGAGTTTGTTAAATGGGGACCATTTGTCGAAGGGGATTTACTAAATCAAAGTGATATTGAGTTAGCTATTGATAAATATGATATCCAGTTGGTCATGCATTTTGCAGCTAAAGCTTATGTGAACGAATCAGTTGAAAATCCAATTAAGTATTACCGAGAGAATATTCAAGGATCACTAAACTTACTTGAGATGTTTGTGAAGAAAAATGGGAAGGCAATTGTTTTTTCAAGTTCGTGTGCAACCTATGGACAGGTTAAGATTGACTTGGTAAGAGAAGATACTCATCAGTCACCAATCAACCCATACGGATTTACAAAACTTGCAGTAGAGAGATTATTACTCGATTTAGCACATATACATAAGTTCAATTACTCAATTTTGAGGTATTTTAACGCCGCAGGAGCGGATTCTGATCTTGAAATCGGTGAAATGCATGAAAGAGAAACTCATGTCGTACCCTTGCTCATAAATGCAGCTTTCAAGAATGAAGTGTTTAAAGTTTATGGGAACGATTACGAGACTCCAGATGGAACTGCAGTGAGAGACTATGTACATGTGGAAGACATTGCTTCAGCTCACTTACGAGCCTTGCAAATCATGATCAGCGACAAGCAAAATATTATTTGCAATTTAGGTACTGGTAATGGAACCTCAGTCTTGCAACTTGTAAATCAAATTCGAGAATGGAAGAAAGATTTTCAGTATGAGTTTGGACCCCGAAGAGAGGGGGATCCTCACTCTCTCATTGCTGCTAATCAACTCAGCAGAAATTTACTTCAAATGGATTACAAAAAATCCAGATTAGAATTGATACTCAAATCAGCAATTTTATGGTACGAGAAATGTAGCTCGAATTGATTGCCCAGTTTGTAAAATACTCGCTTGTGAGCGGAGTTTCACTCATTATAGATCTAGCAACTTTCGAGTTTCTATCCCGATTAATGCTATTTCCTGTGCCGATAAACGCGTCAATAAGTTACTCAGTAGGTCTTGTATTCAGCTATTGCATTTTCATTTTAACAATTTTTAAGGGCACTGATCACTCAGCACATAGATTGTCTCAAGTTACTAGATTTATAGTTTCCGGAATACTCGGATCTACAACAACCTATATAGTGTGTACAATAAGTTATAAATATTTAACTTTTAGTATTTGGGGATCAAAATTGAGTGCAGTGATTCTGTCGTTTATTTTAGTCTATTTCTTTCGAATAAAATATGTATTTCGAAATGAAAGGTTACCGCATGAAGGTATTCTCTCGAATTATCCTTAATGTTGTTTTCTCATGTTGTGCTGGATTCGCCATCGCTGCAGTTTTTCAAAGAATTAATAATCTCTTTTTTTATAATGTTTTTATCGGCAGTATTGGATCAGGACTTTTCTCTTTGTTATTGTTTAAGAGCACCAAGAAATACTTGTTAATTGATAAGCCATTTCGACCATTTCTGGTTGCAATAAGTGTTTTATTGAGTTTTTCCTTTTTGTCCACAGTTCCTCTCACGATTGATAGAAGTTATTCAGTCTGGATCTTAAAGTATGTTTCTGAATCAAACGCATCGAATCAGAATTTGAGTGCCAAAGTCCTAACGAACGAATCATTAAAATTTTTTAGTGAATCTAATGGGCAGTTAAGTCGCAGGATTGCTGAACAGGAGCGCCTAGGCAACATCATTTCCGGAGAATCAGGTGAGATCAAAATTACTTGGAAAGGAAGAATATTGGCCCAAGTAAACGACATAGTGGGTAGAATTTTCGGTTTAGAGCCAAAATACAGTAAGTTATCTGACTCTGACATACAAAAGTAAGATCGTCACATGTAGCAAAGACTCGTGAAAACACTAATCGTCTCAGCTCTGGCTACACACGAAGCAGTCTCTTCATTTTTACTTAAGGATAAAATCTAAACTGTAGACGTGAGTTAGCATCGCCAACCATCGCAGTGCTTCCTGAGAAATGTGTGATTTTATCCAGCAAAAGTTGAATTTCTGAACCTCTTAGGTTTTTCTTAAAACGGTTCGAAGTTTTCCGTCTTCCCAGACTTGTGAAACTAATATGAAATTACCTTTGAAGCCATACATTCTCCCCCACAAATTAGGTGAGCAAAAGTAGTCAGGAAAAGTTCTGTCTGTTATGAAGTTGACATGGGTTGGATCCTGGAAAGCCTTTGCATCCGGATAAGCAGGTGTAAGGGAAAGAAATATACCGCCCATCTTAAGTACTCGATGAATTTCATCCATCAAAACGATAAAGGGATATCTAGTTCGCCTAATTGTGTGAAAATCTCGAGGTACGTGTTCAATAAAGTCAAAGGCTGTTACATAATCAAAATGCCGGTCCGGAAATGGTATTCCCTTCCGTGTCAGATCTTGTTTCAGAATGCGCCTATTTTTTGACTTTCTGATGTCAATACCAAATGCGTTATTAGTTGAGAAATAGTCATTAATGTATAGGCCACACCCCAAGTCAACAGATCGAGCCGGTAAAGGGTATTTAGTTTTTGACAAATAAGTGGCCTGAACTTCGTGAAGCCATTCGAGATTCTCAGCTCCCAACATTTTATTTGATTGTTCTTGTGCTTTTTCCTCATCAATTACATGTTCAATTTTCTTGGCAGGATGATAAACCGAGAGTCTGTCGTCAACGACAACAGATAAGTCACTTTGTGCCGCTAGCTTGCATAGCAATACGTCCAGACCCCAACCGTAAACATTTTCATCTTCATTAATGGGTAATTTTGATATCAGATCCACTCTTGTCAAGAAAATAAATCCTTCAACGACCCCAACTTCACGGATTCCCGATGACTCCCGATTAAGAAGTAGCTCAAACGCAGTTCTAGAATCGTGAGTTACAGAAGGTGAATAAACACCAATCCCTTCTAAATTTATTGCTTCTTGAATAAAGAAATCTAGATTGCATGAATTCGCGAAACTTACATCCGAAGCGATAAAAAAAATCCAATCAAATTCCTTCTCCTGGGCGACTTCGATCGCCTTTCTTAGAAGTCCAGGATAGTAAGTATTTGAAATAGAATAATCAGTGCCTGCGGGAATATCCGTAGGATCACAATTAATTAGAACGGTCGTGAATGACTGCCCCATTTGCATCTTCAAAGCGGTAGCATTTTGAGCAAACCCAAAATTTGTGATTACGACCATGACATTAGAAAGTGAAAACTTATTAGGGAGAAGTTTACGTGTGCAAAAGTTTCGTCTTTTTCTTAACATCTCAATATCCACACCACTCCCTGATGACTAATTTGGAACCAATTACGGGTAGTTTTTAGACATGATTGAAGTATATAGGAGGATTAACCTACCATACGATCAAAGTAAAGTTTACGGTTTCAAGTGGCCTAAAGACAATATGCATGTTAACTTAATGCCGAATAAAGAGCCCAGAGTTTTCTTTGAAATCTGTCCAGTAAATATCTGGTTAATTTACTTTCGAATCAGGTTTAGCCCCAGGAGAATTTTTGAAAAAATTGATGATCATGCAAAAGAGAACAAGTGCTAAAACAGAATAGGATATATTCACAAAACCGAATTGCGGAATCTCCAAGCCATCAGGATTCTTACACAAGAATAAAGTCGCTAAAAACAAGAAAAAGAAAGATAGTCGCCCACCAATAAGTATGGCTCCGAATGTTGCTAAAACAAGATATTGGTTCGCTATTGAGGGCGCTAGTGCTACGATTGAAATTGAAAGCAGGGCAAGAGAATCAAGTGGAGAATATTTCCTTGCAAGAAACCCCAAGGTAATCAATCCCAGTACAAATGTTAAACTTAAATAAACTAAGTCAACTTTTGTTAAATCAAAAAAGTTTGCATAAAGAGGGAAATTCTGGTAGGACCGATATCTAAACACGTTCTGAATGATTGCAGTGTTTGATTGAGCCCAAAATGGGAGAAAAGAAACGATAAAAATTAAATATGGAACAATTAAAAGTATCAAACGGTCAATGATCTTGCTCTCTCTGAGAGCTAGCCAAATCGGTAAAATGAAAAACGAGTGCTTGAAAGTTAGACTAATTCCAATCAATGAAGCGACAATCCAAATTCTTTTTCTCGAGTCCCCCCTAGCGGTTTGATTCGAGAAAATGAATATTGAAAGCAGTACAAAGAATATCGCAGTCGTTTCTATTTGGTTGTGATATCCGGATATTGTCAACGATATTGGATTTAGGAGGTAAAAAACCGCAAGAATTCTCTTATTGAACTTAACCAATATAAGAGCTGTTGCCAAATCAAAAAGAAAGAGAATTAGTACTATCAAGAGCCTGGAGTCAAAATTATCATCACTTATTTTATTCACTAACCAAAGCAAAGCTCCCCAAGATGGCCCATAGTTGTATCGGCCACTCTCCCAAGGCGTTTTACCTGAATCAAAACTCTCCATTATGATAAACCAGCTAGCTAAATCAAAATTTCCCGCATCAGAAACAATTCTAAAGTTCTCGATACTAAAGTTGCTAGTGTCATTTCGCCACGTGAGGCGAAATCGAAGTAATAAGCTCAATATTGCAAAAATCCGAAAAACAGATTTAAACTTGAAGTCAAAATTTAATGAAGTTCGGTTAATCTCTTTAAATCGCACCTTGGATTGAGATGAATAAGCCTTCATAGAGGATATTATATAGGCTCGTAGTCAAATAGTTGGCGTTAGCAGTAAGTTTTTCTTGTTTCTGATATAAATACACCGTGGAGACAACTAGACCTAAAGTTTCGGTGGTAATTCCAGTAAAAAATGGAATGAAGTACTTGCCAGAAGCGCTTAATAGCGTTTATGCACAAGATTATGGGGACATTGAAATAGTTATTAGTGATGATAGGAGTACGGATGGTTCGATCGAATACCTTCTCAAGGAAGCAAAATTACGCAATAACTTAAGAGTCATTCATCCTCCGCACCCTATGAAAATTGATGAACATTGGACTTTCGTTTGTGAAAACAGTAATGGGGAATACGTTAAATTGCTTTGTTCCGATGATGTCCTATTTCCCAATGCAATTTCGAGTCAGCTTAGAATTTTAGAACAGTATCCATCAGCTGGAATGATTTCAACCAAAAGAAACATAATCGGTGCAAGTGGTGTAACATTCTTAAGAAATCGCGGCATGGGAAGATTGTCAGGCTTGCATAAAGGTTTTTTTGCAATACAAGAATGTGTTCATGCAGGGACAAACATTTTCGGTGAACCTGGATCTATACTTTTTCGAAAATCTGCGCTATTCGAAACTTTGCCTTGGAATGCTAATCAGCCTTACATGCTAGACATTGAGTTTTACATTAGAGTACTAAAGACATGGGATATATACTGCAGCAATTCTACGGAAGGTAGTTTCAGGGTTCACTCTCAATCCCTAACAAGTCAAGTTCACACTAAACACGCGACTCAATTTATGAGACTTGTAAGTATGTTAATTTCTGAAGGTGCTCTAAAAATCTCTGTACGACAAAAAATACTCCTTTTTATTAGGGTACACATGCTCACCATATTGCGTTCAATTGTTATAACGGCAATCCTAATTGACAATCGATTTAGGTCAAAAATTAGCCATAAAGCCACCAATTTCTATGGTAATTTTACTGGGTGAACAGGGACGCGTGTGACGAAATGATGGTAGTCGAGGTATTAGTCCCATGTTTTAATGAAGAAGAAAATCTACCCAAACTATTTCAAGAATTTGAAAATTTAATCACACTTGATAGCTCTGTACGTTATCATTTACTAATTGTTGACAATTCAAGCACGGATAGTTCTTGGACGGTCATTTCAACGTTTGCAACTAAGAGTGATCGAGTCCGTGCAATGCGGCTTTCCCGAAATTTCGGAAAAGAGAACTCGCTAAGTGCTGCATTGAATTACTCAATAGGGGATGCCGTAGTCCCTATAGACGCCGATCTTCAGGATCCAATGAGCGTTATCCCCTTGCTTGTTGAAAAGTGGAGAGTCAGCAAAGTTGATGTAGTTCTGGCGGTAAGAAATAGAGTTCAAAGCAGATCTTGGTTCCGTGAGCTTCTCTCTCGAATTTACTTGAAAACATTTGCTCATCTGTCAGTTATGCCTATCCCACCCAATACAGGCGAGTTTCGGCTGCTAAGCAAACGATTCGTCCTTGCATTCAATAGACTCCCCGAATCGGAAAGATTTGTGCGTGGACTGTTTTCATGGATTGGTTTTGAAAATCAAATAGTTTATTTCGACAGGGCCGAGCGCAAACAAGGTAAAAGTAGATTTGATATTTTTAGCTTGCTAAATTTAGCGATTGAGGGGATCACATCTTTTTCAATTAAACCTTTACGTTTAGCTTCCGTGCTGGGGTTGCTTGTATCTACTATGGCAATTGCCTACGCTCTTTACATTACGGTACAAACATTGATCAATGATAATCCTGCAGAAGGTTATTCATCTCTGATGGTAGCCATTCTAATTCTGAGCGGAACGCAACTATTAGCAATCGGACTGATCGGAGAGTATGTTGGGCGTATCCTATTAGAATCGAAAAATCGCCCCAACTTTATTATTCGCGAAACTATTGGAATAGTTGAATGAAGACAGATTTATATTTACTTAAGAATAGAAGTGAACGATGAAAGCTGTCATATTGGCGGGGGGCTATGGAACTCGGATTAGAGAAGTGAGTGAGTCCGTTCCCAAGCCAATGATTGAAATCGGTGGCAAACCAATTATTTGGCATATTATGAAAAATCTTTCAAAACAGGGAGTGAATGAATTTGTAATCTGCCTGGGGTATAGAGGCAGCGTTATAAAGAGTTTTTTTTTAGATTATGCGAAAAATAGTAATGACATTGAGATTCACACAAAAAATCCAGATTCTTTTCGAATCACAAAGCAACACTCCGGGGAAGATTGGAAAGTACAATTAATCGAAACTGGATTAGATACACCTACTGGTGGCCGAATATTTAAAGCACGAGATTACTTGAAAGAAGAAAGATTTTTGTGTACTTATGGTGATGGCTTGGCCGATCTGGATTTAAACGCACTCATTAGTGAGCATGCAACAAAAGGTAAAATTGCAACTGTAACTGCTGTATCCCCACCTTCAAGATTTGGGGTTTTAGAAATAGATAATCAAGGCGGGGTCAAGAAGTTTTCTGAGAAGGATAAAGTAAAAGAGTGGGTCAACGGAGGCTTTTTCATTCTTGAAAGTGAGATTTTTACATTCCTAGATGAGGATTCAGTCTTTGAGAGAGAACCTTTAGAACAGTTGGCAATTCAAGGCAACCTTCAGGCTTATGTTCACAATGGATTTTGGAAACCAATGGATACATATCGTGAATATATTGAACTAAACTCGCTCTGGGACAAAAACTTAGCGCCATGGAAAAATTGGTGAATCAAATTGCTTTCATACTTCAACAACAAAAACTTCCTAATCACTGGACATAATGGATTCAAAGGAAGCTGGCTGACCGGCTTGCTTAAGGAATTAGGTGCAAATACCACTGGTCTGTCAAACGGGACTTCTTCCAGTAGTTTTTATTTAGAAAACAAAAGCTTAAGGCCGGATAAGGAAATAAGCATCGATATAAGAGATAGAACGGCGTTATCTAAGCTTAAGGAAGTTAATGAATTTGATGGAGTTTTCCACTTAGCCGCGCAAGCGTTGGTTCAAGATTCATACAGGAATCCCCTGGAGACTTTTGATTCCAATATATTAGGAACGGCTAACGTCCTAGATTTTGTGATTCATTCACCAAGATTAAAATTTTTTTTGTGCGCGACTACTGACAAGGTGTATCAGTCTAGCATATCCCGAAAGCCTTATGAGGAAATTGATCAATTAGGTGCTGGGGATGATCCATACAGTGCAAGTAAAGTATGTGTTGAATACATGTTGCAAGCTTGGAAAAATTGTTTACCTCAAGATGTTGCCAAGAAGATCCTAGTTGCGCGTGCTGGAAATGTAATTGGCGGTGGCGATATCTCCCCAAACCGATTGATGCCAGATGTAATTAATGCCTTAGAGAGCAACGTCCCCATTGTTTTGCGGAACCCCTCGAGTATTCGACCTTGGCAACATGTTTTGGATCCCATCTTGGGATATTTGTGTTACGGGGCACGGCTGGGGGAAGATTTCACTGTAGCTAGCGTCATGAATTTTGGACCAAATTCAGAATCTGCAATGAGCGTTCTAGATATTATCAACCACGTTCAATTTCTGCACCCAAACCTCAAGACTGAAGAATTCCTAGAATCTGATAAGTACGGAAAAGAAGCTGAATGGTTAAATCTAAACTCAGACCGAGCTAATGAGCAATTAGGTTGGCGGACTCAAATTTCACCATTAGAGGCCGTGGAGTTGACCCTCGAGTGGCAAAATGCAAGGATGCAAAATAGCGCAGAAAGTGTCAGTAAGAAACAAATCCAAGAATTTTTAAAGCAATCTATTGCCAATCTGCATTTATAGTTCCAATCGCAAAGCACAGTTTACGATCGTCGGGGTTAGGTACCCAACGATTTTTTAACAATGAATCTAGGCATCCAAGTTGGCGCAGACTCAAGACTGACCAGCCTAATGGCGCATTGTATGTAATCTTAATCTTTCCCTCTTTACTGCTCTCCTCAAAACTGATGTTTACGAGTGCCGAATCAGCAATCCAAGTTTTCATTTTGATTAAATCTGGACCAGATAAAAAAGGAATTTCTAAGTTAAGAATTCTCTCTCTTTCTGAGAAAACTCCAAAACAAACTTGATTACTGCTCCACCTGATCACGCTGCTACCGAGCAAGGGAAGTGAAGTAGACTGCTTTAGCCAAGGGGCCGTCAGACCGTCACCTTGAATAATGATTCCCGAAACAAGTTGTTTGGAATCATTAATTCTCCACCCAGCTGCGTCTTTTGACGGGCCGCCGCGAAAATTCAAAGATGAGATTGAGTCCACTATTCTGGGTTTGTGGACTATGTGGCTAATCTCTGCAAAATCACGCTGGGCTTTTGACAAAGCACACACGTCGGACATGTTTAAACCTAGTGACTGCCCAGAGGATCCCAAACTATATACCTTAGCTTGTAGGCCATTTGGAAGTTGACCGGTAAACCAGATGGCTTCCTCAGTGGTCGGAGTCAGTATAGCGATGCGACCACTGACATTCTGAAACAAATTAGCAGGAGCAAAATATTCATCTGGCTTGATTATTTGAGGGAAGTTTGACCAAACAAGACTTCTTGACACATAAAGTGAACTTGTGCTGATCGACATAATTATGCAAATGGAAAGTATTGATAACTTTACAACTCCAGAAATTATTGCACTACTCTTCGGTATCCCCTTTACTTCAGTGATTGCCCCGAAGAAAAAGATAAGAAATATTACAGTAATTACTGGCATTAACCACACGAGTACTTTTACAATAAGGTAGGCTTCTGCCAGAACAAAAGATGCAAATACAAAGAGAAAAAGAAAAATAAATAAGAAAATAAAAGTACGTGCAAATTGATTTTCTCTAGCATAATGTGCTAAGTGTTTGACAAAGAAGGTGAAAACCAAAAGTGCTATCACATTCAGAAGTGAAAGTTGCAAGCTCGTTAACATTCCAGAAAAAGGGTAAGGAATGATCCCAAGCCACAATGGGAAAGCAAACTTTGAAGTGAATTGTGAAAAGAGTTGTAAAGTTTGCCAAGAGACATCAGAGTCTTTATCTGTGTTCGTACTGAACCAAACCATGAATCTTTTTGCCGGATTCTCTAAAGAGCCAGCAAAAGAGACAGTCATGAAAGAAACAAAAGCTATGATTACACAGAAAAACCGAACAAAGATTGACTTTATGCTTGAACCTAAGGAATAGCTTTTAACTCCGAGCGCGATAAAGGTGAAAGCAGTAGAAACGAAGAAGATAGCCGGGTAACTAATAAATAAAAAGGAATTTATTAGGACGATTTGTAGATAGTCTAATCTGCTAGATCTAAATTCGGACAATTTTATTATTAGTAAGAGGAATCCCGGAATTGCAACCATCTGGCCAAACATAAAATACTGCCACTGCATGATGAAGAATGGACTAAAGACGCCGCCAAAAATAGCTAGGAATACAACTGACCTACGTTGAATTTTGGACCTTAACAAATTTGCAATGTGATAAAAAACAAGAACATGGATCATGAGAATTCCGACACCTAAGTACTGCGCCTGACTCCATAAATTGGTTATCTTAAATGCACCCAACGAAGCAAGTAAGAAACTTGGTCCGTATCTATCAATTGTTGAAGAACTCCAATTTAGTGGGAGCAATTCTGATGCATCGCGCATAGCCGTCATTTTTGCAATAGTGGAAGTTGGGTTCGAGCTCAAGAATGTGGCATCTTGTATGGCGTAGTATGCGTCAAAATTTTGGGCAGCATAATCAAAATTAAGCCAATAAATAAAGTTTGAAATGGCAATATACAGAATTAGAAAGGTAGTTATTTGAATACATATCCTTGGAAAGAGAAGGACTAGATATCCACGATCAGCGACTTTTCTTATAATTATGACCAAAATTGATGCAACGACAATTATCCTTGTCGCAATTGGAACACTAACTGTAAAAATATTGGATAAGAGATTAATCGAGACAATAAAGTAAATTAAGCCAAACGTATAAACTCGAGCAAGGTTCAACTCAGATTTTCTTGCAGTGGCAATTCCAACTAAAGCGATAAAGATTAATACAAGCAGAGCAACTGGAATCATCGCTCAACCCAGTTTTGATTGTCCTTAGGTAGGTCTTTGGATTCTAATAAGTAGTTTTGGAAACTTTGAGCACTCTGGTCTTTTTTTGAAAGAATAAGATGATGACTGGGCCAAACAATTTTAAGTTCTTGATCCAAGGGATTAATTGAGAATTCATCATCCGGACTATAGACAGAAGAAAGCAAATATGAAACTACAGTGTTGTCCTGCAGGGCCATAAAGGCATGCCCCATCCCGGACGGTATGTAAATTGTTTGTCCGTCTCCCGCTTCTAGATTTATGCTCACCCATTGGCCAACCGTCTGCGAAGATGGTCTTAAGTCAACTAACACATCAAAAATTGATCCAGACAGGCAAGTTAGTATCTTAGACTGACCACCTTTTGCACTACTTCCATGTATTCCTCGGAGTACGCCCTTTTTTGAGAGCGATAGGTTCGATTGAGCTACAGTAAAAGGCTCCCCCACAGCATTGTTGAAATCAGATACTTGAAACCATTCTGAAAAATACCCTCGCGAATCGTAATGCACTTCGCTTTTAAAAACACCAGAATTTCCGATCCCCAAAGGCTGAAAGTTCATGAGTCATAGCCTTCGCTTGTGATGCTTTTGAGAATTTTAGAAAATCTGGCGGAAAGTGCTGACTTCCAGTCTCTCATCTCACCAGCGCCAACCGAACTAAATGTGTTGTTGGCTAGAACTGAATAGCTTGGCCGTTTTGCTAATGTCAATAAATCAGAAGACTCAATTTGTTTAATTCTTTCCGGATTGAGCTCAGCTAAGAAGAAGATCTCTCGTGCAAGTTGGTACCAAGATGCCTTGCCTTGGTTAGTCGCGTGGTACACACCGAATGGTAAGGAATCATTAATAGTAGTCAGAATTGTTGCTGCAAGGTCATCTGCAGAAGTTGGTTGGCCAAATTGATCATTCACAATTTTTAAATCGTTTTCATTCGCAAGCCCTTTGCGCAATACTTTTTTCACAAAGTTATTTCGCCACTCACTGTAAAGCCATGATGTTCTGAAAATATACAGAGATTCATTTTTATTCAATAAGCAACTCTTTTCAAACATAGATTTAGATTCGCCGTAGACATTCAGAGGCCCATGATTATCGCTTGCATTCCAAGGAACTTTCCTATTCCCACCAAATACATAATCCGTTGAAATTTGAAACATAACTAAGCCATTTTTTCGACTTACATCGTAGACATTCTGGGCCCCATGCCAATTTACAGCCATAACACTCTCTCGCGACTCTTCAGCTAAATCAACATCTGTCCACGCTGCACAATTGATAATGTGTGTCAATTGTGATTCTGAGATTAGATTTTCGCATAATTTTCTATTTGTTATATCAAGTGTTGAGGAGTCCCACCCTACAAATGGAATTTCTTTATCTCTAAAAAGTGCTTGTAATGCCTTGCCAAGTTGGCCATCGGCACCAGTTATACCTATTTTCATACCTGTATTAACGGTCTCCACCAGTTTTCATTCCGAAGGTACCAGTCTAGAGTTGAGTCTATTCCAGTCTGAAATTCCGTATTGGGGGAGAATCCTAATGTCATCCTAATCTTAGAGGCATCAACACTATATCTTTGATCGTGTCCGAGCCTGTTTTCAACAAAATTAATCGAATCTGAATTCTTTCCCATCTTTTCAAGGATAATCCTGGCTATTTCCAAATTCGTCAACTCTTTGCCTCCGCCAATATTGTAAATTTCACCTGCAGAACCGAACTTCAAAACGTTGTAGATTGCCTTGCAATGATCATCTACGTGCAACCAATCTCGGACGTTTTTCCCATCCCCATAAATTGGAATTTTTTTGTTCGTAGCAAGATTTGTGATGATGAGCGGTATCAATTTTTCCGGATTTTGAAAAGGACCGTAGTTGTTGCTGCATCGAGTGATTCTGACATCTAAACCATATGTGCGAAAGAAAGAACGGCAAATCAAGTCGGCCGAAGCTTTTGAGGCTGCATAGGGGGAATTAGGTAACAATGGTTCTGCTTCTGTCCAAGATCCTGAAGTTATGCTTCCATATACTTCATCAGTCGAAACTTGAATGAAAGTTTGCAAACCACCTTCAAGTGAAATTTGGAGTAAGTTTTGCACGCCAAGAACATTTGACTCAAGAAAAGATCTAGGATTCTTTATTGATCGATCCACATGAGATTCTGCGGCAAAATTAATTATTGCATCCGTTTTAGAAATCTGTTTCTTAAAAATTGAACTGTCATTGATATCTGCAACTATAAATTCATAGTCAGAGGGATTTACACCCCTTAAATTCTCTTTATTTCCTGCATAAGTCAACTTATCAACTACTGTTATATGAGATATCCCAGGCCAGTTTTCACCGATAGCTTTTCGTATGAAATTTGAACCGATGAACCCAGCACCACCCGTAACCAATAGTCTCAACTGCGTTCCTTTCAATATACTTTGATCTATGTCGGTATTGACCGACTGACGAATAGGGGTAATGCTATAGCCATGAAAGGTATTGTACTTGCAGGAGGTACGGGCTCAAGGCTATGGCCGATAACAAAAGGCGTTTCTAAACAACTTTTGCCGATCTACGATAAACCACTTATTTACTACCCTATAAGTACTCTAATGTTGGCTGGAATTCGTGACATATTAATCATCACGACTCCACACGAGCAGGATTTATTCGTAAGATTGCTTGGAGATGGATCTAAATTTGGATGCAATTTTCAATATAGGACTCAACTTGAACCAAATGGATTAGCAGAGGCATTTATCATTGGAGAAAGTTTCCTCGAAAATGGTGCGAGTGCTCTTGTTCTAGGCGATAACATTTTCTACGGTCAAGGCTTAGGAGCGATGCTAGAGGCTGAAACAAGAGTAGATGGAGCTAAAATATTTGCATACGCAGTCAAGGATCCTCAAAGATATGGTGTTGTAGAGTTCGATTCCCTCGACAGGGTTATTTCTTTGGAGGAAAAGCCAAAAAATCCTCGGTCAATTTATGCAGTACCGGGTTTGTATTTTTATGATAACTCAGTTGTGGAAATAGCAAAAAATGTAAAACCTAGCCCTAGGGGTGAGTTGGAGATAACGTCTGTGAACCAAGCCTATCTATCACGGGACAAATTATTTGTTACAAAACTTGATCGAGGAACCGCATGGCTTGACACCGGAACCCATGAATCTTTGTTTGATGCCACTTCATTTATACGAGCAATTGAGCTTCGGCAAAGTGTAAAAATTGCGTGTCTCGAGGAAATTGCTTGGAGAAAAGGTTTTATCTCCACCGAAAATCTCGAAAATTTGATAAATGCATACGGTAACTCACCGTATGCAGAATACTTACGAGTTCTCATAAATTTACAGCTACCGAATCAATAGATTTCGCGGTGACTAAAACTACAAAATTCATTCTCATTGTTGATTCGAGTGCGATTGGAAACTACTTCACAAGTGATGAAAATGAGCAAAGAATCTCGCGGAAGTGAGGAAAAGAAGTTTGTAGTTTCGATTATTACCTTATGTTACAAAGATCCCAATAGATTAAAAGATTTCTTATCACTTTGATTTGCCTGCAATAAAGGCACCGATTATTCTAAGATTAGTCGGAGCAAGGGGTTATGCAGCCTCAATGTTATTTAGATTGAGTCGTTTTATGAGAAATCGTCTCCACAAGTAAAACACTTTTGGGCGCATCAAAGGAAAATAAATTGAGGAAAGGGTTTTGAGCATAAATCTACGCAAGCGACTTGGCACCTTTCTAACCAAAGAGTTATGTTCCTTGATTACAAACCTTCGGTACAAAGACCAAAATAGGGATACCTGATTTTGCTTCGGTTTTCGAAAAGTAGGAAATAAAAATCGTCCCAGTAAGGTTCTGTAGCCGATTGGATATAGAAATAGTGAACGCCAAATGTAATCGTAAACATGATCGCTAACTTTCTTTAACAGATATTTCTTACGTAGCTGAAACAATTCTTCATGGGCAAGCAAAATCCTCTGGGTTGAAAAACCCCCAGTTTCAAAACGGGCAAGGGGCACATTCCAAGTAATAGGTGTCTCTGCCATTATTGCTTTTACAATTAGATCCCAATCAGCAGCAACTTTATATGTCTCGTCAAAACACCCTAGCGATGAAATCAAAGATTTTTTCATGATCACACCTTGGTGACTCCGGTATCCAGTAGCATAAAGTTGGTTCATTATCGAGGGTTTAGAAACTAATTTACAAATCCAACCTTCACCGTCACTTGCAATTTCCTCATGCGTTGTACACCCCCAATTCGGTAGATTAGACACCTTCAAAACCTTAGCGGCGGTAGCTAAAGCGTCTTCGCTAGCAAAAATATCTCCTGCATTCAAGAAGAAAACGTATGATTCTTGCTCAACCATCGAGACGGCTTTATTCATTGCGTTATAAATTCCCAGATCTGGTTCAGAGATCCATTTAGTGCTTGCCTTTGGTAAGGTTAGAAGAAAATTTAGTGTTTTGCCATCAATTCCACTGTCGACCACTACGTGAGTCCAATTTCTAAAGCTTTGATTCTCGAGACTCAACCTAGACTTTCGAAGTCCACTTAAGTCATTCGAAACTACCGTCACGACGGAAATATGAACATCGGATTTCGACATATTTCCAGATGTACTCACATTCATTATTCTACGACATGAATGCTTAAGTCCGCTTGGATCCGTACTTTCTCTTTCTCATTCTGTTCATATATCTTGGTGATATAGATTCAGCGATTATCAGCATCTGATTTCTGGCTAACCTTCCAATAAACCATGCTACGCTCAAAAATTGCATCGACTTAGGTAGGTACTTATATCGAAGACCAAGCAATTCAATATTTGACCGATGCCTCATCTTTGACGAGAACCCTCCTAGCCTGAAAACGCAAATCAGATTAGGCAACACTTTTCCTGCTGATCGCAACGCAACCCTTACCATTAAGTCCCAATCAGCGGCAACCTTGTACCTTTCGTCGAATCCTCCAACGGCCCGCATCTCTTCCACTTTACAGATGAAAGCTTGGTGGGATACAAAATTCTTTGCGAACAACTGCTCCGTGATGCTGAAAGGAGAATTCGGGATTGAGCTGCCGAGAATTTCACCACTAGCGCTTGCCTTTACGTGACCACCAACAGCCCATTTACCTTTGCAATCTTTCAAACTTCTGAGAATTTGTTCACATACATTTTCATTAAGAAAGGTATCACCCGCATTTAAGAATAGAACCCATTGATTTTGGTTAATGAGGCTAATGGCATAGTTCATGGCAGAGTAAATTCCACCGCCAGCGTCATGTTCGACTTGCGTTACAAGACCATTTTTCAATTTTTGATAGGCAAGGATTGAGGTCTCATTTTCAGTGTTTGGGCAAATAACTAACCAGGTGGGCCTCATACTCTGCATTTCGATACTCTCTGCAGTAATGCTCAGACCCACAGAGTCTTCTTTTACAATTGTTACGACTGTTAAAGGAATGTTTTCATGAAAGTTTTTCGAAGTCACAATCTCCCCACTTTCAACTCTCGCTGGAAGTGGCTTGGGCCGGGATCGAACCGGCGACCTAACGATTTTCAGTCGTTCGCTCGTACCAACTGAGCTACCAAGCCAACAAAGATTTTGCTAGCAGTTGCCCGCTAGTACGCATGGCA
>Ga0164293_10001428_pt1 | contig 19909 bp, 20 predicted proteins | sample GEODES118metaG_FD_111487 | JGI IMG/M metagenome (GOLD analysis project Ga0164293, IMG submission 111487) | Eutrophic lake water microbial communities from Lake Mendota, Wisconsin, USA - GEODES118 metaG | ecosystem: Environmental > Aquatic > Freshwater > Lake | place: USA: Lake Mendota...
TAGGGAAGTTAAAAGACATCTTTGATCACAAAATTCAGCTAAGTCCCATGCAAAATAGGCCCCCCAGTTATGAAAGGTTGCTATGTTTTTTGAATAAGAATCAAAAAATCTTAATGATGAGGAATCATTGAGTGAAAAGTTCCCATAAAGCATCACTGTCGGGGCAATCTCGCTTTTGGCATTTCCAAACTTTTCGGAATTATCGAGGGTGTAAGGGCCAAATCCTGCGGCCAATCTTAGCCTAGGTAATTTCTTAGGAAGTTTTGCCTTGATTGTAATGACTTCCTCATTTCCCAAATAATCTACCAGCGATATCTTTGATTCACCTGTCTCATGGAAAACAATGAGGTATGGGGGTTCAGACTGATCTTTTAACCGGTAAGAAGCGGAAGTTAAAAGTACTTCGAGATAAGGTTTTTCATCTCCAAATTTTCCTGTTCTTTGAATCTTACAGCCAACTGAAAGATAATCATTTTTTATTCCTTCAATTTCGACAAAATAGGGTGCACAAGTATAATCAATTAAGTTAGAGCGTTGAGATGATTGTGGTAAAATTCTAACCGTACTGACGATTCTATTATCTTCATATAGTTCTAATGGAAGTGATTCAAACAAAGAGACAAAAATGTGCGCTTTATATAGCCCAGTATTGTTATCAAATAATGGTATTATTTTCTGTCGAGCGTATTCCCAGCTATAGCGGTGAAGTTGATCCTTTTTAAAACTTACTTCTAACAACGCTCTTGGTACTAAAAGTGATTTATCAAGCCTAACCCATTGAAGCGAGTCTTTAATCATTTTGCCGTTTATTTCAAATTCACCCTCTGATTTTATTCGAAAGGAATTCAAATCAATAGGCATTCTATCCTCAGCAAGTGTCACGACACCAAAAGAGATAGGATCAACTTTTTGCCTTTGAGCAAATGCCAGATAGGGAAGAAAAAGAAGGATATAAAAAATTATTTTCATTTATGATTCCAATAAGAATAATTATACCCAAAGAATAAATAAAATGGTCAATCTTTTAATCAATCCAAACTTTATAACTTCGATTTTCTATTTGAAGGGAGAAGAGATCTTGGGGGGAAAAATGACTTAATTTCACATTGGCTATGATCTGCTTAAAATTAATATCAGAATCTTGAATTCGACTTAATACTTTTTCAGGCATAAGGCCCTCTAGATTATCAATCGCTGAAATCGGTAATATCATTGAAACGACTTGTTTCTCATTTTCTAGAACTTCAATTTTTATCTCAGTTGATGTCATATCATTATCTTTTATTGAAAGATAGGGTTCGATAATATCTCCAAGTGGTATGGATATTCTTTTTGATTGATAGATTTTAATAATTGAAAAAAGGCTTCTCATCATCAATAGAACCCAAGGATCTGTGAATTCTCTAAGTTCTTTGATTTTTTCCTTATACTTGTCTTGTAATTCCCTCGAAAGAGACCAGTCTGGGTCGATTGGCCTTCTTAAAAGGGGATCAAAGAGATCATCTCTTAGTTGTTGCTCCTTACCCTTAAAGAAAGTTGCCTCAAGTCTAACACCGAATTCTTTGAAGCCATTAACAACATCTTTATTAGAAAGAAGCTTTTTAAAACCATTAACTCTTCGCTCAGATACAATTTGACTGCAGCCGAAGTCATAGACGACGACTGATCCGTCTTCAGCTATACCCCAGTTTCTATCGTTGAGATCACCATGTAGGAGTCCATGGGTTAGAAGCGAGTCAAAGAAAAAGTCAAAAATAAAAAACTGATCAAAGCGGGTAAGATCTCTTGCCAGAGTTGAGGGAACGAGCTCCTGACAAAGAATGGTCTCATTAGAAAATGATCCAATGACATTCGGAATTTTAATATTCTTATCATTTTGAAAAATTCGAAAAAAATGTTTTTGAAAATCACCCTCTCGTTTTAGATTTGTTTCTTCTTCAAAAACTTCTGTCAGGAAACGTCTAAAAACGGATTGGTCAAATTGAAACCTCTTGGATTTTGCGAAGTGTTTCCCTAGTATCAAGATATTATCAATTTCTTTTTTTATTTGATCTCTTATACCAGGATGAAGAATTTTAATGGCGTAGGGGGAATCTTCAATGGAGACATAAAATACTTGTCCCATTGAAGCCGCATAAACCTCACCAGTAAAATTAATATCTTTTTGGAATTCCTTTTCGAACATTTTTTTTGCGGAGATTTTTGAAATCGTTGACTTTGGAAGCTCTGAATTTTTTCCTTGTGCTAAAACTTGACCAATTTTAGCGTTTAATCCCTGAGAATTAAGTAATTCTTGTGCCCAAAATTTCTGGCCGCTATTTGGTAGAAACTTATATTTAAGTTTCAAAAAAGGTATCTTTAAGAGAGTTGAAATCATGCCAATACCTTATCATAAACTATAATTCACTTCAGCATTTTTCTTCTAAACCTCAATTAATCCAAAAGATGAGTGTTGAGCTGTATACCGAAGACTAATTTGAATCTAAAGTCCACATTAGATTGAGAACTAAATGGAATTATATTTAAGTTATTATCTTCTTTTTTTCTTTCTTCTCTTATACCTATTGGGGTTTTCACTCGCACTTACTTCATTATTTGAATCGAGAACGCCACAGGGATCGATGGCGTGGTTTTTATCTTTGACTTGTATCCCATTCATCTCAATTCCTTTATATTTTTTCTTTGGTAAGAAAAAAATTGATAACTATGAATCTTATGAGTCTGAAATTATCTCCTTCCGTAGCGAAAATGAAAGAATCATCAATACCTTTAAGCACCATCGACCTAAGGAGCAAAGATTATTATCCGAAGAGCGTTTCAATTTTATTACGGGTAATTCGATAAAATTACTAATTGATGGTGAAGAAACCTTTTCAGAGATGCTTAAAACAATTTCCAAGGCAAGTAATTATATTTTCTTGCAGATGTATATTTTTCGAACGGATAAAATAGGAAAAATGATAATCGAAGCCTTAATCAAAAAGGCAAGGGAAGGTATAAAGGTATTTATCTTATATGAAAAAATAGGTATTAAAATGTCCAAAAGCATTCTTCTAGAAATGAAAAGAAGCGGAATACTTTTTGGAGAGTTCTCGCCGACGCGATTAAATAAATTTCAATTTAATTTTAGAAATCATCGGAAACAATTAATTGTTGATGGTGAATTTGGTTTTTTTGGTGGAATAAATATAGGTGATGATTATCTTGGAAAATATTCTCATATTGGATATTGGAGAGATTCAAATGTGAAAATCAGTGGACCAGTTTTAGGCTTTGCTCAAATTGATTTTATAAAAGACTGGAAATTTTCACAGTCTGAGGCGATTGAAATTCAACTTCATATTGCAGCTAAGTCTGGCGATTCAAATGTCTTACATTTTTCAACATCTCCAGATGAAGAAAGGCCAATCAACCTGCTTCAGCATATTGAATTAATTTATAAGGCAAATAAGCGAATTTGGATTGCAAACCCTTATGTTATTCCTCCTCAAGGGATTCTAGATGCCCTTTATATTGCCATTATGAGAGGTGTTGATGTTCGTTTTATCATACCAATGAACAATGATAATGAATTAGTCGCTCTCGCCATGGACGTTCACTCTGAGCGTTTATTTAATGCAGGTATTAAGATTTTTAAATACACTCCAGGAATGATGCATCAGAAAGTTATATTAATTGATGATGATCTTGCAGTTATTGGATCATCTAATTTTGATTTTAGGAGTATGTATTTAAATTTTGAAAACTCCATTATTACCGATGATCAATGCCTTATTAAAGAGTTAGATTTTTCATTTAGAAATGATTTTATGGCTTCAAGAGAGTTGACGGAAAGTTATTTTGATTCTCTTTCAAAATACCACAGGTTAAAGTCATATCTTATTAATAGCCTCGCTCCTATTTTATAACTAAGGGGGCAAAATAAATAGGTTGCCTTCAAAAATTTCTATCATTCTTCTTGTTTCAGACCCAATGAGGACTTTTTCCATAAATGTAGATTGATGTCTTTGCATAATAATGAGCTCACTGTGTAACTCAAGAAGTGTTCTATTTAGTTGGTATGCAATTCTTTTTTCGACGGTTGTTTCGACATGAAAATGGCATCGATCAGAAAAATCAATTTGATTTTTTAGGCTCTTTATAACTTCAGTCGTTAACTTTTTCTTTTGATCATCAGTGAGACTTAAGAGCTCTGTAGAAAATCCTAATTTACCTATTCCAATATATCTTGCAGCAATGTCGGGAATTAATGAAAGTATGTGTAATTCGATAAAGTAAGAATCAATGATATCTTTTCCAAATTTGAAAAGCTTTTTCGTCGCTCCATAAGGATCAACTAAAAGAGAAACATTCTTCATCTCGAAATCTTTTTTTACTATCAGCACTGGTACAGGCGAGGTTGCTAAAATCTTTACAGCAGTGCTTCCCAAACTAAGATGACCTGTTCTTCCTATGTGACCCATTATAACAAGATCAATTTTATTTTCTTCAATGAAATTGATAATCGCCTGTGAGATAACACCAAATGATACACTCGGAGTTCCCTCAACTTGATTTTTACTTAATTGGTCTTTAATTTTATTTTTAATAATCTTTAACATTTCTACTTGATAACCTCCCTCTGAATAATTTGGCGGCATCCAGTCCCAGTTTATGGAGTATTCATGAATGTTTAAGGCAAATACTTTTGAATCACTTTTTTTTCTTATTTTCTCAGCAGCTTTCATGGCATAATCTGAAAAGATTGAAAAATCTGTACAAACTAGGATGTTTGGAAAATTTATCATCGTAGTCCTCCCCATTTCTTAATTGATACCATTTTTTATCCTTTTATAGGCCGAATCTTTCTTAAGGAAACAAGATTTTATGAAGCGGAACATTTCATTTAAAAATCTTCGTGGGATAAATCTAAGTTATCTTTCAGATAGTGACATAGACATACAATTTAAAAAATTTGGTCCTAATGCGATTGTTGAGAAACAAAGACACCCTATTTTTGATATTCTCGTTGATACTTTTAAAGATCCAATGATTTGGTTACTAATTTTGATAGGATTCATTTTTTATTTTTTAGGTGAATACAATGAATCAATTTCTCTTTTTTTTGCGATAATTCCGCTCATTTTTATGGATGCTTATCTTCATAAAAGAACTCAGGTTTCTATTGAAAGCTTAAAGGGTCAGTTGACCACTAATATTAAAGTTATTCGTAGTGGTGAAATAGATATCATTAACACTTTAAATATTGTCCCTGGTGACATCGTTCTTTTGGAGTCGGGTTCTTATTTACCTGCTGACGGAATTTTTGAAGAGACAGAGAATCTTCAGATAGATGAGTCAACACTTACTGGAGAATCTCAACCTGTACAAAAGAAACCTTTTCTGGGGCCTATAAGTAATTTAATAAATTCTGATTCCGTTATGGTTTCAACGGAACATTTAGGCTTTGCTGGTACAAGATCACTTAGAGGGAGTGGGAAATTAAGAATTTTAGAGACTGGAATTAAAACAATGTATGGGGAAATATTGCTTTCTGTTCAATCAATAAAGCATGAAAAAACACCTTTACAGATTGAGGTTACAAAAATTGTAAAAATTTTATCTATTGGATCAGCTTTCTTATGCATTTTTTTGGCAATGGTTCGAATTTTTCAAGGGAAAGGTTTTGTTGACGCATTTTTAAGTGCTGCTACGTTGGCCGTCGCTGCAATACCAGAAGAGTTTCCAGTGGTTTTGACATTTTATTTAGGAGTGGGTGTCTTCAGACTTGCTAAGAAAAACGCACTCGTCAGAAGGGCGGTTAGTGTCGAAAACATAGGAAGGGTGAGTTGCATCTGTAGTGATAAAACTGGGACAATTACACTAGGTCAGTTAAAATTGAAAAAAATCATTCCAGATAATAATTTTATTGAAAAAGAAGTTTTGGAGGCTTCTCTTTGGGCATCTGATCCCTCTGGAAATGATCCCATGGATCAGGCAATCGTTGAATATGGAGCGTATAAAGATGTTACTGAGGGGAGTAGAGAGTTAATTTTTCCGTTTGAAGAAAAAAGAAAGCGCGAATCTTCAATTGTAAAAATAAACGGTCAGTTTATATGCTTCTCTAAAGGTTCCCCTGAAACGATACTTAATATTTCAAATTTGACCAATTCAGAACAAGTTCAATGGATAAATCGAATTGATGATATCGCTTCACAAGGTAATAAAATTATCGCTTGTGCAAAGAAAAACATTACACAAGAATTTCTGGGAAATAAAAATGAACCAAATGAAGGATTTCGATTCCTTGGTCTTTTGGTCTTTGAGGATCCTCCAAGAAAAGAAGTCAAGGATGCTGTCACTTATTGTAAAGAAAATTCTATTAAGGTTATGATGCTAACAGGTGATCACATTGAAACATCTAAGTTCGTTGCCAAGACCGTTGGCATTGGTTCCCCTGATCCAAATGTTATTTCTGCTGAAAAAAATCCTGAATATTTTGAAGAAGAATGGTTGAACAATAATCCACATTTTTTAAAAAAATATGATGTGATTTCTCGTTGTACACCTTTGCAGAAATTTAATATTGTAAAATCACTCAAAAATGAATTTCAAGTGGTAGCCGTTACTGGTGATGGAGTCAATGATGTTCCCGCTCTTAAAGTAGCGAGTGTAGGTATTTCCATGGGAATGCGAGGAACTCAATCAGCAAAAGAGGCATCATCTATAATTTTGGCGGATGATAATTTTTCCACAATTGTTCATGCGATAAAAGAAGGAAGACAGCTTTTTTTGAATCTTTCAAATAGTTTTGAGTATCTATTTTTAATTCATATTCCATTTGTTTTGACAGCGGCATTAATTCCTTTGATTGGTGGGCCTATTTTATATTTACCAATCCATGTTATTTGGTTTGAGCTTATGATTCATCCAACGGCATTATTTTCTTTTCAGCAAGAGATATCTTCGAAAAATAATATGAGCTCTGATAAGAGAAATTTTTTTCCTAAAGAAAAGCTAGTGACTACTATTGTCGTTGGTCTTTTAGTGGCACTTTATATACTTGTTTCATTTAAAAGAAGTATGATTCATTTAGATAATGTAAAACATGCAAGATCAATGATCATTGCGATAACAGTTTTTTGGAACGTTGTGATTGTCTTTGCTTTAACGGGTTTTCAAACGTGGAGTTCAAGATTAATTTCTATCGTCACAATTATTACGACATTTTTACTTATACAAGTAGATATGCTCTCTGATTATTTTCGGCTTATTAAACTTAGTCCCAGCGATTGGTTTTTTGTACTTTTTGTAAGTCTTTCTTTCTTAGCGGTTCTTAAATCAACTAGAAAATACTCAGATAAGAAATTTGACATAAGTAAATGAAATGATGACGGTAAGTAACCATAAAGTTATTGCAAAAAGAAAAGGACGAAATCCAATGTCTTTCATCTTTTGAAAGTTAAAGGTCATTCCAATTAAAAAAAGAGTTAAAGAGAATCCGTTTTTAGACATAAAAACAAAAAGACTCTTTAAATGATGAACTGGCGTATAAAAAGTAAAAAGCAAAGACATTAATAAGAAACCACCCACAAACCACGGAACAGTAGATGAGTGAGATTCTCTTTTTAATTTTAATGAAAATATGAAGGTGATAGGGATGATCCATAACGCTCTTGTAAGCTTAAGCGTTGTTGCCACCTCAAGTGCCTCTTTCCCATAAAGTGTTGATGCTCCTATGACTGAGCTGGTGTCGTGAATGGCAAGGGCCGCCCAAGTTCCAAAAGCTTTTTGACTCAATTCAAAGAATTCACCTAAATAAGGAAAGATAAAAAGAGAGACTGTATTAAATAAAAAAACAATTGTAACTGAAATCGTTATGGTCAATGTTTCAGCACCAATAACGGGTGCAAGTGCTCCAATGGCACTTCCCCCGCAAATTGCAGTCCCCATTGTAAGAAGGGTTCCTAATTTTTCTTCAACCTTGAAAATCCTCATTCCAAAGTATCCAAGTAAAAATATTATAAACAGACCCAAGGCCGTAATAATGATTCCTGTGGACCCTTCCTGGAGAACATGATGAAAGGAGAGTGAAGATCCTAAAAGGACGACACTTATTTGTAAAAGATGAGAGCTCCACTTTTTGGCGATTTTTGGGATGCTAGAATCTTTATTTAAAAGAAAAGAAAGAAAAATTCCTAGGAAGAGGGCCCAATGCGCTGGTAAAATCATGGCTTTTTAGTTGGTAAAATTGTTCCTAAAGTCATGTATCCACCAATATTTTCTGACTCTACGTTGACTTCTTTCAAAATACTTTTGACTCGACCAGATCTTGCTCCACTGCGACAGTATAAAAAGATTTTCTTTCCCTTCGTTAATTTTAAAAATTCTTCTTTCCAATTCTTTTGAGACTCAAATCTTGAAAGGGGGAACCATATAGCATTTTCAATCATGCCCTCTTTGACTTCATTTTCCTCGCGGACATCCACAAAAATTCCTTTCCCTTCTTTAACAAGATCAAAAGCTTCTTTTGGATTATATGCAAGGACATAAAAACTAAATAATGCGACAAGGGTAATTACTATTTTTTTCATTTTTTTACTTTTTAATTTAATAATAAGCAAGTTACAGGTTAAAAGTGTCTCATTTCTTAGTGATGATTATTTAATTGTCAAATTGCAATGTCAATTTTCTTTAAGTGAAAAGTGAGATTGTTGTGATGTGCCGTTCTGCGAATGTTATAATAATACTTTTAGATGATTTGAATCATCGACACTTTTCTTGATGAGTGAGAATGTTTTTTTGAATGAAGAGAAAAATCATTATTTTTGCATCAATCTTTTTTGTATTATTAGTCACTGTATTAACCTTTTATTTTTTCAAAAAACCGGACTATGAAATTACTTATCCTCATCAAGGGGATATTATTGAGTCCGTTTACGGCTTAGGGAAAATAAAATCAAAAAATAAATTCGATCTCGTGATTGGTGTTGTTCTCAAAGTAAAAAAGATTTTCAAGTTTGAAGGTGATAAAGTTAAAAAAGATGATCCACTTATTGAATTTGATAATCTTGTCATAAAGTCACCTTTAGATGGAACAGTGACTTTCCTGAAGTATTATGTTGGTGAGACAGCACTTCCTCAAATACCTATCTTAAGAATTGAAGATCTCTCTGATTTGTTTATTGAACTCTCACTAGATCAGCAATCTGTTCTAAGGGTAATGCCTAATCAAAAGGTTAAAATATCTTTTGAGTATCTTAGGGGGGATTTATTTTCAGGGAAGGTCCTTAACGTTTTCCCAAGGAACGATGAATTTATTGCCTCTATTATAACCGACAAGCTTCCAGCAAACGTATTACCAGGTATGACAGGCGACTTATCAATTGAGATTGGAAAAATTAAAAATGCTCTTTTGTTGCCAACCGCTGCAATTCAAAATGGATTTGTCAGTATTAAGAAAAAAGAAAAATGGATAAAGAAAAAAGTTCATCTTGGTCACTCCAGTTCACTTTTTATTGAAATTTTAGATACGGACATTTCAACGAAAGACGAAATTAGGTATCTCAAGAGAGAATAAATGATATATCTTGCGTGGAGGCAAATGGTTTCTCGAAAGAAGCAATCTATTTTGATTCTTCTCGGCATCAGTTTTAGTACTTTGTTATTTGTAAGTATCTCCGGAGTACAATTAGGGATGAGGGAATATATCTCTCAAGTGCTTCTAAATAATACGGCGCATGTTTTAATTTCAGGTGCCGAAACAAAAATTTCTCACGCTGATATGACAAAAGTATTTTCAAATAATCGAGATCTTATTAAATGGACTGATTTACCCTTTGGTCTAAGGGAAGAAATGAGACTTGAAAACTACAGTTCATGGTATCAATTATTAGAGCAAGATCCAAGAGTTCATGATTTTTCTCCTCGCCTGAAAACATTCGCAGTTTTGAGTAAAGATAAATTTTCCTCTGCTGTTAATCTGATCGGCACAATACCTGAAAAAACGGTAAGAATATCATCTATTGAAAAATACATGAAAGTAGGATCATTTTTAGATCTGAAAGATTCCGGGAGTGTCATCATAGGTAGTGGTTCTGCTGAGGATATGGGATTGAAGGTGAATCATTACTTAAATTTGATCCTCGGCTCTGGGGTCACAAAAAAAATGAGAATTGTTGGTATTTATCATTTTGGTAATGACCAAGCTGATCGTACTTTGGCCTTCACCAATCTCAACGATGTTCAGGTCATGACTAGAAATCCAGGAAGGATATCGGAAATAGCTGTTTCTCTGTTTGATATGGATGAATCGAATAGTATCTCTAAAGAATGGAAAAAATTGTCTCGTGATAACGTTCAAGACTGGAAGGAAGCGAATCAATCGTTTATGGAAATGATTAAAGTTCAGGACTATAGCCGTTACTTCATAACAATCACAATTTTAATAGTTGCGTCTTTTGGAATTTATAATGTGCTTTCAATTATGATTAATCAGAAAAGAAAAGAAATAGCGATTCTCCAAGCGATTGGTTTTGGGCCTGAAAAGATTCTTAGACTCGTTCTCTATCAAGGATTGTTTTTAGGGAGTGTTGGTGGCCTCCTTGGTATTTCTTTTGGTTATTTGGTTTGCCTTTATTTAGAAAGAATCAGATTAAATATTGAAATCGGAGGAGAGCATCACCTTTGGATTAGTTTTGATTGGAAAATATATTTGATGGCATTCTTGAGTGCTTTTTTTTCATCAGTATTCTCATCTCTAATACCAGCTTTCAGTGCTAGTCGTTTGATGCCTTTAGATATAATAAGGGCAGAATAAATGATTGAAGGGTATGACATTTCAAAAAATTTTGGTTTTCCAGTTCAAAGAGTTCTTCATCATTTGAACTTTAAAATACTTGATGGTGAATTTATTTCGATCTCTGGAAGGTCCGGTAGCGGAAAAAGCACTCTCCTTTATATCATGAGTTCACTAGATCACCCGACTGAAGGTCGACTCATACTTGATGGCAAAGATTTAAAGTTTTTATCTTCGAAGGATATTCATTATTTAAGGAATACAAGTATCGGATTTATTTTTCAGTTTCACTACCTTCTTCCAGAACTAACTGTCATTGAAAATGTCTTATTACCAGCAAGAAATTTAGGGCTCATTGATTCAAAAAAAAATGACGCTTTCGAATTATTAACTTTTCTTGGAGTAGGGGCATTAGTGAGTCGGTATCCAAATGAACTTTCTGGGGGCGAGCAGCAGAGAGTTGCTATTGCAAGAGCGCTTATTATGAAACCAAAGTATCTTTTTGCAGATGAGCCGACAGGAAATCTTGACACAATGAATGCCAATATTGTGATGAACATGCTTAAAGAGATAAATCTAAAGCAAAAAACAACGATATGTTTAGTTACGCATGATCCAGATTATTCAGCTTTTGCAGGAAGAGAAATCTATCTTATTAATGGGCATATCTCTGAGCGAAAAAAAGATTTACTTTTTTAGATGGTCTTTCTTGATTAAGAATAATTCTTTATATTGAATAATCGTTTCTGCAAAGAGCGCCGTGTACATGGCAAATAGTGCAAGTCCAATAAGCATCAGGAAAATACCCAGAACCTTCCCCATGATTGTTACTGGTGTGATATCTCCATATCCAGTGGTTGTTGCCGTAGAAAACGCCCACCAAATGGCATCGATAGACTCCTCAACTTTAGGATTCTTCCCACTTTCAAGAATCCAGAACAAGTAACTACAGAAAAGTATAAATGAATTACCTATAATCGTGAGTATAAGAAAGAATGGTGATCTTACAAGATAGGTTATTTCTTTAATGAAGATTTTTAAATATTGAATCATTGAGTCTATTATATTTGGAAGAACTTTAATTATCTAGGAAAATGCATGTATTAAAAGTGCAGAATGAAAAATGACCAGGATGATCCATGGATATAAAATAATTTTTCTTAAAAAATTCCCGCCTATAATGATCGATGCACAACCTTTAAATAAGATGTTTGCCAGCAGTGCCAGGTATAAGTGTTGGTACCCTTCTTGGGTTGTTAAGATTCCTTTTTGAACGAGTCGCCCAGTTGAAAGGGTTATAGCATCAACATCTAAAATACCAGATAAAAAGGCAATAGTTGAAAGCTTACCTTTTGCGATCTGATCATGACTCAGAGAAAAGAGGCAAAGAATAATGGTATAAAAGAAGGCAAAGCTGATAGCCGTTTTTAAGCTTATTTCGCTATATTTTAACTTTTCATGAGATAAGCTTTTTAAATTTAATTTCCAAACCCAAAGGATTGGTAAAATCGAGGCAAAAAAAAGTATTACTAGGGGGAGCGTTGGATTCATCAATGGAGCAACAGTTAAAAGTTCTAATAAAACTCTTATGTAAAGAGTCATCCATGAAATGAGAATGATAAGAGTATAGTAAGCATGTTGATTTTCACTAAGTCTACAAAGCTTACTCGAGCCCAAGGTCGTCGCCGTACTTGATATCAATCCTCCAATTATTCCTGCCCATAAGACGCCATTTACATTCGTTTTAAATTTATAAATGAGTTGACCAATAAGATTAATGGCATAAATCAGAATAACCATGAGCCAAATTTCGGGAAGATTTAAGACCTCATTTGGGCCGAATGTTTTTCTTGGTAGGATGGGATAGATAACAAGTGTAATAGCAACAAATTTTATAATGGATCTTATTTCATCATAGCTAAATTTTGTCGCAATCTTGTGGAGCTCGATTTTTAGTTGCAAGATGACAGTGAGTAGTCCAGTTAATGTTGCGCTCAAAATGAATTGTTCTTTACTGACGAGAACTCCAACTAGAAACATCGTCATAAGACTTATTTCTGTCACGACTCCTCGATGTAACTTATTTGTATGAAAGAAACTTATTTTCTCCAAAAGTGTGATACTGACAATTCCACCAAGGCCAATGAAAATAATTCCACCCCCAAGTTGTGGCAAGAGATGACCACAAATTGTTCCAAACAAAGAAACAAGAGCAAAGGATCTAATTCCTGCGATAGGCGAGTCGGCCCACTCTCTCTGAAGACCGACGATAATACCTAGTCCTAAAGAAATAAAAAAATACTGATAGGGGTAGAGTTGATCATATATAAACATCAAGTCCTCTGATGATGAAATTACATTTAAAATGCTCAAATCTTGATATGATTTTCATCATCCATTCTTTAGAAAGATTTAAATTTACCTTTAAACGATGAAGAGAAAGAATAACGAGGCATCAATTGTTAAGATGGGGGAAAGTATGCTGGAAAATATAAAGTCTATTCAAAAAACGCAGGAAAGCACGGCACTGATCCTAAAAAAAATGATGGGCACAAATCAATTTAGAACAACGACACACGCTTTTGTTGTTTTGAGAGCAACCATGAAAGCGATTAGAGATAGAATTGAACCGGGGGAGGCATTTCATCTAGGTGGACAATTACCAGCACTTCTAAGGGGGTATTATTTTGAAGGATTTGATATGGCCCAAGTAAAGCGACCTAAAAGTTCATGTAAAGGTGTGAATGAGTTCTATGGAGAGGTCAGGGATTATTTGGAGGCTTACGATTTCATGGATCTTGAAAAAGTCGTGCCAATAGCATTAAATGTTATTTTAGACAGTATAGATAGCGGGGAAGCTTCTCAGGTAATACATCAACTTCCCAAAGATCTTCAGGAATTAAGAACGACTTAGTATTGGTTAAAAATGGATTCTATCTCAAAAAGATTAATTATTGTTGGTTCATTGTGTGTTTTAGGTGGGCTGATTTGGCATTTTTCCGGGGGAAATATTCCTTTTGGTAGATTACCGGGAGATATTAGAATTGAAAATGGGCCTACTAAGATTTATATCCCTCTTACCTCAGGTCTTATTTTAAGTGGCCTTCTTTCTCTTCTTTCTTATTTGTTTCGAGATTAATGCACCTATTGCATGTAACCGCGTGAGACGGATTCATAAAAAAAGTAACTAAAACCGACAAAGGCCCCATAAGTATAGTCAGATTTGTGAAGAGGGCTTCCTGAATTAGCAGCTCCTTTGTAGCTATTCACGCCTAATCCAGCATAAAAACCAATTTTGTTCTTTTCGTGGATGAAGGCGAGACCCGCACTAGAGCCTAGGTAGCCTCCTGTCGCTCTATATTTTGGTCTTTCTGGAGTCACAAATTTGTCAGAAACCTCAAAATAATAGTCCTGGAATTTTTCAGTGGCATAATTTCTTGAGACAGAAAATGTGATTGAATTAAAACGAGTATCATCAAAAAAATATCTAAAGTTCATCGTTTGAGCAAAGACCATCCCCCTCTGGGAGATGCTGGCAAAATCAGTCGAATAAGCAAGTCGCGCGGGAAAAAAGAGTCTCCACCAAAATTTATCACTCCGATGTAAAAAGATATAAATTCTAGGTCCGAATTCTCCCATCCAGTCGAGGTCTGACATACCTTTTCTTGCGTCGTTATCTTGAGAGTACGCTGGAAAAGAGCCGGTGGCATTAAGGTCTATCCCGTAGTGAGGATGAAGAAATAGTCTCGCTCTTGCCGAATCTTCTTCGTCAGATCTAAATCTTAAACCTCGGTATCTGAAGATGGGGAAAATAAGGTATCTCATTCTACCCTGGCCAGAGGCGGGGTAGTCAGGAACGTAGCCGTACCCACCAACGACGCCTAACTCGTAGAGGGGCTTTGAGGATAGGACTCTATGAAGGACTGAGGACCAAGAATTGAAGGTGCAAAGTAGCGTAATGAGGAAATAGAAAACTCTCATTAGGCCAATTTATAACTGTTTCTCCTTATTATCTAGAGAAACCTCCTCAACTGGTTTCAGTGTAGACTCCGAATCCTGGAACTTAGGAGTCTCTTGGGTCTTTTTTTCGTCTTCTTCAATAATTGTCATGTAAAGTGTTATATCCATGCCACCACTATACTCTCCTATTGAAAGCTACACTCTAGACACAAGCTCATGTCTATGTGTTTTCTAGGCTCATCACATGATTAAAATCAGCTCAGTCGCACTTTCACACACATTTGAGGAGTTCTAAGATGAGGTTTGCGGGGAGGTGATGATGAAAGTCGATTTTGGAGTTCCTCTTTTAGCCTTGATCCTCATTTTTTGGGCAATTTTTGTCATCGTAGCAATCTTTTATGCTTTTTTTGGTAAAGGAAACTTAAGAGAGGTTAAGGCATTTTTTTTAAGGTTTTTTGAGAATCATCCCCACAAGAAGCAAAAAAATAGACCCCTCTAGACCATTTTTCGAGGAGAAAAGAGCATTTTTAGGGGGGGAATGGGGCATTTTCCTTACAAATTCCTTCAGAGAGAGGGTAAAGTTGCAATTTTTATTTGTATTTCCGCTCTTAATAGTCAAAAGTATAAGTATAAAGAAAGTAGGAAAGATTAACTTCCGAATAACAATCCTCTGGAGGATATCATGGCGAAGAAAGCTACTAAAAAAGCTACTGCAAAAAAAACACCTGCTAAAAAAGCTGCTCCTGCAAAAAAAGCAACAGCTAAAAAAGCTGCTCCTGCTAAGAAAGCTGCTGCTCCTAAAAAAGCTGCTGCTCCTAAGAAGAAGACAGCTCGTAAGCCAAATGCTGCTTTCATGCAAGCTTTCACACCATCAGCTGAACTAGCTGCTGTTATCGGTGCTGCTGCTGCTGCTCGTACAGAAGTTGTTAAAAAGCTTTGGGCTTATATTAAGAAGCACAATCTTCAAAACCCAAAAAACAAAAGAAACATTCTTGCTGACGAAAAACTTTCTAAAGTTTTCGGTAAAAAAGAAGTTTCTATGTTCGAACTTGCTTCTCTTATCGGAAAACACCTTAAGTAGTTAGTTATTGGCCAGCAGTTCCGTCCTGCTGGCCTCTTTTTTATTCTCAATTTTCATTTAATTTTTTGGTCAATCTTCTGGCAAGATCTTTGCTCCTTATTCTCTTAATTTTTGAATGAGGGGGCTATTCATGCTTAGAACTCTTTTATTTTTCTTTGGGTTTATTTCTCTTCTTGCTGCCGAAACCTCAACTAATGAGCAGTCATTTTTGTCCGGACGTTTTAAATACCCGGGTGAGGTTCCTAAATTGGTATCATTCTCAATTAATTGGTTTGAGCGCCATGGAATTGTAAGGGGTATTTATTCTGATAATTACTTTTCAAAGAGTGAAATTGTCGCAGGCGAAAACCGACCAGAGGGAGCACATTTTATAGTCAATTTTCCGACTGAAAAATTTGGAACAAAGTCCTTGGTCTTTTTTTTACCGCATCCAATAAATTCTAAAAATCTTAGTCAATCACTAGGATTGGTAACGAGGGATCAACTTGGGCGAGTCAAAGATTTAATCTCAGTGAACGATATAAATTTAGTTCACTCCTCCAATACAGATATTCAATTGCAAGAGGAGAGTGATTGCTCTAGAGGATTTGGAGTCCTATCTGGCTTGTGTGGTATTTATTCTGGTCTCATAAGTGAGACCGAGGACAGACGAAATATCTGCAACCTCCTTCTAAATGACGCTGTAAAATTAGAACTCAACAAAGAGGGGGTCCTTTTTTTACATTTTGGCGAAGTGAATGACATTCTTTCCAGTCCTGGTCATTTGATTGGGCGCATTCCCTTTGATCCTCAAAAAATGTCTATCGATATTATGAGTCGTATTTGTGAACAAATGGTGGGTGTGAAGTCTTCTACAGACTCATGCAAGGTCGTTCATTTAAAAGGGAATTTTTCACACGATAAGGAGATGAAAACCTTTAAAGGTAGCTACAGAATCTCAGAAGAGGGAACTAGTAAAAATTGTCTCTACAGGCTCTCACTAGAACGTAAAATTTAATACTCTCTAACTTCGGAGTGATCTATTTGGATAGGTATTGCTGTCGCTGAGAAGATCGTTTTTTTATGAGACCCAACGATGATTTTACGATGAGTAACGTGAACATCAAGAAGACAATTAAAACCATCTTCTACGGCAAAAAATGAGAGGCGCAAAATAGCTTCATCTTTATCCTCACAGTCTTCAACTTTATAAGGAAGTTCTTTTCTTTTCAGGTGACCCGTTTTTTTTGTTTCATCTTTACTAAAAATAATAATCTCTCGGGCCTTCTCCATGGTCTCTTCATATTTATGTAACTCAGCACTAACTCCATTATCAAAACATGGACCACAGTAGACGTTATGAGATAAACCTTTAGGAATTTTTCTTAGAAAAGAGAAAGATTCAGGACCCAGAAAATGGCCACAATTTTTGCATACATCGAGCTCACAAACGCCGCATTTAAAATTTGCTTTTGGTTTTCGACATGTTGAACATAAAGTTGTCATTAAGAAACTACTCTTGTTCTGATAGAACGTTTTAGTTTGGCAATTTCATCAGAAAGGTTCGAGGCATGATCGGAGTGAACATCCATAACGAGATATCCAATTTCATCATCAGTTGAAAGATACTGACCTTCAATATTAGCACCGGCCTTAGAAATAATAGTATTAATTTCACCTAATACACCCGGTTCATTCCTGTGAACATTAAGAATTCGTGAAGTCCCTTTCTTAATAGGGAGATCAACGTTTGGAAAATTCACTGCGCCGGATGAAGATCCAATTTTTAAATATCGTCTAAAGCTTTCTGCTACTTCTACTCCGATGGCCTTCTGTGCCTCCTCTGTACTTCCTCCGATATGGGGAGTGAGAATCACATTATTTAACCCCTGCAAAGGTGAAACAAATGATTCCTTATTTGAGGCAGGTTCCACCGGAAAAACGTCGATCGCACAACCCGCGATATGTTTAGATTTAAGAGCATCTACAAGTGCTTCAATAACGACGACAGTTCCTCTAGAGGCATTGATGAGGTAAGAGCCCTTCTTCATCTTTGCTAGTTCTTTAGGACCAATCATATTCATTGTTTCAGGTATTTCAGGAACGTGGAGAGTTACAAAATCAGCGAGAGTCAGAAGTTCATTGAGAGACGTCATCGCTTTTGCATTTCCGAGCGGTAGCTTTTTTACGGCATCATAAAAAATGACCTGTAGACCCATACTTTCAGCAAGAATACTCACCTGGCTTCCAATGTGTCCATAGCCAACAATACCTAGGACTTTACCTCTAACTTCCTTAGATCCTTCAGCGGATTTAACCCATTCACCTTTATGAGCTTTATTATTTCGGTCACCAAGTTGCCTTGAGAGTGCAATCATTTCAGCAATAACGAGCTCTGCAACACTTCTTGTGTTGGAGTGAGGAGCATTGAAAACAGCGATCCCTTTTTTTCTAGAGCTAACGAGATCAATCTGGTTTGTTCCAATACAGAAAGCACCAATTGTGAGTAAGTTATTTGAATGTTCAAGAATTTTTGAAGTGATTTCCGTTTTAGACCTGATACCGAGAGCAGAATACTGGGGAATAAGCTTTATTAATTCATCCTCAGTCGGAGCATGAGAGATCAGGTCCACATGATAACCATGACCCTCGAGCATTTCTTTGGCGATAGGGTGGATATTTTCTACGAGAAGGATACTTGGTTTGTTTAGTTGATTCATATTACAATTCTAGTTAAAAAAAACAGTTTCAAATAGAATTTTCGCTCGCAAATGGAAGAAAATTAAGCCGCGTCACAATAATTAACTGACAGAGCTCAGCGGGCATTAAACCATGAAGGATGAAACATGGAGCATATCCAGCAAACGATAAACGAAATATTTCATAGACACTTGAGTAATAGAGAGGGTTCTCCTGCTACTTACATTCCGGAACTTGCGAAGGCCCGTCCAGAGCATTTTTCAATTGTTGTAACGACAGTCAGCGGAGACGTATTTAGTGTAGGTGATTCGGAAATCTTATTTAGTATGCAATCAACCTCGAAACCTTTTACTTACGGTATGGTGTTGCAAGACTTGGGAAGGGTTTTTGTTATGTCCAAGGTAGGAGTAGAGCCAACTGGGGAAGCGTTCAACTCTATTGTGGAGCTTGAAAAGAATACTCATCGTCCATACAATCCCATGATTAATTCTGGTGCAATTGCGATTAGTAGTTTTATTCGAGGGAATAGTTTTGAAGATCGTTTAACGAATATGAAGGATTTTTTTAGTCTTTTTTTAGGTCGGGCGATTGAAGTTGATGAAAAAATTTTTGAATCGGAGAAAAACACGGCCCATCGTAACAGATCTATCGCCCACCTCTTAAAACATTTTGGAATCATTGAAGGAAAAATTGAGGACGCTCTAGATTTATATTTTAAGCAATGTTCATTTAGTCTTAATTCTACGGATATGTCACTCATGGCCGCGACACTTGCAAATTCTGGTATCAATCCTAAAACGAAAATAAGATCTATAAATAAAGAATATGTGGGAGATATTTTAAGCCTAATGTTTACTTGTGGCATGTATGATACTTCTGGGAAATGGGCCTATTCAGTTGGAATTCCTGCAAAAAGCGGAGTGAGCGGTGCCATTTTTGGAGTTATCCCTGGAGTCATGGGAATCGCTGTTTACTCACCGTCAATAAATGAACATGGGCACTCTGTAAGAGGAGTTAAGGTTTTTCAAGATTTATCAAAAGAATTAAATTTAAGTATTTTTAGAAAATAAGAATTTGTTGCAATAAGGTGATTAATCTATAAAACTATTTCTACACACACGGAGGGTATTTATGGAAAACACACAAGAGACAACAAAAAAAACTTCTCGTAAACCAAACGAAGCCTTTATGAAAGCTCTCACTCCATCTGCAGAGCTCGCTGCTGTAATTGGTAATAATCCAGTTGCTAGAACAGAAGCTGTGAAGCAAATTTGGGATTACATCAAATCAAACAATCTTCAGAATCCAAAAAACAAAAGAAACATTTTAGCTGATGCTAAACTCAGTAAAGTTTTTGGGAAAGATGAAGTCACTATGTTTGAATTAACTGGTCTTCTTGGAAAGCACCTTAA
>Ga0164293_10001430_pt1 | contig 19897 bp, 18 predicted proteins | sample GEODES118metaG_FD_111487 | JGI IMG/M metagenome (GOLD analysis project Ga0164293, IMG submission 111487) | Eutrophic lake water microbial communities from Lake Mendota, Wisconsin, USA - GEODES118 metaG | ecosystem: Environmental > Aquatic > Freshwater > Lake | place: USA: Lake Mendota...
AATTACAGCTTTCGATTTAGCCACAATCGTAATCACGGAAGTATATCCGTCATGAACCACACAAGGATCAATTTTCCCAAACTTATTGCGCAGTTTATACTCTGATTCCTCACAGCCATTGTCTATGTCTTTAATTTCCCAAATTTTGTTCGAATTGAGGAACGCGACCATTGAATTCGCGACCGATTTATCGATTGCTACCTTAGTAAACTTATAGTGGGATTCGCCAACTGCAACGGCCATCTTGAAAGTGCAATGAACAAGGTACCATTTCTCTTTTTCTTTAGTCAGCATTTTCCAATACGCCGCTCCACCAAATCCATTCTTAGAAGAGTAGATTAATAATTTGTGTGGATATGGATAATAGGTAAGAAATGGCAAATTTTGTGTCGTCGCATTTGAGAATTCTTTGGTTTTTGATTTAAGAATACTATTTTGGCAACTACAAAGGGCGGCAACCAATATGATGTATTTTATTGACATGGCTCATGCAACATTAGATGCTGTGAATCAAAATCATAAACCCCATTACAAGATGGAAATTCTGGCACTGAAAAGGGGAATGGCTGTAAAATGTTTCTGTCTCTTGCAGCAGCATTTATAGCTAAAATATTACATTATCCAGTGTGAGCGGGAAAAATGTCAGTTTCTTGGAGCCCACCCCATGCCAAAAAATGGTTAAATATTCAACCATTTTTGTATTAATTAATTGCATTTTCATAATCTGCTTAGTCACCTGCAGATTTTATTATATCCCAATTCTTATAAATTCTTATACTTCCAATTTTTTCCTGACGCATCAATGCTACAGGCCATGCAACTGACGGTTGCAAGTGATTGACATTGTGTTGAGTGACAAATTGAAAATCTTTTGCTGCAATATCAATACAAAAATTATTTGGATAAGATATTACTACACCACCTGCTAAGAAAACATTACAACCGGATGTTACTATTATTTCTGTGTAACCTGTTGGGATAACTGCAATTAAACTATCAATTGGTTTATTTATTAGTGCTGTTAAGTCTAAACTTGTTAATTGACTTTGAATTGTTTGGGCTTTTGAATTATTCAGGAATACGAATGATAAAGCAACAATTAGTAAATTTTTAATTATGTATTTACTCATATTTTATGGATTTAATTTTATAAAATTTGTTTTATTAGGAGCTGTAGCTCTATAAAAGCCTATGCCACAAATAGCTGACGAACCCAAATATTGAATAATGCCATCTACACAAGCTTGAGGACCATTTGAGTAAATATTTGGCTGACCGTATATTGCTTCATCCCAACCTTGTCTTAAAACATTGTTACGTCTTGTTGAGGTAAAGGTATTTAATTTTGCTAAATCTTCGATCACTAATGCATATCGAACGTTACCACATTCAAGTATAGCAGTATAACCCAGCATATTTCGATTTTTCGTCAATTCTATAAAATCATCTGACGAAAACGATGATCTCTCTAATGGTGTGGGCGAAGGATGTGTATGTATATATGCAACTAATTGTTCATCTGGGCCTAATGTGTAATTTACTCTGGTCTTATCGCCATTTAGAGTACCGGTCTGGAAATTTTTTGGATAAATTATTCCGTCTTTTTTTACTAAAATAAAACTTTGCTCCCTGTTATTATTTTGTAATCCCCAATTGAAAACAGAATCTGCTTGATCATTACGTGCTCTAGATAAAATGTTGGGAATAGAATCATTAATAGGACTAATTGGCGGTGCTGGAAACGTGGTTGGACAAGAAATTGCTACATATCTAACCCAACCACGGTCACATAGGCTTATAGGCGGTGGTGGTGTTCCAGTTGGGGTTCCATTACCTCCACCGGTTGGCATTGGATTCCAACCGATCGTACCAACGTTTCCATTACCGTTTCCAGTCTGACCACCAGAGCCACCACCACCTAAATTACACTGGCCAAATAACCAATATCCCGCTCCAACATCGTAATACAATGTGCATGATTCACCATTTGTGGGAAAATCATTATTTGTGGTATGCTGAGTCTTAATTCTAAGTAAGAATGAAACAGGCTTAATGGTGCCTACTGGCCAGTTATCAAATAACCTATTATCCTTTATTAAAAATAATGTATCATTAAAATTGATCTGTTCAAATTTTATGAATTGAGCAACAATATCATCTGCATTGGGTTCGGCTCTATTAGGGTCGTGGTCAAACCCAAATTCGGCATACCGTTCACCTTCTATTAACTTGTAAAGGATATTAACATCCATTTTTGCACAAAATAGACTTTTCACAAATTCTTCATTTAACAGAACAGTTGGAATCACAATGATAGTATCTGTTCCGGTGGCTTGGTTGGCCTGTTCTTTGTTTATACCTTTTTGGGTCAATGGGAGCCTTATTTCTGCCTTTTCCCAAATAGGATAGCCTTGCTGTTCAATAAATTTTTCTACAAATGGTACATTGGCATCTTTCTCTCTTAAATCTTCAACAATTCTCTTCAAAACCTGCGACGCATTCATTGGCAACTTGAAAAATCGTTCGATTTTTTCTTGACTACGAGTTGTTGGAGAATCAATATCCATCTTTTTACAGCCATAAAATACGAAGAGAGCCAAAAGGAAAACACCAAAGATTTTGGTTAAAAGAAATAGTTTATTGGGGGGGGGCAATTATTCATATTAGTTTATTTGAATCTTTGAAGATAATAAAATTTAGTAAGAAAATTAAAAATTGTCTGAAGTGATTTCCATCATTGGTAAGTTCAATCAAACAGGAAGGCTATTATGCTATTTCGGAGCAGTCTTATCTATCCATCTGTTTGCATAATCATCTGAATACTCCCATTTCCAGCGGCGTAATCATAAAACCCATTACAAGCTGGAAATTCTGGCATTGAAAAGGGGAATGGATGTAAAATGTTTCTATCTCTTGCAACTGTAGGCTCCCCTTTAACGGGGAATCAAATTAATTAACTATTGTCACTTTAATTTTCACGAACACAAATTTTTTAAAATGCAGCAATAGTTTTCGCATTAAAAAAATCCTGATTTTTACTTATAAAAATGGAGATTTATTTACCTTTTTAAGTGCTTTCATGCATTTGATGAATACAAGGCGGTCTTTGTTGCCTGGACAGCAAACCGAATCAAGCTATTCAGGATTGTTGTAGATTTTACTGACCAGTTTATTTTTATTTAGAATTCCAATTTCTTTCTATGGAATAACCTGAACACACGAACCGAGGCGGTGACTTTGCGATGATAAAACTACCTTATAACTAAACTTTGTCATAGCGGACTTTGCGTTTTCTTCAGCTGCAGGTCCGGAGACCAGGCAGCGGCGGAGTGCTTTTTCCGGTTCATGAACACACGAACCGAGGCGGTGGTATCCATAGCAACTTCAAAATTCCTTGTTCATCATTCATTATTTGCAGTGGTTTCAATGAATGAAAGCAAAGCTATTTCTCAGGCATTGATTTTTTGGTTCACCAATTCCTTCACCTTGCTCATCGGCATCCTTTCCTGCTGCATACTATCACGGTAGCGGATAGTTACGGTTTGATCTTCTTTGGTTTGATGGTCGATGGTTACACAAAAGGGAGTGCCAATGGCATCCATCCTGCGATAGCGTTTACCGATAGCATCTTTTTCTTCATAAAAGCAATGGAAATGAGGCTTGCATTCATCCAATAATTCTCTGGCTATTTCCGGCAATCCATCTTTTTTCAATAAGGGAAGGATGGCCAGTTTGGTTGGGGCAAGTGCTGTTGGTATCCTGAGTACCACCCTGCTATCTTCGGTTCCGTCTTCTTTAGTCCATTTTTCTTCCGCATAAGCCAGGCTCATAACGGTAAGGAATAGCCGATCCAGGCCTACCGAGGTTTCTACCACAAAAGGCGTGTAGTTGCCATAAGCTTTTCCTTCTTCATTCAGATCGTTATCGAAGTACTGTATTTTTTTCTTGCTGTAAGTGGCATGTTGCGTAAGGTCGAAATCTGTGCGGCTATGTATGCCTTCCAGTTCTTTCCAGCCAAAGGGGAATTCAAATTCTATATCGAGCGCTGCATCTGCATAATGAGCCAGTTTGATATGGTTATGGAAACGCAATTTTTCTGCAGGGATGCCGATGCTTTCATGCCATTTTTTGCGGGTTTCTTTCCAATAGTTGTACCATTCCATCTGTGTGCCGGGCCTCACAAAAAACTGCATCTCCATCTGTTCAAACTCCCTCATCCTGAAAATAAATTGCCGCGCCACAATTTCATTGCGAAAGGCTTTACCGGTTTGAGCGATGCCGAATGGAATTTTCATCCTGCCGGTTTTTTGCACATTGAGGAAATTTACAAAAATGCCCTGCGCTGTTTCAGGGCGTAAATAAATGGTATCGGCTTCTTCAGCCACACTGCCAATTTGGGTGCTGAACATGAGGTTGAACTGACGAACGTCTGTCCAGTTGCAGGTTTTACTGATACTGCATTTGATCTGATGCTGTTCAATCAGCTGTTTCAGTCCGGAAAGGTCATCAGCAGCAAGTAACCGATCCATTTCAGCTAATATTGCTTTTCCTTTGGTTTCATCTAAGGTTTCTGCATATGCTTCAATGAGATGATCTACACGATATCTTTTATTGCTGTCTTTGTTGTCGATCATCGGGTCGCTGAAATTATCTACGTGGCCACTTGCTTTCCAAACCGTCGGGTGCATGAAGATAGCGGCATCAATACCAACAATATTATCGTGCAGTTGGGTCATGCTTTTCCACCAGGCATCTCTAAGGTTTTTTTTGAGTTGCGCACCCAATTGTCCGTAATCATAAACCGCACTCAATCCATCATACAATTCTGAGGATTGAAAAATATACCCGTATTCCTTACAATGGGATATGAGTTCCTGAAAATTATTCTCGTTTGCCATAGCGGCAAAGATAGGCGTTTCGCCATTTCAGCACAAAGCGGCATGGGTAGGCAAACCGGAATTAATACCAATGTGATTTATATAATATGCCAATATTTATAAATCTTAAATGCCGATGGTATCAAACAAATAGTACAATGAGGCGTCAGCCGATATTGGACTATATTGTTTGTCCAATAGGTATAACCATAAAAAAACCACCGGGTTTTCCGGTGGCTATTGTAAAATGGATTGAAGTAGATTAACTGCAACCGAGGCTATTTCCACAGTTCAAGCATTTATAGCAAGTGCCGCTTCGTACGGTGATATGTCCGCATACATTACATGCCGGCGCATCGCCCTGCATCGATTTGTTAGCAGCACTTACCGCATCCATACCAGCGTTTAGGGGTTTGGCGGTTGCTACAGCCCGATGAGGTTTAACAGCATCCGGCTGCATGTTTCCAACAACCCTCACATCACTAAGTTCATGAGTACGTTCGCCAATGGTTGGGGTGTTTACATCCCAGGGTTCATTGCCGAGATTTTGAACTTCAGGTTTGTCGAGTACATGAACCAGGTCATTACGGCCTAAGTATTCATAAGCAAGGGAACGGAACATGAAATCAATGATAGAGGTGGTGGTTTTGATATTCGGATGATCTACCATTCCGGCAGGTTCAAAACGGGTAAATACGAATTTCTCTACATATTCTTCTAAAGGCACACCGTATTGCAAGCCAATTGAAATGGCAATGGCAAAACAGTTCAGCATGCTGCGCATGGTAGCGCCTTCCTTAGCCATATCAATGAAGATTTCACCTAAAGTACCATCATTGTATTCTCCGGTACGCAGGAATAATGCCTGTCCGTTGATCTTTGCCTTCTGTGTAAAGCCCCTACGCTTAGCCGGTAGTGCCCTTCTTTCCACTATCATGGCCAACTGGCGCTTGAGTGAGGTGTCGGCGCTGCTTTGAACCCGCTTGTTCATCTCTTCCAGCAATTCATCAATGGTTAGTTTCGACATGTCTACCAATGCAGTTTCATGTTTCATTTCCTGATGGGAAGTTTCATCCGCAACCAAAACTTCATCGGTTGATTTTTTCTTCTTGTCTGATTTATTACTCAACGGCTGGCTCAGTTTGGAACCATCACGGTAAAGGGCACATGCTTTTAAGCCTAGTTCCCAACTTAAACGGTAAGAATCGGCAATTTCTTCAATAGAAGCTTCATTGGGAAGATTGATGGTTTTGCTGATGGCCCCACTAAGGAAAGGCTGTGCTGCAGCCATCATGCGGATATGCCCGTGTGCATGAATGAACCTTTCACCGGTTGCGCCACATTTATTGGCACAATCAAAAACCGATAAGTGTTCATCTTTAAGATGCGGTGCACCTTCTACGGTCATGGTACCGCAGATGTACACATTGGCTGCATCAATCTGGTCATCAGAATAGCCCAGCGCTTCCAATAAGCTCCATTCAAAATCGTTATACTGCCCGGGAGTGAAACCAAGCCTTTGCAAACAGGTTTCGCCCAGTGTATAAACGTTGAAAACAAAGCCGATTTCAAAAGCACTGCCCATGGCGGCATTTAAACGGTCGATTTCAGTGGGGAGGAATCCTTTTTCTGCCAGACTGGTTTCATTGATATAAGGGGCACCTTTTAAAGTTGCATGCCCCTTGGCGTAATTCACGATGTCGGCGATCTGTGATTCGTTGTATTTGAGGTTGCGCAAGGCCTGTGGAACACTTTGGTTGATGATTTTGAAATAACCACCACCACTTAATTTTTTAAATTTAACGAGTGCGAAATCAGGTTCAACACCTGTAGTATCGCAGTCCATAACCAAACCTATAGTGCCTGTTGGGGCAATTACAGTGGTTTGTGCATTACGATAACCATATTTTTCACCCATTTGAACGGCATCATCCCATGCTTTGGTGGCCGATTTTAAAAGATAATCCGGACAATATTTGGCATTGATTCCCTGTGGTTTGATTTCTATGCCTTCATAAGCATCCATGGCATCATAGGCAGCTGCACGATGGTTACGCATCACTTTCATCATGTGATTTTTGTTATCGGCATACCGGTCGAATGCGCCCAAAAAGGAAGCCATTTCTGCTGAAGTCTTGTAAGCGATACCCGTCATGATTGCGGTGATGGCACCTGCTATACCGCGTGCTTCTTCACTGTTGTAGGCGATGCCACTCACCATCAGCATGCTGCCAAGGTTGGCATACCCTAATCCGAGTGTGCGATAATCGTAACTGAGCTGGGCAACTTCTTTTGAAGGGAACTGAGCCATCAGTACTGATATTTCCAATACCACCGTCCATAAACGACAAGTGTATTCAAATCCGGCTATATCAATCGTATTATCAGTTTCATTAAAGAAACGACGTAGATTTACACTGGCCAGATTACAGGCCGTGTTATCTAAAAACATATATTCACTGCAAGGATTAGACGCGCGTATGGGTCCTCCTTCCGGACAAGTATGCCATTCGTTGATGGTAGTATCATATTGGGTTCCGGGATCTGCACAGCGCCAGGCAGCATAATTGATCTGATCCCAGAGTTCAGTGGCTTTTACCGTTCTCATGGTACGTCCATCACTGCGGGCTTTCAATTCCCAGTCGCCGTTGGCATCTAAAACTTTGAAAAAAGAATTCGGGATACGAACGGAGTTGTTGCTGTTTTGTCCGCTAACCGTACGATAGGCTTCTCCTTCATAATCGTTAGAGTAGCCGGCCGCAATCAAAGCCGCAACTTTATCTTCTTCTTTTACTTTCCAGTTAACGAAATCTACAATCTCGGGGTGATCTAAATCCAGGCAAACCATTTTAGCAGCCCTGCGGGTAGTACCACCACTTTTGATAGCACCGGCAGCACGGTCACCAATCTTTAAAAAACTCATTAGTCCGCTGGAAGTACCACCACCACTGAGTTTTTCGCCTTCGCCGCGGATGCTGGAGAAATTGGTACCAACGCCACTGCCATATTTGAAAATCCTTGCTTCACGTACCCATAAATCCATGATGCCACCATCGTTCACTAAATCATCATCAACACTTAAAATAAAGCAGGCATGTGGTTGCGGGCGTTCGTAGGCAGATGTTGATTTCTTTAATAAACTGTCTTTTGGATCTACATAATAATGGCCCTGAGGTTTTCCGGTGATACCATACACTTCATGCAAGCCGGTGTTGAACCACTGCGGACTATTGGGAACACATGCCTGGTTAAGGATACCATAAACCAGTTCGTCGTAGAACACCTGGGCATCCTGAGGTGTTTCAAAGTAATTGTAACGTTCACCCCATACCCTCCAGCAATGAGCCATGCGATGCGCCACCTGCTTTACGGTGGTTTCGCGGCCTAAACTGCCATCTGCCTGTGGTACTCCGGCTTTACGGAAATACTTCTGGGCCAGGATGTCGGTAGCAATTTGGCTCCATCCTTTTGGCACTTCCACGTTATCCATCTGAAAAACCACTTCTCCTGAGGGGTTCTTGATAACGGAAGTACGGTAATCGTATTCAAACATTTCGTAAGGGCTAACCGAATCTTTGGTAAACTGTCGGCTGAAACTGAGCGCTTTGAGAGGTTGCTTTTTTGTACCCATGTTAATAAAATATTATTTGTTGTTAGTAAGGATTTTGTTTTCTTGGAATATTGTAGGGGAACGAAAATATCTTTTGTATTCCAACTTTTTTAGTTCTTTATTTCCCCATCTTGTGGACAAAATATGTGTATATTTTCGCAAATCAACGGCACACTGAATTTCAGGCGTTTTGCACTTTTTGTGGAAAGAATAAATTTTTTTAAAGCGTTATAATGTACTAAAAAAAGTAATTCGCTGTTTGGGTTGAAAAAGCCTGATTAGTTTGGATTTTTAAAAAATGCATTTATGAGGATGGTCATTCAAAGAGTTAGTTATGCCGACGTAACCATTAACGGATCTGTGAAAGCCTGCATCGAAAAGGGTTTGCTAGTACTGGTGGGAATAGAAAATGCAGATGCGCAAGAGGATATCGATTGGCTGAGCCGGAAACTGGTATATCTTCGAATTTTCAATGATACTTCAGGCATGCCAAACTTTTCGGTAAAAGAGGTAGAAGGCAACATACTGCTCATCAGCCAGTTTACATTGCATGCTTCAACCCAAAAAGGTAATCGTCCCGGTTATATTCGTGCAGCCAGGCCCGAGCAAGCAATTCCACTTTATGAAAAATTGATCGAACAAATAACATCCGATCTGGGGAAACCTGTTTTTACCGGTACTTTTGGTGCCGACATGCAGGTGAAGTTGATCAACGACGGTCCGCTTACCATTTGTATTGATAGCCGGAACAGGGAGTAGAAATAACAGTTTTTTTTCAGCTTAACATCATCATCATGACTATTCAGGAATCGCAGTTAAAAGTAGATCAGTGGATAAAAACTACCGGTGTGCGCTATTTCAATGAACTTACCAATCTGGGCATTCTGATGGAAGAAGTAGGTGAGCTCAGTAGGATCATGGTTCGTAAATATGGCGAACAATCCTTCAAAGAAAATGAAAGCGACAATGGCCTTGCTGATGAGATGGCCGATGTATTGTGGGTTTTAATTTGCCTTGCTAACCAAACCGGCATCAATCTTACAGAAGCACTGGAAAAAAATTTCGAGAAAAAATCTTTGCGTGATGCAAACCGGCATCAACACAATCAGAAATTAAAAAATCCTCCCCAAAGCTAATGGCTGAAATGCCTTCTTGAATGCTCATATTATTCGAGTAATTTCGCCCCGTAAAATGCTTCACATGAAAAGCTATCATTCCATTTGTTTGCTGATTTGCTGCATCCCTGTTTACCTGCTGGCACAAACTAATAAATCACTGGTAAGCGGGCCCTGGGCTGGTAATGTAGAATTGCGTACGGCGATGGTTTGGGCTGAAGTTTCGAAGAACGTAAAATCGGTTGCCGTAAAGTATTATCCGATAAACAACAGCAAATCTATCCAAACCGTTGCTTATGAAGGGGCATTGGGTAAGGCATTCAACCCGGTGAAAATTGCTTTGAACGGACTTGAATTTGGAACTGCTTATCAATACCAACTCATCATCGATGGCAAACCTGTAACTACCGCTTTCGAAACAAAATTTCAAACGCAGGATCTTTGGCAATACCGCAAGCCAGCACCGGATTTCAGTTTTCTTGCCGGCAGTTGTGCTTATTTCAATGAATCTGTTTTCGACAGGCCGGGAGGCGGTTATGGCGGCGATTCGTCGATTTTCGAAACCATGGCAAAAACACCTGCCGATTTCAACATATGGCTGGGAGATAACTGGTATACCCGTGAAGTGGATTATGGTTCAGAATGGGGATTGAATTACCGTGCTTCCCGCGACAGGAGTTTGGCCGTGCTTCAGCCTTTCATGGCAAAGATGCCTCAATATGCCATTTGGGATGATCATGATTATGGCCCCAATGATGCCGGAAAAAGTTATTTGCTCAAAGAAGCAAGCAGGGAAGTGTTCAAGAATTACAGTTTAAACCCAACTTATGGTGAAGATGGAAAGGGAATTTATACCAAGATAAGTTATGGCGATGCCGATTTTTTCCTAACCGACGACCGCTATTTCAGGGCGGACGATAAACTGCCCGACAGTATCAATGGCATGCCCAATCCTGAGAAGGAATTTTTTGGTTCCAGGCAGATGGAATGGTTGAAAAATGCCTTATTATTCAGCCGTGCTACGTTCAAATTCATTGTAACCGGAAGCCAGGTGCTCAATCCATTGAATAAATATGAATGCCTGCGCGATTATCCGGTAGATTATCATGGCTTATTGGATTTTTTGTCTGCCCAAAAAATAAATGGCGTTTTGTTCCTTACCGGCGATCGCCACCATAGCGAAGTGATCCGCACCGATCGTCCCTCGTTATATCCGCTTTTCGACATTACGGTTTCTCCATTAACTGCAGGGGTAAGCAAAGCAAGCGGCATAGAAGCGAATAATCCTTACCGTGAGTTGAACACCTTGGTGGAAGCCCATAACTTCGCAAGGCTTTCTATCAGCGGCAAAAAAAATGAAAGGGTATTGATGGTAGAGTATTTAGGCATTCGCGGTGATAAGCTCGGACAATGGTCGGTTCGAGAAACGGAATTGCGTGCCTCAAAATAATCATCTTTAAACTGAATCAGGTGACTTCCTCCACATTCACATATCAAAAACAAAAAGTAATACAGGCGCTTCGTTATCATTTCATCAGCCGTAAAGAGATCAAGCTGATGATGGTGATGGTGAACCTCTTCGCTTTACTGTCGGCCGCACTGTTCTATTTCAAAAAAATATCACCGCTTGCCTTCCTGTTGAGTTCGGCATTGTGGTTCATCATGATGCTGCTTTTCTGGTACCTTTTGCCCTACGTAATTTATAAGAAATCAGCCACCTTCCTCGACCGATTCAAAGCCGTTTTGCAGCCTGGTTATTTTGCTATAGAACATGAGAGAGGAGAGCGTAGCTGGAAATGGGAGGAATTCAGCGGATGGATCGAAAGTCCACACTTTTTTCATTTGTATTTCAATAGCCGTTCTTTTTTTCTTATCCCCAAAGAGGCATTTGAAGGAGATGATCTGCATGAGGCCAGAAAAATCTTTTCAGAGAAGTTAAAGAAAGCCTGAAATACCCTTTTTTGGAGAATTGGTCTTTTCAGTAATGGGATGTTCGAGTTCAAGAAGAGCAGTTACAAAAGTTCTTTTTCCATGACATGATGGGGGAGGTTCACTTCGGTAAACGGAGTGCCTTTTATTTTGTAGCCGAATTTTTCATAAAAGCCGATGGCCGAATCGCGGGCGTGCATCAGCATATGGCGGTATCCTTTGTCGCGCGCCAGATTTTCAGCAAAAATCATTATTGAAGCGCCGATACCTTTTCCCTGAAGATTATCAGCTACTGCCATCTGGCGCAGCCTGAGGGTGTTTTTGTTTAAGGGGCATAGCATACAACAGCCTAAAATGCGGTCGTCGTCAAAAGCCGCAATAAGGATGTCGTTTTTCTCCTTTTGGAGTTCTTCCTCCGTAAAATTAAGCCCAAGGGGTAGCCTGAGCAGTTGTTTTCGCAGTTGAACCATTTGATTGTATTCTGCAGTTCCGTAATCAATTTGCTTTAATCCCATGGTTTTTAATTAAGGTTGATAGCAAGCCGGTTGACAATAAATATATGCAATTTTCACTTCAAAAGTGCCTGGATGGGTAAATTTATACCAATGTGATTTATATAATATGCCAATATTTTATAAATCTTACAGTGGTAAATGCCGATGGTATCAAAGTACAATGAGGCGATAGCCGATATTGGACTATATTGTTTGTTCAATCGGTATTACTTCTGTTCCCGGGGATGAAATTTTGAGCAATCGCAGTATTTCTTTGTTATTAGTTCAAAAAGTATATTTTTGCACCTGTATTCACTAAACCTTACTACCATGTCAGACATTGCAACAAGAGTTAAAAAAATCATTGTTGACAAATTAGGTGTCGACGAAGCTGAAGTTACTCCTGAAGCTTCCTTCACCAATGATTTAGGTGCCGATAGCTTGGACACCGTAGAATTAATCATGGAATTTGAAAAGGAATTTAATATTTCTATTCCGGATGAGCAGGCCGAAACCATTACTACAGTAGGCCAGGCTGTATCGTACTTGGAAGAAAATGCCAAGTAACAATTTTAATTTTCACAGGCAAATTGTATGGATTTAAAGCGAGTTGTTGTAACCGGATTGGGTGCCCTTACTCCTTTGGGAAAAACTGTTGATGAATATTGGCAGAACCTTACCAATGGGGTTAGCGGATGCGATTTTATCCAGCAGTTCGATGTTTCGAAATTCAAAACACGGTTTGCCTGTGAAGTTAAAAATTTCGACCCCACCCAATATCTCGACCGAAAGGAATCGCGAAAAATGGATCGTTACTGTCAGTTTGCACTCGTGGCAAGTGATGAAGCGGTAAAAGATGCCGGCATCAGCAAGGAAAATGTGAACCCAGACAGGGTGGGCGTTATTTTTGCGAGTGGCATCGGCGGACTTATCACTTTTCAGGAAGAAGTAATCAATTTTGCTTCCGGAGATGGAACACCCCGTTTCAATCCTTTTTTCATTCCAAAGATGATACTCGATATTGCTGCCGGACAAATTTCGATGCGATATGGATTTCGTGGACCGAATTATGCCGTGGTGAGTGCCTGTGCCTCATCTACCAATGCCATCATCGATGCTTTTGATACCATCCGTTTGAATAAAGCAGATATCATCATTACCGGCGGAAGCGAAGCCGTGATCAGCGCTGCGGGATTGGGCGGGTTCAATGCCATGAAAGCACTCAGCGAACGTAACGATGATCCTAAATCTGCCAGCCGCCCGTTTGATAAAGACCGGGATGGTTTTGTGATGGGAGAAGGTTCAGGTGTACTGATACTCGAAAGTTTGGAACATGCTCTCGCCCGTGGTGCTAAAATCTATTGTGAAATTGCAGGTGGTGGTGCAACTGCCGATGCTTATCATATCACAGCCCCTCATCCCGAAGGTTTAGGAGCGAATAATGTGATGCATGTTGCGTTACAGGATGCCAGAATGAACCCTGAAGATATCGACTATATCAATGTGCATGGCACATCAACTCCGTTGGGCGACATTGCCGAAACAAAAGCCATTCTGAATGTATTTGGAAACTATGCTTACGATCTGAATATCAGCTCTACCAAGAGCATGACCGGTCACTGTCTTGGTGCTGCAGGAGCCCTGGAAGCGCTTGCTTGTATCCTTGCCGTTACCCGGGATGTGATTCCTCCAACCATCAATCATTTCACCGACGATCCGGAGCTTGACCCTAAATTGAATTTCACTTTCAATAAAGCACAATACCGTAAAGTAGATGCAGCGCTTAGCAATACTTTTGGGTTTGGCGGACATAACGCATCCGTAATTGTAAAGAAATACGTTCCATAATTGTTCTCTTATCCACCAATCATCTGTAATTAATGCAATTAACCTAATTTCGGTTAAACAATATTTGTATTCATCTTGCAGTTTCTCAAAGCATTTTTCGAAAACGATAAAAAGAAAAAGGAGTTCAAAAAACAACTCCGGAATGTATTGGGCTTTTCCCCGGTGGATGTTTCCCTCTACCAAACTGCACTCAGCCACCGTTCTGTTCGGGAAGGGGCAGATGAGAATAATGAAAGGCTTGAGTTTTTAGGAGATGCTGTACTCAGTTCAATCATTGCCCATTATCTGTTCAGGAAGTATCCTTACAAAGGAGAAGGCTTTCTTACCGAAATGAGGAGTAAGATGGTCAACCGCCAGAAGCTCAATGAAATCGCCCTTAAGATGGGATTGAAGAAAATCACTTTTTATAATAAGTTCGACAATGCCCTAAAAATTTCCCAGATATTCGGAAACACTTTAGAAGCACTGATCGGTGCGGTATATCTTGATAAAGGCTACAAGAAAACACAGCAATGGGTGGAAAAGTACATCATCTTTCCACACCTCTTTACCGACGATCTGGAAGGCATTGAAATCAATATCAAAAACAAACTGTACGGATGGGCCAATAAGAATGGCAAATTACTGGCTTTTGATACGATGGATGAAAAAGTAGAAAACGGCAGAAGGCTTTTCACGATTGCAGCAATGGTGGATGGCGAAGTGATTGCTCAAGCCAAAGGTTATAATAAGAAAGATGCCTCTCAGGTAGCAGCTCACTTGGCAGTTGAGAAATTGGGGCTTTGATGAAGTTAATCTTATACCCAAAACTTAAAACCAAGACTTTGGAACTAAGAACTAGAAACTAAAAACTAAAAACCAAAAACTTAGTATCCCCATATGAAATTCGGCATTCTTGGAAGCGGCAGTTGGGGTACGGCCCTGGCAAAAATTCTGACAGATAACGGTCAAACCATATATTGGTGGAACAGAAATGAATCTGCCATCACTCATTTTCAGCAGCGGGGGCATAATCCTCAATATTTACCGGCTGCGAGGTTCAATATGAAGCAACTGATGTTAACTACCGATGTTGCAGAAGTGATCGGTGAATCGGATACGATTGTTATTGCAATACCATCAGCGTATGTGTGTGATGTGCTCAATGGCTTGCCAAAAAATAGCTTCGAAGGGAAAAAAATACTATCCGCTATCAAGGGCATACTTCCCCAACACAATTTGCTATTGAATGATTTCCTGAAAGAAAATTTCGGATTCCCCATTGAAGATTATTTTGCCGTATTAGGCCCCTGCCATGCAGAAGAAGTGGCTGCAGAAAAATTATCTTATCTCACTTATACCGGAATTGATGAAGAAGTAGCTGCTGTAATCGCCGGAAATTTCTCTAATGCTTACCTGCGTACCATCCTGAACAAAGATATTTATGGGGTACAGTATGCTGCCGTACTGAAGAATATTTACGCCGTTGGGGCAGGCATTGCACACGGTTTGGATTATGGAGATAATTTTTTAAGCGTACTCATTGCCAACAGTGCCGATGAAATGGCAGGCTTTCTTCGAAAAGCAGGGATCATCAACGCTGAAGTTGGCTATATCGATCATTCAAAAGAAGGCCTTCCGGAAGTACACCACAATTATGCTGCATCAGTTTACCTTGGCGATCTGTTGGTAACCTGTTATTCATTGTTTAGTCGCAACCGTACTTTTGGTAACATGATCGGGAAAGGTTATTCGGTGAAGGCTGCCCAGCTCGAAATGAGCATGGTGGCTGAAGGGTATAATGCCAGCAAATGTATGTTTGCCATAAATGAACAGATTGGCGCGCCAATGCCCATCGCTACAATCCTCTATAAAATCCTTTGGGAAAAATTGCCTGCTGTTGACGGTTTTAACTGTATTGAAAATGCTTTGGTTTAGTTTAAGTTTAAATTTACAAAAACAATATCATGCCCTTTTCATTCACCGGATTTTCGAATCTTACTTTGATCGCGATGATTGCATTGCTGATGGCTGCACGACTAATTTCAGCTATCCGGAACCGTTATATCCGTTAAAAGAACAAAGAAGAGGCCAGGCCATCTGCAAATAGTTTCCCGGCATTACTTAGTATTATCTTCCCTTCATTTACACTGATGCTTTCCGGATTCAAACCGGAAACTTTATTTTTAAGGGCTTCCGCTTTAGTATCTCCGAATTTATTACTTACCCTTTCCAAACTGATTCCTTCTGCCGTTCTTAATGCCGTCATGATATATTCATTCAATTGTTGAACAGGTTCAAGGGTTTCTTCTTCAAATGGGAGGCGGTTGTTTAAAAGTTCATGGATATAACTGCTGTTATTGGCAATGTTCCATCGCCTTTTATTGATGCCGTCGTATCCATGGGCTGAGGGCCCGAGGCCAAGATAGGGAAGCCCCTGCCAATAACTGCTGTTGTGTTTGCTGCGATATCCGGGCAAGGCATAATTGCTGATTTCATAATGTTCATAACCTGCATCTTGAAGATAATTCATCAGAAACAAGAAATCATTGGCTTGTTGCTCAGGGTTTGTATCGGCAGTTTGTCCTTTTTTCACTTGTTGAAATAATACGGTACGGGGCTCAACGGTGAGTGCATAACAGGAGATATGTTTTATCTTCTTAGAAGTTATTAATTGTGTATTCTTTTCAAGGCTATCCTGCGATTGCAGTGGCGAACCGAAGATAAGGTCAACCGAAAAGTTTTGCATGCCAGCTTCCTGAATTTCGTCTATGCTTTGGAGTGATTGACTTGCGGCATGTGCCCGGTTCATCCATCCCAGTTCAGCATCATCAAAAGACTGTACACCCAAACTGAGCCGGTTGATACCAGCCTGCATCCATGCTTTCACTCCCGAAGTGGTTATATCGTCTGGATTGGCTTCGAGCGTACATTCTGTGTCGCTGCTGATCAGGTAGTTTACCTGTAAGGCATCCATGATGGCTTTGATTTCATCGCTTTCCAATAAGCTTGGTGTGCCTCCTCCGAAGTAAATGGTTTCAATGATTTGGCCCTCTTTCAGAAAATCACGCCTCAATTTAATTTCATGATGAAGCGCATCCATAAAGTTTTTTTTCTGTTGTAATGATGTGGAAAAATGAAAATTGCAATAGGTACAGGCCTTTCGGCAAAAGGGAATATGGATATAAATACCCGCCAAAGATTGTAGATTTACGTTTGATGAATTACCGTTACAACACAACCCAAAATATTTGTACCTATTTACGGATCATTTGCTGTTGTATGCTGGTTTCTTTTTTGCCTTATACCCAATTTGCACAAACAACAACTGTGCAGAAAGGCATCCGTTTTCAATGCCATTTCAGCGGCAAAGATAGTGCTATTCAGCAGCAGGCATTAGGGATTCCTGAAAGTTTTGGAAGCCTCATAGAAGCGGAGGCTTATCTGAATAAACTTCCTGTTTATCTCGCTTCCAAAGGTTATCCGGCAGCTTCTGTTGACAGCAGTATCATTGGAGAGCAAGCGATTGATGCCTACATTTATATCGGTACCAAATACCAATGGATAAAACTATTTACAGACGATATTGAGCCTGCCGCCCTCGAACAAAGCGGCTATCTCGCTGTCAATTATCAGGGAAAACCTTTAAATCCTTCCCAGTTAAGCGGCCTCCAAAACAGGCTACTCGGCTATTATGAAAAATCGGGTTATCCCTTTGCAGCTGTATTTCTCGATAGTGTGCAGTTATCCGGCGACAAGATGCTGGCTAAGCTGAAAGTGGATAAAGGTATTTTTTATCCAATCGACAGCATAAGGGTATATGGCAAAGTGAAAATCAAACCTTCCTTCCTTCAACATCACCTGCAGATTCCTAACGGTTCCGGCTACAACAAAGAAAAGCTGAAAGAAGTAGATAAGCGTATACTTGAACTTCCTTATTTACGTACCCTACAGCCTTCAGACCTTAGCATGTACGGAAGTGGGGCAGTGCTCAACCTGTATCTTGAAGAGAAAAAAAGCAGCCAGGTGAACTTTCTTGTAGGCTTTCAACCTTCTTCCAATAACACCGGTAAGTTGCAGGTGACAGGAGATATCAATCTCGATTTAAAAAATGAATTCGGTGGCGGTGAAAATATCCTCTTGCGTTGGCAACAATTGCAACCCAAATCACCAAGGCTCAACCTGGGCTTTTTTCAACCTTTCATTTTTAAATCTCCTTTAGGCCTTGATGTGTTGTTTGATTTATTCAAAAAAGATTCTAATTTTCTGCAGGTAAATGCGCAACTGGGCTTACAGTTTTACTTGTCGGCACGCCAGAGTGGTAAACTTTTCGCACAATGGCAAAGCAATAGCCTCTTGCAAGGCGCAATAGATACCAATACTATTATCGCTGAAAGGAAGCTGCCACCCAATATTGATATCAGCTCGGCCAACTTAGGTTTGCAATATGAATGGAACCGCACCAATTACCGGTTCAATCCGCGTAAAGGTTTTGAAATCAATTTCACCGGTTCAGTAGGGGTGAAAAATGTAAAGAGAAACAATGATATCCTTGCCATTCAGGATCCCGGATTTGATTATGCAAGTCTTTATGATTCTATCAAGAGCCGCAGCTATCAGTTCAGGATACGGTTGCAGGCCGCTAACTTTTTTGCATTGGGAAAATCAGCAACATTTAAAACCGGCATACAGGCGGGTATTTACAACAGCCCTTCTATTTTCCGAAACGAACTTTTTCAAATCGGTGGTTACCGAACCTTGCGTGGTTTTGATGAAGAAAGTATTTATGCCACACAGTTTGGAATATTTACTGCAGAATATCGGTTACTGGTTGGGCTCAATTCCTACCTTTCCTTTTTTAGCGATGCCGGATGGGTAAGAAACCGGTATCAGGATGTAGACGTTAATAATTTTTTTTTAGGTTCTGGCATTGGTATTCTTTATGAAACAAAACTCGGGTTACTGAATCTGAATTATGCCATAGGGATACGAAATGATGTGGATTTCAATATCCGGGAGGCTTCTAAAATTCATTTTGGGTACATCAATTACTTTTAAATGTTAGCAAAGGCATTAATTTTGCAGTTGAACCAATCCATCAATTTGAAGCAGTTCCTTTTTTTTGTTTTTTTCTCGCTCTTTACGGTGTATGGTGTAACGGCACAAGTGGCAGATTCTTCTGTAAGGGCATCTAAACCTGTTCATAGTTTAAATGACCTGCTCGTCAAAAATTTTCTGTTGGATGCTTACAGCAAGCCTGTTGCCAACTTTCAGCAGGTAAGGAAAATAGTTTCACAAGATTTGATTTTTTATATTCTTCTTGGTCTGGTTTTTTATTTGGCTGTTCTTCGGGCAGCTTTCCCCCGTTATTTTGTAAACCTTATTCGTGTTTTTTTTAATACCTCCCTTCGGCAAAGCCAGTTAACCGATCAATTGCTTCAGGCCAGATTACCAGCTTTATGCATTAATATTTTTTTTGCATGTATTGGAGGAGTATTTCTTTATCTGATATTGAACAAGCTTGATATCTCATCATCAAACAACAGCTGGAAAGTTTTGCTTTACACGATTCCGGCTATCGCTTTGGTATACCTGGGAAAATACTTTATTCTACTTTTTACCGGTTGGCTTACAGGGTTTAAGCAGGAAGCAGGTACGTACCTATTTATTGTTTTTTTGTTCAATAAGATCTTATCTCTTTTCTTGTTACCGCTTGCCGTTGTGATTGCATTTGCTGAAACATCAATTGCACAGATTGGGCTGATGATATCATTCATATTAATTGGCCTTTGGCTTTTACTGCGTTTTTATCGTTCCTATAGCTTGCTGCAACACCGACTTAAAGTGAGCAGTTTTCATTTTTTCTTATATGTCATTGGAATTGAGATACTTCCTATTTTATTGATTTATAAAGCAGCAATGCTGATTATGCTTAAAAATTTGTAATTTTGCCCTTTCATTCGAAAGATCAGTATGGGAAAAAACGATGTTAAGAAATCGGGTAAAGAGATGCAAGGGATCAAAAGCGTGCTTATCACCCAGCCT
>Ga0164293_10001431_pt1 | contig 19897 bp, 21 predicted proteins | sample GEODES118metaG_FD_111487 | JGI IMG/M metagenome (GOLD analysis project Ga0164293, IMG submission 111487) | Eutrophic lake water microbial communities from Lake Mendota, Wisconsin, USA - GEODES118 metaG | ecosystem: Environmental > Aquatic > Freshwater > Lake | place: USA: Lake Mendota...
GCAGGCAGCTACCTGGTTTTTGCGCCGGGCGCCGAATACGGCCCGGCCAAGCGTTGGCCGGCACGCCACTTTGCCGGCCTGGCCGCCCTGCTGGATCAGCCGGTCTTGCTCCTGGGCTCGGGCAAGGAGCAGGCCCTGTGCGAAGAGATCGTCGCGCTCGCACCCGGCGCGCGGCTGATCAACCTGGCCGGCAAGACCACGCTGGACCAGGCCATAGGCCTGATTGCCGCTGCGCGGGCGGTGGTCAGCAACGACTCGGGCCTGATGCATGTGGCCGCCGGTTTGGGCGTGGCGCAGGTAGCGGTGTTCGGCTCATCGAGCCCGGAGCACACGCCGCCGCTGAGCGAGCGCGCCCAGGTGCTTTGGCTCAAGCGCGATGCGGCCTACCAGCCGCCGCTCGATTGCGCGCCCTGCTTTGAGCGCGAGTGCCCGCTGGGGCATACCCGCTGCCTGGTCGATATCTTGCCGCAGCGGGTGAGCCAGGCCTTGAGTCTGACCTGAGCCGCCTGCCCTGAGCCCACCCGATACCCTCCAACTGATTTCCAGCAGCGGCACCAACCCCAAGGAAGCCTGGGTCAACCCGAGCGGCGGGCATATCGGCCGCAACCGCGAATGGAGCGACGCCCAGATTTTTGAAAGCGTGATCACGCCCTGGTTTGCGCGCAGGCTCAAGTAAGCCGATCTTGAGCGGGTTCGAGTGTGATGTAACGGCCGTGCTGGCAAGGTTGGGAACCAGGGCGACGGGATGTTCGTTGACGGTCGAAGCTTGGACGTGTAATATGACGGCGTCATATCTCTCCGTAGGGAGCCCTTCATGGCCATCACCGCCCGCGTTTTCATGAGCGGCCGCAGTCAGGCGCTGCGGTTGCCGGCTCGCCTTCGCCTGCAGGCCAAGGAAGTCAGGGTGGAGCAGATCGGAAACGACCTTTGGCTGCACCCTGAAACTCCGGCAGAGCAGGACATGGGGCGTTGGTTGCAGCAGTTCTATGCCAGCACCGAACCCTTGCCAGAGGACTTTCTCGCCGACAGGCAGGATGCTGCGCCCCAGGAGCGCGACTGGCGCTGAGGCCCGGCATGCGCCGCACACTCGATACCAACATCTGCAGCTATATCCTGCGGCGCCATCCGGTCGACATGGTGGCGCGCTTTGCGACCCTGGACAGGCAGGAACTGTGGCTGTCAGCCATCGTGGCGGCTGAATTGCGTTTTGGGGCATCCAAGCTGGGCTCTAGCCGTTTTTCGGCAGCGGTGGAGGCCTGGGTGGTCGGCTTCGATGTGCGGCCCTGGCCTCTGGAGGCTACGCACCATTACGCACAGGTACGTGCGGCCCTCGAGCGTACCGGCCAACCCATCGGGGGCATGGATTTGATGATCGCAGCTCATGCTCTGGCCGAAGACAGCGTGGTCATTACCAATAACGCGCGCGAGTTTCACCGGGTGCCAGGCCTGGCGCTTGAAGAGTGGGCGATACAGGCGGCCTGAGACTGCGGACCTGGGTCAGCGCGAGCGGCGGGCATATCGGCCGCAACCGCGAATGGAGCGACGCCCAGTTTTTTGAAAGCGTGATCACGCCCTGGTTTGCGCGCAGGTTCAAGTAAGGTCGGCGCTGCTGGGCGGCCCCGGTTCAGTCCCCCACCCAGCGCTGCGCCGCCTGCATAGACTCGAGCAGGTCGTGCTTGGCCTCAAAGCCTAGCTCGGTCTTGGCGCGGCTGACGTCAAAGGGCACTTCTCGTGCATGCGCAAAGCCGGCAAAGCCGGTGTCGGGTAGGGGCGCGTGGCTGATGGGGCGGCCGGCTTGCAGTTGCCGAGCGGCGGCCACGAAATCTGCAAAGCGGGCCATGCGGCCGCTGGCGATGGTGTAGACGCAGGAGGGCAGGGTGGGTGCGTCCAGTGCGGCCACATTGGCCCGGGCCACTTCGCGCGCGTCGATGAAGTCTTCGCCGCCACGCCACATCAGCAGCGGGTCGCTGATGTGCACCGGCCCGCCGCTGGCGCCCTGGCCGAGCAACTCGGCCATGAGGCGGCCGGGCACCGAATGGTTGGGCCCGGCCCACAGGCCCAGCACCGCGCTGTAGCGCAGCATGGCCATGCTCAGGCCGAAGGTCTGGGCATAGTGCTGGGCAAAAAACTCGCTGGCCAGCTTGCTGGCCGCATACAGGCTGCCCGGCCGCTCGCTCACGCTGTGAAAGGCGAAGTCCTCGCTGATGGGCTGGCTGTGCGGCCGGTGGAAGATCGGGTAATAGACGGTGGTGGACGAGGCGCACACCAGGCGCCGCAGGCCCAGGGTGCGAGCGGCCTCCAGCATATTTATCGTGCCCAGAAAATTGACGTCGGCCGCCAGTGCGGGCTCGCGCCGGATCGACATGCTCAGCGCCGCTGCGGTGTGCACCGCCTGCGTGATGCGGTGGCGCTGCATCAGCGCCAGCAGGCCGGCGCGGTCGGACACATCACCGCTTTCGACCACCACTTTCTCAAGCGGCAGCACCGAAGCCATCTGCTGCGGCTGCGGCGCCTTGTCCAGCAGCACGACCTTCTCGCCGCGTGCGGCCAGCAAGGCCGCTGTCTGGCAGCCGATCAGGCCGGCGCCGGTGATCAGCGTGCTCATGCGGCAGCGGCCGGTGCTGCGTCCTCGCTGAAGACCAGGTGGTAGATCCGGCCCTGGAAGGGTCGCATGCCCTCCTGGATGGTGGCGCGCACCGCTTGCCGGGTGGCACTGGCCAGGGCCGCGTCCATATCGGCCAGGCTGTCGAAGTAGAGGTCGAAGATCATGTAGACCGGTGGCGCACCCTCTTCGCCGCGCGCCAACTCGCGCAGGCGCACTGCGCGCAGTCCAGGGTAGCTGCCGATGGCGGCCATGACCGGCCCGCGCATGTGGGCGTCGAAAGCAGGGCGCTCGGCCGCGGCCACCGTCCCTTCCAGATAGGCTGAGCGGATGATCATGCTTTGCTTTCCGGCTGGGCAGGCAGCCATTTGGCGGTAGCTTCAAAAGTAGCTTGCAGATGCTCTCGCATGAGGGCCAGCGCCTGGTTGGTCTTGCGTTCGAGCACCGCGTCCATCAGGGCCTGGTGTTCTGCGTGCACGTCCCGGGCGTTGGCTTTGCGTTTGCTCAGGTGCTGCAAACGAATCATGCGGTAGCGCTCGGTCTGGTCGACCAGTTGCTCGTGCAGGCGCATTAGCCAGGGCGAGCCGCAGCCGATGACCAGCGCGTCATGGAAAGCGCGGTGACGCTGCTCCCACAGGCGTGCTGCCTCATCGGCATCGGCGCCCGTGGGCAGGGGCGTGCGGCTCAGGCGGTGAAAGGCTGCCAGGATGTTGGCCTCCCAGTCGGCATCGCCTTGGGCCAGGGCCATGGGCAGCATGATGGCTTCCAGCGAGGTGCGCGCCAGGGTCAGGTCTTTGAGCTCGTCTAGCGAGACGGGCGCCACCGAAAAGCCGCGTTGCTCGTCGATAACCACCAAGCCTTCGGCCGACAGCCTTTGCAGCGACTCGCGCAGCGGGCTCAGACCCAGGCCGTAGCGGGCCTGCAGGTCTTTGGTGCGCAGGCGCTCACCCGGCCGCAGCTGCCCGCCCAGGATGTCATGGCGCAGCAGGTTCTGAGCCTGACGCGCGAGCGTCTTGGGTTCGGTGGCGATGTCGGCGGCGGTGGCCATGGCGGTTTTGGGCGAGCTTGCGAAGAGAGTAGCAGGCTTAATGACAACACAAAAAATTTATATCATCAACCAAAAATTATATTGACGGCCTGAATTTGTGCTCACACAATTAACTCAGTTCTACTTCCTTCGAATGCCATGACCTACGCACTGGCCACTGTCGAACACCAGGGCCGCTCGCTGGCCTGCCTGCTGGTTCAGGGGCGCTACTTTCCGCTGCAAAGCCTGGACGCCGCGCTGCCCAGCAGCCTGAGCGCGATTTACGAGGCCTGGCCGGCCCATGCCGGCAGCATCGCCGATCTGGCCGAGCGCTGCACCAGCGGCGGTCTGGCGCCGGCCGATGTGCGGGTAGAGGCGCCTTTGCAGTACCCGGGCAAGATTTTGTGCGCCGGTGCCAACTACTTCGACCACCTGGCCGAGATGGGCATGCCCGACGCCAAGAAGGAAGACCAGCGCCTGTTCTTTTTCATGAAGCCGCCGCGCAATGCGGTGGTCGGCCCCGGCGCCACGGTGCATATGCCGATCGGCACCCAGGCCTTTGACTGGGAGATCGAGCTGGCCGCCGTCATTGGCAAGACCGCACGCAACGTGAAGGTCGAAGACGCGCTCAGCCACGTGGCGGCCTATACCGTGGCGATTGATTTTTCAGCCCGCGACCACAACCGCGCGCCTGAGACCTTCTACAAGCTCGACTGGGTGGCCGGCAAGGGCCATGACACCTGCTGCCCGCTGGGCCCGCAGCTGGTCCCGGCTTCAGCGATTGCCGATCCGCAAAAGCTCGGCCTCAAGCTCTGGGTCAATGGCCAGCTCAAGCAGGACGGGCATTCGAGCCAGATGATTTTTTCCCTTGCAGAACAGATCGCCACCGCCTCGCGCATCATGACGCTGGACCCAGGTGATGTGCTGCTGACTGGCACACCGGCCGGAGTGGGTGCGCCCAAAAAGACTTTCTTGAGCGTGGGCGACCAGGTCGACGCCGAGATTGAAGGCATAGGCCGCCTGAGCGTGACCATACAAGCATCGCGCTGAAGGCCTGATGCACTTCCTTTTCATTTCCCAGCCAACACCCAGGAGATTGCCATGAAAAAACTCGCTTTCGCCGCCGCTGCAGCCTTGGCCACCTTGCTGGCCGCCCCCGCAGCTCTGGCCCAGACCGAAATCCGCATATCCACCGCCGCGCCGGACAACTCGCCCCTGTCGGACGCGTTTCGCATGGTCAAGCAGCGCATGGAAGCCAAGTTTCCTGGTGCAGTCAAGGTGTCTGTGCACACTGCCAGTGCCTTGTTCAGGCAAGGCACCGAGCTGCCGGCCATGCAGCGCGGCAATCTGGAGATGGCCAGCCCGGTGACTTTCGAGATCGAGGCGCAACTGCCCGAGTACGGCGCATTTAGCGCCGCCTACCTGTTTCGCGACGCCGACCACTTGATCAAGACCTTCCGCAGCGACATCGGCAAGGAGTACTACGCCGATGTAGCCAGCAAGATGGGCCTGGTGATCCTAGATACCGCCTACCTGGGCACCCGCACCATCAACCTGAACAACGACAAGAAGGTTGAAAAGCCCAGCGACCTGGCCGGCACCAAGATGCGCATGCCGCCCGGTGCCTCGTTTCAGGTGCTGGCCAAAGCCCTGGGCGCGACCCCCGTGGCCATGCCGATCACCGAGGTCTACCTGGGCCTGAAGACCGGGCAGATCGATGCGCAGGACAACCCGACCAATATGACGCGTGACTGGAAGTTCCATGAGGTCACCAAGCAGGTGGTGCTCACCCGCCACTTGGTGCAGCCGGTGTTCATCGCCATGGCCAAGCCCGCTTTTGACAAGCTCACGCCCGCCCAGCAGACCGAATTGCGCGCAGTGGCCCGTGAGGCCGCCGACATGCAGATCGCCAAGACCCTGGCCGATGAGAAGTCGGCGATTGATACCTTCAAGGCGGCCAATATCCGGATCAGCGAGCCCGATGCCTCGCTGTTTCGCAGCACCGTCTTTAAGGAATACGAGGCCGCTGGCATGACGGCCAAGTGGAAGCCGGGCTTGCTGGCGCGCATCCAGGCCGTCAAGTGATCGGCTTCGCTGATTGATATGTAGGCACCCCAGGGCTTGCTGCTGCGGGCCCCTGCGGGCACGGCCATGAACATCCACGCGATTCGTCCCTATGTCCACCGCCTCAGTCGCTATGCCGAGTGGGTGTCGGTGGGCATGTTCATCGGGATTTTTGTGTTGTTCGTGGTCTCGGTTTTTCAGCGCTATGTGCTGGTGCGGCCGGTCAACTGGGTCGATGAGGTCATTCTCATCTTGTTCCTTTGGTCCACTTTTCTCACCGAGGCCTTGGTGCTCAGGGAGCGTGAGCAGGTCACTTTTGATGTGATCTGGGATGTAGCGGGCCCGCGCGCCCGCCGGGCCATCGGGCTGTTGGCAGCGGCCATGGTGGCGGCGATCTTCATTCTGGCCGCACCGACCATCTGGAGCTATGTGACCTTTTTATGGCGTGAGAAGACCAATGCGCTGGAGTGGCGGCTGGACTGGGTCTATTCCTGCTTCCTGATTTATTGGCTGGCAGTGATCGTTCGCTCGATGGATAAATTGCTGGTGCTCAGTTCTGCGCGCTGGCCCGAGCATGTGCGCGATGTGGCCCCCGATGAGAAGACCAATGTGCTGGGCTGAGCGCAGGAACACCGCCTTATGAGTACCGCACTGATTGCCATGGGCCTGATGATCATCGTGGGCGCCTTGCTGCGTCTGTCGATTGTTCTGATGATGTTCACCAGCGGCCTGGTCTACCTCTGGATGAAGGGGCAGGACCTGGGCTTGTTGGTTGACCAGACCCTCAATTCCATGTTCAGCCTGTATGTGCTGCTGGCCGTGCCCATGTTTATCTTCGCCGGCAATGTGATGAACGCGGCCACCATCAGCGAGCGCATCTGGAGCGCGGCCGATCTGCTGGTCGGGCGTTTGCGCGGTGGGATGGGCCATGTCACCGTGCTTATGAATGTGGTGATGTCCAGTATGAGCGGCAGCGCTGTGAGTGACGCTGCTGGCCCCGGCATGGTGTCCATCTCCATGATGGAGAAGGTGGGCAAATACCCCAAGGGGCTGGCGGTGGCGATCGCAGCCGCTGCCTCCTGTCTGGGTCCTATCATCCCGCCCTCGATCCCGATGGTGATCTATGCGCTGATCAGCACCGCGTCCCTGGGGGCCTTGTTTTTGGCCGGCATTGTTCCCGGCCTGTTGATGGCGGCCGCCCTGATGGCGTGGATCGCTTTGATCGCCAAAAAGCGCGGTCTGAGTTACGGCCAGAAGATCTCCTGGGCCCAGGTGCCCGGTGTCTTGTCGCGGGCCGCCTTGCCGATGACACTGCCGATTCTTTTGCTGGGCGGCATTTGGTCCGGTGTGTTCAGTCCGACCGAGTCGGCCGCCATGGCTGGCTTGTGGGCGGTGCTGATCGGCGTGTTCGTGTACCGCAACCTCGGCCTGAGGGCCTTGCTCAAGATTTTTGCGATCTCGACCCGGCAGTCGGCGGTGGTGATGATGCTGATCGCCAGCTCCTTCATCATCAACTACGCCATCACCTCCGAGCAGGTGGCGACCAATCTGGCCGCCTACATCACCAGCCTGAATCTGTCGGCCATAGGTTTCATGCTGCTGGTCAATCTGATGTTCCTCGTGCTGGGCACGGTGCTCGATGGCGCGGTGATGCTGCTGGTCTTTGTGCCGGTGCTGCTGCCCTCGGTCAATGCACTGGGCATAGACCTGGTTCATTTTGGTGTGGTGGTGATCCTCAACTTCATGATCGCCATGATCACGCCGCCCTATGGCTTGATCCTGTTTGTTCTCGGCTCTCTGACCGGGGTGCCGATGAAGGAGATCAACCGCGAGATCTGGCAGTTTTGCATCCCGCTGATGGCGGTGATGTTCCTGCTGATTTTCTTTCCCCAAATCACGCTGTGGCTACCCCATGCCTTCGGTTACAAGTAAGCCCTCTCCAGGCTGGACCGCTTTTGTCACTGGCGCGGCGCAGGGCATAGGCCTGGCCACGGTCGAGCGCCTGGCGCGCGAGGGCTGGCGGGTGATTGCGATGGACCGCCAGGCCGAGCGGCTTGAGCAGGCGGTGGCTACGCTGCAGGGCCTGGATGTGGTCGCTGCGGTGTGCGATGTCTGCGATCGCACCGCGGTACAGGCCGCGATGGACAGCGAGCCGCGCATTGACGCGATGGTGTGCGCTGCTGGCATTTACAACGATGCGCCCTTGCTGGATCTGGGTGACGCGGCATTCCGTCAGATGCTCGAAGTCAATGTGATGGGCACCTTCATCCCGGCCCAGGAAGCGGCCAGACGCATGCAAGCGGGCGGCCGCATCGTCACCATCTCCTCGCGCGGTGCGCTGGGCGGCACCCGCTTTGCGCACTATGTGAGCTCGAAGGCGGCGGTGATCGGTCTCACACGGGCCATGGCCATGGAATTGCGGCCGCTACAGATCGCTGTCAATTCGGTGGCGCCAGGCTTTACCGACACACCGATGACGCGTTCGGCCCCGCCGGAGATGTTTGCCGCCTGGGAGCAGCTCGAGCCCAGCGGTAAGGCGGCCAGTCCGGCAGACATCGCCGACGCCATTGCCTTTCTGGCCTCACCGTCTACCCGTTTTATCACCGGTCAGACCCTGTTCGTCGACGGCGGCAAGTCGCTGGGCGGCTTGAGCATTTGAAGTGGGGCTATGGCATGAAACAAGTTATTGATACCGGCCTGCCCGCCTTGGCCCAGCCCTTTAGCTGGGCGGTGCGCGCCGGCGGCCTGATCTTCACCACCCATGGCCCGGTGCTGGCCGATGGCCGCATCGATACGGGCCCGGTGGCCGATCAGACGCGGCTGACCCTGGACAACCTGCAGCGCGCGCTTGCCGCAGCCGGTGCGGGTATGCAGGATGTGGCGCAGGTGCTGATCTACCTGACCGACATCGCCGACTTGCCGGCTGTCGATGCGATCTACCGCGAGTATTTTCAGCCGCCTTATCCCAACCGCAGCGCGGTCGCGGTGTCGGCGCTGGCGGTGCCTGGCATGCGCATAGAAATCGTGGCCTATGCCTGCCCCGGCGCGCCGGCTTAGCGGCCCCGTGGTGGGCGTGTGAACGGCCGTCAAGGGTTCTGGTGTGTAGTCAGCTGACTACAGCTTCAACGTCTGTTCCTGAGTCGATTCAAGGGCGTCGTGCCGGCTTGGCTGCGGCAGGGGCGGGCTCTTTGGCTTTTTGCTGCCTTTGCAGCCACTGTGCATGTTGCTGCGGATAGGCTGCCTGGTAGCGCCGGCTGTGTAGCTCGAGCCGGGCCTGGTCGCCCAGTAGCGCGGCGCTGTCCAGCAGGCGTTCGATCACCACCGGTTCGGGCGAATAGTGCAGCAGGGCCTCGGCCATGCGCAGCTGCTCGGCGGCATTGTCTGCGCGCAGGGGCGTGAGGGTCAGGCTGGCGAAATCGGCATGGCCGCGAAAGAACCAGCTGGCTTGTGCATGGCGCAGCGGCTGTTCGCGGTAGCCCAGATAGCGCTGACTGGGCGAGAGGTAAATCTGGCTGACGCGGTGGTAGTCGTAAGCCAGCAAGGCGGTGGCCAGCAGCACAGCCACCGCGCCGGCATCGACCAGGCCGATGGAGCTGCGCTGCGCATACATCGCACCCAGACGCGTCTGCCGCGGCACCAGCCACAGGCTGGCAGCGCAGACGATGACGGCGATCTGAAAAGGGCCGTACCACAGGGGGTATTCGAGCAGGCTGTGCAGGCCGATCACCGCCAGCACCCCCCAAGCCGCTTGCCGCCAGGCCTGGGTTTCGGTCCAGGGCCGAGCCCGCCAGATCATCAGCAGCAAGGCCAGCACCCCCAGCAGGGCCAGCGGCAAGCCCAGTTCGACCGCCAGATGCAGCGGCAGGTTGTGCGCGTTGTCGAGCTTGTCGCTAAAGCGCGGTCCGTCGAACAAGTTGATGTAGTGGGCATAGTCCAGCTCGTTCCAGCCCCAGCCTGTCCAGGGCCGCTGGGCGATCAAGCTCAGCACATTGCGCCACAGCTCCCAGCGGCTGTCGCTGCTGGAGGCGGCCAGGCGCTCGAGCGCGCTGCACGCACCGCCAGCGCAGGGCGAAGGCAGGCTCTGGCGGGCCATTACTGCTTCCAGCGCGACCGGCAGCGCTGCGCTGGCCAGGCCGTAGAGCAGCAGCGCCGCTGCGACCAGGCCCACCACCGCTCGGTTTTTTCGCCCGCAAAACCACAGCGTGCCCACCAGCACCAGCAACCAGGCCAGCAGCCCGGTGCGCGAGGCGCTGCTGGCGTGGCCGGCGGCCAGCAGGGCCAGAGCCAGCGCACTGGGCAGCGCGTGGCGCATGGGCGAAGCAGATCGCGCAAACAAATAGGCCAGGGCCACCAGTCCGATGGCCGTCAGGTCGGCAAATTGGTTGCGCTGGCGCAGGTTGGCGACGCCCTCACCCGGGCCCATCGCCGCCACCCAGGGTGAAAAATGTCCGGCCCCGCCGAAATACTGCAGCAGGGCCATGGCGCAGCTGATCAGGGCTGCGGCCAGAGTGGCCTGGGCCAGGGCGCGCGGCCGCCAGTGGCGCCGCAAGAGCAGCAGGCCGGCCATGCAGGCGGCCGAAATCAGCCAGGGCCAGGTGTTGCGCGAGGGGCCGGCATTGAGCGGCTGTATCCAGGGGATGATGAGCAGCAGCTGCAGGCCCAGGGTGGCCATGGGCTGGGGCGAAGACATCAGATCCGTGGCCCGCTCAATGGTCGTGTGGGCGGGGTCGGATGGGCCTCAGGAGGACTTGCAGCTGGCCGGCAAGTACTTGGCTTCCACCCCGTCGGTGGCGCCCGGCCCGCAGCTCCAGCTGATTTGTCCGCCGCTGCCCAGGGTACCTTTGAGTTGCACCGTCTTGCCGCCGACGCGGGGCTGAGTGGCCTTGATTTTGACGGTGATCACGCCCACCGCAGTGTTGCTGGTATCGATGGCGTAGCTCACGCTATCGACCATGCCCGAGCTTTGCGCGTCGATGCTCAGGCTGGCCGGCATAGCGCTGCCTACCTGGGCGGCTTCGGTCACCGCCGTTTTGGCTGGGGTGGCCGCCAGAATCACCTCGGTGAGCTTGGCGCGCAGGGTGTAGTCCTGGTACATCGGCAGGCCCAGGGAGGCCAGCAGGCCGATGATGGCGATCACGATCATCAGTTCGATGAGGGTGAAACCGTTGCGCAGGGCAGGCATGGGGACAACTCCAGCTTGGGCCTGGCCCTAAGGCCAGGGGGTCGCGGCCGCGACGGACCGCCGATATTACCCGCGGCCGAGCCGGGCTAGGCGCCGCGATCTGAGCTTGAAACAATATTTAAGCACGGGCCAGCCCATGCGGGCCGGGCTCAGCTTCAATCGGTGGTCGCCGGCTTTTGGCGCCGGGCCAGCACGCGGCCCAGAAGCACCACCAGGGCCGCGCCGGCCAGGCCGGCCAGGGTCACGGTTTGCGAGCTCATTTCGCCCAGGCGGCTGGTCACGGCCGGGTCGGTGAGTACCAGGCCGCCGGCGATGTAGCCCAGCAGGGCGGCCCCCAGCGTGATGATCACCGGGAAGCGGTCCATCAGCTTGAGCACCAGCTGGCTGCCCCAGATGATGATGGGAATACTCACCAGCAAGCCGAAGATCACCAGCGGCATCTGGTGCTGCTCAGCCGCCCCCTGGGCGGCTCCGGCAATGGCAATCACGTTGTCGATGGACATCACCAGGTCGGCCACGATCACGGTCTTGACCGCGCCCCAGAGCTTGTCGCTGGCCTGAATGTTGCCGTGTTCGTCATCGTCGGTAGGCAGCAGCAGCTTGACGCCGATCCACACCAGCAGCACACCGCCGATCAGCTTGAGGTAGGGAATGGCCAGCAGCGTCAGCGCAAAGCCGATGAGGATCACACGCAGCACGATGGCGCCGGCCGTGCCCCAGAGGATGCCCTTCATGCGCTGCGCCTCCGGCAGCGAACGGCAGGCCAGGGCGATGACCACGGCGTTGTCGCCGCCAAGCAGGATGTCGATCAGGATGATCTGGCCGACGGCGAGCCAGAATTGGGCGGTTAGAAATTCTTCCACATTGCACCTCTTTGCGCCCGCCGCTGCGGGCGAGCCCTTGACTCAAAAAGACGAAGCCGCCTTGTTGCTCTGAAAATCCTGCTTGCTGATTGCGGCCAACCGCAGCGGCCGCTCTTGGCCGGTGGGTCGGCTTGCGCTCAAGCGAGCAGGGCCTTGAGCAGCTTGGCCATTTCAGACGGGTTGCGGGTTACCTTGAAGCCGCATTCTTCCATGATGGCCAGCTTGGCGTCGGCGGTGTCAGCGCCGCCAGAGATCAGCGCGCCCGCGTGGCCCATGCGTTTGCCTGCCGGGGCGGTAACGCCGGCAATGAAGCCGACCACCGGTTTTTTCATGTTGGCCTTGCACCACTGCGCGGCTTCGGCCTCGTCGGGGCCGCCGATCTCGCCGATCATGATCACCGCATCGGTGTCCGGATCGTCGTTGAAGGCCCGCATCACGTCAATGTGCTTGAGGCCGTTGATCGGATCGCCGCCGATGCCCACCGCGCTGGACTGGCCCAGACCGATTTCGGTGAGCTGGGCCACCGCTTCATAAGTCAGCGTGCCCGAGCGCGAGACCACGCCGATGCGGCCCTTGCGGTGGATGTGACCGGGCATGATGCCGATCTTGATTTCTTCGGGAGTGATCAGGCCGGGGCAGTTGGGGCCGAGCAGCAGCGTGCGCTTGCCGCCAGCGGCTTCCTTGGCCTTCATCTTGTTGCGCACCATCAGCATGTCGCGCACCGGAATGCCTTCGGTGATGCAAATGGCCAGGTCTAGATCCGCCTCAACCGCTTCCCAGATGGCGTCGGCCGCGCCGGCTGGCGGCACATAAATCACCGAAACGGTGGCGCCTGTTTGCTGTGCTGCTTCCTTGACCGAGGCGTAGATCGGGATGTTGAAGATCTTCTCGCCGGCCTTTTTCGGGTTGACCCCGGCGACGAAGCAGTCCTTGCCGTTGGCGTATTCCTGGCACTTTTCCGTGTGGAACTGACCGGTCTTGCCGGTGATGCCCTGGGTGATGACCTTGGTGTCTTTATTAATATAGATGGACATGAATCTCTCCTGGGCTGGCTTTAGGCGGCATTCACGGCAGCCACCACCTTCTGGGCGGCTTCGGCCATGGTGTCGGCGCTGATGATGGGCAGGCCCGATTCGGCCAGCATCTTCTTGCCCAGCTCCTCGTTCGTGCCCTTCATGCGCACCACCAGGGGCACGCTCAGATTGACGGCCTTGCAGGCGGTGATGACGCCAGTGGCAATGGTGTCGCACTTCATGATGCCGCCGAAGATGTTGACCAAGATGGCCTTGACCTTGGGGTTCTTGAGCATGATCTTGAAGGCTTCGGTCACCTTCTCGGGGGTGGCGCCACCGCCGACGTCCAGGAAGTTGGCCGGCTCGGCGCCAAACAGCTTGATGGTGTCCATGGTGGCCATGGCCAGGCCGGCGCCATTGACCAGGCAGCCGATATTGCCGTCCAGCGAGATATAGGCCAGGTCGAACTTGGAGGCTTCGATTTCGGCGGGGTCTTCCTCATCGAGGTCGCGCAGCGAGACGATGTCGGGGTGGCGGAACAGGGCATTGGCGTCGAAGTTGAACTTCGCGTCCAGGGCGATGATGTTGCCCTTGCTGTCACGGTTGAGCGGGTTGATCTCGACCAAGCTGGCGTCGGTGTCCATGTAGCACTTGTAGACCTTGCTGCAGACGTCGACAAACTGAGCCACCGAATCGGCCGGCATGCCGATGCCCCGGGCCAGCTCCTGGCCCTGCTCGGCCGTCATGCCTTGGAGCGGATCGACGAAGACCTTGATGATCTTCTCAGGGCTGCTGTGCGCCACTTCCTCGATGTCCATGCCGCCTTCGCTGGAGGCGATGAAAGCCACCTTTTGCGTGCCGCGGTCGGTCACCACCGACAGGTAGTATTCCTTCTGGATATCGGCACCGTCCTCAATATAGAGGCGGCGCACCTTCTGGCCTTCCGGGCCGGTCTGGTGGGTCTTGAGCTGCATGCCCAGAATCTGGCCGGCCAATTCCTTGACCTGATCGACCGATTTGGCCACCTTGACACCGCCTCCTTTGCCGCGGCCGCCGGCATGGATCTGGGCCTTGACCACCCAGACCGGGCCGCCCAGCTTCTGCGCGGCTTCGACCGCTTCCTGCACCGTGAAGGCGGGCACGCCCCGCGGGACCGGCACGCCGAAATGGCGCAGGATTTCCTTGGCTTGGTACTCGTGGATTTTCATGTAATGGCTCTCACAGAATCGGTGGACACAGGAGACTGCGATCCAATCGCGGTCTTGCTCTGGACGCACACCCCCTCCCAGGTGGGCGCGGACCAGCCACTGTTGGCAGCGCAGAACTGTATCATGGTGCATCGCATCAAAGGTTTCGCCCAGCTTACGCGCGCATGCGCCCCGCCAGCGGCAATCCTGAACACGTTCGAAGAGGATTCATGGCCAAGGTATTCATCGATGGCGAGGCGGGCACCACCGGCTTGCAGATTCGGCAGCGCTTGAGCGGCCTGGCCGGCGTTGAGCTGGTCAGCATAGACAGCGCCCGCCGCAAGGACCCGCAGGCCAAGCGTGAGCTGATGGCCGCGGTCGATCTGGTGGTGCTGTGCCTGCACGACGACGCTGCTCGCGAGGCGGTCGCCATGGTCGATGCGCTGCCCGCTGGCCAGCAGCCGCGCATCATCGACGCTTCCACCGCCCACCGCACAGCGCCGGGCTGGGTCTTCGGCTTTCCCGAACTGGCGGCCGGCCAGCAGGAGGCGGTGCGGCAGGCGACGCGGGTGGCCAACCCGGGTTGCTATGCGACCGGCGCGATCGCGCTGATCCGCCCGCTGGTCGATGCCGGTCTGATCCCGGCCGACTTTCCCCTGGCTCTGCCGGCCGTCAGCGGCTATTCCGGCGGCGGGCGGCAGATGATCGAGGCCTATGAGGCCGGCACTGCCCCCCTGTTCGAGCTGTATGCCTTGGGGCTGAGCCACAAGCACCTGCCCGAGATTCTGAAGTACACCGGCCTGAGCCGCCGGCCCATCTTTATCCCGTCGGTGGGCAATTTTCAGCAGGGCATGCTGGTTCAACTGCCCCTGCATCTGGACCTGCTGCCCGGCCGTCCGACAGGCCAGCAGCTCGAAGCCGCCTTGCGCCAGCACTATGCAGGCAGCGCCTGGGTGAGTGTGGAGTCGGCACCGGAGTCGGGCCGCATCGACGCCCTGGCCCTCAATGACAGCAACCGGATGGAGCTGCGGGTGTTTGCCAACGAGCAGTACCGCCAGGCGGTGCTGGTGGCGCGGCTGGACAACCTGGGCAAGGGCGCCAGCGGCGCGGCGGTGCAGAACCTGCAGCTGATGCTGGGGCTCTGAGCGTCTGGCCTCTTCACGCCACTTACTCCAGCGAAAGTTTGAGCTCCTTGTTGAGCTCGCGCAGCTCGTCGATCTCGCGCCGCACCCGGGCGTCAAAGGCGTCGCCGGCCAGAGAGCGCGGCTCGATGCCGTCCTTGGTGAACTTGGCCACGATCTCCGGATCGCGCGCGGCCTGGCTGAAGGCCTGGATCAGGCGCTCGCGCACTGCCGCCGGCAGGCCCGCCGGTGCTGCAAAACCCAGCCAGCCCGAGCTGACATGGGCAATGCCCAACTCCTTGGCGGTGGGCACTTGCGGCAGCAGCGGCGAGCGGGCCTCGCCGGTGTAAGCGAGCATGGTCAGGCGGCCGGCTTCGGCCATGGAGCGGCTGGCCAGTGATGAAAATGCCATCTCCACCTGACCGCCGATCAGGTCTTGCAAGAGTGGGCTCTCGCCCTTGTAGGGAATGTGCAGCATTTTCAGGCCGGCTGACTTGACGAATTGCTCAGTCGCCACATGAAAGCCCGTGCCTATGCCGGTCGAGCCAAAGCGCAGTTTGTCGGGCGAAGCCCGGGCCATATCCACCAGTTGCGGCAAGCTCTTGATGCCCGAGTTGGCTGCGGCGTTGATCAGGTAGTGCGACTCCAGCGCCAGCACCAGGTAGCTGAAGTCGCGGCTGGCGTCATAGGGCATGCGGGCGGCCAGGGCCGGCCCGGCCACCACGCCGGCATTGGTCACCACGCCCAGCGTGTAGCCGTCCTTGGGGGCCTTGGCCAGCGCCTCAGTGCCTATGCGCTGACCGGCGCCAGCCATATTGCGCACCACAATCGGCTGGCCCAGGATGGCCGAAGCCTTGCTGGCCACCAGGCGGGCATTGGCGTCGACGATGCCGGGTGGAAACGGCACGATCAGGGTGATGGGTTTGTCGGGGTAGCTCTGCGCGCCCACCAAGGCGGGCGCGGCCAGCCCGATGAGCAATCCCTTGAGCAGGCCTTTGAGTAACAAGCGCAGGCAGGGGTTCATGGCGAAGTCCTTTTAAATGGGCTCAATTGAGCCAGCCCAGATCCTGGATAAAGCGACGCAATTCCTCGTTGAAGGCCAGTGGCTGCTCAGCCCAGCCGAAATGCCCTGCGCCTGGCAGCGTCACCATGCGCGCGCCGCGGATCTTGGCGGCCATTTTTTCCATGACGGCCGCCGGTGCGGTGGCGTCATGCTCGCCCGCAATGCACAGCACCGGCACATCGATCAGCGGCAGGATCTGCCGGCCCTCGTAGCCGGCGATCGCGCCCACTGCGGCGCGGAAGGTGTCTTCGCGCATCGCCGCCACGGTGGCGATCAGCAGCTCGACCGCCGGGCCGCTGGCGCCTGCGGCCATCATTTTGCGCAGCATCTCGGGCGCGTAGTCGGGGATGCTGCGGCCGGCATCGAGCGGCGCCAGCCGGGCCCGCACGAACTCCTGCTGCCAAGCCCCACCGCTTTGGCCAAAGGCCGCGCTGGTGGCCGACAGAACATACGCATGAATGCGCCCATCCGCCTGCAGCCAGGCGCGCTGCGCGATCATGCCGCCCATGCTGTGGCCCAGCACCAGATTGCGTGAGCCGCCCTCGTGGGTGAGCAGGCGCACCAAGGCCTGCGCGCAGGCATCCATGCCAAAGCCTTCGGGCAGCGGTGACAGACCGTAGCCGGGCGCGTCCCAACTGATCACGCGGCAGCCCAGCTCGGTCAGGGCCTGAATCTGAAAGCGCCAGTATTCCTTGGCGCCAAACGCGCCGTGCAGCAAGAAGACGCTCACGCCACGATCCTGGCCGCGGGCCTGGTGGACCGAATAGTCGGGCAGTGTGCTCATGCTGTAGCCCCCGCGGCCTGCGCCGGCATCCAGTAGGCATGCGCGCCCATGGGCACATGGCCGGGCAGCAGGATGCGGCAGATTGGGCCGTGGCTGATGTCGCGCGCATCGAAGACCGCGCATTCGCCCGGCTCGCCACTGGCCTTGCTGATCAGCGTCACCAGATATCCGTCGTCCTCGGCCGCCGAGCTCTCCCGCGGCGCGAAGGTGGTCTCGCTCACATAGCAGCCTTCGGGCGGTCGCCAGCTCTGGTGGCGACCGGTGTGCAGGTCGTATTTCTTGAGGCCGTCGAGCAGCCAGAAGCCGGGCTTGGCATAGGCGTTGTAGCTGTAGCGATAGGGCCGGCCTTTGTAGCACCCATTGATCATGGGGAACTCGGTCACCTCGTCGTCCAGGTCTTCTTCGCGCGTCTGGCCGGTCTGGAGATCAAAGCGCCAGCGGTGCATTCGGGTCTCCTGCCGGTGCATGTCCAGCATGGCCAGCATGCGGGCATGGCCCTGCTTGGGCAGGTCGCTCAAATCGGGTATGGGGTTGGTTTGTATGCAGCCTTCCATCACCAATTCCTGGCCCTGCTCATAGCAGTTGGACAGGTGCAAGATGTAGCAGGGCTGGCCTTCAAACCAGCGCACATCGCGGTTGCTGCCACGCCGCGGGATGACGCCAAAGCGCGCCGGGATGTCGCGGTGCAGACGCAGCCTGTGCTGACCGCGCTTGAGGCCTTCTTCGTCGAAGAACATCGGCAGGTCGTGCAAGACGCAGTAGTGCTCGCTCATGCCCATGTCGTGCGGCCAGCGCGGGCCTGGCAGATCGATCGGTTCATAGTGCACCAACTCATTGGCCGCATTGACCACGCCGTAATTGAAGTAGGGCGGCTTTTCGCCATAGTTGAAGAACATCATCTCGCCGCTGTGCTCGTCGATCTGGAAATGCGAGCAGATGCCGCGATCGCCCAGCTGCCGGGCCCAGGCTGCATCGGGACCCAGGGTTTCCAGCGTGTGGGGATCGAGGCGATAAGGTTCGCTGCATTGGCTCATGGCCACGATGGCCTTGCCGGCATGCACGATGATGTCGGTGCCGGCGTTGTCCTTCATCGCACCGATGGAGCCCCAGCCGCGCCGGGCCGCCTTGCGCGGCTCGATGATGCCCGGCCACAGAGAGCGCCCGGCGGCCTGTTCGGCCAAAAAGCCGGTGGTGCGTGTCCAGCGGTTGCGGTAGGACACCCGGCCATGTTCGAAGCGCACCGCATGGACCATGCTGTCGCCGTCGAAGGGGTGGTAGCGACCGATGGGCGCGTGCACCTGGTTGTGGCCGTTGCGCAGATAGACGCCCGCCAGATCTTTCGGCAGATCGCCGATGAGCTTGAGGTCACTGCCGTCTGCGGTCCATTCTGTATCGGTGGGTCTCCAGGCGCCGTCCAGATAGGGGTTGTCCAAGCCCAGGCAGCTCAGGGGGATGCGGTGTTGTTCAAGCATGCAATCCTTTCGGCAAGCGTTCAATCACGGCGGCGGTGGCCACCCCCATGGCGCCGGCAATGGCCACCAGGCCCAGGCGCAGCTCGCGCCGGTCCATCTCGTCGAGCAGGCAACTGATCAGCATCGCGCCCGTGGCCCCCAGAGGGTGGCCCAGGGCGATGGCGCTGCCGTTCACATTGAAACGCTCGAGCGGGATATTCAGGCTGCGCAGGTAATGCAGGGTGATCGCGGCAAAGGAGTCGCGCACCTCCCACAGCTCGATGTCGCCGGCCTGCAGACCGGCGCGCCGCAGCGCCTCTTCACTGGCCTGCACCGCGCCGGTCTGCACCAAGGGCACGCAGGCGTCGGCGCAGGCCAGGATGCGGGCACGCGCCGGCAGGCCCGCAGCGCGCACCGCCTGCGGCGAGCCCAGCAGCACCGCCGCCGCGCCGTCGGCCATGCAGGGGGCGTTGCCCGCCGTTTGAACATGGACGATGCGGCCCAGCTCGGGCTCTCTCCTCAGCGCCCAGGTGTCCAGCTCTTGGGCGCCGTTCTCATAAATCGCTTTGAGCCCTGCCAGCTTTTCGGCGGTGCTGCTTTCGCGCACGTTCTCGTCATGGTCGAGCAGCAGCTGGCCCTGCGCGTCATGCACCGGCACCCGCGAGGGCATGGGCAATGCCCGGGCGGCCACAGCCCGCGCCTGTGACAGCGCCGCATAGGCATCGCAGTCGCTGCGGCTCAGGCCCAGGCGGGTGGCCACCAGGTCCGAACTCCAGGGCGGCGGCAGATAGTCGATCTGGCGCGCCAGGTCGGCGTCCTGAGCGAAAGGGGGCTGATCGCTGAGCATGGGCACACGCGACATCATCTCCACCCCGCCGGCCAGGGTCAGGCTGTCGGCCGCCATGGCCTGCTGCGCCGCCCAGCTGACCGCGCTCAGGCCAGAGGCGCAATAGCGGTTGATCGTGACCGCCGACATTTGCGGACTCCAGCCGCCGAGCATGCAGGCGATCTTGCCGATGTTGCCGCCTTGCTCGCCGGTCTGGGTGACGCAGCCAAAGACTGCGTCGGCCACTTTTTCGGTGGGTACGCCGCTGCGCTCGCGCAGCTCGCTTAGATGACCGGCCAGCAGCTGCGCCGGGCTCAGACTGTGCAGGCTGCCGCTGGCCTTGGCTGCGCCGCGCGGCGTGCGCAGCGCCTGCACGATCAGCGGCGCATTCATAGCCGGGCTCCTGGCTTGTGGGGATGCCTATTGCACATACACGCCACCATCGACGATCAGCGTCTCGCCGTTGACAAAACCCGAGGCTGGCCCAAGCAGAAACATCATCGGCCCGCACATGTCCTGCGGCTGGGCCATGCGTTTCATCGGAACCATGGCCGCGTAGTCTTCTTCCTTGATGCCCTGGAAAATACGCTCCCGACCGGTGCCCCCTTGCAAGAAGGCGGTCTGCGTCAGTCCAGGCGCCAGCGCATTGACCCGTACCGCCGGCGCGTTTTCGCGGGCCAGGCCTTTGGTCAGCGCCACCAGACCGGCCTTGGC
>Ga0164293_10001432_pt1 | contig 19889 bp, 23 predicted proteins | sample GEODES118metaG_FD_111487 | JGI IMG/M metagenome (GOLD analysis project Ga0164293, IMG submission 111487) | Eutrophic lake water microbial communities from Lake Mendota, Wisconsin, USA - GEODES118 metaG | ecosystem: Environmental > Aquatic > Freshwater > Lake | place: USA: Lake Mendota...
AATGCGTTCTCTCTGAATGGCTGGATCAAGCCACCGGAATGGCTGGACCTGCAGCTGCGCCTCCAGGCCCAGCCCCTGGCCAATCCCCGTGGCGGCCTTGAGCAGAGCGCCAGCTGGATGCAGCAGCTCACCCTGGATCTGCAGCTGGGCCCGGGCCTGCGCAAGCCCCTGGCCGAATGGCGGGAGGGCGACCACTGGCGGGGCCACCTGGAACTGGGCCTGTTCAGCGGTCAGCCCAACTGGTGGCAGCAGATCGGTGCCGCCTTCCCCCTGCAGGCCACCGCCAGCCCCAACGGCCTCTGGCTCACCGAGGCGAGTGTGGAGCGCCGCCCCGGCACGGGTGGGCTGGCCCTGAAGGCCGGACTGTTCGCGCTCGACCCGGACTGGGTCACAGCGCCTGTGCTGAACGCCTACGTGCATTCGGCGCTGGACAACAGCCTCAACCTGAACGTGACCGGCTTGCCGATCAATCCGGCCGTGGCCCCCGGCCTGCAGGTGAGCTGGACGCCGGGTGCCGACGGGCAGTGGGGCAGCTGGCAGCTGGGCGGGTTCTGGCTCGATCCGGTGGACGAGCTGGCAGGGCTGTTCGGCGTGAACCCCGGACTGGCGGAGGTGCGGGGCAGCGCCCAGCTGCTGCAGTGGCGCTACCAGCGCCTGCCGGGCTGGAGACAGGCCCACACGCTGCTGGCCCACCCGGGTGGCCCGGTGCCGCGCCTGCTGCCGCCGCCCCTGCTGCAGCTGGGCGGCCTGGCGGTGCTCTCCGACCACGCTGGCGGCAGCACAGCCGCGTTCACGGGCAGCCTCACTGCGGCCGTCCCCCTGCCGCTGGGCCTCGACAACCGGCTGTGGCTGGGGGTGAACGCTGGCCAGGAGCGCTCCAGCAACAAGGTGCCCCTGTTTCTGGCAGGCGGCTGGCTGAGCCAGGGGCCGCTGCCCGGCCGTCCCCGGGACGTGCTGGCCATCGGCTATGGCCGCAGCCGCCTCAATCCCCAGCTGGTATCCGGCCGCCACCCCCATGAGGCCGTGCTGGAGCTCAACTACAGCTGGCAGCTGAACCAGCACCTGAGTCTGCAGCCGGTGCTGCAGCTGATCCTGCACCCCGGTGGCCGCAACGCCGCCTCGATCCTGGCCACGGGCCTGGGGCTAAACCTGCGCTTCTGAGCCGATCAGCAGCCGGTAGGCCGCGTCGAGGCGGTGGAAGGCCTCCACGTCACCGCCCAGGTCGGGATGGTGGGCCTTGGCCAGGCGCCGGTAGGCCCGCTTGATCGCCGCCAGCGAGGCCCCGGGCTCCAGCCCCAGCAGGAGCAGGGCGGCGGTGCGGGGGTCGCTGGGGCGCGCGGTGAGGCGCAGCAGGTCGTCCACCAGCCGCAGCGGAGCCTCGTTCAGCCACTCCAGGGCCCGCTGGCCGTGGAGGGCGAAGGCGGCGCGCACGGCCCAGCGCACCCGGCTGTGGGGACCGCGCAGGGCCTCGGCCAGCTCCGCCGGCAACGCCGGCGAGCCCCGCTCCTCCACCAGCCCGCGCAGTCCCCCGGGCGGCCCCACGCGCAATGTCTTCCAGCGGGGATGGCGGGCCATGGCGATCCCCCAGTGCTCCACCCGGGCTGCCGCGCCGCCGGTCACGGTCTGTCGCCCCTGCTGTCTCTCCATCTGCAGGGTCTGCAGCTGCAGGCGCAGGCGGCGCACCTCGCGGCGCAGGGCGTCGTTCTCGGCCAGCAGGGTGTCCACATTGCTGGTCACCACCCCCCGGAAGGACGGGCGCCCACCGACGCTGGTGCGGGGATCGAAACCCATCGGCTCAGGCAAGCAGCGGGCGAAGGCGGCGCCGATCAGCGGTCATGGAGCAGCAGACAACTCCCCACAGCATGGAACCCGATTGCCGTCGTCCCCCGCACCAGCAAGCAGGGCGACGGACAGGTGGTCCTGGACGGCTTTTCGGGCAATCGCTTTGCCGGGATGCCCTCGGCGATCGGCGCGACTATCACCTCCAACGACCACCTGCTGCGCAGCGGCATAGCCCTGAACCACGACGATTTCACCCTCCAAGCCCAAGGCCTGTAAAATTATTATCACCTCTAATTTAGCTGCCGGCGACGCTGTTTATCGGCTCCACCTCTATCCGCGGCGCCAGCACCCACTTCGTCAAGGTCACCCGCCCCGATGGGGTGATGCTGCAGCTGGGGCAGCGCTGCAGCGACCGGGACGTGTGGCTGTGGGTGCAAGCCGTCACCAGCCACAACCAGGCCAGACCCTGGAGCTCACTCTTGACCATGAGCCACTGGCGGGAAGGCAACGAGCGGCATTTCATCAACAGCCTGCCCCCGGGTAGGATGCAATTGATCTCGGGTTGGGCGGACTTCATTCGCCACCTCCCTCCGATGAGCGCACTGGGTGCCCGCCGGCACCCTCAGCAAGGCCCGCTGCTCTCCGACTCCGGCGGCGGGGGATGAGGAAGCGGTGGAGGTGGTGGCGGGGAAACGGGTGGGGGAACAACGCGGCCGTCAACCGGGGTGCTCTGGCCTCGTCAGATCTGGTTAATTGCATGTGAGGAACTCATTAGCAAAAGCTCCATCCTCATAGACACTTGCAGTCGAAAAGCGTCTGTCCCCCCCAAAAAAAAAACATCACGCCTTCGCCATGATGAACTTCGCTAAATAGATTCCCAACAGGCTGAGGTACCACGACATGCTGCTTGACGAGCCTAGTAGCAACCGATGAGACAAGCAAGATGGGTAATGCATTGCCGGAAGTGCGGGCATTGCATCATTGCGCAAAAGCGCAAGCTGTCTTTATCTTAGGAACTCCTGAAAAAGCCAGCTGCTGGCTGGACCCGAATGTTTCGAGCGAGGGGTGCGTATGCGGCTCACATGCACGGGTATGCAGCTAGCAATGAATCGACTGTCTCAAGCCGCCAAATGGTCCTGAACCACATCCAGAAGGACCGTGACCATTGCCAGATGCATAACCAGGAAAAGATAGAGACAAGAAAGAGGCGGAGGAGCCTCAAGATCTTCTCTGCGCACATCACTAGCAATGCTATGGAGATCAAATTCTCCGCACCTTTGGGAAGCCGCGCCATAATCAGATCTAGAGAATACTTACGCTTTCCTGAGCCAAAGCATCCTTCCACTTCATTTCGTCTCCGCTGATCTGCGCAGAGCTGCCGCTTGTGAGCTGCATTGATTTCCGGATCCTTCGGCGGCCTCCCCAACCGCTTACCAGACACCCGTATGTTGTTTCTGGTGCAAAAGTTTCGGTTCTTGGTGTTGATGTAGATGCGATCAGCGCAGATTCGCTCAGGGTAGCAACCATACTCTTGCTTGTACTTCTTGGCTTGTGCAATCAGGTCTTCAGCCTCGTTGTATGGAACCCAACTGATCCTGTGCAGGAAGGCAAAGCCATTCTGCACGGAAACACTGATCTTGGCCCCAAACTCAACAGCAGTTCTTCGCTTACCACGCATCATGGGCCGAATGTGTGACTGAACCAGGTTGACAATGCGGTCGGGCATGCTGCGGCTCTTGGAGTAGAGCAGGATGCTTTGCTGGCGGTGCAGCTCGCTGATCACGAGCAGCTTGTGCCACCGCCAGTGGGTCGTCAAGCTCGAAAAGCTTGCACCAGAAGCGATCAGAGCATCGATGGCATCGAGATTGCGCTTCAAGTATTCGAGCTGACGACGTATCGCGGCTTTTGTTCTGCGGCGGCGTGGCTATTTCAGCTTGGCAACACTCAGGAAGTTGGCACGTGCTCTTCCACGATCATAGCGGGGCTTGTGCTTGCGAAAGTCTGAGTGCTGGTCACATAGATCATCGATGATTCGTTCGGTCGACTCCCTCGCCTCATTCAGCAGCTTCAAATCAGTCGGATAGGTGATGTCGGCTGGGGGGGTGCAGGAGGCATCGATGGTGAGGGTTCCCTAGAGTTCTTGCCTTCTGGCCAATCGGCAGGCTTCAGGATGTCGTCGATGGTTATCTGGTTGCCACGACCAGCACTTCGATCATCTGAACCTTCGTCTTCAGGGTGGGGGGACACAACCTCCATCACCATGGGCTTACCGCGTTCGATAATCAGTTCGTTGATTCGCTTGAGATCCTCCTCCGAGAACCGCTTGCGAAAATGAACCATCATCGATGGGTCGAATGATGCCTTGCTGGAATAGCCGACAAAGCTTAGGAAATACTGCATGTAAGCATTCTCTCGGATCTGCTCCACGGCTTCTTCATCGGTCAAGCCAAGCCGCTGCTTGATGAACAGCGCGCCAAACGCCAGCCTCACAGGCTTTGCAGGGGCGCCAGTGGTAGGACTGAACTGAGGCGCATAGGTTGCTTCCAGCTCTTCCCAAGTCATCAGGGAAGAGAAGAGCACCCAGCGGTTCTCCGGATCTAATGTGCCGCCGAAAGGCACATGGAACTCCTCGATTGAGAGCTGACCGTTATGGTGCTTGCGGTACATCTGCGGCTTTCAGCAGTTGCAGCAATCGTCGATTGCCCTGATCAAGGCCAGTTGATCGAGCCTCTATCGCTGAAACAAGCTGCGCCGAAGTGGATCTGGCTTTTCAGGTGGCCCTATTTACAGGAGAAAAGCGGGCCTAAGAATCCACAGACTCGCAAAGACCATCCGAAAGCCAGACTAGATTGCGCATGTCACATCGTAGATGCTTACGTTTTTAAAGTCCTTAGTTGCGAATTTACATATACGCTCAGCGAGCGCATCATGAAGGCCTTTCGCTCTATTAGGAGCCCACCCTCCCTGCCTGTCAAAGTCAGATGCGAATATCAGGAAACGCTCGTTAGGTTGAATGTCACTAAAAGCATCACGAGCAGGAGGAAGCATATCGGTTTTCGTTCGGTCATGTGCATCAGGATTTATATGCTCAACCAAGGTAGAGGGACTAGGCTTCCAATCTCTAACAAAAAATTTTGAGAGGCCGGGGTCATGCCTAAGATAATAATGAAAAACAGAGTCACCTCCAATCCAGAAACGTAACCTTAATGCAGGCATTTGCTTTAACTGCGATATTGCCTCATTATTGTGGGCAAAAGATATATCCGAAGAAGCAATGGAAGCCAATCTGACAATTGGCGCAAATGAAACGACAACCACAGCAATTAATGGAATGTACGCTAGCAGCGAACGCCTATAGCACTGGCGAACACAATCCATCACAAATGAGAGTGCAGTGGCAAAGGCAACCCAAAGAACAGCTGAGAACCAGATGACATGCCTTGGATATTTAGCCGGATATACACCTAATGCAGAAAGCCCAAGATACACCAGGAAAGTCAATACGGCGAATAAGAGAAGCCTTCGGGAAGAATCGTTAGCCAGAGAACGCAGAGAAACGACGAATAAAGGGATGAAAACAAAGAGCATAACTGCATTAATCCCTCCGCCCGGCAACAATCCAACCAATGCAGACAAATACTGCTTAACGCTAGTCATAATTCCTTCATACCCATAAGCATCTGGATAGTTAGAGACCTGGAAGAATACAATTCTCTTCACGAGGAAATAATACGCTGAAGCCGCCATCACGTATACTGCAGAGAGAACGTACTCAATCCTTGCAATGCCTCCAACCTCCGAGAAACGATGAGCGAAGAATATAGCAAGTGCAATAACGCCTAAAGGAAGCGTCGAAATCCCCAGCAGCAATGAAGCAAGCAAGACAAGCAAGTCTAGTCGATTTAATAACTTATTGGGATCTTTTCTAACTACCCAAGTAACAATACAAAGGCAGGCAAGTATTTCCAGCCCATAGTGTTTCATCTCGGATAACATGATGAACGAAGGACTATATGTCACAATCGAAGCAGCGGCTACACAGGCAGCGCTCAGAGGTCTCCTTTCTATTGAATATGAGATTAGGCAGATCGACAAGAACAATAACGTCGACAATGAAAGAAGTCGGATATAGATAGGACTTAGAGATAGGGATCCAAGCAAAGACCAAGCTACTGAATAGAGTGGAGTAGCAGCTTGGCTATAATAAGGCAGTGGAGAGAAGAAAGCATGGAAGGGACTAATGGGATAGTTTGTAAACAATGCGACCTCGTCTCCCCAAGGAGATCTCCGAAGTAGTGGCCACGCGACAAGAAGGACCAATGACGTAATAAAAGCACAAGATACAAGACTCACTCTGATAGAGTTGATTACTGCAGACAAGGGCGAGGCAGTACAATCAGTCGTCTTCATTGCAAATCTGAAAAACGATGTGCCGTAGAAAATACTACCAGGATTGGACTTAAGAGTTTGCTGAAAAACCCGGCCTGCGCGAAAATGGGCTAGCCGCCCAGTCCAGATGCGAGGTCACCGGGAGCGCAGCGGCTCGCTGTTCTCCTACGTGTCGATCGAGGAGCGCATCCGGGCCAGCCATCCGCTGCGGCGGATCCGGAAGCTGGCGGATCAGGCCCTCGATCGTCTCAATCCCACCTTCTGTGAGCTCTACGCCGCAGAAGGACGGCCCTCGGTGCCGCCGGAGCAGCTGCTGCTGGCCTCGTTGCTGCAGGCGTTCTATGGGATTCGCTCGGAGCGGTTGCTTCTGGAGCAGCTGCACTACAACCTGCTGTTCCGCTGGTTTGTGGGCCTGTGTCCGACGACAATCTGGTTGAGGGGTCGCGCCAAACAGGTTGACCGCTCTTGAGGGGTTCATCTGAATCCGGTTGCCATGCGCAGGGCACCGGGTCATGCCTGCTCCCCTCACCGCTCAACAGATTGCGCTGTACATGTCCAAACGACGAGCCGGCAGCCGCCAGGAGGAGGCTGCCGCTGCGGCGGGCATTTCGGTGAGCAGTGCCCACCGGATTGACTCAGGCCGCCTCCAACCCAAAGCAGCCAAATCCCGCACAAGACGCCGACCTGACCCATTGGCCGAGGTGTGGGAGCCGTTGCTGCTGCCGTTGCTTGAACGTCATCCGGCCCTGACGCCCACCACGCTGCTGGAGCACCTGCAGGAGCAAAAGCCCGATCAGGACTGGAGTTTGGTGAAACGCACCCTGCAGCGGCGGGTGCAGCACTGGAAGGCGCTGCATGGCCCAACGCCCGAGGTCATGTTCCCTCTGGCCTATCAGCCCGGTGAGATCGGCTTCTGTGATTTCACCCGGGTGAAACGGGTGGTGATCACCCTGCGCGGTGAACCGTTCCCGCACCTGCTGTTCCACTACCGCCTGGCCTGGAGCGGCTGGGCCTACGGGCAGCTGATCCACGGCGGCGAGAGTTTCGTCGCCCTCTCAGAAGGACTGCAGAACGCCCTGGCCGCCTGCGGTGGGGTACCCAGGGAGCTGCGCACCGATCGGCTCTCGGCCGCCAGCCGCAACCGCGATGGCAGCTACGCCCTCGACATCACCCCGCGTTACCAGGCGCTTTGCGCCCATTACGGCCTTTCCCCCAGCCGCAACAACCGCGGCGTGGCCCATGAGAACGGCATCGTCGAGGCACCCCATGGCCACGTGAAACGGCGGCTGGAGCAGAAGCTGATCCTGCGCGGCAGCTGCGATTTCGAGGAACCGGCTGAATACGGCGAGCTGCTCGCTGAGGTGTTCAGCGCCCTCAATGCCCCCCGGCAGCGGCGCTACGAGCAGGAGCTGGAACACCTGTGTCCCCTGCCGGCTTTCCGGTTTGCCGACTACGAGCGGCTCACGGTCCGGGTGCGCAGCACCAGCACGATCGAGGTGAGACAGGTCGTTTACTCGGTGCCGCCCACCCTGATCGGCCGTCAGGTCACGGTGCGGTTGCACCACGACCGGCTGGTGGTGTTCCTGGGCAGCGACTGGGTGTGCCAGCTGCCCCGCGCCTATGGCGCCTCTGGCGAGAAGCGGGCTTGGTGCATTGATCTGGAGCACCTGATCGATGGCCTGCGGGCCAAGCCCCGGGCTCTGCTCCATTGCCGCTATCAGCGCCACCTGTTTCCGGATGCGCGCTGGTGGGACCTCTGGCAGCAACTCCTGGCCGGTGGTGACCGCGATGGCGCCGCCCGGCTGATGGTCGAGGCCCTGTATGTGGCGGTGCGGGTGGCCTCCTTTGAGCTGGTGCTCGCCTTCCTGGAGCAGGCCCAACACCGCCAAACCCTGTCCCTATCTGGATTGCAACAGCGCTTCCGGGTGCCGCCCCGTTGCCCGGGCCTCCCTGATCCCGTCATCCCCCAACACCTGCTGGCCTCCTATGACCACCTCGTCCCCACTGCCGCGCTCAGCGGCGGTGGAAGCGGCCCTGCCGCTGCTGCTCAAACAACTCAAGCTGGCGCGCTTCCGCAGCCACTGGCAGCTGCTGGCCGAGCAGGCTGAGGTCCAGGGCTGGAGCCCCGGCCAGTTCCTCTATGCCCTCTGTGAGCAGGAGCTGGAGCAGCGGCAGACCGCCCGCCAGCAGCGGCTGCTGCGCGGTGCCCATCTCCCCTGGCAGAAAGGCCTGGAGGGTTTTGACCACCAGCACCTCGATCCCCGCCAGTGGCAGGAGCTGCAGGGCCTGGCGCGGCAGACCACCTGGCTGCTGCAGGCGGAGAATCTGCTGCTGTTTGGCCCCAGCGGCGTGGGCAAGACCCACCTGGCCATTGCCATCACGGTGGCGATGGTGGCGCAAGATCAGGTGTGCCGCTTCTTCCCCGCCACGACGCTGGTGCAGCTGCTGCAGAAGGCCAAGGCGGCCTACGACCTACCGGCGATGCTGCAGAAGCTGGACCGCTACAGCCTGCTGGTGATCGACGACATCTCCTACGTGCGCCGCAGCGAGCTGGAGACCTCGGTGCTGTTTGAGCTGATCTGCCACCGCTACGAGCGCAAATCCCTGCTGGTGACCAGCAACCAACCGTTCCGGGAGTGGGACGACATCTTCCCCAGCGGATCCATGACCGTGGCGGCGGTGGACCGGCTGGTGCACCACTGCCACATCATCGGGATCAAGGGCGAGAGCTACCGGCAGAAGGCAGCTGCTGCAAGGGTTTCCAGTGATCAGAGCGGCCTGCCAACGTAATTGACGCGGGCGTCACGGCCAGCATGATCACCGGTAGATCCGAGGTGGCCAAGCGAAACCAAGGCGGCGACACGAAAACTGGCCCCCCAGCCACGTCAATCTCCCCGCGCAGCCAACTGGATTGACGCGCCGCGACAGGCCTGGGCACGATCCTGCTTCCAACTGGATTTCAGGCCAGTGCCTGGGCCAGAAACAGGCCCAATCACCGGTCAACCAGATTGACGCAACCCATCAACCTGATTGACATCTGACAGGCCTGAGCCCGGATGATCCGATCTGGCATCCCACCACATTCACCAAAAACCGCGAGCGACTCCTCAATGACGATGTCATTGGCCGCTACCTGGAGAAACTGATGGGTGCTCCAAAGGTCAAGCCCCTGCTCAGTGACGAGCACTTCTCGGTGGATGGCACCCTGCTGCAGGCCTGGGCGTCCCATGCCTCACTGGAGCGGATCGATGGCCAGGACGATCCGCCACCACCGCCATCAGGCCCTGGCGAGTGTTTTGGCGCTCCAAAGCCCGGAAAGAAGCGGGCCAAAGGGGATTTCAGGGGCATCAAGCTCAGCAACAAGACCCACCGCTCCGGCACTGATTCAGACGCCTTGCTGGCCCGCAAGTCCAATGCCCACCCGGCCCAACCGAGCTTCCGGGGCCATGAGCTGATGGACAACCGCCATGCGCTGATCGTGGACTGCCGCGTCACCCAAGCAGTGGGCACCGGGGAGCGGGATGCCGCCAAAGCGATGGCAGCTGACATCCCCGGTCCCCACCAGAAAACTCTGGGTGCCGACAAGAACTACGACACCAGGGGAATGGTCGCCGAACTCCGGCGGATCGGGGTGACGCCGCACGTCGCTCAGAACACCGCCCGCTCTGGTGGTTCCGCCATCGATGGCCACACCACGCGCCACCAGGGCTACCCCAAATCAATCAACGCCCGCCGCGGCATCGAGAAGGTGTTTGGCTGGATCAAACAGTGGGGCGGTCTGCGCCAGTTCAAGCTGCGGGGCAGCGAAAAGGTGAGTGCGGTGTTTGGGCTGCACGTGATCGCCTACAACCTGATCCGGCTGGGCAACCTGCTCAGGCCGGCGATGGCGGCGGCATGAACAGGCGGTTGCCCAGAGGTGTGGCCAGGCGGCAGCGATCAGGCAGCTCCACCGGGGCAAAACGCTTGAATTCGGGCGTTCTGAACGGCTGAAACAGTGAAAACCAGCCCGATCGGAGCGTGATCAGCTCTCCGGAGGGAAAAACGCGGCGATTCGGGCAGTTTTTTCCGCAAACTCTTAAGCAGGCACGAAAGGAATACTTGCCCACTTCCATAGAGCGATCAACTTACTCATATGTAAGCCATTTCAAGCAGGTCCATATATGCCCAAGCAAGCCTTAATCAACGTCAGAAGGACATTGAGATTACCCTTAAAAGAAGATATCTTAGACGGGACTTCTCCCTTTGGATAATAGCGCGCTGATGGCGACTCAATACAATTAAACCCTGAGATTGGGGAGGCATAGGACAAGTAAGCAAGCAGTTCATAAGATGAGAATATGTTCCTAAAGATAGAAAGTCGTTGACTTAGTAGAAGCTTACTGCTATAGCCTCGAAATCCTTGCGTCGTATCAGTCCAATTAAAACCAGAAGCGATTCCTAGCAGTGGAGCATGAATCCAGCGAATTGCTAGTTGCCGTGATGGAGGTGTATTCCTCTGTTTCCCACCTGGGACAAAACGGGAGGCCTGCACAAAGTCATATCCTTCGCCTAAGAGTCTTAGAAAGTTAGGTATAGCAGCAGGGTCATCCTTATCGTTGCCATCAATCGTGACCACGCCTCGGTATTCATTGCATAATGCAAATGAATAGGCAACTCTTAGCTGTGCACTGAGCTTCCCAGCATCAGTTTTGGTCAGCAGGCCTCTGACGCCACCAGACCGCAAATACTCGTGATTAAGAGACCCATCCGTACTGCCACCATCCACAATAATGATGTCGGCGATTGTGTTAATCTTGTTTTCCTTTAGGCGCCGCACAAAATGACGGATGCGGTCTCCCTCATTGATGACAGGAACGACAACGCAGTAATCTCTAGTCTTGCCATCCCAGAAGTCAATTCGAAACACAGGAACCTCCCAATCAGGCGGGAACTTCCTGCGTATCTCTTCAGTCTGGACGTTCTGACGCGATTCCATTTCAGCGTGCACCTGATGTCAGCAGAATAACGCCGAGGACAATGCAGCCAAGGCCGGCAACCATGGCTGGACGTAGAGCTTCACCAAGCACCACTACAGAAAGAACAGCTACGGAAGCAATAGCACCGGATGTCAAGGTTGGGTGTGCAACGTTCAATGGGAAGAACTGTAGAGCAACCGCGTAGAGAATAAAGGCTGAACCATACAAGAAGATACCCGTTAGTAAGGGCCAGTTTTCAAGTACTACCCAAGGGGCAGCAAGGGATGGAAGTCGGAAAGGAGGCTGCAATGCCAATTTGATCAACAAACTCGCAGAGGCATTGGATGCGATACCCAAGAGGAGAACAAGCCACTTCATCTGCTCAAAGTTCCCTTGCCGATGATCCGTAACAAGCAACGACGTATTCAACCGACGCCTCCACTGCAGCCATGGGGGCATCACTGCTGTTGGTGAGCATCTCGATGGTGACTGGAGCATTTGGAAGGAACTCCTTTAGAGCAGCAGCAGACGCTGGGTGGTCCGTTTCCCCAGTTCCTACAGGGACCAGCTGAGGTTCGCTAGCATGGACATGCCCGATGAGACACTGAAACTCACTACAGATCGTGGATGGATTCTCACCGTTAATGGAGAGAGCGCCGGTGTCGAACTGCATCCTGATTGCTGGATGGGCCACGGCTTCAACAACCGCCGCTGTTTTCGTACTGGAGGTCATAAAGTTTGATCCATAGCACTCTGGATTTGGCTCAAGGCAAATGGTGACTCCATAACGCTGGGCCACCTCAGCCAAGCGTCGGAAAAACAAGATGGCTTTCTCAAAGGCTTGTTCATCTGACAGCCCGGAACGATCTCGATTACGCGGCGAACCAAAAACAAGACGACGTGCGTTTAAGCCATCGCCAATCCTGCAGACCTCTTGGAGGTGATCTAACATTCTTTGCTGGATATCAGATTTAGAAAAAAGATTCAGGCCTTCCTTCCCGTAGAGAAGTGACTGCATGCCAATAATTTCGATTCCTCGTTCAGACCACCAAGACCGGACTTTGGCGATCTGTTCTAGGCTAGCCTCAGCAAAATCAGAGAAATACTTCCCCGGAGCAATATCAATGGCATCAACGCCATGGCGCTGAAGGATATCACAGACCTGCTCATCATGCGACGTTTCCCAGGCGATGTTCGAAATAGAGACTCTCATGCTTGTTCTCAACTGTTAGGGGAAGCTTTGGGTTCCGTTTGGGCATAGGCACGAACTGCTTGCAAGGTCTCTCGCTTGCTGTAGGTATATTGCCCAGTACCACCCAGCTGTGCAGCATATGCTGTCTGAAAGTCATAAGACAGTGGATGATCTACGACACGATTTTCAAAGGGTTTGCCAAAGCCACCCTCGCTGACCTCGCTCACGCTAATCGGCTCAGCAGTCAGATGCACCAAGTTCAGTCCTAACCCCATCAACCGTTGGAGATCAGCCCATAGGTTGACCATTGGATAAAACTGGAAGACGCCCCGACTGTCGACCTTCAGCAGTTCATTCTGATTGTGGATATCATAAATAATATTCTTTCTTAGTCCAGGCCCGACAAGGCCGGGAAGGCGAACGATCAGAGCCGAGGGGAACTGCTGCTCAACAAACTGTTCTAGTTCACGACGATGAAGGCCATACGGATGAAGTCCGACTGTTGCCACAGACGAAGCTTCGTCAACATTTGACGGGTCGAGAAACACATCGACCGTGCTGATGAGAATGAACCTTTCGCATCGCGCCGACGAAAGGGCGTTGATCAGCTTCGCGATACTGGCACGATCTTCGTCGGGCTGCTGATTCGCCAACCATTTTTTTGCGGGAGCACCAGCGCACACCAGCAACTCATAGTCTTGATTGGCAATCTCTTGAATATCTATAGATCGAAAGAAGGAGCCAAAATGATGCTGCTTCTTTAACGTTGTGCCTATAAAGCCAGTGTGGCCAATCAGGCCATGGCGATCAGGAGAATCCATGTTCAACGCTGCAGCCGTGGCAGCTCATCAATCGATTCGAGTATATCATAGATGTTATCTATCTTGCCGCCAAGCACAGAATACAATCCTGGAGTCGAGGTGGACTCGCGAAACAGGATAGGCCTTCCATCATCTGACTCATTCTTTTCAAGAACAGTCTTCACTTCAAAGAGTGATTCGCGATATCTTGATTTAGCAATTGCAGGTAGATATCGAGAGGCGTCGCGGATCATCCGATCGACTCGTGTCTCTAGGGTCGACTGATCAAGGACGTCATAAGGTGAAAGACCATATTCATCGACCCAGAACGAATGAGGTGTATAGCGCACATGAGAAAGGCTGTGACAACCTTTAGCAGGGAAGGGCATTGTGGAGAAAAAAGGACCATCCATCACTGTGACTCCTATTTTCTCCAGCTCAGGAGGTGGTTCGATCAAAGCGAGTTCAGCGATCTCATGCTTTAGGCGAAGGCGACCAAAGCTTTGATCCGCCTCGACTTGCGAGAGGCCGCTGTAGGTGCAGTTAAAACTAATCGGATAAGACTTCGTTCTCTTTATTCCTGATCCATCAAGCGTGGAAACCTGAATAGTGTTATCTACGCCTGCTGAGGTATCTGTTATCAGCTGACCAAAATGGCATTCAACTCCTGAAGCAGCTAACTCTTGATTGGCCCAGTTTCTAAGCTTTATGGCGTCAAATGCATATTCTTCGACCTTGTAGACGGCCTCGACCAATGCTGGGTTGAAAAGCTCACTGATCTCGGTCTCAGCTTCTTCAATGGGTGCACCAATCTGATCACAGAACCTTGTGAACTGCGTGGATGTGACCTTTGAGTTGCGCCTAGCTAGTGCGTAATACTTTCCAAATTCGGACGTGACACATTTGCTCCAATCGGAGCAAAAACGGTGAAAGTTCTCACGACTCCGATAGGCTGTTGTAAAGCTTCGTGGATAATGGTAGCCGCTGTGCACGCGTGCTTGATTTGCGAATGAGGCCCGATTCAGCAGGCTGGCCTCCTTCTCAAAGATATCAACATCTTCTATCCCTTTGACTCGTTTGAGATACAGGGCAATGACGACTCCGTAGAAGCCGCCGCCGATGATGCAGGCGCTTGCGATGGCCATTTAAATAGGGCCGGCCTACGACTTGAATAGAGACTTTTGAGGCTTTGGCATCATTGCGCCATCGACCTCGACGTTGAGCCTCTCTTTTCGGGTTAGTCTCGCTGACGTGAACTCGTCTGCGATGTAATACGCAGGGCCTGAATTCGCCTTGCGTGAAATTTCAAGTACATACTCAGATAGCACGAGCAGTACAAGAGAGATCAAGAAGAACATGCCAGACTGTTGCATTGAAAGGCTGACCCAGCCTGGAGCCACATCTTCTTTGAAAGCCAAGATCAAAACAACATAAATCGAATAGGCAAGACTTGAGAATGCTCCCACTGTCGACAAGGTGGTCGCTAAACGCAGTGGACTCTCGCTAGAAGATGTAACAAGCTGTATCCCCCTTGAGAGGCTCTCGCGTAACTTGATCGTGTCTGCGTTTCTACGCAGCAGAGGAATACTGATAGAAGTCCGCTTGAAGCCGGTCGTAGAAGGCAGGTTTCTGAACTGAATCTGTGGATCAGGAAACTGCAGCAGGTAGTTGACGACCCGCCTGCTGATTGCAAGGAAGCTTGTTGAGTACGAATCAAGATCAAGACCCGTAGACAACTTGGTGGCGACGCCAAAGGCTCGGTAAAGGAGTGTTCTCGGCAAACTTCTGTGCCCTTTTGGAAAAGACCGCATGGTGAATACGATGTCGTTGCCATTGGCTGCTTGACTCGTTAGCAGGCTCAATTGGTCAAGATTACCCTGTCGTGGGTCAAGGCAGACAACGATGTCTCCAAGACTGTTTTCAACCCCAACCCATCTTGCTGTTAAATCGTCGACACGCCCAGCTAACGTGTAAACCTGTAGGTTAGCCTCTCCAGTTTGCGACGTCAGCTCGCGAAGAGCCTCGGATGTGGTGTCGGTAGATCCATTGTCAACAATGACAATCTCGTAATCACTAACAACATGAGAGGCAATTTTGCCAGTGCTACGGATGATGCTTTGTATTTGGTCGGCATCATTGTGTGTGACGAGGACAACGCTAAGCAGAACTGGTAATTGGGTTGAGCTCATGATGCAGCCAGCCTACTGTGGTCAGAATAGGCGGACTGGCTTGGGTAGGCGAGCAGAGATGAGTCGCCGCTGAACGTTGCATAGGCCCCGTCAGAGCAAGTGCGCTGGGCTGAGCCAGCAGCCCAGCGCACTGCCGAAATGAAGGCAGCAGCCCCCAATGGCCCTCAGGCCATCGCCTGCGCGACAGCCGCTGTGAGCTCAGCCTCCACCCGGGTGATCTCGGCATCCTGCTGGGCCTGGAGCTCGCCATCCAGCTGATCCACCCGTGCCAGACACTGCTGGATCGCTGGAGTCACCTCCTCCTCCAGCAAGGTGATTTCTTCCTCGCCATAGGGCTGCTCAATCCAGGTGCGGCGCAGCTGCAGGATCTGATCAATCGCCTTGAGGCTGGATTCGAGCAGCAGAAACGGATCCTCCTCTGGTTTGCAGAACGCACCTTCCGGTGCGATGGGCCGGCAGAACGGCGAGGCAGCGGCAGAAAGCACGACCATGGACTCGGCGCCGAGAGCGACGCAGCGACGGGACCGATCCCGGTGGGGCCCGACCGCAGGAGGGCACCAGGCTGGAGAGGACCCGAGCAAGCCCACTAACGGGGGCAACCCCCTCAGCTGCAGTGGGCCGCTTCCGCCGCCGCACGGGGGCCATGGGCCGGGAAGGTGATCACGAACGGCCGATCGGCCTGGGCGCAGAGGGGGATGCCAAAGCGCCCGCCGCAGCTGATGCACTGGACCTTGCGGCCGCCTTTTCCCCCGCGGCTGGCGGGTCGGGGCAGGCCACAAAGCGCACGCCCACATGGCCGAACATCGCCGGCGCATCGGGCGGCACCACGCAGACCGCCTGGATGCCCTGGCGCTGCAGCCCTTCCGCGACTGACCAGGACTCGGTGTAGGCATTGATCACCAGCCCCCTGGCGGCTGCTTGCAGCACCGCGGCCTGATTCTCCGGGCCCATCGGGAAGTGGGTGAACGACCAGGCCGCCCGCAGATGGCGTGTGGCCCGAGCCAGCTGGAGTAACAGGGCCTAATCGATGCGCAGCGGATCGGCCGGCTCCGGCCATTGATCGCCGGCCACGCAATGGCATCGCGATCCTTGCGAGCCGAGCGGCTGAGGGCTGCAGCCGGCTGCCGGCGGAAGGGGTAAAGCGGGGAAGCCATCTGGGAGAGGGCGGAGAACCCCACCCCCAACGGCCGGCCGCAGCGCCACAGCAAGGACGCCCGACGCAGGAGGGCGCATGGCCCGATCCTTGACGCAGCGTGTGGACCGGCCCAGGGATGGGGTGGATGTGGGCCGGCGCGGTGGCGATTCCCCCCTCTCCGCCAGGTTGCTGGCTGGTCTTGCGCAGAAGCCCCAGATTGGAGGCTTCCCGCTCAACGCCGATGAGCACTGCCACCGCCCAACGACTCATGGCGATCCTTCACCGCGAGGAGGAGCTTTATGTTGCCGAGTGAACCGAAGTGGGCACCGTGAGCCAAGGTGACACCGTGGAGGAAGCCCTGGCCAATCTGCGGGAGACCACTGAGCTGTTCCTGGAGGAGCATCCGCAGCCGGCGTTGGCGCCAAGGCTGCTCACCACCTTCGAAGTGAACGTTGCCTAAGCTCCCGCGCCTACCTTTGCTGTGGTGGCAGCCCTGAAGCGTTTGGGATTTGAGGAGGTGCGACAGATAGTCAGCCAACCAGTGCTTCGCAGAACCACGACCGCTGCCGATGGCAGTGCAGCAGCTGTGATCTGCGTGGTTCCCCTGCACCGGGGGGACCTGGCCGTCGGTATCCTCGCCAGCGTTCTGCAGCAAGCCGGACTGGACGGCGACAGCTTCATCCAGGCCCTTTGATGCAGCCCCTGCACCTTGCAAATCCCCTACTTCCCGGATACTGACACCCCCACCATCGAGCTGGCCGATCGGGTAAGCAGCAGCTCTGAGGCGGTGAGCGACACCTGATTGTCAACTTCGATGAGCGGGGCAAGCCGGTAGGCATGACCCTGCTGCCGATCACCCCTGTCCACCAACCGGCCTGACGCCTGGCGAGCTCCTCGTCCGGTAGTGCTGAATCGAGTCCACCCCAATGGCACCCACCAGATCCCTGAGGCGCTGCACCAGATCAGTGCTGATGGGCTGGAGCCTCAGAAAGGGTCAGGAGATCGAAGACGTCGGCATCGGCGCGATCGGCCTGACCAATCCGCTCACAGTCCCCCCAGTCGGCCAATTCCTGAACTGAAAGTGGAGCGAGGACGTCTGTAGGCGGGGGGACACCTGTCCTTTCAGACTGCCGATCCGCGGGCGGGTGATCACAACACGCTCGCCCCTTGCCACTGCTTTCAGCAGCTTGGAGAAGTGGGTCTTTGCCTCATGGACTGACGCCTGCATGTATCAACTATTTGGTTTGAATAAAGCTTAGTCATGACTGCAGAGGCTGTACCCCGACCAGCCGCCGGGCGCTGCGGGCCAGGCCCTCGGTGCAGTCGCCGCGCATCAGCAGTCCGGCGCCGCCCCAGAGCAGGCGCGGTGCCAGGTCGACCGGGCCGGCGCCCAGCTCGCGCAGCGGCCGAAAGCCCAGCTGGCGGAAGTAGCGCACCAGCAGCCGGTGCTGGGCCTCCTGGTCGCGGATCGCCAGCAGGGTGGCCTGGCGGCAGGGGGTGACCTCCAGGGCCCAGGCGAAGGTGGCCGCCCAGATCAGCGGACCCACGGCGGCCGTGTCCCTGCCCTGCACCCGCATCGTGTCGAGGCGCAGGCCGCCGGCGGTGGGCAGGGCCCAGCCCTTGAGCTCCCCCAGCAACAACAGCGGCGAGGCCCCATCGGCGCCATCGCGGCGCCGGGCCACCCCCACCCGCAGCCCCCAGGCCAGCCCCGCCGGCCGGCCCACCTGCAGGCGCAGCAGCAGCCCCCGCCGGCGGGCCTCCTGCTCAAGCTGGGCCAGGGTGGGGGTGGCTGAAGGGTTGATCAAGGCGATGGAACCGCCGCTGGGTCCACCCCCGGTTCAGCCTCGGCCACCTCAGCCGCGAGGCCGCAGCTTGGGCAATAGGGGAAGCAGGCCAGGTGCTGGCTGCCGCAGCCGCCGCAATGGCGCTGCAGCTGCAGGCCGCAGTGCATGCAGTAGTTGGGCAGGGCGCCCTCCTGGCGCGGCAGGCTGCGTTCGCAGCTGGGGCACTGGTGGCGGCCCAGGGTCTGCAGGGCCTTCTCGTAGCGGATCTGGCGCTGGCGCTGCTGCTGGGGCGCGGCCTGTTCCTGCTGTTTGCGCAGCAGGTAGGTGTTCAACCAGCGGATCAAGGAGCGGCCCACCACCAGGGTGAGCAGGGCGCCCACGCCATAGCGGATGTAGGCGCCAAAGCTGGGCAGGTAGGGCACCAGCTCCACGAAGAAGGCGAACAGGCCGAACAGCAGAAAACCCCACACGAACGGCCACTGGTCGCTGCCCCGGTAGCGGCGGAACTGCCAGAGGGCCAGCAGCAGCAGCGGCCCCACAAACGCCAGCCGGATCCCGAAGGCCAGCAGCTCGGAGCGCTGGCGCGCCTGGCGGCGCAGCTGCTCCAGCTGCCCCTGGGGCGCGGCCAGCTCGCCCTGGGCCCGCTGCAGGTCAGCCTCCAGCTGGCTGCGCTGGGCGCGGAGCTGCTGCTCCTGGCGCAGCAGCCCGTCGAGCTGGCGGGCCCTGGCGATCACCTCCGGGTTCTGCTGCGACTGCTCCGTGGCCGAGCGGGCCGCGCGCCAGTTGTCGAAGCTGGTCTGCTCGCGGGCGGTGGCCTCCCCCGCCAGCAGCTGGCGCTCGGTGAGCCGCTCGATTTCGCCCTGCAGCTGGTCGCGGCGCTGCTGCAGGGGCTGCAGCTGCCGCTCAAGCTGGCCCACCCGGGCGGTGTCGAGGAAGCGCTCCTGGGGCGGCCGGTGGGAGAGCAGGGGCAGGTCGGCGATCAGCGAACCGCCCACCTGGATCAGGAAGTAGGCGAACAGCAGGGCGATCAGCCACTGGCCCAGGCGCACCAGCCGTTCCGGACCACGGGAAGGACTGAGCATCAGGGGTGGGGTCGGGCTCCCATGTTGGCCAATGGGGGAATGACAGGCCTATCCCTGCATGATTTGTAGACCGGCTGATGCGGGAACAAACGGCTCGGCCAGCAGCACCGCCTGCAGGGGCAGCGCCCCGAACAGATGGGGGAACAGCTCGCCGCTGACGGGGGCCGGCTCCCAGCGCACCGCCATGCCGGCGGCGGCTAGGCGCTGGGGATCCACCACCAGCAGCAGCAGCGCGCCGGCGGGCAGGTCGGCATAGAAGCGCTCGGCGGTGGCCTCCAGCTGGTGGGCCGCGCTGAGGTGGATGAAGCCCACCTCCTCCAGGGAGCGGCCGCGGGTGGAGCGGCGGTATTCCCCCGCGCCGCGGGCCTGCTGCCACTCCGGCCGCAGGGCCAGGTGATACAGCCAGCCGGGAGAGCGCCAGGGGCTGCGCTCCGCCCAGGGCGGGGCCAGCACCGCCGCCAGCTCCGGGCCCGCCAGAAACCGCTCCAGCCAGGCGTGCAGCGGCCCCAGGCCCGGCTCGGCAGCAAAGCCCGCCGGATCGGCCAGGCAGAACTGGCGCACGAAGGGCAGCAGGGCCCAGT